>Ga0123337_10000377_pt1 | contig 78209 bp, 69 predicted proteins | sample frozenSSSSmetaG_FD_89792 | JGI IMG/M metagenome (GOLD analysis project Ga0123337, IMG submission 89792) | Glacier valley bacterial and archeal communities from Borup Fiord, Nunavut, Canada, to study Microbial Dark Matter (Phase II) -... | ecosystem: Environmental > Aquatic > Freshwater > Ice >...
ATGCCAGCGGCCCCGTCGAGCCATTTGCTCCGGCTCTGCTGGCTCAGAAAGGGTCGCTGATGTTCACCCGCCCCAGCCTGGGTCACTACACCCTGACACGGGCCGCCCTGCTCGAACGCGCCGGTATGGTATTTAACATGGTGGCATCGGGCCAACTGAACGTCCATATTCAGCCACCCTACAAACTGGCCGATGCCTCCCAAGCCCACCGCGATTTGGAGAGCCGCAAAACAACCGGAAAACTACTGCTTGTGCCCTGATCAAGTCATAAACTCGGCGTTGCACAATGTACTGCCTGTTTATACGGTTAGTGTCCGTACGTTTACAAGGGTGTATAGTGTATGACCAACTTCACCATTCACAAAGCACAGACCTATGAAACGAGACAGGATTATATACTGGATTGCCACCGCCACTTTAGCCCTGATTCTGGGGTTTTCGGGAACCATGTATTTTATCAATCCCGACATGAAGGGAGCTTTTCTGCACCTTGGTTTCCCGGACTATTTTCGGGTCGAACTGGGTATCGCCAAGCTGATTGCGGTGCCGCTGTTGCTCGTACCTCAGGTGCCGCGCCGACTCAAAGAATGGGTTTATGTGGGGGTGGGTATCGACTTCGTTTCGGCAGCCATTGCCCACGCCAGCAGTAACGACCCGGCCAGCAGCATAATCACGCACATCGTGCTTTTTGGGTTTCTGATGGTCTCGTATGTCTACTATCACAAAATCAACATTCGGCAAACCGGAATCGCATAGTACAGACCAGATCGACTTCGTTAACAGGGACAAACTCGAAAGCCGGACTATCAGATATTTATTTCCTGATGGTCCGGCTTTTGCATGGGTGTTAACCAATGACTCACGCGCCTTTGGCGGCCAGAATGTCGGTCATTTCAATGACGGGATCGGAAGCCAGCAAGTCGGCGGCATTCGCCATCAAAGCCGCTGCAATGGGACCATTGAGGTGCGCCTGCCGACCGGCCTCATCGGGAAATGTATCGAAAATGCCGAACGTTGATGGCCCCAGCTGAATGCCGTACCACGTAATGGTGGCGGGTTCGTTCTGCGCCATAGGCAGACCGCCTTTCAAAAAATCAGCAACGGCCTGCTCTTTGCCGGGTTTGGCTTCGAGCCGTACTAACAATCCTTTCGTAATCATTTTGTAGTGCGTTTTGGTAAACTAAATAGAATCAACACCCAATAAACGTAACCCACCGAAAAACGATTGATTTGCCCTGAAATAAACGCTGGTTGGCAGTCTCCGGCTCCCGCATGGCCAAAGCAGCCCGGCTGTATGCATGTCAAAAAGGCTCTCTGCTCAACCAAAGAGCTTTTTTTAGTAGTCGCCCCTGCTGCGTTGATGTTGGTATTGGGGGGTGGATGACCAGGTTTCATCGTTGAAAATCCTAAAAAAATTATCCTTAATTATTCTAAATAAAGAAGTTGTCGTAGCTTTGTAGCAGATACAACTTGATAATCATTCACGATGAAGACCTCTTACTACGTAGCTCTTTCATTTGCTGCCCTGCTTATTTCCTGTACCGACAGTAGCATTGTTGAGCCAGACCCTATAAAGCCCTACACCGTTCCAACGACGTATAACTTCACTAATGTCGATTTTAAAGAGTCGGCTTCCCGCATCAGCATGTGGCAGGGGTTTCAGACCTACCTGGGTAAAAGCAATACGCGGGTATTAAGCGCGGATACGGTCAACTACCTCTGGAATAACACGAATAACGCCTTCACGCCCGAACTGGCCAGCAATATTCCGTATCCTTTCACCGATCTGAACAGGCTGGGCTACAATCTTTCCGGTAAAGTAACCGACGCCAGTCTGTTCAAAACGCTGGCCGACTCTACGGTTTATATCAGCAAATTCAACAAAACAGCGGCCTCGAAAGGGGTACCGGGCAGGATTGATACCCGTCTGTTCAATAGCAACGGCGTTGAATACAACCAAATCGTGGCCAAAGGGCTGATGGGTGGGCTGATACTGGCTAATATAAACGCCCTCCTCGATAAAATTCCCGCCAGCAACAATACGATGGTTGTTGCGGGTAAAGGCACCGAAATGGAACACAACTGGGACCTTGCCTTCGGCTACGTTGGCATCCCAATGGACTATGATGTGACCTATAATTACGGCACCACACCCGTAAAAGCCGATCGTCCGCTGGCCCTTGGCGGTTACTTTGCCGAACGGGGCAATTACATCCAGGCCGGTGGCCGGGTGTTTGAGGCATTCCGCACGGGCCGGGCTGCCATTACAGCCAAAGACTACGCGGTCCGCGATGCGGCTATCATCACCATCAAAGAATACCTCGAAAAGGCGTTGGCCGCGTCGGCTTATTACTACGTAACGAATCCACAAACCCAGACGGCCATCGATGCTAAGTTTCATGGTCTGTCAGAAGGGGCCGGGTTTGTGGCGGCTCTGAAATACCGGCCCGCCAATAGCAAACTGACCGCTGCCAATTACCAGACGCTGGTCTCGATTATGAACACCAGTTACTATGTGCTGGCCGAAGATGCTACCAATGCCAAACTGAAGCAGGCTCAGGCTATTCTGACCGGCGCGTATGGACAATTACAACCATAGTTTGTCATGCTTCCTTCCTCAGCATGACAAAGCCAGTATCAAAACTCACTATCAGCATGAAATTTCCCCGCATTACTCTGGCCGTAGCCACCATCCTGACCGGTGCCGTTTTTTACGCCTGTACCGAAAACAAAGGTACGACCGACCCTGCGCCGTCGGGTAATGATGGTTTTAAAACCGGCATGCTTACCAATTATGCGGGCAACCTCATTATTCCGGCCTACGCCGATCTGTCTGCTAAACTGACAACGCTGGAAACGCAGGTAAACGGGTTTCTGGATAATCCGTCGGCAATCACCTTAGACGCTGCCAAACCTGCCTACAAAGCGGCTTACCTGAGTTACCAGGCTACGTCGGCTGCGTATTTCGGTCCGGCGTCCGCCCTGTTATTGAATAATTATATCAACACGTTTCCGCCCGCTACGTCTCAAATCGAGCGGGGTATTGCGTCGGGCAACTACCGGTTCGATCAGCCCGTTGTCAGCGACAGCATTCAGGGATTTCCGGCCCTGGATTATCTGCTGTTCGCGCCCAATGCCGTCGGGAAGTTTTCGGGAACCGATGCCCCGGCCCGGAAAAAATACGTGCGTGATGTGATGGCCCGGATGAAAACGCTGGTGAGCAATACGGCTGCGCAGTGGAACGGGCCGTACCGTGCGTCGTTCGAGACCTCGCTCAAAACCGATGTGGGCAGTTCTATTGCGTTTCTGGTCAATCAGTTTGCCTACGAGCTCGACGCGCTGAAAGGCCCGCGCATTGGCTGGCCCTTTGGCAAACGCTCCAACAATATCGTCTTTGCCGACAAATGCGAAGGCTATTACTCGGGGCTGACCAAAGAACTGGCCGTGGCTAACCTGACCAATCTGAAAAATTACTACGTCGGCGGTTCCGGCAACGGCATCGCGGATTATTTGGTGCTGCTGAAAAAAGAAGCTCTGGCCAATCAGGTGTCGGCCCAGTTCGATGTGGCCATCAGCGCCCTTAACGCCATTCCGCAGCCCATGTCCGAGTCGTTCGCTAAAAATCCTGCGCAACTGGAAGAAGCGTACCGTCAGGTGCAGAAATTGCTGACGCTGATAAAAACCGACGTTGCGTCGGCCACATCGGTGCAGATTACGTACATGGATAACGATGGTGATTGAGGAGTTCGGCAGTAATCGGTCGGTTTCCATTGCCCCGCTGGTCACGTTCAGGATTACGTTCGGGCTGCTGATGCTGGGTAGTCTGATTCGGTTCTGGTGGCGGGGCTGGATTACGGCTTTGTACGTTACGCCCTCGTTTCATTTCACGTACTGGGGCTTTGAGTGGGTGCAACCCCTGGGCGATACCGGGATGTACCTGCTGGTTTTCGTGCTGATTAGCTGCGTGTTGCTGGTAACACTGGGGCTGTTCTATCGCCCGGCCATCGTTATTTTCTTCCTCGGGTTCACCTACGTAGAGCTGATTGACGTAACAACCTACCTCAACCATTACTACTTCATCAGCCTGGTGGCGTTTCTGTTGGTCTGGTTACCCGCCAACCGCTATTATTCGCTCGATGCGTATTTCGGATTCATCAAACCCCGGCTGCGGGTGCCGCGCTGGACCATCGGCATTCTGCGGTTTCAGATGGCGCTGGTCTACGTCTTTGCCGGGCTGGCCAAACTCAACGCCGACTGGCTGCTGCGGGCCGAACCGATGAAAACCTGGCTGCCGGCTAAAAGTCACCTGCCCATTGTGGGGTCGTTTATGTACGACGACTGGGTGGCGTATCTGTTCTCGTGGTTTGGGGCGGGCTACGATTTGTTCATTGTCTTCTTCCTGCTGAACCGTAAAACCCGCCCCACCGCCTACGGATTCGTCCTGCTGTTCCATGCCGCCACAGCCCTGTTTTTTCCGGCCATCGGTATGTTTCCCTACGTTATGATTGCCAGCAGCCTGATTTTCTTTTCGGGCGAATTTCACCAGAAGCTGCTGTCGTTTCTGCCCTTCAGGCCAGTTGCGTTACCCGCTGAGCCGTACCAGTTCTGGTACAGGAACGTGGCTGCCGGGCTGGTGATGGTGTATGTCTGTGTGCAGCTCCTGGTGCCCATTCGCTGTCTGCTGTATCCGGGCAAGCTGTTCTGGACCGAACAGGGCTACCGCTTTTCGTGGCGCGTGATGCTCATGGAAAAAGCCGGTGCGGCCTATTTTACGGTCAAAGACCAGACCGGCAAAAAATCCTGGACGGTTGATAACGGGCAGTACCTGACGCCCTTGCAGGAAAAAATGATGAGTAGTCAGCCCGATTTGATTTTAAAATATGCCCACTACGTAGCTGACCAATTCAAAGCCAAAGGTGTGGTCGGGCCGAAGGTGTATGCCGAGGTATACGTAACGCTTAACGGCGAACCGTCGCGGCTGTTTGTCGATTCGACGGTGAATCTGGCGGCTAAAAAACTAAGCTGGCGACCCTACGACTGGCTACTGCCTTTTGGAGAATGAACGTAGCCCGGACGTCCACGTCCGGTAGTCGTAGGCTAATTATGTAGCTCATTGTGTAAGCCTGACGGCTACCGGACGTGGACGTCCGGGCTACAGCAACAACCTCGATACCAACCATGATCCGGCGAATTATTTACCTGTCACTTTTTTGTCTATCCACGTTGCTGGCGACTGGTCAGACGCTGTTTGTAGAAGGCACCGTCCGCGATGGTACCGAAGCCATTCCGGGGGCGGTGGTGCGGCTGTACCCGGCAGACGCGGTGGAAATCAGTAACGACAACGGCTTTTTCCGGTTTGGTAACATCACACCGGGACAATACCGGCTCGAAGTGAGTTCGCTGGGCTATAAACCCCGAGTCGATACGGTTACCGTTGCCAATGCGGGCCTAAAACTCGATATTCGGCTCGAAGAAGCGGGCGGGGTTCTCATCAATGAAGTGACGGTAGTTGGTCAGACCACCGATGTATCGGGCAAACTCAGCGACGTGCTGGGTACGTCGATTTATGCCAGCAAAAAGACGGAACTTATCAATGTCAAAAATCTGAACGCTAACCTGGCCACCAATAACAGCCGCCAGATTTACGCCCGCATTCCTGGCCTCAACATCTGGGAATACGACCGGGGTGGCTTGCAGCTCGGTATTGGTGGGCGCGGGTTGAGTCCCAACCGCTCGTCCAACTTCAACATCCGCCAAAACGGTTACGACATCAGTGCCGATGCACTGGGTTACCCCGAAAGCTATTATACGCCTTCGGCAGAGGCCCTTAGTAAAATTGAAATTGTGCGGGGCGCAGCCAGTTTGCAGTACGGTCCGCAGTTTGGCGGGCTGGTTAATTTCGTCATGCGCGAAGGGCCGCGCAACAAACCCATCGAGCTGACCCTTCGGCAGACCGGCGGCTCGTTCGGCTTCGTCAACTCCTTCAACAGCGTGGGCGGAACGGTGGCAAAGGGTAAACTCAACTACTACGCCTTTTTTCAGTACAAGCGGGGCGATAGCTGGCGACCCAACAGCCAGTTTGACCAGCAAAACGGCTATGTTCACCTAAGCTACGAGGTCAGCCCGAAACTCAAACTAACCGGCCAGTACACTCGCATGACCTACCTGGCTCAGCAGCCCGGTGGCCTGACCGACGCGCAGTTTGCCGATGATCCATCGGTGTCAGTGCGGGCCAGAAACTGGTTTAAGGTGAACTGGAATCTAATCAGCTTCAATCTGGATTACGCCTTCGCCAAAAATACCCGCATCAACTGGCGTACTTATACGTTGCAGGGTGGGCGCGAAGCCATTGGTGCGCTGACCTACATAAACCGGCCTGACTTTGGCGTAAACCGTGATTACATGGCCGACCGTTACAATAATTTTGGCAGCGAATTCCGGTTCATTCATCAGTACAGGCTGCTCGGTCAGCCCGACAACACCTTCCTGATTGGAGCCAGACTTTACAAGGGCCTGACCACTCGGAAACAGGGCGACGGCAACAACGACGACGGGCCGGATTTTGCCTTTCTCGATACCCAGCCCAATAAATCCAGTTTCCGGTTTCCGGGGAACAACGTGGCGATTTTTGCGGAGAACATCTTCCGGCCGGGCAAAAACTGGAGCATCACACCGGGCGCGCGGTTCGAGTTTATCAACACCAAAGCGGACGGGTATTATTTCAAGGAAAACAAATTCATTGCCAACGAGCAGATTTTCGAGACCCGCGCCAACCCCCGCACGTTTATGCTGCTGGGTATCGGGGCTAGCCGGAAGTTTGGGCAGGGGGCCGAGTTCTACGCCAACATCTCGCAAAACTACCGGTCCATTAACTTTAACGACATCCGGGTGGTCAATACCAACGCGCGGGTGGACCCTAACCTGAAAGACGAAACCGGCTTCAACATCGACTTGGGGGTGCGCGGTACGTACAAAAACTGGCTCTACGCCGACGTGAGCCTGTTTTACCTCAAATACAACGATAGGATTGGCTCCATTTTCACGACCGATAGTAGCTTTATGACCTACCGGCTGCGTACCAACGTGTCGGACAGCCGTAACCTCGGTATCGAATTTCTGCTCGACGGCGATATTCTGCGGGCCATTACGCGCGGCAAATCGCCCTACAAGCTAAACCTCTACACGAGTCTGTCGCTGATCAATGCCCGGTACGTCAATACGCAGAACACGGCCATCGCCAATAAACGGGTTGAGAACGTACCGCCCGTTTTGCTGCGTACCGGTCTGAGTACGGGCAATCAGCGGTTTAACGTAACGTACCAGTTTGCTTTCCAGACGAAGCAATATTCCGATGCAACCAACACCGAGCAAACGCCCACCGCCGTTGATGGGGCCATCCCGGCGTTCTCGGTCATGGATCTGAGTGCAAGCTATAACTGGCGGCAGTTTACGCTGTATGGGGGCGTCAACAACCTGGCCAACGCCAAATACTTCACCCGCCGGGCCGATGGCTACCCCGGCCCCGGTATCCTCCCCGCCGACATCCGCAACTACTACGTAACGCTTCAGTTCAAGCTTTAGATTAGGCATGTTACGTTTCCGCTCTGGCTGGCAGAAAAAAACGGGATACCACTAACGATTTTTTGCTGGCTGTTCGTTGAAAATAGACAAAGTCTGATCGTTTATGTTTCGACGCTTACCGCCTGTTGTTCAGTTTATTTACATCGGTGTGATCGGTGTTTTCTTCGGTACCATTGCCGGACTGGTTAACGAGTTTTTTCAAAAACCATTCAGCGCAAGTAACGCGCTGGTGTGGTTATTCCTGATGATTATCAGTGCCGTAATTGCCACCGTCATCACACTCTATGGCCGGGGTAAATTCGATTGACTATTATCTCTAAACCTGTCAGGTCTTTTTGAAGACCTGACAGGTTTTACTAAACTAACAAACCAGATCATAATATGCGCCGTTTATTCCTGTCTCTCTCCCTGCTCACCGCTGCGCTGATGGCGGGGTTTCTGGCCTGCAATACCAACGATCCCCAAGCGGTAAGGCCACCAGCTAAATTCGGGCTGGACTTTAGCAACGTAGTGGGTACTCAGCCGCTGCAACTGGGGACTGTTGCGTATAAAAATGCATCGGGTGAGTTGTTTACGCCCACGAATTTCAACTACTTCGTGAGTAATATCCGGCTTATCCGTACCGATGGCTCGGCTTACGTGGTGCCGCAGGACAGCAGCTATTTTCTGATTCGCCAGACTGACCCGGCCACGCAGAAAATCACGCTCAACAACGTACCGGAGGGTAGTTATAAGGCCGTTTCGTTCGTGCTGGGGGTCGATAGTCTGCGCAGTACGGCAGATATCAGCAAACGGACGGGCGCGCTCGACCCGGCAGTTGACCATACAGGGGCCAACGGCATGTACTGGTCGTGGAATTCGGGGTATATTTTTATGAAACTCGAAGGCACCTCGCCCAGCGCGCCCCGCGATGCTACGGGCACGGGCAACTTTCGCTACCACATTGGCTATTTCGGCGGGCGCGATACCAAAACGATTAATAATCTGAAAACCATCACGGTGTCCTTCGGTGCTGACGTAGCGCAGGTTGATCCATTCCGCCAGCCAACGGTACAGATACAGGCCGACGTGCTGACGATTTTTGACGGAACAACGCCCATCAGTATCAAAGCGTATCCTGAAGTAATGATCTCGCCGTTTTCCGCTACGGTGGCCAAAAACTACGCTACCATGTTTTCGTACAAAGGACTAAAAACGGCAGTTACGGACTGACTATGAAACAGCTTCAACTCATTGGGTTTCTGCTCAGTGCCGCGTTGTTCGGTGTGGTGGCATCGTGCCAGTCGGGTGGGAGCGAGGTGGTGACGCCCGCGCCAGGGCCGGGCAAACTCGATACGAAGCCACCGGTTGTGTACCAGACGACGCCCTACCCCTGGAAAAAGCCCGCCAATTTTCCTGACCCTGTTTATAACTTTGCCAATAATCCGCTGACGCTGGAGGGTGTTGCGCTGGGCCGGACACTATTTTACGACGATATGCTGTCGGTGAACGGAACGGTCAGCTGTGCCTTCTGCCATCAGCAGCCGGCCGCTTTTGCTCACCCCGACCACGCCCTGAGTCATGGCGTGAATGACAAGATCGGCACTCGTAATAACCTCGGCTTGCAGAATCTGGCGTTTTACAAAAACTTTTTCTGGGACGGGGGCGTAGCGGACCTTGACCTACTACCGATCGCGCCCATCGAAAATCCGGTTGAGATGGCCCATTCCATGCCCAATTTGTTGAACGCAGTGCGGCAGTCGGCCAAATACCGGCCCCTGTTCCAGTCGGCTTTTGGGTCGGACTCAATCACGACGGCGCGATTTTTAAAGAGTTTGTCGCAGTTTATGCTGACAATGGTGTCGGCCAACAGTCGGTACGATACATACGCTCGCAAAGAAGCAGGGGGGCAGTTAACCTCCGATGAGCTGGCTGGGCTAAACCTGTTTCAGCAAAAGTGCAGCAGTTGCCACGCCGGTGAGTTATTCACTGACCAGTCGTTCCGGAACAACGGCCTGAGCCGCGCCCTGAATCAGGATGTGGGGCGGTACCAGATCACGCTGCGGCCCGAAGACAAGTTTAAATTCAAAGTGCCGAGTCTGCGCAACGTGGCCCGTACTCCGCCCTACATGCACGATGGCCGGTTCTGGACCCTTAACGATGTGCTGAATCATTATACGACCATGCAGGAGGTGCCGGAACTCGACCCGGTCCTGCGCCAGAACGGCAAACCCGGTGTGTTGCTCACCGATCCAGAAAAGCAGCAGATTATCGCTTTCCTCAACACCCTCACCGATACCGCCTACATTGCCGACCGGCAGTTCAGCGCACCAAATTGACGTAGCCCGGACCGGGAAGTCCGGGCTACGTCAGTCAATGTGTGTGGTTGAGCCGGTGCTGCCAGATGTTGGTGAGATGGGTAAGGACCAGCCCGGCGGAGGCTAAGTAGCCTACGTAGTGGAAAGCACCACTGACGTTTTCGAGCAGCAGACTACCCGCAAACAGGATCAGAAACACCCACAGGGCGCGCTTGATGACAGGCTGGGCGTAGTGCCGGGTAGCTAAGAAAACGGCGATGACGTTGACGCCGATGAAGAGGTAATCGAGACTTAAAAAACCAATTGTCAGGTGATTATGTGGCGTCAGGGCCGAGCCTACCAGAAGAAAAGGCGTACCGATACAGTGAATCAGGCAAAGTATTGATCCGGTAATACCTACGTAATCGGCCTTATTCGTGGAAGAATCCGTCTTCATAGCTGGACAAACATACAGCGCGTTGAGATGCCGTACGTTTTACAAACTTAACTCTTTGCAACAAAGTTGCGAATAGTTGCAAAAAATGATTGTTGGGAGAGCTACGCCCAAATCATACTCAGGATGCCAATTAGCATAATAATCTTGCAGAGGGAGCTGAGATAGCCGAAATCGCTTCGTTTATCGGCATAGACGAGCCGGTAGATAAGCCAGGTTATGGGAGCGAGCAGCAGTAGAAAAATTAAGGATAGTTTCTGATTATCGAGATCGTTGGCAATCAGAAAAAGCGTCATGATAAACGACGCAATCAGCACGTAGAGCAGGTACTTGGTTCGGCGCAGGCCCCAGACAATTGGCAGGGTACGGCAACCAAAACGCGCATCGCCCCGAACGTCCTGCATGTCTTTGATAACCTCGCGCACCAGCGAAATGCCGAACGAAAACAGCGCGTAGATCAGGATTATATCGGCGTTTTTTCGGTAATAGACCGCCAGCACCAGCAGTGAGAAGGCCGTTAGCAGCGCAATCACGACGTTGCCTATAAATGGTTCCCGTTTGAGCCGGGCCGAGTAAAACCATAGTAGCGATACCGACACCACGTCCAGTAAAAACACCCATTTGCTTAGGTACAGGCCAATTAGACAGCCCAGTACGCTAAGAATCTGGTGAGTACCGATGGCCACGCGTCGCTTTAGGTACCGCCCAATCACGACCCGCTCCGGCTTGTTGATGAGGTCGATCTTGACGTCGAAATAATCGTTGATGATGTAGCCCGCTGCCGCAATGCAGACCGTTGAGAACGACAGCAGCCAAATCGTGGGGTCGGTCAGGATACGTAGCCATTCGTGACGCGGCCCTACCAGGGCAATGCGGGCCAGGAACTGCGTCATTACCACGATCAGCAGGTTCTGGACGCGAATCAGCCGCAGAAATCCGACCGCAAAGGCCTGAAAAGTAACGGGCTGACGCATGACCATGGAACGGGGTGATTAGACTGTTTAAACGACAAATTTAGTGGAATACCCGCAGGAATGCTGGTTTTACAATCATGTTAGCAAACGGTAAACCAGTACCCGATGCCAATGCCATTCTCAGCAACTTGATTGGATGCGGGATTTTTTTCGGGCATTTTTATTGTTCAGAACCAAACCGTTCCCGACCTGCGGGTCACTCACGTATGAAAATTGGCATTGTATGCTACCCAACTTTTGGTGGTAGCGGTGTGGTAGCTACCGAACTGGGCAAAGCCCTGGCCCAGAATGGTCATCAGGTTCACTTTATTACGTATCAGCAGCCGCCCCGGCTCGATTTCTTCAACGAAAACGTTTTTTATCACGAAGTCAACGTTCCGTCGTATCCGCTGTTTCAGTACGCGCCCTACGAGTCGGCGTTGACCAGCGAGATGGTAAATGTGGTGCTGAATGAAAACGTCGATCTACTGCACGTACATTACGCTATTCCGCACGCATCGGCGGCTTACATGGCCAAAATGATTTTGCAGTCGCGGGGTCGCACGGTACCAGTCGTAACTACGCTGCATGGCACGGATATTACGTTGGTGGGCAAAGACGCTTCGTACGAGCCGGTTGTAACGTTCAGTATTAACCAGTCCGACGGTGTCACGGCGGTGTCGGAAGACCTGCGCAGGGATACCTACAAGCACTTCGACATACACCGTGAGATTGAGGTAATTCCCAACTTCATTGACCTGAGCCGTTTCAAACGGCAGCAGAAAGAGCATTTCAAAAAAGCCATTTGCCCGAACGGCGAGAAGCTGATTGTGCACACGTCCAACTTTAGGCGCGTAAAACGCATGGACGATGCCGTGATGGTCTTTTACGAAATTCAGAAAAACATACCCGCTAAACTCCTGCTCGTGGGCGACGGCCCCGAACGCGCCCGTATTGAGCGGCTTGTGCGCGACCTCGATATTTACGATCAGGTCCGGTTTTTAGGTAAGTTAGATGCCGTAGAAGAGGTGCTGTCGGTGGCCGATCTGTTTCTGATGCCATCGGAGCAGGAAAGTTTTGGCCTGGCCGCGCTCGAAGCAATGGCCTGTCAGGTGCCGGTCATTTCCTCGAACGTTGGTGGCCTGCCCGAACTGAATATTCAGGGTGTCACGGGCTTTTTGAGCAACGTAGGCGATGTGGACGATATGGTTAAAAACGCACTCTATGTGCTGGACGATGCTAATTTGCCGACATTTCAGGCCAATGCCCTCGCCAAAGCTAAAGAATTTGAACTGTCGCGTATCCTGCCGCTGTACGAAGCCTACTACGAGCGGGTTTTGGCAGTTAGCAATGAGCCATTATCAGTGAACAGTTGATTGTTTCCTGTTGATTACGTACCTGATCGTTGATAGCTGGAGATTTGATAACTGCTTACTGACAACTGTTGACTGAAACGTGGAACCAAACATACCCAATACAGATCGGAAACGGGTCGTGATTGTCGGCGCGGGCTTTGGCGGGCTGAAACTGGCCCAAAAACTGGCAAGGCGTACCGAATTTCAGGTCGTGTTGCTCAATAAGTACAACTACCACGAGTTTCAGCCGCTGTATTATCAGGTAGCTACGGCGGGGCTGGAAGCAAACAGTATTTTGTTTCCGCTGCGAGCCATATTCAGCGACTGCAAAAACGTCCATATTCGCGTCACGACCGTAACGGGCGTCCGGCCCGCCGAAAAGTGTATCGATACCGAACTGGGGCCAATTGCGTACGACTCGCTCGTGATTGCTACCGGGGCCGATACCAATTTCTTCGGGCAGCAGAATATCATCGACAAAGCCCTGCCCATGAAGTCGGTGACGGAAGCCATTGCCCTGCGCAACCGGATGCTGCAAAACTTTGAGGACGCCCTGAGCGTACAGACCGAAGACGAGCGCGAAGGCTTCATGGACGTGGTGGTGGTGGGTGGGGGGCCAACTGGCGTTGAGCTTTGCGGTACCCTGGCCGAAATGCGCAAGACCGTACTACCCCGCGACTACCCCGAACTCAATTTCATGAACATGGACATCTACCTCATCGAATCGGGGGCCGAGCTGCTGGGACCAATGTCGGTGCAGTCGCAGACGCATTCGCTGGAGTATTTGCAGGAACTGGGTGTGAAAGTTATGCTCAATACCCGCGTCAAGGATTTCGACGGGCGTACCGTAACCATGAATGACGGGTCTGTCCTGCGTACCAACAACCTGATCTGGGCGGCTGGTGTCAAAGCGAACCCGGTGGCTGGCTTACCGGCAGAAGTGATTGGGCGGGGAAACCGCATCACCGTGAACCGCTATAATCAGGTGCAGGGCTTTACCGATATCTTCGCCATTGGCGACGTGGCCATCATGAGCGAGGAGCCTGATTACCCCAACGGGCACCCACAAATTGCGCAGCCTGCTATTCAGCAGGGGAGACTTTTAGCTAAAAATCTAACGCGTTGGGTGGCAGGCAAACAGCCGGAAGATTTTACGTATCGTAACCTCGGTACAATGGCAACCATCGGGCGCGGGCTGGCGGTAGTGGATTTACCTTTCATAAAATTTCAAGGATTTCTGGCCTGGCTTACGTGGCTGTTCGTTCACCTGATGTCTATTGTGGGCGTAAAAAATCGGCTGCTGATTTTTATCAACTGGATGGTCAACTACCTGACCTATAATAATTCGCTCCGGCTGATTATTCGTCCCAAGATTCCAGCCGGCGACATTGCCGCCATGAAACGTAAGCTGGATGACCGGGTTGAGGTAGGGAAGCCAGCCTGACTGTAGTAAACCAGATTTACCGTATCTGGAACACAGACACCCAATTTGTTGTATTTTTGTAACATTACAGACTCTACTCTTTTTATGGAACAGACGAAAGAAAGATTGCACACGCTGGCTGGTCACGGCAAAACGCGCCCCAAGCACACCGGCACAAAGCAACTGTTCGAAAACCCGATTCTGGAAGCTCTGTCGCGCACGCACATTATGATTCCGGTCACGATGTGGATTGCGCTGTCGATCTTCTTTGGCTGGTACGCCCTTACGCATACGGACATGAACACACCCACCATTGGTCTACTTTTTATTGTTGGCGTGTTTTCGTTTACGCTATTCGAGTACATTCTACATCGGTACCTGTATCACATTGCGCCGAAGACCGAGAGTCGTGCCAAACTACAGTACACATTGCACGGCGTTCACCACGAGTATCCCAAAGACAAAACCCGGCTGGCCATGCCCCCGGTAGTTGCTATTTTTATGGCGGGTGGTTTCTTTGGCCTGTTTTTTCTGTTAATGGGCGAGTCGGCCTATGCGTTTTTCCCGGGTTTTCTGGTGGGGTACACGGGCTATTTGTCGGTACACTTCATTGTTCATGCGTACAGCCCGCCGAAGAATTTCCTTAAGGCACTCTGGGTCAACCACAGCGTTCACCACTACAAAAATCCTGAAAGTAACTACGGCGTCTCCTCACCCATGTGGGACTATATTTTCAGTTCCTTTCAGAAATAAGTAGCGCGGGCGAAAGCCCGCGCTACTTGAGCTTCTTATTTTCTAAATGCCGGGTCGCGTCCCGGCTATTTTTTTTGGCCAGATTTTTCTCAAAGGCGTCTGTGAGGTCAACGCCGGTCTGGTTGGCCAGGCAGATGACGACCCACAACACATCGGCCAGCTCGTCGCCGAGATCTTTCCCCTTATCCGACTCCTTCTCCGACTGCTCTCCGTACCGACGTGCGATAATGCGGGCCACCTCGCCCACCTCTTCGGTCAACTGTGCCATGTTGGTCAACTCCGAAAAATACCGTACACCAACGGTCTTGATCCACTCATCGACGGTGATCTGGGCTTGCTGTATAGTCATGTTTTTGGTTGTTTTTTCCGTCACAGAGTTGCACCAGGACGCACGAAGATTCACAGAGGTTTTCTTCTTCTTTGTGAATCTCCGTGCGTCCTGGTGCAACTCTGTGACGGAAACCTTTTTTAGACTTTCTCCGGGACGAATGTCAGCGAACTAAACTGGTCTTCGATAAAGGACTCCTGCGCCAGGTCCTGTAACTGCACTGACGTAACGGCTTTGATGTCGTTAAAGATGTCATTCAGCGACTCTACACGGTCAATGTCCAGCAGGCTTTTGGCCATCATGAGCATGAAGCTGTTGTTGCTCTCCTCGGCCATGGCTAACTGACCTATCAGTTGTTCTTTGGTCTGGCGCAGTTGCAGCGTCGTAAGCGGCTGATCGCGCAGGCGTTTCATTTCCTTCATAATCAGCGTCTGCGCCCGGTCCATTTTTTTGAGGTCGGTGCCAAAGTAGATACCCAGAAAACCTGTGTCCAGATACGGCGTATAACTGGCGTCGATGGAGTAGACCAGCCCGTTTTTTTCGCGCAGGTTCAGGTTCAGCCTTGAGTTCATACCCGGCCCGCCGAGCAGGTTTACAAGCATGAAAAACGGCAGTCGGCGCGGGTCGGTCAGGCCGTAGGCGGGGCGACCGAGGGCGCACTGGGCCTGCGTAATAGGCCGCTCTACGCGGGTCTGCTGCGGTACATAGTCGGTGGGGACCCGGCGTTTGCGGTAGGAATGCTGGGCGGGTACGTCGCTGAAATACTTTTCGGCAATTTTTACGACCTGCGTAAATGGTAAATTGCTGACCGATGCAAAGATGATGCGGTGGGTGTCGTAATTTTCGGCGATGAACCCCTGCAAATCCTCGCGGTTGAACGATTCCACGGTTTCGGGCGTACCCAGAATGTTGCCACCCAGCGGATGATTGGGGTAGATCAGCTCATCGAAATCATCCTGAATGGCATCTTCGGGCGAGTCGTAGTACATAGCCATCTCTTCGAGAATAACTCCCCGCTCGCGCTCGATCTGTTTTTCGGGAAACACCGACTGAAACGTGATGTCAGCGAGCAGGTCAGTGGCCTTCTCGAAGTGATTGCTCAGCACCGATGCGTGGAAACAGACTTTTTCTTTGGTGGTATATGCATTCAGTTCACCGCCAATCGTTTCTAACTTGGTAATTATGTGGTACGATTTTCGTTTGGTTGTACCTTTGAACGCCATATGTTCCCAAAAGTGGGCCAGTCCCTGCTGATGTGGCTGTTCGTCGCGGCTGCCAATGTCGAGCATAATACCGCAATGGGCAATTTGTGTATGCAGAACCTGCCGGTGGGCAATGCGAATGCCGTTGGGCAGGTTATGAACGTCGTAATCCTCCATGTATAGATGTTGACGCCTGTATAGCTGGCGCAGCTCAATGTACTCATGATAACCCTTCCTCCTCAACCCCGGTTCCTAATTATTCAGACCGCTTTTATCGGCGATGTGATCCTGAGTACGGCCCTGCTGGAGCAGCTTCATCAGGCCCTTCCCAATGCCTGGATCGACATGCTGGTGCGCAAAGGTAACGAGAGTCTGCTGGCCGGACACCCCTTCCTGAACGAGCTACTAATCTGGGACAAGAAGGGTACCGGGGGCGCGCTCGCCAAGTACGGTAATCTGCGCCGGTTGCTGACCATTATCCGCGCCAGCCAGTACACTGCCGTCCTGAACCTGCAACGCCACGGAGCCACCGGTTTGTTGACCGCATTTTCTAAGGCAACGATAACCGTTGGCTTCGATGTAAATCCCTTCGCGTCGTTTTTCACGCATCAGATTCCCTACCGGTTTGCGCCGGGGCTACACGAAATAGACCGTAACACCGATCTGCTGCTGCCACTGGGCATACCCCCGTCGGAGAAAATCACTCGTCCTAAACTCTACCCGTCGCTGTCCGACTATGGTCACGTCAGGTCGTTGCAGCAGGTTCCCTACGTATGTATTGCCCCTACGTCGGTCTGGTTCACTAAGCAGTTTCCTGCCGATGGCTGGATTGATCTGATCCGTACGCTGCCCAATGATCTGACCGTTTATCTTCTCGGTGCCCCCGCCGATGCTGCCGTTTGCGAACGTATTGTGCAGGAGAGCGGGCGCAGGAAAGTCCAGAACCTTGCCGGAAAACTCAGTTTGCTTCAGTCTGCCGCCCTGTTGCAGCGGGCAAATATGAACTACATGAACGACTCGGCCCCGCTGCATTTGTGTTCAGCCATGAACGCGCCCACAACGGCGGTATTCTGCTCTACAGTGCCGGAATTTGGGTTTGGGCCGCTGGCCGATGGAGCCGTGACGGTGCAAAGTTCCGAACCGCTCGACTGCAAACCCTGTGGACTGCACGGTAAAAAAGCCTGTCCGCTTGGTCATTTCCGCTGCGCCACTACCATCCCCATCGATGTCCTCGCTGATCGGGTTGAGATGAGGACGCACGCGCATCCGGCGTAGGAGTACCCCACCCCAACTCTCCCCCGAAAGGGGGGGCTTTTTGGCCCGGATGGTTTTAGCCCCCTCCCTTCGGGGGAGGGTTGGGGTGAGGTAACGTAAACAATCCCCTAATTCTGCTCGTTAACGGCGTTCAACCCGAAACGTTATGAGCAGTGCCTTCCTCAAAAACGAAACCGCCGACGATCCGGTCGTTATTCCGGCCCGCGCCCCGCTGCCGCCGGGCATGATCAACTACGTAACGCCCCATGGCCTGACGCTGCTGCGCGACGAGCTGACCGAATTGGAGTCAGAACGGGCAACGGTGTCGGCGGGGGCATTGGAAGAGCGCGACCGCAGCCGTCAGCTCGCCGAACTGAACGGGCGTATCGGTTTGCTCAACCAGCGTATTGCCACCGCCAAAGTGGTTGAGGAACATCCGGCCCTGGACGAAGTGCGTTTCGGAGCTACCGTTACGCTGAAACCCCGGCCCGGCAAAACCAACCTGCCCGAACGAAAACTAAACATCGTGGGCGTGGACGAGGCCGATGCCAATCACGGACTGATTGCCTTTACGGCTCCCATTGTCCGCACCATGCAGGGCAAACGGGTAGGCGATCCCGTTACGGTACCCACCCGAACGGGGACCATAACGCTGGTAATTGCCGCCATCGACTATTGACCGGGCACCTCATAACGCCTTATCTTTGACCCATGACTAATCCTACCTCTTTGCGCGTGTTGGTTGTCGGTTGCGGCAACATGGGCGCGTCGCACGCCACGTCGTACCATACCCTCGACGGTTTTGCCATCTGCGGCCTTGTCTCGACCGGTAACAGCAAGCACGTGCTGAACGAAAAACTCGGCGGCAACTACCCGCTTTACGACGACTATGCCACAGCCCTGCGCGAAACCCGCCCCGACGCGGTCTGCATCTCGACCTATCCTGATACCCACGAAGCCTTCGCGCTGATGGCACTGGAGCAGGGGTGCCACGTGTTCATCGAAAAACCCCTTGCTGATACTGTTGCCGCGGCCGAGCGCGTCATGCAGGCCGCCCTGGACGCCGGGCGTAAAGTCGTGGTAGGCTACATCCTGCGGGTACACCCCAGCTGGGAACGGTTCGTATTTGAAGCCCAGCAGCTGGGTAAGCCGCTGGTCATGCGCATGAATCTGAACCAGCAAAGCCACGGCTATATGTGGATGGTACACCGCAACCTCATGAAATCGCTCAGCCCGATTGTGGACTGTGGGGTGCATTACATCGACGTGATGTGCCAGATGACCCGCTCGCGCCCTACGCAGGTGACGGCCATTGGGGCGCGGCTGACCGACGACATTCCCGCCGACAATTACAACTACGGACAGTTACAGATTCGCTTTGAAGATGGTTCGGTGGGTTGGTACGAAGCCGCCTGGGGGCCGATGGTGAGCGAAACTGCCTTTTTTGTCAAAGATGTGATTGGCCCCAAAGGCAGCGTATCTATCGTAGCCCGCAACGCCGGCGCTACGGGCAAATCGGATAATGTCGATTCGCACACCAAGACCGAATCCCTGCGGGTTCACCACGCCGACCTCACCGCCGACGATGCCTTCGCCAAGCCCGACACCTGGATTGATATGACCGACGAGCCGGACCATCAGGAGCTCTGCAACCGGGAGCAACGCTACTTTTTGCGGGCTATCCACGATGATCTGGATCTGACCAATCACCTGCAGGATGCCGTCAACAGCCTGCGTATCGCCTTCGCCTGTGACGAAAGCGTCCGCACCGGCCAAGTAGTGCGGTTATAAGTCAACTGACTGGTACAGCCTGACTGAACCCAAAAAAAGGTCGGTTCCCATCAGGGGAACCGGCCTTTTTGCTTCATTATCTTAGCGGTGTTATGCTACGGCAATGGTCTGCACGGGTTTATTGGTTTCGGGGTTTTTGGGCAATGTTACGCGCAGGATGCCGTCGGTGTAGCTGGCCGAAATCTGGTCGGTCAGGACCTTGTCGTTGAGCCGGAACTGCCGCTCAAACGCGCCCTGCCGGTGTTCCTGATACGTACTGCCTGTTGGAGCATCCGGCCCGGATTGGTTGTCTGGCTGGTAGGCTACCGTCAGTACGTCGTCTTTTACGGTCAGGCGTACCCGCTCTTTGGTAATGCCAGCCGCAAATAGCGAGATGGTATAGGCGTCGTTGGTTTCGTCGATGTTGACCGGAGGCTGTGCGTTACCCATGTAGCGCGACCGGAATCCGGCAAACTTGCCCCGTCCCCAGGGACCACCGACGTTACCGCGGCCCCGCGACCCACACGGGCCATTTTGTTCTGATTGAAATTTCTGTTGGTTATGCATGATTGTGTTGTTGGTTGTGATACCCGCAGGCATCGGTGATTAGTTGATAGAAATGACCCGTTCGGCGTTCGCCCACATCGGCGAGCGATACGTGGGGTTGTCGATGGAAATAATGTGGTTCGATGCTCCGTGTCCCATTTGCATCGGCCCTGGGAACCGGTGCATCAGTCGGCTACCCACAACTCGGATGAGCAGGGCCGCTATGAGCGCAACAAAGAGTAATTTGATCAGGACCGTGAGCAGAAAAAGAACCAGCCCGGCCATCAGGGCAATGCCCGCTATTCGCCAGATTTTCATGATAATGTTTTGTTTCGTGTTGGTTGTTCAGCGCGGTGTATCCGGCTTCAATACGGTAGTCGTAAAGTGGGCCCGGAATATTTTAAGCGGGTGTAAAATTTTTGTGTGGCGTGGGTAGTCCGTAATTTGCCAGCTGATTTATTTATTCATCTTTTACTGACTCCGTTATGCTCTACCCGCTCACATTCGACTCAATCTTCAAAGAAAAAATCTGGGGTGGCCAGAAAATACACACCGTTCTCGGCAAAGACTTCGATGCCGGACCGGATGGTCACCTGCCCAACTGTGGCGAAACCTGGGAGGTGTCTGACGTGGAAGGCAACGTATCGGTGGTGGCTCAGGGTGGACTGAAAGGCGAATCTCTGCACCAGCTGGTACAACGCTACAAAGGCGATCTGGTGGGCGAACACGTCTATGCGCATTACGGCGCCCGGTTTCCACTGCTCATCAAGTTTATCGACGCCAACGACGACCTGTCCATTCAGGTGCACCCGAACGACGAACTGGCGAAGCAGCGGGGCGTGGGCTACGGAAAAACCGAGATGTGGTACATCATGCAGGCCGACCAGGGGGCGAAGCTCAACGCGGGCTTCAATCGGGAACTGACCAAAGACGAATACAAACAGGCCGTTGCCGACGGCACCATTCAGGATCTGCTGAACATAGAAGACGCCCACGCAGGCGATGTGTTTTTCCTGCCCGCCGGTCGGGTGCATTACATTGGCAAGGGGCTGCTGCTGGCCGAAATTCAGCAAACTTCAGACACTACGTACCGCATTTACGACTTCGACCGCGTGGACCAGACCACCGGTAAAAAACGCGAACTCCACACCGACCTTGCCGTTGATGCCATTGACTACCACCACTACGACGATTATAAAACGCAGTACGCACGCACTGAAAACGAAACCGTCAACGCCGTTACGAGCGATCATTTCGTGACCAACGTCCTGAACTTTACCCAGGAAGTGGAACATGACTACACCCACCTCGACTCGTTCGTGGTGCTGATTTGCGTGGCGGGTGGGCTGACGGTCAACACGTCGGGCGGTTATAGTATCCCGCTCAATACGGGTCAATGCGTCCTGATTCCGGCCACTATCAATACCGTCACGCTTGTACCAAATACCGAAACCTATCGCGAAGGGAGTTTTACGGTCCTGGAGACGTACGTGCCCTGACCTTTTTTTTACACCGGGGGACGGAGACTGACACCGAGGTAAACGAGATTTTGCTTCTACCTCGGTGTCAGTCTCCGCGAAAAAGCCCGTTGGTGTGAAATCGTGCGGTACTTTTGCGGTATGAAAAATCGTTTTTTGTATCTGTTCGTGGCCGCTTTGGCGGTGGCCTGTTCGAGCCGGACGCCCCGCAAAACCGCTGGCAATAACGCGGTTCAATACTTTAGCTATCAGTCCGGTACCCGAGCCAATATTTCGGTCCACCGGGGTGGGGGCGACCTGACCGGTTATCCCGAAAACTGTCTGGAGTCGTTTCAATACCTGTCGAAACAGATTGGTACGCCCGCCCGGCCCGTTGTGATCGAGTGCGATATTGACCTGACCAAAGACAGTGTGATGGTCATGATGCACGACGCCACCCTGGACCGTACTACCACCGGCAGCGGCAAGCTGATTGACCACACCTACGCCGAAATTCAACAGTACCGGCTCAAAGACAACATGGGCAACCTGACCTCCTACAAAATCCCGACGCTGGAGGAAATCCTGCGCTGGGGTAAAAATAACGTTACCTATACCCTCGACGTCAAACGTAATGTATCATTTGCGAAGGTTGTGGATATGGTACGTCGCACCAACGCGGGCGTGTATGTTGCCGTGATCACGTACAATGCCAAAGACGCGGCCCTCGTCCATAGCCTCGATCCGGCCCTGATGATCTCCGTCACCATCCGTAACCGCGCCGAATACGATAGGCTGCATGACCTCGGCATCCCCGACAATCGGATGGTAGCCTTCGTAGGCGTGACCGAGCCGCCGAAGGAACTGTATGAGTTTCTGCACCAGAAAGGTATTGCCTGTATTCTCGGTACGCTTGGTAACTTAGACAAGCAGGCAGCCGCCAAAGGCAATCAGGTCTATCGCAACTTTGCCGAAAACGGAGCTGACATTATGAGTACCGACCGCCCGCTGGAAGTCTGGCAGACGGTGAAGTAATCAGTATGTTGAAATAGAAATAACCCGCTCCAGGCGCATAAAATGCCCGATACGCATCACTGCATACCGGGCATTTTATGTTGCTGGAACCCGACCTCAGTCAGCCACCATAATCAGCGGAGCTACTACTTCGGGGTCGTTGTCGGGCGATGCCTTCTTGAGTTTATCGGTAGCGGGCTTGATGGTTTTGCGGGCGGGCTTTTTCAGCGTTACGTCGTACAGGTCCGTCCGGCGGTCTTTCAGCACCTGTACCGAACCCTGCTCGTGGAGTTCCTTCAGCAGACTCAGATCAACGTCGGCAATCAGCACCATTTCGGTGTTGGGCGTCGCTTCGGCTTTTACGGCGTTGGTTGGAAACTGGAAATCTGATGGGGTAAACACCGCCGACTGCGCGAAGTTGATGTCCATGTTGTGCACCTTGGGCAGGTTTCCTACGCAACCCGCAATGGCCACGTAGCACTCGTTTTCGATGGCGCGGGCCTGGGCGCAGTGCCGCACCCGGCTGTAGCCATTTTGGGTGTCGGTCAGGAAGGGGACAAACAGGATTTGCACGCCCTGCTCGGACAGCAGCCGTCCCAGTTCGGGAAACTCGACGTCATAGCAAATGACCATGCCAATCTTGCCACAGTCCGTGTCGAACGCGCGGATTTCGTTACCGCCCACCATGCCGTAATGCCGCACCTCGTTGGGCGTGATGTGAATTTTGCGGTACTCTTCCCACGAGCCATCGCGCCGACATAAATACGCTACGTTGTATAGCTTGCCATCTTCGTCCACGAGTGGCATTGATCCGCCCACAATGTTGACGTTGTATGAAATGGCCAGTTCGCAGAGTTTCTTGCGCGTAGGTTCGGTAAAGTCAGCGAGTTTGCGGATGGCTACCGGCTCGGGCAGGTCGTTGAAATCGGCCATTAACGGCGTGTTGAAAAACTCCGGCAGCACCATAAAATCAGCCCGGTAGTCGCTCACGGCGTTGACGAAAAATTCGACCTGATCAAAGAACGCGTCGAGGTTTTTGAAGAAGCGCATCTGCCATTGAATCACGCCCAGCCGGATAATGGAGTCGGTATGCGGCTTCTTGTCTTTCTCATCGACGTAGTAAATGTTGTTCCACTCCAGCAGCGTCGCGTATTCTTTCGACTCGGTGTCGCCGGGTAGGTAGCCGCGCAGGACCTTGCGGACGTGGAAATCGTTGGAGAGTTGAAACGTGAGCGTGGGGTCGTAAATCTCCTTCTGCTTCACCTTGGCAATGTACTCGCGGGGCGACAGCTCGTCGGAAAATTTGTTGTAGTTCGGGATGCGTCCACCGGCCAGAATGCCCTTGATGTTGAGCTGTTCGCAGAGTTCTTTCCGGGCGTCGTACAGCCGCCGGCCCAGCCGCAAATCGCGAAAGTCGGGGTGTACAAACACCTCGATGCCATAGAGGTAATCGCCCCCGTCGTTATGGGTTTTGAAGGAATAGCCACCCGTAATCTGGGCGTAGGTATGGGTATCGCCAAAGTCGCCGTATTTAACCCGGATGGCCAGTGCCACGGCTACAACCTTCTCATCGACTTCGACGCAAAGCTGACCTTCGGGAAAGATAGTGAGCAATTTGTTGATCGAGCTTTTGGACCAGTAGTCTCCGCCGATGCTGCTGTATACTTCGATCATGGCCTCTTTCAGGTCACGGTAGTCTTCTTTCTGTAAGTTTCTGGTTTGTATATGCATAAAATATGTGAACCATTCTGAACCAGGATTATGCAGGATTTAGAAAATTTACGGGATTTGCTGACGCCGAATGGTCCTGTAAATCTTTTAAATCCTGCGAAATCCTGGTTCAGAATGGTTCAAAATGGTTTCCATTTCGGTTAGGTGCGCATCCGTGAAGTCTAAATGGGTTACGAAGCGAACGAGGTGTTTGCCGAACGTAATGGCCCGGATGTCCTGCCTGGCTAACTTATCAACGTAATCGGTAGCCAAGAGGTTTGGTGGAAGCCTGAAAATGACAATGTTAGTGTCGATGGGATAGATCTCTTCAACCTCCGGTAGTTGGGCGAGCATGGCCCCAATACGCCGGGCGCGGGTGTGGTCCTGCCGGAGCCGCTGCACGTGGTGGTCGAGGGCGAAGATGCCCGCTGCGGCCAGGAAGCCCGCCTGCCGCCAGCCCCCGCCCATCAGCTTGCGGTACCGTCGCGCCTGTGCCACAAAAGCCTCCTTACCCAACAATAGCGACCCCACCGGACAGCCTAATCCCTTCGATAAACAGATGCTGATGGAGTCGAACAGCTGCCCGTAGGCTTCGGTCGGTTCGCCGGTTTCGACCAGGGCGTTGAAGAGCCGCGCCCCGTCTAAGTGCAGCAGCAGCCCGTGTTCGTCGCAGACCCGACGGATAGCGGCTATTTCGGGAATGGTATAGTAGCAACCGCCCCCCTTGTTTACGGTGTTTTCCAGCACCACCAGCCGGGAGAGCGGTTTGTGTGGGTCGGTGGGGGAGTAGATATGGTCGCGGATGAGGTCGGGCGTGAGTTTACCGCGTTCGCCATGACACAGGCTTACCGACGACAGCGCGTTGACCATGATGCCCCCGCCTTCGTACTGATACACGTGCGAGAGGTAATCGCAGATCACATCGTCGCCGGGGCGGCAGTGGGTACGAATAGCCAGTTGGTTAGTCATGGTGCCGCTGGCGCAGAACAGGGCGGCTTCCATATTAAAAAGCTGGGTGGTCTTGGCTTCAAGGGCGTTTACGGTGGGGTCGTCGCCCAGGACGTCGTCACCGAGGGGCGCGTTAAACATAGCCTCGCGCATGGCGGGCGTGGGCTGGGTAATGGTATCGCTACGGAGGTCGATCAGCATTTTTTCTGAACAGTTTCAGGGGCAAAGTTACGTGGGTTTTGGGCTGGTTAGCTTGATTGGTGAACAGGGGTTTTGCTCTGATGTGTGACTATCAACGCAGTAAAGAGCCTTACTCGCCTGAAAATCACTGATAATCTTGCATTTGTGATACGGCCCTGTATTTTTGAGCAACCTTTCTGTTGTAATACGTCTAACAGGCGTTCCCGAAAATTGATGGTTCACTAATCCCTCCTTCATTATGTTCACGACCAAAATACCCTGGGTTATTCTGCTATTTCTGTGGATGGCTGGCTCAACATGGTGGCACATCTGCAAGATTAAACAGCTCTGCGCCGACGATGACGTGTCTGCCACCATGCTTCCTGTCGATTCGGAAGTCTATACCACGCCCCCCGGTGCTGACGGCTTTACCATTGCCGATGAAAACCGGTTCCGGCTCAATTTTCCGGGCAATTTCAGTTTTGCCAAATCGGGGGCCAACGCCAACATGAATACGCTGGGTGGCCGGATAGATTCGCTCGTTGCTTATCTGAAAGCCAATCCTGACCGTACGCTCAATGTCCGGGGGTACTACATGGCTTCGGAAACGAACGCAACGTCGTTCGCCAACCTGGGACTGGCTCGTGCTGAGGGCATTAAACAGTATCTGACTCAGCAGGGCGTTTCGGCGGGTTCACTGATGACAACGGGCGTACTGCGAAACGTACCGCTGACTACCAAAGGCGATTCGCTCATGGGTGGCCTTGACTTTGTATTTGGTGGCCTGATGAAGATGAATGCCATTGATACGCTGACCACCACCCCACCCGCGCCCCTCTCGGTAGCGGCTGGTATTACGGAAGAAGGGCTAGCGGCCAGAGAAACGTACAAGTCGGTTTTTGAGCCGATCAATCTGTACTTCCCGCTCAGCAAAGCCGATTACATCAAGACTCCCGAAACGACTAAATTTTTTGACGAAGCTGCGAAATATCTGAAAGCCAACAAAGGTAAGAGGCTGATATTAACCGGTTATACCGACAGTAGCGGCCCCAACGAGGCCAACCTCGCACTGTCGCGCAAACGGGCCGCGGATGTCAAAACGAAGATGCGCAATTCGGGTATTTCTGCCGATCAGATTGTAACCGAGGGTAAGGGCGAAGCCAACCCCGTGGCGTCGAACGATACCCGGGAAGGGCGCAAGGCTAACCGGCGCGTTACTGTTGTTGTCAAGTAATACCTGACGATAAAAGTGTCCCGATAAAATTGTACCGCAGTGGCGGACCACCCCTAAATCGCAACTTATTATGTTTGACATGAATCCCCTCAACCTGCCCGACGCGCAGATGCAGCAGCTCATTATGCTGTTTGTGGCCGGTACGTTAGGTTTTATCATTGGCTACGTGGAGCTTAACCGCACCGCCCGGCAGCTCGAAGCCGAACTAAGCACCGTAGAACGCGCCGTTGACGACTGCCAGCGGATGCCTGCCGCCACCGCTCCCGGCTCCGACGAAGATATTGTCCTGAACCGCATCCGCACCCGCGCCAGTGAACTCGATCTCGATCGGATTGGTATAGCCTCACTTGCCCAGGCCGATGACCTCAAGGAAATTTCGGGCGTTGGGCCGTTTCTGGAAAAGAAAATGCACGCCATAGGTATCTATACTTTCGCTCAGGTTGCCCGTTTTACGCCCGAAGATGTCGACAAAGTCAACGACATTATCGAGTTTTTTCCCGGTCGCATCGAACGTGACAACTGGGTAGGGCAGGCACAGGCATTTGTGAACAGAAAATAATCTAAAACAGAAAAATATCATGTTTGGAACAGAACCGCTGTTTGGCCTGGACCCGCTTAGCCGGCCCGTGGCTATCGCCGAAATTTTGTTGTTGCTGTCGTTTGCCACCATCATCGGCTGGTTGCTGGGTCGGCTGGTGATGTCTGGACGCGTAAGTGCCCTCCGCCTGGCCATTGCCGATAAAGAAGCAGAACTCGACGAGTGCCGCCGGGTTAAATTTGCAACCCCAACCGCATCCAGAAACGCGCTTATCGTTGAAACCTCCGATGTGATTCGGCCTGCTCCGGTGGTTCCTATGGCCGGGCCGCCCGCCTTTGTTCATGCCGACCCCATCGAACCCGCTACGAGCTTCGATACCACGCCGGAGATCATTATTGATACGGATCCGTCGCCCGCCCCGCTGCCTGACGTGGCTGCTGTCGTTCCGCCCGTAGCTACGTACATTCCGGAAGCCGTTTCATCTGCACTACCCGTTGCTGCCGCAGCCATGACCGGTAACTCCGAAGCCGCCGTCCTGAACCGTATTGCCGCCCGTGCCGAGGAGCTCAACTTCGACCGTATTGGCCGGGCCTCCGCTGCCGAAGCCGATGATCTGAAGGATATTGTGGGCATCGGGCCGTTTCTGGAGCGCAAACTGCATAGCCTTGGTATCTACACGTTCCGGCAGGTATCCAATTTTACGAAGGAAGATATTGATAAAGCCAACGAGATCATCGAGTTTTTCCCCGGTCGCATCGAGCGCGATAACTGGGTCGATCAGGCACGGACGTTCCACGAGCGGAAGTATAAATAAACCTGTATCGGCGACAAGTCCGTTTTTAGTCACAAAGAGCCGCATGATGCGGCTCTTTGTGTTTTCTGACAGGTCGTACTGGTCATGTCTATTGCTGCTTTACTGGAAATTCGGTCCATTACCATGCCTGAGTACCCGTCCAGATGCTGTGCGTGTCAAAAATTAAGTTTGTCGAGTATCGGCAAGGTTTGCGTATTACATCTACCAATGCTAATGCCTAATGAGTTAGCCCTGGCCCTTCGCCGTCGGCCATTGCGTTTAGTGCTGGCCGGACAGATGAAGCCGCAGGAAGCTACCGAACGGAGGGCCTTGCTGCCGGGTGATTAGACGGGCCGGTTTGGAGTTTAATGACCGACCAACCAGAACGCACTATCGGGCTTGCTGGGACTTTTCGCCCGTGCTAACTGGCCGTTATAACGACTTAACCAGAATATTAATGTCTTTGGGTTAGTAGGTCGGGTGGTGCTGGCACTCCAACGCTGCACCGATTCGGGCGCAGCCGCCACGAGACTGTCTAACTCGGCTTCAACAAAAGCATCGGGAGAAACAAAACGGCCTTCAATCCAGACAAACCAATATTCAGGCGTTTGCCAGGCCACTTTCTGGCATCGGGGCAATCTGTGTACATGATGACGGCGTGATTGGGGCCAGCCGTTAATAGGGTCTGTTTAAGGTCATCCAGATAGACTTGTTGCTGGGCAGGGTCCGCATTGCCATAATCGGCATGGGCCTTCTGATGGGACAGATCGAGTCGTTGCAGTAGGTCATAAATGCCGCCCCGATAGTCAACCTCGTAGGTGGCCAACAGATAGGCTTTCATGCGCTCGCCGGTCCAGATGGAGCCTTCGAGCCGATGGTCACAGGGACGGGTGGTGAGTAGAGTTTTCTTGAAATCGGTCTCCTGTTGAGTCGTTAAGCGGGTCGTGCGCACTCGTTTTTCAGCCGCGCACAAGCCCTCAAAGCCTTTTTGGGTGTAGGTGGTGATATAACGTCGGGCGGTGGGCAGGCTAATCTGGAGCTGATCACAGATAGTGGGAATATCGAGAGGTTGGGCATAGAGTCGGATGGTTCGCAGTTTCCGGCGAATGTACTCTTGGGGGTGTCGGTGCATATGCCGTTGCCACTCCTCTACATCCAAGCCACGTTTGGCGAAAGCGGGTCGAAGCGAATTCATTCTTAAAACTAATAACTTTCACCCAAAAGGGAATAAATTCAACCGAGTGCCAACGATCAAATAAATTAAATTTCCGCTGATTACGTCAGGTAGGTGTATGACACTTACCCGCAACTAACCTCTAAATGGCCCGACAAGTAAGCATTAGTCTGGCTATTACCTCACTTCCCGATGCAGAACTTGCTGAAGATGGAGTCGAGAATGTCGTCGGTAACGATTTGGCCGGTCAGTTCGCCGAGGTGTTGCAGGGCCACACGCAGGTCCATCGCCAGCCAGTCGGGTGTAACGCCGGTGTCGAGGCCGGTCAGGGCGCGGGCAATAGCGTTATCAGTGGCGGTGAGATGGTCGTAATGGCGGGCGTTGGTCACGACGGCACTGCCCGTTTGCACGGCCCCGTCGGTGCGGACGCGGTCCGAAAGGGCGGCTGTTAACTCTGCCAGGTGCGTTTGCCGGACCGCTGAAATCCATAGAATTGGCTCGTTCACAACGGTTTCCAGTATCTGCCGCCGTTGGTTGTTTATCGCATCCAGTTTGTTGCCCACCAGCAAATACGGTTTGCCTGACTGGCGCACCTCGGTAACGGCCTCCCGTAACTCCTCCGGCGAAATATTCAGGCCATCGAAAAGATAGACGATCAGCGCGGCATCGCGCATTTTCTGCTGGGTTCGTTCAATGCCGATGGCTTCGATGGTGTCGGTAGCCTGCCGCAGCCCGGCGGTGTCGATGAGCCGAAACCGGATACCGTCAATGAACAGTTCGTCCTCGATTACGTCGCGCGTGGTGCCGGGAATGTCAGAGACAATAGCGCGTTCGTCGTTGAGCAGGGCGTTGAGTAGCGTCGATTTGCCCGCGTTGGGTTTGCCCACAATGACCGTGGCCACGCCGTTTTTGATGGCGTTGCCGGTCCTGAAGGAGTCAATGAGGGGTTGCAGTACCTGCCGGATGTTGAGCATAAGCTGGCGGAGCTGATCGCGGTGGGCAAACTCCACGTCTTCTTCGCCAAAATCCAGTTCAAGTTCTACCAGGGCCACAAAGTCAATCAGTTGCTGGCGCAGAGTCAGGAGTTGTTTCGAGAATCCCCCGCGTAGCTGACTGAGGGCGGCCCGGTGGCTGGCGTCGGAGTCGGACGCAATCAGATCGGCCACAGCTTCGGCCTGCACCAGATCGAACTGCCCGTTCAAAAACGCCCGCTGCGTAAACTCGCCGGGTTTGGCCAGTCGAATGCCTGCCGCCGTAAGCCGACGCAGAATCTGCTGGATAATAAACTCTGAACCGTGGCACGAAATCTCGACCACATCTTCTTTAGTAAACGACTTTGGGGCGCGGAATACCGTAACTAATACTTCGTCAATGATGGCGTCGTCCTGGGAACGTAACGTACCAAAGTGAGCCGTATGGCTATGCTGTTGCGTCAGGTCTTTACCCCGAAAAATCTGGTTGGTCAGGTCAATAGCACCCTCACCCGACACCCGGATAACGGCAATGGCACCTATACCCGGTGCGGTGGCAAGGGCAGCAATCGGTTCTAACTGAAGTAGTGTCATGAATGAGGTGAGACTATTCTTTTTCTCTGTATTAAAAAAAAGTCTCAGATAGTGGGCGCGGCAGGGATTAATCGCTGAAAAATAGAAAGTCGGGTAACGGTACTGGCCAGCCGCTGCTCGACCGGTACGTTGGGCAGATTCAGCGCGTCGGCATATTCATTGCCCAGGAAGAAACGCATCTGTCCGGCAGCGAGGTTTCTGACGCTCTCCGGCGATCCTGATGTACCGCCCGCTACGTTGGCAATGGCGTTGAGCAGTGACTTTACCAGCCCCGCACCCGCTTCCGACGCCCGAAACTGCCGTTTGCTGATGGCGCGGTCCAGGTGGTAGGCTTCGCGGAGGTTGTGGGCAATCAGATCATCAGTAGCGCCGTTGAGCCAGCTCACTACGTTGATGTGATGCAGATAATCTTCCTCTTCGCGCTCGGTCATGCTGACGCCGAGTTTTCGTAGCCCACGCAGGACAATGTAGGAGAATGACAGGTTGGTGCCAGCCATGTCTTCCTGATTGACGGGCATACCCCATGCCATATTCCACCGCCCCGACTGCAACCCAAACCACCGTGCCCCGGCGTGGATGAGCCGGATTTTGAGGGTGTATAGAATGGCTTTGGGTGAGGTGTCAATCCAGTTCTTTACGTCGTTCACGGCGAAGACCCACTCGCCGGTTTCCTGAAGTCGGCGGGCGGTATCGTTTTTTATGCGTTCGGTAAGCCAAAGCAGTTGTACACCGTCGGCACCGAGATACGTATAGGGGAGAGCGTACGTGCCAAGAGAAATGCCGATCAGACCAGCGTGTTTTTTGAAAAACGCCATGCCGCGCTTCATGCGGTCAGGGTCGGCCCAGTCGGGTAGGCGGGCGTAATTGGCAAAAAACTGCTGAATGGGTTCGGGTTGTTGAGCCGTGCTGAAATTGCTGGTATCGGCCAGCCACTGCATGAGCTTGCCGATACCTTCGCGTCCGGCGGTGTCGGCAACGGTGGCTATAGCTGCATCGGCGGGTGGGTCGCCCTGTTGTCGGTAGCGGGAGAGGAGTTCGTCGGGAAAAGAGCGGGTAGGTTTTACGCGGGTCAGCATAGGAGCGGATGTTTATACGGGTAACGTCGCGTAGGAACGATTGGTTTAGAGCCGGATTTGCAGCCCGTCGTAGCCCAGACGAATGCCGGGTGGCAACTCTCTTTCGACCTCGTTATGCAGCCCAAGTTTATGGCTGATATGGGTAAAATACGTCTGTTCGGCCCCAATGCGCTGCGCCAGGGCAATGGCCTGATCGAGCGTGAAATGCGAAATGTGTGCGTCGCGTTGCAGGGCATCCAGCACCAGTAACTTCGTTCCCGTCACTTTTTCCAACTCCGGTTCGGCAATGGCGTTGAGGTCAGTGAGGTAGGTAAAATCGCCAATGCGATATCCGTACACGGGTAATGTATGGTGCATCACTTCAATGGGTATCACCGGAATGCCCCGCACCGTAAACGGGGTATTTGTAATCTCATGAAGCCGAATGCGGGGCGTGCCGGGATACTTTTTTTCAGCGAATACGTAGGAAAACTCGCGCTGCAACTGCGCCAGCACCGTAGGCCGTCCAAAGACCGGCATGTCTTGCCCCGACCGAAAATTATAGGCCCGTACCTCGTCAAGACCCGCTGTATGATCTTTGTGTTCGTGGGTGAACAGCACGGCGTCGAGCTGTAGCAGATTAAGCCGAAGTACCTGCTGCCGGAAATCCGGCCCGGTGTCGACAATAAAACTCAGGTCATCAACTGCAACATGTACCGATGACCTGAGTCGCTTATCCCGGAAGTCAACGGAATGACACACGTCGCACCCGCAGCCAATCAAAGGCACGCCTGAAGAGGTCCCGGTTCCGAGGAGGGTAATGAGCATAATTAGTGGATGAGTGAATGAGTGAATGCTATCCCGCGTCGGCCTACTCGCGTCAGCTCATTCGCTCATTCAATCATTCAAAATTATTTATCCGTGAGTTGATTGACAACTTCAACCAGGCGGTCGAAGTTGAGGGGCTTAACGAGTACGTCGTTGAAGCCCGCCGTTTTGAATTCTTCTTCAGTATAGTTTTTAGCGTTGCCTGTGATGGCTACGATGGGTACCTCGGCTTTGGCAGAGTCGCTCAGCGCGCGTACCCGCCGAACGCACTCCATGCCGTCCATGACAGGCATGTTGATATCGAGCAGCAGAATGCTAAAGTCTTCTTTTTCTAAGATTTGCAACACCTGCTCGCCATTTTTGACGGCAGTGATGTCATAATTCTGGAACTCAAGAATTTTGCGGGCCAGATTCTGAATAACGGAGCTATCTTCGGCAATCAGGACGCGTTTGGAAGCAGACATAAGGCTTTGGAGATCGGTTTCTGTTTAAGTGGTGAAATTAAAGCGTTAAATCGGCAAACCCAAAACGGAGGCCGCCTGTAGGCTGTTCTTTCCGAACGTTAGCGTTTGACGAAAAGGGTTGCAGGGCCGTTTAGAAAGAATTCATAAAAAAGTAATCTCCCTTTGTTCGAAAGTATTACTTTTTTGGCTAAATTCAGCCTGCTGTCCTATCAAGTCAATTGAGTTAATTACTCTCCGTACTCTGCTTGTTGTCAGTTAGTTTTACTGATGGCATGGATGGGCTTGTCTTGCCTGATTTTAGCTGGTCCTCACTGCACTTTTTAGCTGAATCTTCCTCTTTCTCTAACTCACTCATCATGAAACTCACCGGTCCCGAAGGTGTATTTGAACTGAACGTTCTCGACTACGAATGCACTGATTCACCCTATTTTATGGATAGAAACTGGCTCATTGTCAGTCTCAAAACGCACTATCAAAATAAAGACTGCACCCGTACTGCCCCCGTCCTCTCGACCTGGGAACTGGAACTGCTGCTCAACTGGATGCGCTCCGTAGCCGACGAGCGCGAACTGTCACCTAAATTGACGTTCGTAGAACCGGCCCTGGCCTTCAGCACCACCTCGACCGGCCACGGTGATTACCGGTTACGTGTCAAGCTCGGGGCCAATGCCCGTCCCGCCTGGCAGACGGGTTCTGCCCCGTTCTACCTGCCCGTTACGCCCGATAAACGCGAGTTGCAGCGGGCTATTCAGGACCTGGAGGTTCAGCTGCGTCGGTTCCCCGTGCGGGATTGAGCGATTTTTCAATTAGCTTCGGACATGATCTTACCCATTTCCGCCGATGGTCTTCTACCCGCTGGTATTTATTCGGTTGACGCTGACAGCGTATTTGAAACGTTCGTTTTACTGTTTCCAGATAGCCAAACCCGTCGAACGCTTTTCCGACGATGGGAAGCCTACAATCAACAGCTTAAAAATAAGCTGGGTGGAATAACGTTGACGCAATGACTGAACGGCAGCTTTGTTACGAGCAAGCGTGATCCTGCTGATATTGATTTGGTTACGTTTGTACCGTCGCTGCTTTACCAGCGTAACGAAGAAGACCTGATTGACTTATATACGACCATATCGTTGTTCAATGCAGGACTGGATGCGTACATCTGCCCTGTCTTTTTGCCGGAAGAATCCGGCTACACTAAGTTCCAGCAACGTCGTGACGACTGGCAGCATCTGTTCGGACAGGTACGCAGTCAGAAGAAAGAAAAAGGATTTTTGACGCTAACTTTTTAGGACGGGAATCATGACAAAAACAGATCAAATCAACGCCGTTTTGGACCTGATTGCCCGTACGAACCGCTCGCTAATAGCAGCGAGAACGGCGAACGAACGGTTGCAGACGTTGCAATACGAACGATTGAAAAGCCAATTTCTACAGCAATTAACTGACCTGATGGAAGAAGAGACTGTTACGTATTACGTCGCTAAAAGAGTGTGAGTGTAAGCACTCTCGTCCCAGTTTGTTTGCCTGAACCACGTTGATAAACTCTAATCTTCCTCTTTGTCAACATACTTCTTGACCAACGCAATAAATCGGGGTTCGGCCAGATATGGGGCATAAACCTCGTCGGTAAACCGCCCATCTGTATGACACTCTTTTTGCAGGGCGGTTTCTAAAGCGGTATAAAAACCTTCCGCATCCCCCTGCGAGGCCCTTATTTCGGCCAGACTCGCGTAAGCATTGGCGTAGGTGCCGTCAAGCTGAATCGCTTTAGTCACACTGTCTGTAGCTTCATCCAACCTGTTCAACTTTCGCAGAGCTTTGCTTCTATGGCTGTAAAGTGGTTTGCTATTCGGGTCAAGGTCAATAGCTTTGTCAAGATCAAGTAGGGCCTCTTCGTAACGGTTTAAGTTAATCTTAGCCAATCCCCGGTTATTGTAAGCCGCTGTATTAGTTGGGTCGAGGTCAATGGCTTTGTCAAGATCAAGTAGGGCCTCCTCGTAACGGTTTAAGTTAATCTTAGCCAATCCCCGGTTGTTATACGCTGATGCAAGAGTAGGGTCGAGGTCAATGGCTTTGTCATAATCAAGCAGAGCGTCCTCGTAGCGTTGCAATTTATTCTTAACTGATCCTCGGTTATTGTACGCTGTTGCTACGTCCGGGTCAAGCTCAATGGCTTTGTCATAATCTAGTAGGGCCTCTTCATAGCGACTTAATTCAGCTTTATAATAAGCACTCCAGAAATGTAAAGAGGCATCGGGAGGTACCTTTCGGATCATATCATTCAAATAATCAACCCGTTCTGATACGTCTTTCTTTTGGCGGGCCTGCGCCAGAATTTCATCAACTCGTAAGGCTTTCTCCAGGGTTGGGCTTTGCTTCTTAAGGTCAGGCCGGTTCAGGATGTCCACGGCCTTCTGGTGGTGTTTTTCTACCCACTTCTTCTTCTCTTCAACGTCACGCAGTTTACAGCCGAGGTCATTGAAGAGTTTAATAACCAACTGCTCAAAAGTGTCAACGGGTACGTAATAACTATTTGGGTACGTATTAATCAGGTGCTTGGCTCGCCAGTTTATGGTGCTTTCGTCGCGGGCGCACCAGTAGATTGGAAAACTCGCACCCCGCTTCTCTTTGACCGCATACAGTGCGTCCATAATGGACCGGTCGGCCCCCGAATAGCCCGTCACGATAACGCCCATATCCTGAGCGGCTTCCTGAAGTTTAATAATCTGATCGTCCTGAAGCGTAGCGGTTTCATTCAGGGTATTTTTCATATCCTGAAACAGATAATCACCGTGTAACTTAACGATATTGGGACGGGGGCTTCGGAAGTTAATGAACTTCACCAATTCATTGTGGGCGTATATCCGGGATTTCTTGTCGGTTTCCTGCAAAATGGCATCGTTGACCAGATCATCAAAATTGGTGGTAAAAATAGTGCGGATACCGTCGGCGTTGACGACGCAGGCCAGCAGAATATAGGCCGCCGATGGCTCTTTTCTATCAATAATTTCCTCAATCAGCCGTTGGCGTTCGCGCGGGTCAGGTAACGTAGTGTCGAACCAGAAACCGTAGTAGCTGGCCTGATAAAATTCGTCTTTCACAACCTCCCACAAATCGATACCCGGATTGTTCTTTTTGAGAATTTCTGCCAGATCAGGTGGAATGCTTGCGAGTAATTCGTCTTTTTTCTCGTCTACCTGCGTCTGGCAGGCAGCCTGTTTTTCCTCGACAAAGGAGGCCAGTTTCGTTTGCAGGTCGCCTTCGTTGAGTAGACCGTCTATTTTATCCAGACGAAGCAGACTATGATTGGTTATGGTTAGATGGCTCTCGGCAAAACAGCGTTTTTGCAAATAAGTCATAACGCCCGATCCCGTAGGAATTCGGGCATCGAAGGAGCAGCCAGCCCCCAGCAGTAGAAAGAATGGTGGTGCGGGGAAATCGTCTTTGCGCTGCTTTACTTTATTGACCAGCAGTTGAAGCGTGGCTTTACGGTCGTTCCGAATTTTGATGTCTGACAGGCTTTTGATGGGACTCATAAGGGAATATTGTGTGGTAGACCGATGCGGTAAAACTGGCTGTGCGGGATTGATTACCCCCGCACGCCCAAAAATGCGATAAACTCCCGTTCTAGGGCCTGCAACGCATCGCCAAGACCGCTGCTGTCATTTCGCTTCAGTTTGCCCTCGGCAGTGCTGGCTATGTCGGCCACGCGGGCTACGCCGATGGTGCCTGCGCTGCCCTTGAGGGTATGTAAATGGCTTTTTACGGTCGGAATGTCACCCAGGGCGTAGGCATCCAGGCTGCCTTTGACCAGGTCAGCGGCCTCAATTACGAATTCTTCCAGGATGCTGTCTACGAGTTCCTGCCCGCCAATGTCGCGCAGCTGCCCCACAATGGCCTCGTCAAGTATGGGTAAACCCGGCTCTGCCACTACCGCGGGGTGGGGCGTAGCTACTGACTGTCCACTGCTTCCGGTTCCCGGCCCATTGCCCATGGCCCGCTGCCGGGCATCGACCAGTTCTTTTACTTTGGCAATCAGACTCTGGGCGCGGATGGGCTTGGCAATGTAGTCGTCCAGTCCCTGCGAGATAAACCGTTCGCGGTCCTCGCGCATCGAATAGGCGGTCATGGCCACAATGATGGGTAGCTGATTGCCAAATTCGTTGCGAAGGTGTTGGGTCGTTTCCACACCGTCCATGTCGGGCATCTGAATGTCCATAAAAATGACATCGAAGTCGGGCTTCCCGCGCACCAGGGCAATAGCCGCCGGGCCACTGTCGGCGGTGGTGACGATGCAGCCCGCTTTGCGCATGATTTCCGACGCTACCTTTCGGTTTACGGCGTTGTCGTCAACGAGTAATATCTGTGGATGGTAGTCAGAGAAGAAATTGGCCAGCGATATCTCGGCAACTTCAGTTGCCTGCTGCATGGGTGCAATGGCTGTTTCTTTCAGTTCGATGGTAAACCAGAACGTACTGCCCTGACCCTCGGCTGAGTCAACGCCGACCTCGCCTTTCATCAGAGCCGCAATTTCTTTTGAAATGGCCAGCCCCAGACCAGTCCCACCAAACGACTTGCGCGACGACGTATCGACCTGGCTGAACGAGTTGAAGAGTAGTTTGATATTCTCCGCCGAGATGCCAATACCCGAGTCCGTAACACCCACCCGGATTCGGTTGAACTTGCCGCGCTTACTTACCAGCGTGGCCTCTACGCGGACCGCCCCATTTTCGGTAAACTTGATGGCGTTGGACGTCAGGTTCGACAGGACCTGCAACAGGCGCGTCTGGTCGGCAATCACATATTTGGGCAGGGCGGGGTCAAGGTGGTAGGTAAGGGTGTTGTTTTTGGAGTTGGCCTGTTGTCCAAACAGCGCAATGAGTTTCTCGAAAATCTCGGCGAATTCGATGGGTGCTTCGCGCAGTTCCATCTTGCCCGCTTCAATCTTGGACAGGTCCAGAATATCGTTGAGAATATTAAGCAGCGTTTCCGACGAGCGTTTTACCGTCCTGACGTAGTCACGTTGTTCAGCATCTAACTGCGTGTCAATCAGCAGATCGATCATGCCAATGACACCGTTCATGGGCGTACGGATTTCGTGGCTCATATTGGCCAGAAACTGTTCTTTTACCTTCAGCGACCGTTCTGCTTCGTCTTTCGCTTTTACCAGTTCGGCAGCCTGCCGTTTCAGTTCGGTAATGTCGCGGGCCAGTACCGCCACTACCGAACCGCCATCCGGATCGTCGTTGAGCAGCAGCATGTTAAACATGAACTGCCGCTCAGAACCGTCTTTCCGGCGCAGGCTGACCTCGAAATTGCGCAGACTGCGGTTCCGGTTTAGTTTTACCAACGCCCGCCGAATAATGCGCTTGTCCACAAAATACTGGATGGCATCCTGCCCCAGCACCTCGTCTGGTGTGTAGCCCATACGTTTGAACACCGACGGACTGACCATCGTGATCCTGCCACGGCTGTCAACACGGGCGTATATATCCTGGAGGTTTTCAAAGATGCCCCGGAATTTCTCTTCGCTTCGGCGGGTAGCAATTTCGGCGCGTTTGCGGTTGGTGATGTCCCGTGCAATACCAGATACCTCCTCGATTATCCCGCCGGACAGCAGAATGGGGTTGATCTGGAAGTCGAGCCAGGTTTCAGCATCAGGGTTGCGTTTGTCGTCGATGCGGAGTTCAAAGTTCTGCGGTTGGCCCTTAAACGCCTGCCGGTACCGTTCTTCGATGAGCGTCCGGTTTTCAGGGCTGATCATGCGCCAGCCGAGATTAGGTATACTGCCGGTGATTGGTGGAATGTACCCGAGGTTTCGCTCCATTAACTGGGCGTAATTTTTGTTGTACGACGTAAGCTGCAAGGCCCGGTTTATGGACCAGATCAGATACGTACCGCTGTCGAACATGGCATTGAGCCGGGCGTTTTGTTTGTCTAAAACTGCTTCAGACTGTTTGCGGGCAATGGCCAGGGCCACCTGACCCGAAATAAATTCGAGCAGTTCCAGGTCGCGCGGTCCATAAGTCTGGGCGTTATGGTACGATTTAACGCCGATGATGCCCGTAATTTCGTCGCCAATCCGGAGCGGGGCGGTCAGCATAACCTGCGGCTGAAGCTGCCCGTAGAGGTCGATCTGGTGTTGCCGGGCCAGTTGCCGGATGTCCTGTTCGTACAAAAACAGCGGTTTGTTGGCCCGTATGGCGTATTCAGTAATGCCATTGCCGATTTTTCGCTTGGTGAACCGCATGGAGCCGCCGAAGTATTCGTCTACGTAGTATGGAAATGAGAGGTACCGTTTACTGGGGTCATAGAGGGCAATGAAGAAGTTGCGGGCGTCGATAATCTGCCCCAGTTCCGTATGGATTTTCTGGTACAGTTCGTCTAAGTTGGGCGTGTTGATGGTCCAGTTAGCGATGCTGTAATAGAGTTTCTGCGATCTTTCGGCTCGGATTTTACCCGTGGTATCGTGTAGAATACAGCGAAACGACACGGGTTGTCCCCGATCAAAGCGGCAGTTGATACTACCGGATAGAAACAGGGTTTTTCCGGTTTTACTCCGAAAAACGGTTTCGACGTAGGGCAGACTCTCGCCCTGCTGAATGCGTTTGAGCAAGGCCAGCGTACTGCTGGCATAGTCGGGGTGCAGGACATTGCGGAGGTTGAGGGCGGCAATCTCGTCGGAGCTATAGCCGAGACTTTCGCGCCAGGCCCGGTTTACGAAAATGAATTTCCCCTCCAGCGTGAGGAGTTGGATCAGATCGGAAGTATTGTCGACAAGGTCCTGCAATTGGGCACTGGTGCTGGAGAGAGCCGAGGCCACCCGCCTTTTGTTGGTTACGTCTTCGCCAATGAGCGTAAACGACGTAATTGTCCTGACCCGATTATCAACGGTTTTTTGATCGGCATCGTTGGCAATGAACGAGTTGAGTAATACGTTGCGGAGTGCTCCGGAGCGGGTCAGCAGCGTAATTTCTTTCTGTTCGGGAAAGCCCCCTTTCAGTAGGGCGTCCTCAAAATCGAGTTCGAGCCGGGCGCGGTCGGCAGCGGGGATGAAGAGATCGAAGAAGTTTTTGCCAACCACATCGTCGGGTTGCCAGGCGGTTACGCGGTAGGTGTACGGGTTCGCGTAACTCAGGGTGCCATCACGTTCGATGGTCAGGCCAATCAGGTTAAGCTGGTCAACAGTCTGCCGTACGTCGAAGCGGGCGGGCAGATGAGTTACGGGTGCGGTTGGGGAGGAGGTCGTGGACATTGGAGTCAGCAAATCGGGCAGGAGCCTGGGCAAGTTGCCGGGCCACTGTTTAAATTTACGCAAAACCCCGGATATTGCAGACTTTACCGGAGTTGACCTTCACTTATCGCCTATATGTTACAACGTTTTCTTGTCTGTTTTCTTCTGCTGGGCCTGTTGGGCTGCGAGCCGTTCAGTCTTGAACGAAAGACGTTTCCTGTCTGTACGTCGCCCACAGCCGCTATCGGCGTTACATCTGACCGGCTGGACGTAACGTTCTTTCTGGATAAACCCCAGGGAGACATCACGGTGGCGGGCTGGAACCCCGGAGACGGCAGGGGCGTGAACCGGGTTGGCACGCGGGTGACGTACAACTACGCCCAGGCCGGTACCTATACCGTTACGCTCGTGCTGGTGAACGGATGCGACGATAAATTTATCACCACCCGGCAGATCACCCTCTCCAAGTAAACCGGATTGCTTCAGCGCGACCGCTACTCAATTACCTCACTATGCGTTTTCTTCTCCTTCTGATTATCACATTGTTTATTACCAGCCAAAGCCAGGCGCAGGAACGGATCAGTAATATCCGGGTGCGGGTGCTGGACTCGGCTGAAATCGAAATCCTGTATGATCTGCAGATTACCCGTCCCGGCGATTCGCTGTTTTTTGACGTACGGAGCCGGCTACGGGGGGGGCTGCTTGTCCGGCCCGAATTTATACGGGGCGAAGTGGGTACGCGCATTACAGCAGGATCAAACCGGCGTATTGTCTGGAACGCACGGGGCAATGGCTACGCCCTTAATGAACCCATTCAGGTTATTGTCCGGGTCCGGTCGGGTGGGGCGGTATTACCTGACGAGGTGTCAGCGCAGCCTTCCGTAGCGCAAACGCCCCAACCCAGTCGCTCTGCCGTTGTTGATAATCCATCAGCCGTATTTACTCCCGACACCAACCGAATACTGCGCCGACGTTACGATGGTCCGGCCTGGGCATTGCTGAGCGCGGTGGCCCCTGGCATCGGTAATATTTTTGTGCAGCGGCCCCGTCCGCGCATCGGCTTTCGACCCCTGGCCTCGGCAGTTGCCTATAGTTTACTGGCCTACGGACTGCTGGAACGGAAACAGGCGCAGGACGACTACGCTGTGTATGAAGTACAGAAAAATGCAACCGCCGGAGCCCCCTTTTATGAGACTGCCAATCAGCACCACCAACGCTATTACCTGGCCACGCGGGGTGCCGCGGTTATTGCCCTTACCGACGTAGTGCTAACACTCATAAAGGGAATTCGCAATCGGCAACTCTATCGCGAAGCCCGCCGAATCGACCCCGTATCGCTACGGCCCGGTATGCAGGCGGGTCAGTTCACGGCGGTGCTTCGCTATTCATTCTAACCCATTCATACTATGCGTATCTCTGGATTTCTGTTCATTGCGCTGCTGATCTGGCAATCGGGTATCGCGCAAAATCGACGGGCCAAAACCGTCACGTATTCGGCAGCCAGTGCCTGGACTAACATTACGCTACAGGCCCCCGCCCGCCCGCTACCGCCCGCCACCCGCTCATTGCCCGCCCGGTCTGCTGCAACAACGCCTGCCGAAGGCTACCGACCCGCGTTCACGGGCGATTTCGTGACCAACCGCAATGGCTGGCAGGCGGGTAGCATCGGCAACTATCAGTACCAGATCGGTACGGGCGTGTACAATGTTCGGAAGCGCAACCCCGACACGAAACAAACGGCGTTTAGCTTCGTGCCGCTGCCAGCGCAAATCAACCTCAATTTAGCCGATTATTTTACCATCAAAGCCGATGTGGTCAGTGAATCAGGCCACCCACCCGTGGGGGGAATTACCTTTGGTGTAAGCGATTCGCTGACCTATACCGCGTTTCAACTCGATCATTCGGGGCAGGTTTCGATCCGGCGTCTGGATAATGGACGTACCTTCAGTGACTACATGCCGGGCGATTATTTCAACCCGAACGTGGTGGTAAACAACAACCGCAACCAGTTGATTATCCGCCGAAAACGCGACTTCCTGCATTTCTACATCAACGAAGATGAGATACGAACCAGCCCCTACCCATTTAAAATGCTGGGTGGCAACGGCATCGGCTTTGTTACCAACGGCGACTGGACCTCGTTTCAGAAACTGAGCGTTACGCTCGACGCGCCGGTGTCTGTTGGTACCACGCAGATCATACCATCGCCCGCGCCTGCCCGTGTAGTTGTTACCCCGCCGGTTCAGGCCGCTCAACCGAAAAAACCAGCCGTGGCCAATGAACAGCTGATGGTTGTTAAACCACAAAAAGAAGTCAGCACGCCCATGCCTGATGCATCTGGCGCGGTGGCATCAACACCGGTAACGACCAAACCATCGGCTCCGGCAGGTGGCTCGTTACGGGCGGGCCGGCCGTCGGAAAAGTTTACGGATACGTTCACCCGCAACGAGCACGGCTGGCTCACGGGCAAACGGAAAGGCTATGAGTTCGAGATTATCAATAATAGCTACTACATCCGCCGATTATCCGGTGCCACTCAGAAATCGGGTCGATGTTACATAGACCTGCCCGTAACGCTGAACCTGAACACCGCGCAGTCATTTACGATCTCGGTCGAGATGACTACCGCACCGGGCCAAACACCCCAGGGCGGGCTGTTGCTGGGTGTACAGAATGTAGATAATCTGGTGCAGTTTGTACTGGCCGATCAGCAGCAGGTCGTGGTCCGGTCGCTGAATGCGGGTCGGTCGCAGGCGGATTATATGTCGGGTAAACGAACCCCCGCTGGTGTACCCATCAACCCTGACCGCAACAAACTGACCGTAACAAAACAGGCTGACAAACTCTTTTTCTACCTCAATGGTCAGGAGATTGCCGGTAGTCCCTACGAATTTAAACCGTTCAAAGGCAACGGTATTGGATTCATTGCGGGCGAAACCGATATTAAGTTGCAGAATTTAGTAGTGCAGGTGGAGTAGGTCGGTCAAGAGTGACCGACCCGTCGCGAAGCGACGAACAAGGGAGCGGCATCTTAGCTACTTAGCTTCAACTACAACGTTCGTCGCTTCGCGATGGGTCGGTCAAGAGTGACCAACCTACTAAAACACGTCGTTACGGTCGCCGGTGGCCTGCCAGTCGGCGTCCATGTCGGCGAAGCGCTGGGCTACGCGGCTTAGAAAGTCGGCATCGAGTAGTGTAGGTACGGCGTCGGGGTTTAGCAGGTCCAGTTCGCTGACCTTGTACGTTTGCTCGTAAGGACCGGCCTCAATCTTGACAATGTACTTGCTGTTCCAGGCAAACAGCCCGATTTTGAACTGCGCGTGGGGGACATCCTGAACGAAACGCATTTTCAGTGAGTAGTTATCAGTAACCAGTTATCAGTAACCAGTAATCAGTGTAAGCATGGCAAAGATAGTAGCTCATACAGTTAGAAACAGGTACGTCATCCGGGTGTTCGCTTGCTTATTGCTAACTGCTAACTGGTTACTGCTAACTGTTTCCTGTTCGCAGCGGAATGACGACGAAGCAGCTCAGTTTTTTTTGAAGGGGAACGTGCAGTTGCAGAAGCGCGAATACCGCGAAGCCATCCGCTACTATACCGAAGCCATCGGCAAGAAGTCTGATTTTGCTGACGCCTACAACAACCGGGGCCTGGCGTACTTCCGCAACGACGACCGCGAAAATGCCCTTGCCGACTATAACAAAGCCCTCGAAATTGACCCTGACTTTGAAGCCGCTTATTTAAATCGGGCCGAAATCCGGCTTGAAACGGGTGACCCTGCCGCTGGCCTAACCGATTTGCAGCGCATCGAAAAAACCTACCGCGATTCGTCGGCTTATCAGGTTCGGCTGGGCGATGCCTACGTGCGTCTCAACCAGCCCGCGTCCGCCCAGGCAGCCTATGACAAGGCCGTTTTGCTGGCTCCCAACAACGCCGAAGCCCTCACCAACCGGGGGGCCCTGTATTTCAATCAGAAACAGTACGATCTGGCCGAAGCCGATATTACACGGGCGTTGCAGGTAAACCCAAAACAGGGGGCGGCCCTCAACAACCAAAGTCTGTTGCTGGCCCGGCAGGAGAAATTTGCCGAAGCGTTGCCGTTTGTGGAGCGGGCTCTGGCCATCCAGCGCAATCAGCCTTACTACCTCAACAACAAAGCGTACCTGCTGCTGATGCTTGACCGCCGGGCCGAGGGGCTACCACTGCTTCAGGAATCACTACGGCTCGATAATCAAAACGCCTGGGCGCACCGGACGCTGGGCATTTACTCTCTCCGCGAAAAGCAGGCTAAATCCGCACTGACCGCCTTCCGCGAAGCCGAACGGTTAGACCCGTCGGTCGATGAACTTTATTATTACCTGGGTCTTGCCGAACAGGCAACGGGTAACCAACAGGCCGCCTGTACGGCCTGGCAGCGGGGGTTATCTCTCGGCGATGCCAAGGCCGCGCAGGAACAGAAGAAGCAGTGTAAGTGACTTTAAACCTCCTTTATTCCGATGCAATTCGACTTATTTGCTGACCTAACCAACATGATACCAACACCCGAACCCGTCGCCCCGGAGCCGCAGCAACTCGCCGTGGTAGACCGGTTTTTACGCTACGTCCAGATCGATACCCAGTCAGACCCGCAGTCGGCTACGAATCCCAGCACTGAAAAGCAGAAAGACCTGAGCCGGGTGCTGGTGCAGGAGTTGCACGAAATCGGCATTGCCGATGCTGAAATGGACGAGTGGGGCTACGTGTATGCCACCGTACCAGCCAATACTGACAAGGCAAACGTGCCGGTCATTTGCTTCTGTTCGCACGTCGATACCTCGCCCGACGTGACCGGCGCGAGCGTGAAGCCACTGATCCATAAAAAGTACGACGGTACGGACATTGTTCTGCCCGATTATCCGGCAGGTAACGAACCACAAACCATTCGCGTGGCCGATCACCCCGACCTGCACCATCAGCTGGGCCATGACATCATTACGGCCAGTGGTACTACGCTGTTGGGAGCCGATAATAAAGCAGGACTGGCCGAAATTATGGATGCCGCGCAGTACCTGATGGAACACCCGGAGATAAAGCACGGCACAATCCGGCTACTCTTTACGCCCGACGAAGAGGTAGGGCGCGGTACCGAAAAGGTGGATATCCAGAAGCTGGGGGCCGATTTTGGCTATACAATTGATGGGGAGTCTCTGGGGACGCTGGAAGACGAGACGTTCTCTGCCGATGCCGTAAAAATCACCATTCAGGGGGTCAGTACGCATCCCGGTTTTGCGAAGGGGAAACTCGAAAATGCGCTGAAAATTGCCGCCGACCTGCTGGCTGAGCTGCCCAAAAATGCACTCTCGCCCGAGACCACCGATGAGAAGGAAGGCTTTGTGCATCCAACCCGGCTCGAAGGCAATCAGGATCAGGCGGTGCTGGAGTTCATCATCCGCGATTTTACCGATGCCGGTTTGCAGGAGAAAGAAACGTACCTGCAAAATCAACTTACCGACGTACTGCAACACTACCCCGGCTCGAAAGCCGATTTCGTGGTGAAACAGCAGTATCGTAACATGAAGGTCGTGCTGGATCAGCATCCTGCTGTGGTTGAGAATGCGCTCGAAGCTATCCGGCGGGCGGGGTTGTCGGCCCATCGGCGGAGTATCCGGGGCGGTACGGATGGTTCGCGGCTGTCGTTCATGGGTCTGCCCTGTCCGAATATTTTTGCGGGCGAACACGCCTTTCACTCACGGCAGGAGTGGGTATCGGTGCAGGATATGCAACGCGCTGTGGAGGTAATCGTGAACGTAGCGCGGGTCTGGGAAGAACGAGCCTGAACATCAGGGAGATGCGGCCGTATTATTCCCGGGAAATTCGTCGTTTCTTTGTAAAATAAACGATACTTACTATCCGACAATGAATGCGTTGATATATACCCGCCTAACCCTGAGCATGGGTGCCGCTATTGCCCTGCTGAACCTGACCGCTTGTCAGAAAACAGCCACTGATGATACGACCCCATCGCCGGGCCAACTCTCATCGTTCGGGTTGATGCAGGAAAAAATCCTGACGCCGTCCTGTGCCACGTCGGGTTGCCACGCATCGGACCGGGACCCGTCGTTTTCGCAACACGGGCTGGTGCTGACGCCTGCCGTGTCGTACCAGAATCTGGTGGGTGTTGATCCCAAAAACAGCGCGGCTAAAACCGATGGGCTGAAGCGCGTAAAAGCCTTTGCCTCGCTGGAGAGTCTGCTGTACCATAAACTGTATACTGACGCCAGTCATCATAGTAACAAACAGTATGGAAACCCTATGCCGCTGGGTAACGCGCAACTACCCAATGGGCAAATCGAGTTCGTGCGTCGCTGGATCGAAGCGGGCGCCCCCAAAACGGGCAGCGTAGTAGATGCTAAACTGCTGGATGATAAAACCACCACCATTGCCGTTTATGAACCACTGCCCGCACCCGCTTCCGGCGCGGGCGTTCAGATGAGTGTGCCGCTGTTCGATATCCAGCCGAAATTTGAGCGCGAACTGTTCATCCGAAAATCCATTGGCAATACGCAGGATATGTACGTGAACCGCTACGAGATTAAGATGCGGAACGGCAGTCACCATTTTGTGGCGTATGATTTCCGGAGTAAGACGATACTGCCGGGCCTGAACGACATCCGCGACCTGCGCAACCCCGACAACTCGCTGAACTTTGCTACCGCCCTGACCATGTCGAACCACGTGTATTTTGCCGGGGCGCAGGCGCAGTATCAGGATTATACATTTCCCGAAGGTATGGCCCTGCTGCTGCCTGCCGGTGCCTCCCTCGATCTGAACTCGCATTACGTGAACCGGAGCGATGCTGTGATGAAAGGCGAAGCGCAGTTCAATCTCTATACCGTTCCCAAAGCGCGGGTAACGCAGGTGGTGCAGACGCTCGATCTGGGTAATACCAGCCTGACTATTCCGGCTAACAGCCGGGTGACGCTCAGCAAAGATTTTCTGGTCAGCAAAGCGCGAAAAATTCTGACACTAACCTCGCACATGCACAAGACTGGCGAGAAATTCGTAATTAAAATCAAAGGCGGCACCCGCAACGGCGAAATCGTTTACACCTCTACCGACTGGGAACACCCCGACATCATTACTTTCAAAACGCCTATCGAGTTGAAAGCGGGGGAGGGGCTCACGTCAGAAATCACGTATAATAACACGACGAATAAGACGATTAGCTTCGGCCTGACCAGCGAAGACGAAATGGGCATTATTTTCGGGTATTATTTTGAGTAGGTCGTACCGGTACGCGACGGACCAGTAGGTTGGACACTCCTGTCCGACCAGCCGCGTCAGCAATTTATCGTCAACTTAGCATCAACTACATCGTTAGCCCGTACCGGGCTGGTCGGACAGGAGTGTCCAACCTACTGGTCCGTCGCGACGGGTTGGTCAGGGCCGGGCTGTTGCACCGGTGTCCGCCCTACGGCTACCCCCGCCACATAACCCGTGGTCCAGGCACTCTGGAAGTTGAAGCCACCCGTAATGCCATCTACGTTCAGCACCTCGCCCGCGAAGAAAAGGCCCGGCTGCGTGTTACTTTCGAGCGTTTTTGGGTTCAGCGCGTCCAGACAAATGCCCCCGCAGGTTACAAATTCGTCTTTGAATGTGCTTTTGCCCGTTACCTGAAACTGACTATTGGTGAGCCGTTCGGCCAGCCGGTTGCTGAGTTTGGCCGGCAAATCGGCCCAGCGCTGTTCGGGTAGTATGCCCGACTCAGTGGCCAGCCCCTGCCACAGCCGGGCGGGCAGACCAAACGGATTTTGCGACGAAATTAGTTTGCGGGCGTGTTGCTGCCGAACGTCCTGCAACACGGCCCGAAGCGTATTGTCGTTCAGGTCGGGTATCCAGTTGATGCGGAGGGTAAAGCGGTAATCGCGGTCGGCCAGCTCGCGGGCGGCCCAGGCCGACAGTCGTAGAATGGCCGGTCCGCTAAAGCCCCAGTGCGTGAGCAAGACGGGTCCACGCTGTTCCTGTTTGGTGCCTACTACAAAGACTCTGGCATCTGGTACGGCCACACCTGCCAGTGGCAGCAGGTAGCTGTCCGGTACGTTGAGCGTAAACAGCGAGGGGACGGGTGTATGAATCGGTTCGTTCTGCGTGGGCAGCCAGCCATAGGAGTTTATCTGCGGATAGCCGCCGGTAGCCACCAGCACGCGGTCGGCCAAAAGCGTTTCGCCGGTGAGCAGGTGTAATTGCCAGCCCGTTTGCGTTTGCGTTAGCGTATCAACTCCGCAGCTTGTGCGCACCATGATGCCCAGTCTCCGGGCCGTATCGAGCAGGCAATTGACGATGGTTTCGGAGGTGTTCGACTGCGGGAACATCCGCCCGTCGGCTTCGGTTTTGAGCGCAACGCCCCGGCTCTCGAACCAGCGCACCGTGGCCGACGCATCGAACTGATCGAGCAGCGGGCGCAGCGGTTTTTCGCCCCGTGGGTAATGTCTGACAAGTTTACGGTTGTCGAAACAGGCGTGGGTAACATTGCAGCGGCCCCCGCCCGATATGCGCACTTTGTTCAGCAGGGTGCGGTTCTTTTCGAGAATCGTTACGCGGGCGTCAGGAAAGGTTTCGGCGGCTGTAATGGCCCCAAAAAAACCGGCGGCCCCTCCGCCAATGACAACAATTTCCAAAGTTTTTTTATTGGTCAAGGTTTACTGTTCGATAAGCTGTCCTTTTGAGAAGCGATGGTATAGCCTGCACCGGTGCAGGCTATACCATCGCTGACATTAGCTAACTTTGAACAAAACATAACGCATGAAAAATTCTGCCCGCCGGGGTTTTCGGTTTCCCAATAACACGCTGCTGTTGCTGTTCGTGTTTTTCCTGATCGGCCTGTTTCTGCATTACGGGGGGCGAACCCAGCCCGTGGTGGCGTTCTGGAACGATATTCGGTCGGCCATCGGGTTGCGCTCGTCCCGGCATGACGAACCGAAAAAAAACCCCTACAAAGCTCCCGAACCTCAGGAAACCGAAGACGTAGCCACCGACGATCGCTCTGCTGAGGCTTCGGACAGCCGCGTTCCTGACAGGGCTTCTGACGAGCGGGCCAGCCCGAGCAACCGAACTGGCCCAATGGGCGGTACCGTAACGGGCAATAAGCGCTTCGACTTCGAGAAACAGCCCAACTTCGGTCTGCCTGCCTTCACCAGCCAGGACGATATCATTCAGCACGAAGGCTATACCCTGCGCTACCGTGACGAGTACAAAGTGGCCGACTGGGTAGCCTATCCACTGCTGGGCTACGAGACCACTGGCGACGCCGACCGCAGTGGCGAACAGTTCAAACCCGATCCGCTGGTGCGTAATGGTACGGCCCTGCCATCTGATTATACCCGCTCTGGCTACGACCGGGGGCACCTCGCCCCGGCGGGCGATTTTAAGTTCTCGCAGCGCATGATGCGCGAGTCGTTTTACATGAGCAACGTCAGCCCGCAGGCCCCGCAGTTTAACCGGGGTATCTGGAAAGAACTCGAAGAACTGGTCCGTACCTGGGCCGTGCGCGACAACGGGCTGTACGTAGTAACGGGCTCGGTGCTGAAGCGGGGCTTGCCCACCATCGGCAAAACCACCGAAGTCAGCGTTCCCCAGCAGTTTTATAAAGTGATTCTGTACTGCAACGCGCCCGACATTCGCATGATTGGCTTCCTGCTCAACAACGAACCATCCAGCGAGTCGCTACGCACGTTTGTGGTACCCGTCGATCAGATTGAGCGGCTGACGGGCATCGACTTTTTCCCTAAACTCCCCGACGATCTGGAACGCCGGCTCGAGAGCCAAAACCCCAGCCTAACCGCTGCCGACTGGTTCTCTTACTAATTGTTCGGTTGAATGAGGATTGGTGTTTTGCCGTCGGTAATAATGATTTTGGCATTGGGCGAAGCCGCCAACTGTTTAAAAGTTATTACTTATGATTCATAGCGACTTAATCTTTTTATTACCGTGTAGGGGAATGAAACTATACCGCCGGCAACGCGCATAGGCGTTGTCGGCGGCTACTTCATAACTGTGTGGCCAATGATGCCCGGTAAGGAATGTTAATTGGTTTTTTCAACGCCTTCCCACAAATCCACTTTCACAATCGTGATCATGTCGCGAATAGCCTTCATCGTAGCTGCGTAGTCTCTGGTCGGATATACTTTTTTAAAGGCCGTTTCGATGTAATTGTTGGAATAGGTGTTCATCATGTCGTCCAGATTTTTGGTACCAATAACCCGGTAATAATTGCCGGTTCCGGGGCCAATTGGGTAAAGATGGCTGCCAAAGCGCCAACTGGCAATTTTGCCCATCTTGGTAGCTTCCATAAACACGGGCTTCATCATGGCCTCCATCTTTTCGAGGGCCAAACCCTGTCCAGAATTAGCGGTCAGGTAGGTGGTTTGCCAGTAGGCGGATGAAGGCTCAACCCGCTGCAGCACCACATCCATAGTGCGGGCCACAATCTTGCGGGTTTTCTCGGTACCTTCGGCAATGGCGGTTTCTTCTGGATTCATGCCCTGCTTAATATAATCCCAGGTCATGCTGTTGGCGGCCTCCATGTCTTTTCCACTCTTGAAGGCCGTTGTAGTCATGTAGTCATACTCAGCATTAGTGCCGCTGGGAAACAGTCGGCGAGATAGCGCCCAACTGATGATTTTTCCCTCGGCAACGCGTCGCTGGTGTACCTTTTTCCAGGTTTGTTCTACTTTTAAGTAGTTTGCTTCCTGGCCAGGTTCTACCTTCATGTACTCGCGAAGGACGTACACCGGGGCATCGGCAGGCGTAGCTGTTTGGGCTGAGATCAGACTCGATGACAGCAGACAGAGAGCTAACAGGGTCAGGGATACGAGCGCCTGACCATACGGTTTGATGGTTTTCATTGGTTAACGGAATAAAGGTGAAAATGGAAGGGAATAGCCGGTCAACCCGAAGTGGATTGGTACGGCGCAAATCGCGTTATTCAAACCCGCTTTTGGTGAGCGTGTTGACGTTGAAAAACAACCACCACTCTTGCCCACAGCAGATCCTTGATCGAGGGGCTTTATGGAGTGGTAAACAACTAGGCTGATTTGCTGAAATGGATGTGGAAATACGATATCCCCCTAAATTGGGTGAGCCAATGTGAATACGGCCAAACGGTTTGGCCTGGCAAAAGGGGGCGGCCCCTAAAAAGACTATACCCGCGTGCCGGTCAGTTCCTTCCCATCCCGTGACCGAAACGTGACCGACGTTACCCGGCCAGCCGCGTTGCGCCTAAAAGACAACATAGTGTCGTAGAACGAAGCCGCGTCGAACTGATCTTTGGCTTTCCAGAACAACTCGGCTTTGGGGGCTTTGGGCGTAGTCAGGTACAGCATATCATCCTGCTGCTCAATTATGGCCATTGCTTTCTTAAAAGGCCCGCCGAGGTAGGTGTTCAGCATATACTCATAATCAGTGCCATTTATGTTAAGGTCGAAGTTCCCGACATAATCCGCCAGGACTTTTGCGGGAACGTTACCCACCAAAACCCGGTCAAGGTTAATGCTGAATTCGTAGGTAGGCGTAGTAGCTTTAGGGTCTACTTTGCCCATGAGCCGCATCTGCTCCTCGTGGGTGAACGAGTTCAGGATGCCATCGGTTTTGTTGCGTTCCTCGCCGTCGAAGTAGAGTTGGGTCACCAGTTCATGGTATCCTCGCTTCGAGACTTTGTAGTGGATGTGCCGCGCGCGTCGGCCATACAGCCCCGGTTTGATGGTTTTGAAGCGATACTCGCCTTTGTCGTTGGTTATGGCTTGCGCCCAGCCCTGAAAATTAGGGTCTGATTTTCCCGAATCGTCAAACTCGTGACGGTATTTGCCGTGGTGGTTGGCTTGCCAGATTTCGACAATGGCTCCCATAACAGGCTGACAGTTGGTATCCAGAATTTTGCCGTGAACAATCATCACCTCGCCTGTTGCGGAGCCTGCCTGACCGGCCAACTGCGTCAGGTCGTGGTCGTGGTCGGCTTGCGTGCGAAACTGCATGGTCGGGAAAGGGCCAAGCTCCTGCCGGGGCGTAACGGCGCAGGTGTCTTTAGGGGCTTCAGTCAGCGTAAAGCCAGCACCGACCGTACCGGCTGCCAGCGCGATGCTCTTTTTGAGCCAGTTTCGTCGGGGTAATTTGTCTTGATTTTCCATGATAAAGCGGGTTTATTTTCCCGGTTTGCAATTTGCAAACCGGGAAAATCGCATGATTACTTTTTTGCTTTGCCTTCTTCCAGCACGTTCCGACCCAAAGCTTTCACGAGCTGAGTGCGGTCGTAGTAGCTGGTGTAACGGTCGATTTTTTTGTTGGCGTTGAAGTGCGTCGAGAAGTTCATCCGTATGCCCAACGGCTTCCCGTTGATGATCTGCGTATTGGTGAAGTACGAAATCACGTAGATGCCCTTGGTGGCCCCACCTTTCGCATCACCTGTTACGTCGATGGGCATGTTGTTAAACTCGCTCATGGTCATCGACTTCACGGCGGGCATAGCGCGGTACTTTTTCCACCAGGCAATCACCGCGGCTTTGCCTTTCAGCTTGGTGCGGGTGTTTTGGTCGCCGTCGGGGAAATCGAACTCCACATTGTCGGCGAGCATGGCTCCCCACGCGTCGAAGTTAGCAGCGGCTAAGAGATTCATCGATTTTTCGGCCATCGTAGCATACTCGGCAGGGGCAATGCGGAACAGCGCATTTTTGATGTCCTGCGCCATCAGGGGCGCGGTCAGGCTGGTCAGCAACAGGGCCAGCAGCAAGCGGAATTGGAGATTGGTCTTCATTGGTTTGATGGGTTTAATTGGTTTTTGAGAAATGGATACGACGGTTCGGCATCGCCAACGATACCGAACTCCTTCAATGCCTAAAACGTGATGGGCATCGAGACCGTAATCGGCTCCAGAACGGTGTGGGCGGCCTTCATACCATCGTGTTGCGGGTCGTTGATGATGGCCGCCAGCAACTCGAAATCCGGGGTTTCTACGACCAGCACCACCGAATTGGGGTCGTCCAAATCCTGAAAGGCCTGATAACTTGTCATCGCCGGGGCAAAAACCCTCAGTCGGTCTTCACGGCCTTTATTCCATGCTTCTACGTCGCCTACTTTGTGGCGGAATACTACTGTTGCCATTGGTTTGATTGGTTAATTGGTTTTTGATTGCCTACTCTGGACGGTTTTCGGCGACCCCGTGTTGGCTTTTATCCCCGGCAGGCAATAGGACAACCGGGGGCATACCTGTTAGTTGCCCACACCTACCTTGAGTTGTCGGTCGTACTCGTCGGCATCAAAGCTGCCCTTCGATTCCTGAATCAAGCCCGCACTGTTGAGCTTCCAGTGTTCCACCCCGTTGATTTTTACCTTTTTGCCGGTGCCGTTGGGTCCGGTGTTGGTGCCGGTGAGTGTCCAGTAAAAGTCGGCCCCGGCGAGCGTAATCGGCAGACTATCCATAGCTACTACCATATAGGGGAAAGCCGTCATAAATCCCTCGGCAACTTTCGCAATGGCGGTTCTGCCAACGGCGGGCGTACCCTGGTTGACCATCAGCGACCCGTTTTCGGTGAAAAAAGCGGCCACGCTATCGGGCTTTTGGCTGCACCAGGCCGTTGCGTATCGAGTCCCAAAGTCTGTTAATTCGGCTGGAGTCATGGATTGATTGGGTTCAGGCCAACAGCCGCCCAGCAGCGTCAGCGCGAGAACGAGCGTGTAGGGAATGGTTTTCATAATCTGGTTGGGGATTGAGAAATTTGAGTATTCAATCCGTTGACTTAGTGCACTTTATACGCTTCCAGCTCAATTTCGATCAACTGACCGGGCAGGGCTAATTCCTTTACGCCAAACCACGAACCCGTCGGAAATTGCTTTTTGTAGATCGTGTTGCGGTAGGCCGAATGCTTCTCAAATTCGGGCATGTTAGTCGTCAGTACGTTTTCGACCATTACATCGTCGAAACTGTAGTCGTAGTGTTTTAGCACCTTGTCGAGGTCGCCATAGCAGTTGATCATCTGCTGTTTCATGTCGCCGGGAGCTAGGAGGTTGCCCGTGCTATCCATGCTAACGGCTCCCGATATTTTCAGCTCATTGCCGATTCTGACGGCGTGGGAGTAGCCATAGCTTTTCTCGACACTGGGCCGCAGGAGAAAATACTCCGGTATTTCAGATTCGGCCGTTGGTTTCGACTGGGTAGCGGATTGGCAACCGGCCAACAGCACACCAACGGCGGCAACCACGATCAGGAACTGGAAAAGCGAGTTAGTTTTCATTAGATTGTTTTGATTCATTGGTTTCTGGTTAAAAAGAAATAATTCAGTTTTTGGCATGAAGAGGAAGGTAAAATCTGCACATTATCAGCTATTTGGGATTGCCGGCGTTGCTGCTGACCATCCGTTGATTACCATTCGTGGCCCGGGCTTGATGAAAGTGTTAGGTATGGTGCAAGGAAGCAAGCCCGTCAGGACGAACGGGGTCAAATTCAGGACGAAGAGGGGGTTTTATTTACCGGATGAGCGAACGGTAAGACGTAGGCGTATAGTTAGGCCATTTACGGGTACCTCAAATCGTCTGTAATCGTTTCAGCAGTTCGTCGCGGAGGAGGTGACTCAACGGAACGGTCTTACCCGCCATACAGATATGGCTTTCGCTAACTTCATCAATTTGCAAGAGGTTAACCACGTAAGACCGATGTACCCGCAGAAAATGCGGTGAGGCCAGTTTGTCTTCCATGGCTTTTAGGGTAGTGGCCAGCAGATAGTCCTGGTCTGCGGTAACAAGGTGGCAATAATTTCGGTCGGCTTCGATGTACAGAATCTCGGCCACAAAAATCTTCAATCTCTTCGCGTTGCCCGGTGTACATGTCTTTGGCGTAAAAGCGGGCGCACACATCCGCAGCCGCCGACCTGAACACACTGACAATAAGTACGTTCTCATAGCGGTCGCCAATGGTCGATAATACTTCGGGAGCGCGCTGGGGTACAATTCGATACAGCAAGGCCATCTCGGCCGTAATATTCAGTCCTTCTTTTGACGGAATGTTTTCGAGGGCCAGGGGCAGGTTGATGGTCCGGGTGGGTAGGGTACTTTGATGATCGTCGTTGTGAGCGGATTATAGGTATGGATACCTGAGTTGCGGATGGTGGGGTCCAGTTTTCCCAGACGACGCTTTACGCCCACTTCTCCCTGACGGATGGTCGTACAGTTGAACAGGAACAGGCAGCACAGCTAAGAGTATTTTCATGATTTAGTGCGTGGTTTACGGTAAAGAAACAAGTACCGATACGCTTATTAAATCAAGGTTGAAACGCTATTAAGCTCTCGTTAAAGTTGGTCGTGTAGCCAGAAACGCTCGCAGTTCGTCGGGTCGCTGTGTCCCGATCAGGATGCGTTTGCCGGTAGTGGTTTTGATGCGCAGCCCCTGATTGCCCGCTACGTTATATACCCACTCGCCGAAATTCCAGCGGATGCCGTAGCCCACGAAGCCGTATGTGGTAACGGTGGACGTAGCCATGTCAACCCAGCGAATCGTGCGCCAGCCGATTAGCGGAAACACGCGGTAATGAACGCCTTCCTTATCGTAGCGGGTATCCATACGCCAGGCAAAAATCAGCCAGATGACCAGCAACAAAACGCCGAAATTCAGACAGCCGATGGGCGTCCGCCAGAAGCCCGCGACGATGAATGGGATAACCGCAAACGCAAGGATGAGTGCCAGAGCAACCCAAACCCACCACTGACGGAATTGCTGCGTTTCGGCAAAGGTGTTCATGAGTATCTGCTACGTTTTCTGCTTCTTTTTCTTGGCGGCAGGGAACAGGATGTTGTTGAGAATCAGGCGATACCCGGCAGAGTTGGGATGCAGGTTGAGGTCGGTGGGTTCCTCGCCAATTTCGTGGCGGTAATCTTCGGGGTCGTGGCCACCGTAGAAGGTGAAGAAGCCGCGTCCGTAGGGGCTGTGGATGTAGCGGGCTTCGCCAGCCGCGCGGTTTTCGGCCAGAATCACCACTTCGGGCTTGATGTATGCCTTCTTGAACGCCGTAGTTTGTCCCATGAAGCCTTTAATGACGTTCAGGTGATTCTGGGTCAGCATGGTTGGGATGGGGTCGTACTTGGCCGAGAACTGAAACAGCGAAAAATAATCGTTGTGTTCGGCCAGTCCGCGCTCTTCGGGTTGATTGTCGATAGTCGAAAACTCGATTACGTAGGGGTTCGTAATGACCTGAAACCCTTTGAAGGCAAACGTTTGACTGAAGTCCAGTTTGTTGTTGGCGTTGGCATCGGCGGGGTCGCCATCGTAAAAGGTATCGACAATGTCGGTGTTGTGGGCCGCCAGGGCAACGTCGAAGGTGTCGGTGGCGTTGCACATGGCAAAGAGATAGCCCCCGCCCAGCACGAAATCGCGGATTTTCTGCGCCACGGCCAACTTCAACTGCGGTACTTTGCTAAAGCCGTACTTGCGGGTAATGGCTTCGGCTTCGTTTTTCTGGTCGATGTACCAGGGGAAATCTTTGAAGTGAAAAAACTTGCCGAACTGCCCCGTGAAATCTTCGTGGTGCAGGTGGAGCCAGTCGTATTCAGGGAGTTTGCCGTCCATTACTTCTTCGTCAAAGACCACATCGTAGGGGATTTCGGCGTAGGTCATCACCATCGTTACGGCGTCGTCCCAGGGTTGCTTGGTTTTGGGCGAATACACGGCTACTTTGGGCGGCTTTTGCAGCTTTACGGCGTCCATATTGGCATCGGGTGCGGCTACTTCGGCCAGAATCTGCCCCGCCTGTGCGTCGGAAATAACCTCGTAGCTAACGCCCCGGATTACCATCTCGTTGATGAACGCCTGACTCTGTGGCATCATAAACGCCCCGCCCCGGTAGTTGAGCAGCCAGTCGATTTCGATATCGTGCGTTTTCAGCACCCAGAACGCAATACCGTAGGCTTTGAGGTGATTGCGCTGACTATCATCCATCGGAACCAGAATGCGCGAGGCCAGAACGTGGCCCGTAAAGGAAAGAATAAGGATAAGCGGTAACAGCAGCCGTTTCATTGGTTTCTTCGGAAAGAAGGTTCGCCTTAGTTTTGTGATAACGTAAGGTAAGCAAGAATTGTGCAAGATTTAATTGTGAATGAGTGAATACCTCCCGGCGTCAACCTGCATGCGTCAGCAATTATTCACTCACCGAGACGTCGGACCGTCACTCATTCACAATTCGCTCATTATAACACATGAACTACATCGAAAATATTCGTGAAGGGTTGCGGTCCATTGCGGGCAATCAGCTCCGTACCATCCTGACCTCGCTCATCATCGCCATCGGTATCACCTCGCTGGTGGGTATTCTGACGGCCATTGACGGTATTCAGGGTTCGGTCGACAGCAGTTTTGCCGGGCTGGGAGCCAACACGTTCAGCTTAGTGGCGCGGCAGGATCAGTTCCGGCGCGACGGGCGGGTACAGAAGCAGGATAAACCCATTGATTATTTTGACGCCGTGCAGTTCAAACGCCGGTTCAAACTCGGAGCCACCGTTGCCGTTTCGACGGTAGTGGCCGGGGCCGCGCAGGCGCAGTATGGCTCAAAAAAAACCAACCCTAACGTACAGGTTATGGGGGGCGACGATGCGTATCTGGCCGTGAAAGGCTTCACGCTCAAGAATGGCCGTAACCTCACGTCTAACGACATACGGTACGCCTTGAATGTGGCCGTCATTGGCAGCGAAACGGCGAATACACTCTTCGAGAAAAAAATCGATCCCATCGGTAAAACCATTCGGGTGTTAGGTAACCAGTATAAAATAGTGGGCGTACTGGCCGAAAAAGGTGGCTTTTCGGGCGGGGGCGAAGATCGTATCGTGCTGGTTCCGCTCGATAATGCCCGTGCCCTGGCCGGTAGCCGCAAGTTGTCTTTTGACATTACAGCGTCGGTACCGAGCGTATCGGATCAGGACGAAGCCATCGGCGAAGCGCGGGGCGTGATGCGACTGGTCCGGCGCGATGCCCTCGGTCAGCCCGACTCGTTCGACATTGAGCGGGCCGATGAACTGGCTAAAGAAACGGCTAACATCACGGGTTATCTGCGCATTGGCGGCTTCGGCATCGGGTTCATTACGCTGCTGGGCGCGTCTATTGCATTGCTCAATATCATGCTGGTATCCGTTACAGAGCGTACCCGCGAGATTGGCATTCGCAAATCACTGGGAGCTACACCGAGCCGCATCCGGCAGCAGTTCCTGATCGAAGCCATCGTCATCTGCGTTTTGGGCGGGTTGGGTGGTATTATACTCGGTCTGGGTATTGGCAACCTGATTGCTACGGTGGTCAGTCAGGGTAAAGGCAGTTTTGTTGTACCCTGGGCCTGGATGGGGCTGGGTATCGTAGTCTGTGTAGCAGTGGGACTGTTTGCCGGTATCTACCCGGCGGTCCGGGCCTCCAAACTCGACCCTATCGAGGCCCTGCGGTACGAGTAATTAATTATGAATTTTGAATGATAGCATGAGTGAATACCTCCGGCGTCAGCAACTATTCACTCATGCTATCATTCAAAATTCATAATTAACGCCTACTTTTGCACCACGTTTGACAAAACGCTTCGTCGGCAACGGCGAATCGGTTCTAATTGCCGGGTTGGCGGAACCGGTAGACGCGATGGTCTCAAACACCATTGTTCGCAAGGACATGCCGGTTCGAGTCCGGCACCCGGTACAACAAACCCTTACAAATATTTGTAAGGGTTTTTGCTTTTTTATCTGAACCGAATTAATCAAAAGTTATCCATGTTCGGTTGTCATTTGCCGGGGAAATGATGAAGTTCACCCCTGTCCCTAACAAAGCCACTATTAACCCGAATAATAAGTGATGACTACCGTTCAGTACCCTGATTTAGTACAGCTCTTCCCAGCCTCTACTAACCAGATTCCCGACCAGTTTCGCGTCGAACCCATCCATCAGCGTGAGTATTTGCTCGATGGTGAAATGAAACAATGGTCCGGCAAGATTGCCGAGGTCTATTCGCCCGTTTGTATTCCCGATACCGACGGAATATTGCAGCGGCAGCTTGTCGGTTCGTACCCGGTTTTCGGTCCCGAACAGGCAATGGAAGCCCTCGACGCTGCCGTGCGGGCCTATGATAATGGCCGGGGCGAATGGCCGCAGATGGGCGTGGCCGGGCGCATTGCCTGCATGGAAACCTTTATCGGCAAAATGCTCGAACAACGCGGGCTGGTCATCAACCTCATTATGTGGGAAATTGGCAAGAACCTCGCCGATGCCACCAAAGAGTTCGACCGGACCGTGAGCTATATCTACGACACCCTCGATGCGCTCAAAAACATGGACCGTAACTCGTCGCGGTTTCGGATTGAAGAGGGTATTATCGGGCAAATCCGGCGGTCGCCCCTTGGCGTGATCCTGTCGATGGGACCGTTCAACTACCCCCTTAATGAGACCTACACGACGCTGATTCCGGCTATTTTGATGGGAAACACGATCCTGTTCAAAACGCCCAAACACGGCTCGCTGCTGCATTATCCGCTGCTGGAAGCGTTCCGAACCAGTTTCCCAAAGGGCGTGGTCAACTCGCTTTACGGGCGTGGCGCCATTGTGGTGCCACCCGTCATGCAGTCGGGGAAGGTCAACGTGCTGACGCTCATCGGTTCCAGCAAAGTGGCCGACGAGTTGCAGCGGCACCATCCTAAACTGAACCGCCTGCGTTCTATCATGAGCCTGGACGCCAAGAACGCAGCCATCATCCTGCCCGACGCCGACCTCGACGTGGCCGTGAGCGAGTGCCTGCTCGGTTCGCTATCCTTCAACGGGCAACGGTGCACGGCCATTAAAATAATCTGGGCGCACCGCTCCATTGTCGATGCGTTTCTGGCGAAATTCAGCCCGGCAGTCAACAAGCTAAAACCTGGAATGCCCTGGGCTGATGGTGCCAAAATTACGCCCCTGCCCGAACCCACCAAAACGCAGTATATGACCGACATTATTGCCGATGCCGTAACCGGTGGTGCATTGGTGGTGAACGAGGGCGGTGGCGAAACGGTGGGGTCAATCTTTAAACCGGCGGTAGTTTATCCCGTAAAAGAAGGTATGCGGCTCTACCGCGAAGAGCAGTTTGGGCCGGCAGTGCCGGTGGTGGTCTATGATGACGTGGAGGAGTTTATTGAGTACCTCATCACCGACGATCACGGCATGCAGGCGAGTATTTTCGGCACCGATACCACCAAAATCGCCGACCTCATCGACCCGCTGGTCAACCTCGTGAGTCGGGTCAATATCAATGCGCAGTGTCAGCGCGGGCCGGATACGTTTCCGTTTACGGGTCGCAAAGACTCTGCCGAAGGTACGCTTTCTGTTGAGGACGCGTTGCGCTCTTTCTCCATCCGTTCGGCAGTGGCCACCAAAGACACAGCAGAGAACAAAGCCATTTTCAACGAAATCGTCGGCCAACACAAATCGGAGTTTTTGAGTACGAAATTTATTTTCTAAGAAGCTGCTTCTCTCCAGTCGGCTCATTGACGGTAGTCTCCAAATGACTGTCTTCGATGAGCCGATTTTATGTTGAAAAATTTTTTACATCACATTGTTGTATATTTACAACAATGTGATGTAAGTTTGTAATGAAATTACGAATCGATGAAAGGCGAGAAAATCTACAACCGGATTGCGGTGCTGCGCGAAGAGCGGGGCCTCTCGCGAAAAGACCTGGCCGACAAGGTTGGCGTCAATTTTCAGACCATTGGCTATCTGGAGCGGGGCGAGTATAACCCCAGTCTCGATCTGGCTATGGACCTGAGCGTGGTGTTCGGCCTGCCCGTCGAACTGGTCTTTTCACGGCAACCGATGCGCCTGTTAAGTGAAGAATTAGCCAACCTTAAAAATAAACAATCATGATCCGAACCATTCCCCTCCTTCACCGGCGCATTGCAGTGGTGGCCCAACTGGGTTGCTACCCGGTTTTCCTGCTTCTGGCGTGCATCTTTGATATGTCGTCTGATCTGACGAACGTACTGGCGTTTCTGGGTGTCATAGCTTCATCTGCCTATCTGTACTATAAAACGGGGCTATGGCAGTTTGGCAATGCACCCGACGAGCAGGTAGATGAACGACAGATACAAATCCGAAATCAGGCGTATCGGTTCGCTTATATGGGCTTGAGTACACTGGCTCTGTTGTTTGTGATCTATCTGACGCTGGCCCACGACTTTAGATGGATAGTTCCGACGGGTAACTTGCTGGTCTGGTCTGTAATAACCCTTGTACTGGTACTCCCGTCGGCCATTCTGGCCTGGACTGAAACAGATGTCTAGGTTACTAAGTAAATGAATAACCATAAACCAATAATTTAAAATGAAAAAACAACTGCTTGCCACGCTCCTGACTGCCGGAACGTTTTTTGGAACCGCCCATGCCCAGGATAATGCCCTACTCTATGAAGTGTCGGGCAATGGGCTGAAACAACCGTCGTATCTGTACGGTACGTTTCACCTCGTTTGTCCTACCGACCTGACCATTACCAATGCTATCAAAAAAGCAATAGGTGAGTCGGAGCAGGTGTATCTCGAACTCGATCTCGATGATCCCGCGCTGATGCAGGGTATGATGAAAGCCATGATGCTGCCCGACGGCAAGAGCGTAAAAGATTATTTATCGGCAGAGGACTACACTATACTGGAAACGTACTTTAAGGAACGTCTGAAGATGAACCTGACCCCTATGGCCCGGATGAAACCCATTGGCCTGATGTCGATGATGTACTCGAGCCTACTCAACTGCCAGCCTGCATCCTACGATATGACCTTTGCGCAGATGGCCGGAAAGGAGAAAAAAGAAGTACTTGGTCTGGAATCCCTCGACGCGCAACTGGCCGCACTGGATTCGACCCCGATGGAGGAACAGCTTAAAGGACTGGTCGATATGGCCCGCAAACCCGACGAAGCCAGTAAAGAGTTCGATGCCTTACTGGCCGCTTACAAAGCACATGACCTGGCCAAACTATTGCAGCAGATGAAGACCAGCAAGTTCAGTAACAGCGATCCCGTTGCATTCAACAAAAACATGGACAACCTGCTGAACAAACGTAATGCCAACTGGATACCGGTCATCGAAAAAGCCGCCAGCCAGAAACCAACCTTCTTTGCCTTCGGCGCGGGCCACCTCGTTTCCGACAAAGGCGTGGTGAATCTGCTCCGTAAACAAGGCTACATGGTAAAGGCGGTGGAATAGAAGAGAGGTTTGAACCAAGATGTCTGAACCAGGATCTTTATAAGATTTAGAGGATTGACAGGATTTGCTGACGCCGGATGGTCCTGTCAATCGTCGAAATCCTGATTCAGACATCCTGGTTCAGACTGTTTTCACTTCTTAAACGCCAGTGCTTTTACCGGTTCGATGCGGGTGATGATGAGCGTGGGTATCCAGAGGACCAGCGAAATCAGTACGATGGCCGCGCCGTTCAGGGCCAGAATGGTAGGCCAGTCCCAGGCAATGGGCACGTGGGTGACGAAATAGTTTTTTGGGTCGAGCGGGATCAGTTTGTAGCGGTATTGGAGCCAGCAGAAACCCAGCCCCACCACGTTGCCGATGAGTAAGCCCCAGCCCACCATGTTTAGCCCCACGTACAGAAACATGCGCCGGATGAGCGGATCGGCCCCACCGAGGGCTTTGAGCAGTCCAATCATGGGCGTCCGTTCCATCATCAGCACCAGCAGCACCGAAATCATGTTGAACGACGCTACGAACGTAACCAGGGCCAGCAGAATGACCATGTTGCGGTCCAGCAGGATCATCCAGTCGAAGAGCGGGCGGTAGCTGTCCGTAACGCGGGTGATGCGCAGATCGGGCGGCATCCGGTCAAGCAGGTTGCTGCGGGCTTCTTCGAGCCGGTCGAAGTCGGTCACGAAAATTTCGTAGCTGCCCACCGAGTCGGGACCCCAGTTGTTGAGCCGCTGCACGAGCCGGATATCGCCGAGGGCAATGGTCTTGTCCACTTCCTCCAGACCCGTATCATAGATGCCCACGACGGTCATTTTGCGGGCGCGGGGCGGGTTACTGAGAAAATACATCGGTACATCATCACCCACTTTCAGTTGCAGTTGGTTGGCCATGTACTGACTGATCAGGATTTGTGTACTTCCGTTGCCCGTGTCGGCTCCTACCTCCGGCACCGTACCCGCCACAAGCGATTCGCGCAGCAGGTTCCAGCTATAGTCGCGGCCCACGCCTTTCAGCACCACGCCCGATAAATCGTCTTTGGCTTTCAGAATACCTGCTTTCAGCGCAACGGCCTGTACGTGCTGTACTCCTGAAATCTGTGTACCCGCGTGGTAAATAGGCGTATTGAGCGGGATTGGTGATTCTTCGTAGGAATAATTGTTGGTGAATTTGCTGATTTGAAGGTGCGCACCAAAGAGAAAAATTTTCTGCTGGATAGTCCGCTTGTACCCGAACAGCACCGCGAAAGCAATGATCAGAATAGCCAGCCCCAGCGCAATACTGGCAATGCCAACGCGGGTAACGGTAGCAGAAAATGACCCGGCAGGTGCGTTGCGTACTTTGCGGGCCAAAAAAACAGGGACGTTCAAAATGATTGGTCAGTTTGTTAGAGCAGTTTCCACATAACAAACCCCTGCCTGTAAGATGTAGATGGGTTTGGTTCTGCTTCGTAAAAGTAAGAGTTTTGCACGACCCTATTGGCTCAATATGCCTTCACTCAGTTCTGGACTTACCATGATTCATCTGCTTAAACTTGCTGCCTGTTTGTTCATCGTCGTAAGCTGTACTGGCCAGCCCGCCCAAAAAGTAACCTCTGTCAGTCAGAGTCGCACAAGTGAAGCCCGGTCAATCCAGACGGGTGCTGAACAGACCAACCTATACCTGCCAGTATTGACGGGTAAGCGCGTTGGCCTGGTCGTGAATCATACGTCTACCATCGGCAAAACGCACCTGGTCGACAGTCTGCTCTCGCTTGGTATTACTGTCAAAACCATCTTCGCGCCCGAACACGGCTTTCGGGGTGAAGCTACCGACGGGGAGACCATTGCCAACAGCCGCGATACCCGCACCGGTGTGATGATTGCGTCGCTCTACGGTAAAAATCGCAAGCCTTCACCCGGGCAAATGGACTCGCTCGACGTGCTGATTTTTGATATTCAGGACGTTGGTACGCGGTTTTACACCTATATCAGTACCATGAATTACGTCATGGAAGCCTGCGCTGATGCCAACAAGCCGCTCATTATTCTGGACCGGCCTAATCCTAACGGCCACTACATCGACGGCCCGGTGCTGGACCCTAAATTCAAGTCATTTGTGGGCATGAATCCCATTCCGGTGGTACACGGGCTAACGGTGGGCGAACTGGCCGGGATGATTAACGGCGAAAGCTGGCTCGGACCCGGCAAAAAAGCCCCGCTCACGGTCGTGCCGGTTAAAAACTACACGCATCAGACGCCCTATATTCTGCCCATTCGACCTTCGCCCAACCTGCCCAATCAGCAGGCCGTTCTGCTCTACCCCTCGCTTTGTTTCTTTGAAGGTACGGTCGTGAGTGTGGGGCGCGGTACCGACAAGCAGTTTCAGGTCATTGGGGCACCGGATACGAAATACGGCGCCTATACCTTCACGCCCGAAGACAAACCTGGTGCTGTGAACCCACCTCAGGAAGGGAAACCTTGCTATGGACTGGACCTCTCACAGCTACCCGTTTCGCGCGATTCGATGATGCTCAGCTATCTCTTCGATTTTTATAGCCGTGCGTCTGATAAAGCAACATTCTTTTTACCCAAAAGTAGCATCGACCGGCTGGCGGGTACCGATCAGCTTCGGCTACAGATGGTAGCAGGTGTGTCGCCCCAGGTCATTCGTAAAGGCTGGGAACCCGCGCTCCGTGCCTATAAACAGATGCGAAAAAAGTACCTGCTTTATAAGTGAGAAACGCTGGGTTGGCCGGGACAAAAGTCCTGACCAGGCTGGCTTCAGAATTATGGATGTAAATAAACCCGGAATAATCGTAGCTGGGTATGATTATACATCGAAATAGTTTGGCTCTCAGCGTAATAGTGTAGCTACATCTTTTTATTTTTGTACCCTACTACGTTAGCACCCCGTGAGAGTCACCTGGATAGCCCTGCTTTTTTTTGGTTCACTAGTCGGTCATGCTCAGACCGTCAGGCTCGAAAAATGGCCCGCCCGGTTGCAACTCTTCCCCCGCGATTCGCTCAGTCAGGCCGTTGTACCCATTGCCGGGCGCGTATTGACCGATAGTGTACGGCTACTTTCGCTGGTGGTCCGGCGCGATCAGGCACTCCATCAATACGTACGCACCAAAACCGACCCTGCCACGGGTCGTTTTGTGTTTAGCCCAATCATCAAAGCTGAAGCGCACCAGTACAGCTTTGATCTTTTTCTGCACAATGCCACCGGCGACTCGGTACGGGTGGCCCGGCGCGACAGCATCGTTAGTGGCGACGTATTCCTGGTTCATGGACAGTCGAACGCAGTGGGTCGATTCGACGAATATGTGCAGAGTCCGTTTTATCGCAGTTTTGGCGTCAACAACGGCGACGTACCGTACAATCCTGCCGATACGGCCTGGTGTCTGACCAACACGACGGAAGGGCTGAATGCAGAATGGAACGTAGCCCTGCAACGGCTCATTCTGGAGCAGTACGGCATACCTACTGCCATTATGAACGGGGCTGCCGGGTCAACGTCCATCAGCCAGCACGCTATCCGTGAAGCTACCAATCCGGCCAGCCTGAATACGCTATACGGACGGTTGCTGTATCGCGCCACCAAAGCGGGCGTAGCGGGGAGGGTGCGGGCCATGATCTGGCGGCAGGGCGAGGCCGAGGCCACCAATAACCCCGCCGATTACGAACGTATTTACCCCCAGCTGTACGCCAACTGGAAACGGGATTATCCCGGCCTGAAAAAGGTGTATCATACGCAAATCAATTTGCTGACCAACGATAAAATTACGGCTGGTAGTCTGCGCGACTACCAGCGTAGGAGTAAGACTATCTTTGGTGATAACGTACCGATTGCTACGGTGGGTCTGCCTGCCTACCAGGGCCTGCACTATTCAGAAGCGGGCTACCGGCAGTTCGGGGCAGAGCTGTTCCGACTCGTGGCCCGTGATTTCTACGGAGCTATCGACAACAGTAACGTGGCTTCGCCTAACATCCAGAAAATATTCTACAGCACGTCCGATCAGACCGAGATCACGCTGGAATTCGATCCCGGCCAGGTTATGCGCTGGCCTGCCGATACGACCCTCACCAATCCCGCCAGCAAGGTCAGGTACGTACAGTCGATGGCTAATTTTCTGTATACCGACTATCCGTTGGGCGAGGCTGGTATTGTTCGGTCTGTGCGGGAAAGCGGCAACCGGCTGGTACTGACGCTGACCAAAGCCAGTAACGCCCAAACGCTGACGTACCTGCCGTCTTCCTACCGCGACAATGAACTTGGGTTTTACGCCGGGCCAACCATCAAAAATCAACGGGGTATGCGGGCGCTGACATTCTATCAGACACCCATTATGCCATTGCTGCCAACGCCGTCGCTGCGGGCCATTCCTGTCGATACGGCAGCAATCCGGCTGGCCTGGAACACAACCGGTACTGCCGTTGATCAGTGGATTATTGAACGAGCCGACTCGACCGGACAGTTCAGGCCCATTGCCACGCTGCCCGGCACGACGACCACGTTTACCGATCAGCGGCTGGGCGATAAAGCGGCCCTGCTCCGTGTTGGCGCCATCTATCAGTACCGAGTCCGGTCATTCAATTCATTGTCTGAGTCGGCGTATTCGCCCGTTGCTACGGCGTCAATGCGCCTGATTCTTTCAGTTAATGAAGAACTGCCTGTTATTGAAGCCGTTAGTCTGGCTGCCCCCGGGCTGGCCATCATCGTCCCAAATCCCGCCGTCGATCAGGCCGGTGTAGAGCTGCCTCCCGACTGGACGGGCGATACCGTGACACTGCTCATTGCCAGCCAGATAGGTACGCCCATCGTGCACCGGACCGAGCGCGTACCTGCCGGGGCCAGATACCTGCCCATTTCGGTTTCAAATCTGCCCACAGGCACTTACGTACTTACTGTGCGGCACCGGTCAGACGGGATACAGGGGCGGCTTCTGGTGGTTCGGTAAAAGGCTGGCCACGGGAGCGGCAGAACGGAGGAGTGGAGTCGTTTACGCGTTGCGTGTCGAAAAATGCCCTACTTTTGTGTTTTAGAGACCAACCATGGCCACCGAACAGATTCTGATTCTGGATTTTGGTTCACAATACACCCAACTCATTGCTCGCCGGGTGCGTGAACTGAACGTTTACTGTGAAATCCATCCCTACAACAATATCCCGCCCATCGGCCCCGACGTTAAAGGTGTTATCCTGTCGGGTAGTCCGGCCTCGGTGCGTGACGCCGACTCGCCCCGCGTCGATCTGACAAACCTTCGTGGTAAACTACCCATTCTCGGTGTTTGCTACGGTGCTCAGCTGCTGGCCCACACCGGTGGGGGCGAGGTACAGGCATCCGCCATCCGCGAGTACGGACGTGCCAAGCTCGGTACGGTTAACGAGGCCAGTCCGCTCATGACCGATATTAATCCGCATTCGCAGGTCTGGATGTCGCATGCTGATACCATCACGAGCGTACCTGATACCTTTCAGATCATTGCCTCCACCGATACGGTACGGGTGGCTGCATTTGAAATCGACGGCGAGCCGACCTACGGTATTCAGTTTCACCCCGAAGTAACGCACTCGCTTCAGGGAAAAACGTTGCTGCAAAACTTTGTGGTGGGCATCTGTGGCTGCGGGCAGGACTGGACCGCCGACCTGTTCGTGGAAACGACCGTAGCGGACCTGCGCGAAAAAATCGGCGACGATAAAGTGGTGCTGGGGCTATCCGGGGGCGTTGATTCGTCGGTGGCGGCTATGCTCATCCATCAGGCTATCGGCAAGAACCTGTACTGTATTTTCGTAGATAACGGTGTCCTGCGGAAAGACGAGTTTTCGGGGGTGCTGGACTCGTACAAAACGCTGGGTCTGAACGTGAAAGGTGTGGATGCCAAAGAGCAGTTCTATACCGCGCTGGTGGGTCTGACCGATCCCGAAGCCAAGCGCAAAGCCATCGGCAAAACGTTTATCGACGTGTTCGACCACGAAGCGCACCTGATCGAGGGCGTATCGTGGCTGGGGCAGGGAACCATCTACCCCGACGTAATTGAGTCGGTATCAGTTAAGGGGCCGTCGGCAACTATCAAGTCGCACCACAACGTAGGTGGCCTGCCCGACTTTATGAAACTGAAAGTCGTGGAGCCGCTCAATACGCTCTTTAAAGACGAAGTACGCGTGGTAGGCCGGACCCTCGGTTTGCCCGAAGCCATTCTGGGCAGGCACCCGTTTCCCGGACCAGGCCTGGCCATTCGCATTCTGGGCGACGTAACGCCCGAAAAAGTGCAGATTTTGCAGGAGGTCGATGCCCTGTTCATCGATGGACTAAAACGCGACGGTCTGTACGATAAGGTATGGCAGGCCGGAGCCATGTTGCTGCCCGTACAGTCGGTAGGCGTCATGGGCGATGAGCGTACCTATGAGCGGGTGGTAGCCTTACGGGCCGTAACGAGCGTAGACGGCATGACCGCCGACTGGTCGCACCTGCCCTACGAATTTCTGGCCAACATCTCCAACGAAATCATTAACCGCGTTAAGGGCGTGAACCGTGTTGTGTACGACATTTCGTCCAAGCCCCCCGCTACGATTGAGTGGGAATAAGCCGAACTACTGAAGAACAGCAAGCCGCCCGGCATCACATACCGGGCGGCTTTTTATTGTTGATAACCAGTGTATTACGCTTTCCGCGCACCGGTTTGCCACGTAAGCCCGCCCACCTGCTGGCCCCGGTGGTACTGCCGCAGCATTACCTGGAACGTTTGTTTGCGCAGGGGCTTTGGAATGTGCAGCAGTAACTGGCACTTGCCGCGGTATTTGGCCGGTAGTTTCATGCCTTTGAGTATAGTTTGACGGAATGGATGCAACGATGCACGGGCTACTTCCTGATCCGGAAAGTCAGCTTTAGGCAAGTATTGACGGGCCTGTTTGAACAGGTCGAGCGGCATCTGGAACAGTAGTCGCGCTCCCTCCGGCAGTTTGCCATCTATAACAATATCGAAAACCCGCGGTTTGTCGGGTGCGCCCACCAGCAGGAAGGGCAGGGCTACAAACCCATCAACGGCTGCGTTGGGGTCTGGTTCGGCGTCGATTACGTTGAAGTTGCGCCATGTAACGTTGTTATTATCACGGATAAACCGCTGAAAGTTAGCCCAGTCGCCGAAATCGGCGGGCGACGGCGCAGGATCGAGCGCGTTGCCGATCAGCCCCACAAAACAGTAATGACCCGGTGCCGGTACGCTGGCGGCAGGCCACGTAATGGCATCCGACACGGTAAGCTGGTTGCCGTTGGGTACCGTAGCCAACGTGGTAGTTCCCACCTCTGTCCAGAGATCGGGCGTGACCAGTGACGCCGGTGGCGACCAGAAAACGGTTGCGTTGACATCGGTAGCCGCCGAGCCGCCCTGATTGCGCATCCGAACGTACACAAAGTGGTCGGTGGCGGCCACTACGCTGCTGCCCAGCGTATTGCTATTTTCGGTACCGCTGCCTTCGCCGAAAGCGGCCTGTGGATCGGCCACGGCGGCAGGCCGTACAATAATGTCGGGGCTGGACGAAATGGCACCGGTGTGCGGCAACCCGGTATCGCCCACAAAATCGCGGATATACAGGTCAGGCGTTACATGGAGCAGGTTTTCGATGATGAGCCGCAGGTTGGGCATCACGCTGATCTGCGTGGTTTCGGCGGCCGATGGGGGCGTGCCGGTGGCGGGGTTGCGCAATAGGGCCCGCATCTGTTTAGGGCTAAACCGAAAGCCCAGACTGGCCTGAGCAATGCCGTTGATGGCCAGAGCTGCGCCCGTTACCATTGGCGATGCGCCCGACGTTCCGCCGAACCCAATCGGTTGGTCGGGCCTGGGCATATACAGGTTTGTTGCACCCGCAGGATTAGAGTCCAGCGTATTGATGTTCTGTCCCCAGGCGTAGTTGTCGATGCGCTGGCCGTGGGGAGCGTAAGCCAGTCGGGTGTGCGGAGCCGCTGACGTAGCCGCGCTGACGATGATGGCTCCTGAATCGCGAAAACCAGCTCCACCCGGATTGAAAATGGCATCGCCACCGGGCGTTACATACGTATCCATCGCCAGGGGGGGAGTCTGCCCATTGTTAGTACCATTGCCACCCGCTTCGACAACAATGATCCCCAGCGCAGTAGCCAGACGAATGGCCTCATAAACGGCATCCAATACTTCACAGGGACCAAAAATATTGGCTGTGCCAGGTACTACTACCTGCACTTCGAGCAATAATACATCGCCGAATGCCATTGCCGATACAGCCGCCAGCAGGGCATCCTGAATGGTGTTGCCAAAGTAAGACGTTGCCCGAACGCTGGCCAGATTGGGCGTAATACCCACGCAGCCAAGCGCGTTATCGACGGCGCAAATTTCGCCAAAAACCGATGTGCCGTGGGCGCGGCTTCCGTCGCTGACAGTGCCGTGTAACAGGGTGATACCATGAGCGTTCAGGTCTTCGTGGTCAACTGTCCAGCCGCGCTCCAGATCAACGAGGGCTTGTCCCTGCCCGTCGCCACCGGGGAAGGTCCAGGCATAGCGGGCATCGATACCGACCGGGGCTGCATTCAGGTAGGTTTGGTTTACGGCCCGCACATCGTCGGTCGAATCCACGAGCGGATCGGGGGCGGGTATGTAAACCTGCGCCTGCTCTACCTCCCGCCAACGCTGCATGTCTTTAGCAATGGCAAACAACTGCGCTGGGTCGTCGTGTTCAATTTTGAAGTAGCTGAAAAACGGGCCGGGTTTGTAAGTGTCATCGATGGCCTGAGCCCGCTTTATGAGGTCACTTAGTTTGTCGGGCGATAGAGCCTGGTAGAGCCGTGTCATGCGCAGGCCCGGAAACTTTGTTGTCAGCCGTTTGATGGGGGCAAATTGCCGTTCGCTCAATTGCCGGATGCCATCGTCGTTGTAATCCAGCTTAAATTCGGGCGAAAACCGAACGGCCACGTAGGGCGGCTCTTTTTCGAGGATGTCAGGATGTTTATCCTGCATAAATTTCAGGGCCTGTTCCATAATTGATTGGTTTTGGTGTGTTGGTTTATTTTGAGAATACTACTAGTTGACTCTATGCAGTCTGTTCAGGCAATAATGGGCGTGTTGGTCAGGGGTGGGACAAGAGGAACAACCGGTTTATCCAGTTCAAGGTGTTCCATGAACCCATTCGTGAAAACAGCGCGGGTGGGGGCGTCGAGAAGTTGCTGCCGGGCTGCTCGCCACGCATCGACGCGGTCGGGTCCGTACATTCGGCGCACCCGGTCGGGCGTAAGGCCAAAATTGACCTTCCCCCAGTGCATTGTGTAGGCCATGCCAAGCTGGTCGAGCCGGTTCCAGACTTTAGTTAAAAATTCGTTCGTCCGGTCCGAATCGACCCCGTCCAGTTCCAGTACGCACGTAATTGGAAAGCGCGTAAAGCCCAGTGTTGCCGGCGTCCGTTTCACCCAGCGTAACCCTAACAGGCCCGGAAAAGCCTTCTGGTTGTTCAGGGCTATAATCTCGGCCAGTAGCTGCGGACTGTCCTGCGCATCGACCCCAATGGCGGCACTCGACGCTTTACCCCGTACGTTGGTGCTGCCAAAAAAATCTTTTAGCGTCCCCACCCAGCCCGTTTCTTTGTCGAGCGCTTGCGGATACAGGAAATTGACAAGGGGCGGAATCAGCGCACCGGCTGGCAGGTTATCCAGCAGTTTCTGAATCACCCCCAGCGTATCGTCGCCGTAGGTAAATCCGGCTGGTGCCTCGGGTTTGTCGCCGGGCGGGCGGGTACGGTGCTTGTCGAGCATACGCACATACACGCCCCGTTGCTGGTCGGCCCCGGTCAGATCGAACTGGTGTGGGTTGATGATGATCTGAAAGTGATACCGCGAAGCATTGGACGTTTCGGGAGGCAGGTTCAGTTTTTGTTCGTCTTCCTGTCCGTCGTCGATGGCTGAGAAATCGCAGTGGGTCATGGCCTGACGGATGCCCGCCGTGTAGCGCATACTGAGCGACCGGTACGATTTGAGCCAGAACAGGTCGGCAACTTCCAGCAGAATGCCGTGAATGAACCCGAAGGAGCCAAAGCTGACCACAGCCGCGTTGAAGAGCGCGTCGTCGCGCAGTACCTCGGTTACGCCCAGCCAGTTAGTAAATGCTGCTGACGCCACCGGCTGCGACGCCCGTTCGAGCCAGACATGCCGGTCGGGACCACAAACAATGTGCAGCCCACGAATGCTGTCGTGTACGGCACCGAAGTCAAAAGCCGCGCCGTGCGTACCGGTAGAGGTGGCCCCCGCAATGGTCTGCCCGTTACTACCACCCGACGCCAGAATGGACTTTCCCCGTGCTTCGAGCAATTGCTCCAGGATGTGGATGGTGGTGCCGCACTCGGTAAAAAAGAGGTTGTCGGCCCGGTTTCCGGCGTTCAGCCAGTCGGGTGCAACCATCGTATTGAGCAGCGTAAAGGTTTGCATCAGCGCGTCAGTATCGACCATGCCACCGTTGGTTACGGCTACTTTGGTGAACGACCAGTTTTTGCCGATGGCCCGTAACCGGAGATTGTTGGTCTGGGCGTGCTGGATCAGCCACTGGAAGTTGGCTGTTGTCTGGCGGTAAGCCGCCTGCCCGTTGGGTAGTCCGGTGGGTATGGTCAGCTTGAACGACGCGCCGGGCGTGAGCGGCTGGGTGAACGTCTGGTGTTTGTTGGTCAGCTCCGAAATGGTCAGCGACCGAATCCCGTTGGGAAGGCTCATGGCAGGAAGGGGGAAGAGGAGTAAAACAGAGAATGGATAGTGAGACTATGGCTTATTGGGCTGCTGTCCAATAACTTCTGTTGGCGGCACATACGGCGCACATGCCCACGCAACGCGCTGTTTATGAACAATGCCGAGTGTCAGCGTCAGCAGCAGGTAATGGCCAAAGGTCGAACGTACGGTTACGCCGTTGAGGTGGTTGAAGCGCGGATCGCAGGGGGGAACCAGATCGACGGGTTGCTTCAACCCCCAGAAATACGCGGTCAGGGTCGTATCGGCGTAGCTGACGTTGTCCGGCGTATCGCTATCGGGTTCGGTCATGACATGGGTTGTCATGCAGCTGGTCAGCAACAGCGGCAGCAGCCAGCAGTTGCGGCAGGAGCGTAAAAACAGGTGGGTTTTCATTGTCTTGGCAGTTTGTACGATTTTGTCGAAAAATAGTTCTCCGCAGTAACATTCCGTTCCGTCGATTGAGCAAACGGCTGAAACCATAGACGTTCAGTACCTGATTGATGGTCAAGGCCGACTATCAACTTACCCCTGGGCCACTAGCTGGAAATTGATAAGCGACTTTACTTTTAAACAGCTACCAGTTACGGGGCCGTATGGTCGAACGTCCCGTTGAGGAGGTATATCATTGTAATCGCACCTAAGCAACAGAAAAGGGAGTCAGACACGTGTCTGACTCCCTTTTCTGTTACGGATGAAGTAATGCGTTATTTCCCCGAAACGACCTCGCGAATGTCGCCGATGATTTTATTGGCGAGGTGATCGGCGGTGGCCAGCGTGTCGGATTCGGAATAAATGCGGATGATGGGTTCGGTATTTGATTTGCGCAGGTGAACCCACTCGTTACCAAACTCGATCTTGACCCCGTCAACGGCATTAATGGGGTTTTTGGCGTAGCGGGCCTGAATCTGCGCCAATACCTGATCTACATCGATATCGGGCGTCAGTTCGATCTTGTTCTTCGAGATGTAGTAGTTTGGATACGTCCGGCGCAGCATAGAGGCCGACTTGCCGAAGCGTGCCAGATGGCTCAGGAACAGGGCGATACCCACCAGCGCATCGCGTCCGTAGTGCAGGTCAGGATAGATGACGCCCCCGTTGCCTTCGCCCCCGATCACGGCGTCTTTGGCCCGCATCATTTCCACTACGTTCACCTCGCCCACGGCAGATGCGAAATGCTGCCCGCCGTATTTCTGGGTTATCTCGCGCAGGGCTACCGTGCTGGACAGGTTCGAGACGGTATTGCCGGGATTATGCTTCAGCACGTAATCGGCCACGGCCACCAGCGTATATTCTTCGCCGAAGGGCGTACCGTCTTCGCAGATCAGGGCCAGCCGGTCCACGTCAGGATCGACCACGATGCCAAGATCGGCCTGCTCTTTTTCCATTTCCTTGATAATGTCGCGCAGGTTTTCGGGTAGTGGTTCCGGATTGTGGGCAAACACACCGGTGGGTTCGCAGTGGAGTTTGGTAATTTGCTCTACGCCGAGGGCGTTTAGCAGCATTGGCACGGCCAGCCCGCCGGTTGAGTTGACGGCATCGACCACAACCCGGAACTTACGGGCGGCAATGGCATCGCGGTCCACGAGGGGCAGGGCCAGAATCAGATCGATGTGTTTTTGCAGCCACGTACCGTCGCTGGCAGAATCCTGGCGGTAGGTACCCAGTTTACGGACTTCGGCAAATTCAACGGCACCAGACTCGGCCAGAGCCAGCACCTCATTGCCATCCTGCCCCGAAATAAACTCACCGGCTTCGTTGAGCAGCTTGAGCGCGTTCCATTGAATGGGGTTATGGCTGGCGGTCAGGATAATACCCCCCGCTGCGGCCTCGCCCGTTACGGCCATCTCGACCGTCGGCGTGGTCGACAAGCCCAAATCCAGCACGTTGAGTCCCAGGCCCTGCAACGTACCCACCACCAGCCGCGAAACCATCTCGCCCGACAGCCGTCCGTCGCGCCCAATCACGACCGTATTCCGATCCGGGTTGCGCTGCCGGAGCCAATAGCCAAATGCCGCCGTGAATTTTACTACGTCCAGCGGAGTTAGCCCCTCGCCGACGCGCCCACCAATGGTTCCGCGAATCCCGGAAATAGACTTGATTAATGCCACGTTGTTGGTTCCTAAAAAGTGTACTATGCGGCAAAGATAAGGCTTAACGAGTAGGGACGGGCGGAAAAAGCGGGCAAATGGAAGTAGCACGAAACCTACGGAACGAACACAACTACCATCCGCCAGAGCCGAATCCAGGCTGGTCTGCCAGCAAAGCATAAGCAGGGCAATACCCTTGTTGAGCTTATTTTTTGTAGCCAGTCTCCACCTTACTGACTGTAATCGTGTTACATCCCGCATTTTACGACCGTTTGATAAAGTCAGTGTCAGTCAGGGTGATTTTACGGGTCCTCACGTTGCATAGTCCGTTTCAGAAAACTACTCTTGTACTATCAATTGCTATGAGGGATTCTCGGGGTAAAAATAAACTAACAAAGTAGCATACTTAATATTAATTATCTGATTATCAGGTATTTGATATTAAGCGAAGTTGCGTACAATAACTTGTTGGGTGGCTCGTCCAAAATAGGAGTCAAAGGCGGGTCTCGGTCGTCAGGCAGCACGGCTCCGAGGTCAGGCGTTCTGCTCGCATTTTAGCGTTTCTGGGGACAACCAGCGCGGCTCTTTTGCTCGTTCGGCAGGTTGCTGGCGACAAGCCAAACGTACCTACAAAGATGACTTTTTTGCTCATTTTTGAGTTTCAGTTGACAAGCCAAACTTCTCAACAAATCAAATTCAGCCTAAACCCTTTAACATAATTACTATCATGAACTGTGAGGAAATTAAATCAGAATTACAGGAGTTGAAATCTCAACTTGCTTTTTTGAATACTCTTCCACCAGGAGAAGTTGATCAATTTGAAAAAAGACAATTAATACAACAAATTGCTCATAAAACACATGAGTTAGAAAACTGCCGTAATCCAGTACCAACGCCAGTGCAAGCACCACCACCCACAAAACCTTCAATAGCCCCCAATGCTGACAAGGTGTCAAAAACGAAAGTAATTTCTTTAGATTTTTTACAACAGAAGTTTGATGAATTTTTCAATAAACGTCAGAATACGCCGATACTTAAAATTCGTTTGAGTAATGATAACAAAGAAAGTTATATTGAAGTTTTTTTTATTGATGCCGCAGAAGTAGATGGATATGCCTCAATTTCCAAAAAGTATAAAGATATATCAAATTGGGCACAGTCTTATTACTTTAATGATATTAATAGTAAATCAATAACTATTAATATTACTCCTGAAAAACAAACATTTCTTGAATTAAAAATAGAATTTGAGACGGACAATACACGATCGGGTGTGGAGTTGCCTAACGATGCAAACGTTCTGCCAAATTTAGATTTCCTCCGGTTTTCTATAACACTAAGGTTTACATTATCAATAACAAATGGTAAAATTGACTTAATGAGTTGGATTGATGACATTGATCAATTGAGATTTACATCATTGTCAGGAAACGGCTTCAGAGTCTTAGGGCAATTTTTAGGGAAACCTGTATCAACGTCATATAGTGATATAACACCTGACTTTTTTATTCGTAACATACTTATTAATCAAATTATTGAAATAGATTTAGATATTTCCCCCTTTGACCCACTATCCCAGGTTGAACGGACGTTTAGAGGTGGGATCTTTGACAGTTTTCGCGACCTTGACCCAAATACAAATGAAACTGGCAGAGACTCCTTCAATAATTTGGTAAGCCGATGGCTACTTGGTGGTGATGGAAAATACAAAATAACTGACCTAAAAAAGAGCGGAAGTAACTTAATTATTACGTATGAAGTTCCGCAGGACGTTTTGAATCCAGGATTTCTGAATGCTGGAGTTCCCAATAAGCCTGGAATTGATCCGCCTATGCCTGATTGGCCTAACGAGGCAATAAACCCTGATTCAATATTTGATTTTTCTCCTAGCACGCTGTCTAATATTAACCATATCGTGGTGGTGACAATGGAAAATCGCTCTTTTGACCATCTGTTGGGATACCTGAGTTTGCCTATCAATAAGGGCGGTATGGGACGTACAGATGTAGATGGATTAACCGAAAGTCATATTGATCCCCATAAACCTTTTCCCTCATTCCCACTGACAGAAACACTGTTTTCACCCGACCCAGGTCATAGTTATGAACCTGTGTTTAGCCAAATAAACGGAGGAGAAATGGACGGTTTTGTAAAGAGCTATGCTAAAGATGGACACGCCCCAGTTCCTAAAAACATAATGGGCTACCATACGGGTATTAATGTGCCAGTTTATGACGCTCTCGCTCGAGATTTTTCTATTGGACATCGCTGGTTTTCATCCCACCCTGGCCCAACTTTCAGTAATCGCTTTTATGAATTGACTGGCCGTTTGAATATAACGAATAAGTTCAGTAAGCAAAACCCAAACCTCAACGAATCGAATGCTGCCGGCTATTGGGAGTACAGTAATTCAAATCCTTTATCGCCTGTTTTTACAAGAACAATATTTGATGCTTTAGACGAGTATAATCACCAATTTGGGGAAGCGACCTGGAATTATTTTGAAGACGGTTATTGTTTCCTTCGTTTTTTCGAGAATCATACGTTTAACAATGAAAATATCATTAATATCTTTGATCCAGAGCGGGGTTTTTTTGCCAAAGTCCAAAATGGAACGTTGCCTTCCGTTTCATTCATTGATCCACACTATATTGAACTACCTCCAAATGCCAATTGCGATGGTCCGCCAGCCGATATTAAGGATGGGCAACTTTTTATTGAAAGAATAGTTGAAGCGGTTATTACAGGGCCCAAATGGGAGAAAACATTATTAGTCATCATCTATGATGAGCATGGCGGATTTTATGATCATGTGGCTCCCCCGAGTGCTAAAAAATTCGCTGACGATTCGGCTGACTATCCCTTGGGATCGTACGGTATTCGTGTTCCAGCATTTGTCGTGTCTCCCTGGGTAAATCAAGGTGAAGTATTTGGTTACGACGGTATTCCAAGTAGGGTTAGTAGTCTCTACTTCGACCACACATCAATATTGAACTTGAATTCGCGTTTGCAGTGCATATCACCCTTTCTCCCCCTTTGTCTACTTCAGCTGCTCTCGTAGCCTGACTGAATCAACAAAAGTCAGCCGTTCAATAGATTACCTCGTAGCTTTGAG
>Ga0123337_10000380_pt1 | contig 77945 bp, 93 predicted proteins | sample frozenSSSSmetaG_FD_89792 | JGI IMG/M metagenome (GOLD analysis project Ga0123337, IMG submission 89792) | Glacier valley bacterial and archeal communities from Borup Fiord, Nunavut, Canada, to study Microbial Dark Matter (Phase II) -... | ecosystem: Environmental > Aquatic > Freshwater > Ice >...
GTAGTAGAGGTGGTGGTAGTCGGCTGGTTTAATGTGGTTGCTTAGTTTAATGGGGGATTGCTTGGTTTAATGGGGTGGCCCCAACCCCACTATACCCATTACGCCATTGTACCCATTACGCCACGACCTACGTTAGACTAATATATTGCTTTATTCTTCTACCCTTATATCGCTAAAGGTCATTTTTAATGCAACATATAGTACAAAATGATTACGTACCATAAACTACACTAATGGCTGAAAATGCGGCAGAATTCAAAGGGTGGCACATTAGTCATTTTCAATGGCAGATTAGACATTTGCCGTTAATTGAATACAACAAACCCTAAAGAAAAAGGGGTAACAGCAAGCTAGATATTCACCTTAATCCTACGCTCCCGTATACCGACTCTCAAAAGCAATGCTCCCTAGACAGCAGGGAGGCCACGATAAGATCCTCCTTTTAGATGCCCAAAATAAGGCAATTCAACGATATACGAGTTTATAGTATAAATAAATAGCATCTGCTGATGTGTTGCAACTTGCTTAGATGTTGCAACTCGCTTAGACCAACTGTACTCAAGTACAGTTTGTGGAAACCAACGATTATAGCAATATGAGCGGGATTGTGGTACGAGAGGTGCATGCATATGGTGGGAGGCCAAGACTTGATAGTTGGTAAAAATAAAACCAGAACGAAGAGCGGGAAGAACAGATGGATGGGATGGAAATTGAATTGAAGGTGAGTCAGGTGACGAAGGAAATGGTGTTATACCAGACATTGCCCAGAGACGATTAGGTAAGAAATAGACCAATAGCACACAAGCAGTGGTTTGTCGAAGCAAAAAGTAAATCGCGCAGAAATGCGAAATGACAAACAAATGGGCCTAATCCGGGATCGAACCGGAGACCTCTTACAGTTTGAATGCTCGGATGAGCTCCCAAAGCAAGAATTCTACCACTGAACTATCAGGCCTTATTTATATATTATCTTTCAATAATTAAATATTATATAAGTTTTATTGATTTTGGATAAGCATGCCGCATAAGCACAAGTACAACCTACTCCGCGGGTCCCATCGTACTCGGAATTCGGAATGTCATGTAGGGATTCACACACATAGTCCTGTTTCTTTAGAAAATATACCTATTTCCCATTGTAATAACCGTGCTTCCTCTCAATTTTTAGATTCGTCTATGTATGTACGTACGAATGTTGAAGCTTAGGAGAAATCTTCTAATAATGATAGTCAAATATGAATCCTTTTGTGTTAGAATAGCTATTCTATAAATAAATAGTAATAAATAGTAAAGTAGTACACAATATCATTTGAATTTATTTATATTTTTTTGGACATATCGTAGTATTTAAGTCATAAAATATCATTTGATGCTATTTTTGTAATTTTTGATAATCAGGGTGCATTTCAAATTTGCCAAAATAAGAGTAATCAACGTATGATATTAATACATTTAAATGAAATAAATGAGACAAATTTTGTCTCATCTGCATAGTTACTTGTTAATCTGAAATTAGATTATGAGATATATCCAGAAAAATTATGTGTAGATTTCTATCAAAACAAATAAATATACAAAACTAATATATTTTTTTCGGCAAATGTCTGAAATGCCACCCAAATTATCATAAATGACTGGAATGCCACAAAAAAATATTTTAACGACTCAAATGCTTGTACGCCAGTAAATATCTCTGGATCATTACCAGAGCACCTCGAGGGCAATTGAGTCTGACTAGTCAGGACTGATAGCTCTCGGTGAATGTATTTGTCGCAAGAGTGACCGGGTTTAACAAACCCATAACTATTTATCAGGCGATACACACATCATTGTAGTGAAGAGGCTTCTATCAAATGGAAGCAGATGATATACGCGAATCTCACGACGTTTCTTCTGTCGTGAGCGAACGGCACACCAGACCGAGAAAATGAGAATAGTAAAGAGTGTTGACAAAAATTATCATGTGCAACAGTGAGTGACTGTGAAGTGTATATTTATTTGGTCGAAGCGTAAGCTCCTTAAATAGCTGGATTCCAGGAACCTTAGTTTCTATGTTCTGCCCATATACACATGTAGGGCCGTTCCTTCTCACTTCAGTCCTTGGTGAATGATTGACGAACAACACATTCTGTGCCTTTTAAAGGGGTCGACAGAGTCTGGACTGCTCCTGTATTGCCACCAGGACCTCCACAGTATGTCTGCGTATGTCCTGGGTAACTGGATAACTGAGTGCTCTCAGAACATCATTAATTGTATGCTCAGCTGGGGTAGTATAGAACTATCGGTAGTGTTAAGGATGTTTCGCATGAGCGACGGCTTGCTGCAGTTGATTCTCGAGCTGGAGTATTTCATCTAAGTCGTATGAGCGGCCGAAGCTATTGTATTGTATTCTCCTTGAGATGGACCATACTTTGCCGTTCTTCCTTGATCTCGTCCTTTTCTAGCTTCACCCAGAGCCAGTATGTAAGTTGATAGGTAAGCATGGCCATGAGCAACACCTTTGCAATTGGGCGAGCGAACTCTTTGTAGAAGCCAACCTGATTGATTATATCAGCATTCGTCCAAGGAAGAAGCATCGGTCAGGCGAAGGTACATGAGGAGATACTGGCTTTGCTCCTTGAGAAACTGGTGGCTGTGATGAAGAGAATCTACCACGAGGGGAGAAGCTATGGCGGGCCAATGCATGTCTCAGAGGACGCAAAACTGTTAACTTTGAAGAGCTCCGCATCCTGATCAATCAAACTTGGTAGGACCTCTTTGAAGAAATACTATAGGCAAAGAATAGTTTGAGTGAGTAGTTGTCGTAAGTTCGAGGTCGAGGTCGAGGTCGAGGTCATAGACTATACAGATGGGTGAGAGCTATGAGGGTAGGAGGTACAGTAGTATGTGCATATATAAATATCATGTTCTGCCTCAAATAATTGCAAGTAGCCGGCCGGTACCAGTAACCTAAATCTGTTAAGTCTTCGCTAGTCTTATGCACCTCACGTCATATTGTCGTAGGTACCTAGGTACACAGTCACTGACGGCTTCTGCCGTGACGCTAAAGTTACCTTATGGGACACCGTTTCTTGATGCTGTCACTTGGCGAGTTGGCTTTACCATTCAACTGAAACTCCCCGAATTCCCTTATATCTGTGACGAAGATATCTTCAGCAAATTTACTTCGTGACGTTGAATTGAAGGCTTGTTTTAGAGTAAACAGCATATTGCCCAGCATGGTATGTGCAAAAGTCTCCTTATAATCTGATCTTCCTCTGCGCTTTATCCTAACCTTAATCCAGGCGCAAACACCACAGCAACGGAAGAGCAATCTCAAATTTGCCAAAGAACAGACGGCTAAGATGGGAAAGCCAGAGAGCGCTATTAAGAAGAAGGATAAAGATTTCAAATCACCGATATCTCCTATATGGCTCGGTATGATAATGCTCGCATATTTACCTTTGCTTCTCTGCTAACCCAGTTGATTCCTTCTTTAGCTCTCTTAGGATTTGTGGTTTTCGGCGGATTGATATTCGAAGCACTTTCACGTATATTTTTCCGATAAATGGTACAAAACAGGGCGAGAGATACGCATTGTGTGAGGCGCAACGTGGCCGCTTCTGGTGTTGTTGCATTTGGTAAAGGGAGCATACGAATGGCCGAGTTGAAGGCTTGTTTCCAAGAATACAGACAGCAATATATCAATCATCGCGTCTCTAATATGACACATTCAAGTTCGCAATAATCTGATCCAAGGCTTATGCACCAAGGCCTCTTCTCTTGCCTTGTCCATCATGCTTCATCCGAACGCCTGCTTCAAACTGACGCTCGAGTTCGCTCTCCACTCGTCGAATATCCTTGTCGGTAGCTTGCTTGTTGGACCGTTCTGAATTCACTTTTGTATCAAGGCCGGCCTTTCCAGCCCCTAATAACCTAAGAAACTTATTTTTACGCGTTGCATCTCCGGACAAAGCGTCAGGATTCCATTGATCGGCACTGGCCACATGTTTCTTATCAGCTGTACCAGCATTTGTATTCTGAGAAGCATCGAAATCCGACGACGCTACTCGTCTCTTTCCAGACACTTTGGCTTGTTCTTCTCGTTTGCGCTTTGTATTTTTCGATTCTGCTAGAACAGGTTCAGCATCGTGTTGCTCCTGACTTGCATTTGCTGCTGAAGCTTCCTGCTCCTTTCTCAACTTCCGCAATCTTTTTCTCTCCTTTCGAGTTGTATCCTCATCTGTACGAGATGCTTCTGATACACCCCCAGACTTTATAGTCGGCTCGTCCCGTTGTTTCTTCGATTTCTTCTTCTTGATTTTGTTTTTTTCGTCCTGCGACGATGTGTTTTCTTCCGATGGCATAGCTTCGATGTCTGCATACTGCTTTGTCGTTTTGCGCCTCTTCTCTTTCACAATATCCTCATCATCGTCCTGACTTTTGCGCTTCTTAGACTTCTTCAAGTTCTTTGTCTTTGCAACAGGAATATGGGTTTGAAGAGCGTCGATCTTGGCTTGTTTTTTAGCTGCCTTTGCTGCCTTTTTGGCTGCAGAAGCATCAGCATGTTTGCTGAGGCATTCTTGTTCTGGACTCTCGGGTTGCTCTAGAGCTACTGTAGGATATCAGTATCAAAGGAATCGAAGCAATCAGTACATATTGATTATTACTTACATTTGGCTATTTCCCGGTCATTTTTCTTCTTCAAGTCTGTTTTGCGACTTTTGACCTTGGGCGAGACTTCCGATATGTTGGAGTTAGAAGAAGGCATGCTGCCTTTAACTTTATGTAGCCAGTTGGTACTGGACTACAGGAATTATCCAGGAATGTCCAATATTTTGCAGTTAAGTTGCTGATGCACTGATCTCAAACATTTGACTTTTGGATTGCGGACGATTTAAGGTTATCGATAAGGCAGGCCCCGTATAAACTTGCATCACGTGGGATATCGGATCGAAAGGGGAACAAAACGACGGAGATGAACGAGATTGGATGAGGGATATACGGCATTGAACATGTACAATAATACATATAGATATCTATACCCAGACAATCAAGAACACTTTTTATCCGAACAGACCTAAAATTTCCATCTTTATAATGCTATGGAACCAATCCAATTACTAATCTGCGCCTCGCTGTGCCGAATTTAGATTGCCTTCTACCAGTCTAAGCCTGGGGTATATCATCTCTGTTAGTATCAGCATCGATACCTCTTGTATCCTGCTTCTCCAATTTTTTCTTTTTGACTTTCTCCGGTCGGACAGTAACAATGTCTCCCGAACCATTGTTTGGCTCCTCTGCTGTCTTCACTTTGATTTTTCTGCCCTTCTTATCTGCACCAGTCTCGCCTGCTATGGACTTGACTTTCTTTTTTGTCCTTTTCTTAACCACAGTGCCTTCCGGAGGAACACCCTGAGCAGCTTGAATTCGCTCATTGGCGCGTTGCATCTCTAGCCTCAATTTCTCGACTTCCTGCATTGCTTTGGCCATCTCTTCCTCCTCTTTATGCTGACGCTCATAATCCATCGATGTCGCATGGCCGCTATCGTCGCCTTCCAGAGAAAATGCTCCTATGTTACTCGAATCGACCAGAAGTGGTGATTTCTTGGCTTTCAGTGCACGAGATCGTGTTTGTCCATCAATGCCGGCTTCAGAGTCCTCATTCCTGGGCGTAGAACGACCACTAGGTACTAGTGTCTCGTCTGCTGCAACTTGTATACGCTGGCGGGCTTTCAAAGGTGTTGCTTTGCGTGGCTTTGACTCCTGTCCAACAGAAGAGATTTTTCCAAGGTCGAGCGGCATAACTGGTATGGAGTCGATATCGAGGTCATTTCCATCGTCATTGCAGATGATTGCATCAAAAGGAGTTGAAGTACCAGATCCAAAACTAGTGCCTGCGATATAAAATGGATCATCCTTATTTCTTTCCAGTCTCTCCGCTCGTCTGCGGGCAACAATGTCAGGATCTAGATACAATTCTTTGCTGTCATGTTGATATGAAGAAGCCTTTTCCTCAGTGCTACCTGCAAGGCGACTGATCGCAGGTTCTAGTATAGAAATATTGACAGTCGAAGGCTTTTGATGGTAGTACACCTCGAACTCATCTTCGTCTGTTCTTTCAAATGTTTCTAACTCTGCTTCTCGTAGAAGTTCGGCCAATCGTGTACTGATAGGTTGATCGAGGTCCAGATCGTTGGGCAATGGCACATTGAGTTGAGCGCCTGTGGCAATCGAGTGCAGATCAAGACCCGAGAACAGCGATGGAATTGCCTGTGTCAACAAAAGAGGCGCATCTTGCAGAACCGCGGCCGATGATGGTTGCTGGCCTGCTGAGGCTTCAGCAGCTAGCCGTAGAAGCTCTGTAAATTCCACGGCTCTTTCCTGGACCTCCAGATCAGGATGCAATCCCAAAGGCTCAATAGCATGAATGATGCGCGCCATTAGAAGTGATAACATGGTTTTTCTCTCCGGAGACCAACCAATAGAATCGTTTCCTGACAAATATGCAAAGACTTTGGGTATGGCCTGGAGGAGCATCGATAACACTTCAGGAGCGGATTGGGACTTCGTAAACTGCAAGAGGGCCACCAACACGTCCTCAGGTGAGGATAAATATGAAGCATATTCTCCAATTATCCATGCTATCGGACGCAAAATCCCTCGTGCCCTAGCAGTTTGCAACGTTTCCCCGTGAAACCGATCAATGACAATAGATTCCGCAGCTTTGGTTGCGTTTGAGCGTATTGCTTTAACTTTGACGGCAACATTCCTCATTTCATTTCCTATCTTCTCACTTACATCCGTCTCGCCAGAATCCTTCGCCGGCGAGGATGGATTTTGAAGTGAAGACACCGCAGGAGACGCTGGTGCGCTGCGCGCAAGCTGAATAAGGATATCGATATACCAATCAAAATCAACGAGGTTAGTGTAATTATTGCTTGAGCACATCTTCAGTATTCTCTGGATGACATCTATCCTGTATTCGTCAGGAAGTGCCACCACTGCATCTGCATCCTTTCGTCGAGTTTTGATGTTGACCTTTGGGCTCTCATCATCAGACTCGAAAGAACCACCAGATTCACCGGAAGTGAGGGATAGATCTTCCTGAGATTTTTTTGGCGCCACTGAGCTCCGTAACTGGCGCATTAAGCGGCCAATGATGGGCATGAGATTCTCGCTGCTTACCATGCCCACAACAAGGTCAAGCGCTCGCAGGCGAATTGACATATCTGGACTGTCTATACAATCCAGTATAACATCTTCTTGTTCGGCTACAAGATATGGATGTGTCAAGACGATTTGATTGAAGGCCAATAATGCAACATATTTTACTAGAACAAATCAGAAAATGAGAACGAATTGCTAAGGAAGGAGTCTCACTTACAGTTTGGATCACCTTCAACCATGATCATACCACGAAGCTTGGTTACACATAATGTTGCAATTTCGTCTTCGCCAACAGCATCATCGGAACCACCCAATATTCCTCCTTGAATGATACCATTTATGCATTCGTATAAAAGGGACATCGCAGGAGTAGTCCGGATGATCGACGTAAGAGGAGGTAGGAGCTTCTTCACTAGACGAGGCTCCAACGGAGTCATTGTGGCGAACTAGAACGTCAGTATTGTCTGTGGCAAAACGGAGGAGAGAGGACTGACGAGCTTGATTAATTTGATCGCCATCCAGTTATTACCGCCATCGACGAGCAATTCGAATAACCTTGGCGCTAGAGGCAGGAAGTCTTGAGGACGTCGCCATCCAAGCTCACAAACCACGTTCACAATTGCAGCTGTGACACTTGAATCTTCATTTTCATCCATCAGACGCTCTTTTATTTTGGGCCACGCGGGCCGAAGAGTCTCTGGATAAACGAGGGCCAGGCGATATAATGTTACAATCGTCTTCTTTCGAATGGCCGGGCTCGAATGTGTCAGGCGAGGGAGCAAATCAGACAGCACAGACATGGCTAATGATGAAGTGATAACATGCGGTAAAGTTATGATCGGAAGCGTCATTGTAGCCAGCGACGGAGACACGAGATCCTTCAAGTTGAAGACATCAGCCTTGCTGTTCATGGATGCATCCCTAAATCACTTACCTTCTTCAGCAGGTTCGTCGCCAACATCAACACTTCCGTGTCTGAGCGGAAGCTCTGAACAGCTCCAAGATAGCCTACTCTCTTCTGTATGTATTTGGCTGAAGACATTACTTCGAGTACATGGAAGGACGCCCATGACATATCGTGCCCGAACATTTCGAGATATACAAGCTTTAATAGAGCCGTAGCCTTGACATCTAGCGGATGACAATACCATTAGCATGACACGTAAAATATTAGAGTATATACTGACCCATATCCTGCCCGCGGATTTCTGCTCGACATTCTTTCAGACTGTTTTGGATGTACTCTTTCTCGTTGCCCTTGTGGTTGCGCAAGCCTCTAATGAGGTCATATAGGGATTTCTCAAACCTATCGAACGTTAGAAACGCACCTACAAATGCAGGACTCATTCCGAAGGAAAGACTGACATCTTGATGGTTTATTCGTGGAGCTGTAACCCCCGCCGCCATCCACGCAACAGTTTTGGAGCTACGGCTGTTTCTCAATGGCAAAACCAGGGCAGCACAATGGTGCAAGAGAGCGTTTTGCTGGTCATGTACTTTTATATAAAAGGTGGCCCTTTACGACCAGATATTGACATTGAATTGAGAATGAGGATTTTCGTGTAAAAGCATCTTGATGTTGCCATTATCACGCTCATGGAGTCTGGTGCCCCACCAAATCGAGGTACTGCAGTCTTCGTACTGCATCATCGCTCAAGCCTGAGGATGACACACTAAATTGATGTATGTACCTAGGTACCTACTTAGGTATGTACTGTCGCTGAGTGATAGTGCACGGTTGATAGTACAGTACCTGCAACCTTATATGAGCAATTGGTTCGAGGGAATACATACAATATTACATACATTACCCAGGTGCTCTAGATTGCTCTAACCACTCGACATATTATCTACATCTACCTATACAACTGTCGTCAAACTCGTAGAGTTTACACCGTAATATGTCATCTTCTATCCTCCATCCGCCGGCCCATTTACCACCTTCAGTGGCTTTACAACTATCACAACAAGCTCCAGCATTGTTGTCGAGTACCCCATCCTCAATCTCGCCATATTCTCTCGCATCTCTCTTCGCTGCGCCCGAGTCTGCGGAGCAATGGACGACCTACGAGAATCTCATGCTTTCATGTCTCCGTACTGGTGATCAGCAATCGGCCCATATATGCTTGGAGAGGTTGTCGAATAGATTCGGGTCGGACAATGAGAGGCTAATGGCATTGCGAGGGTTATACCAGGAAGCAACTGCAGAAAAGGATGCTGAACTTCAACGTGTTCTGAAAGAATATGAAGCTATACTCGAGAATGACCCAAGCAATATGGTTTGTCAAATCGCCACCACCTCAGTAGAAGCAAGGCACTGATTTCTGCAGCCTGTTTCGAAACGGCGCGTTGCGCTCCTGAAATCCATCGGAAAGCCAGCAGAGGCAATATCAGCCCTCGCCCGTTTGCTGGAGTCATCCCCTACGGATGCAGAAGCATGGGCTGAGATTAGTGACCTATATGCAGGGCAAGGACTTTACCAGCAGAGCATCTTTGCTCTTGAAGAGGTCTTATTGATAACGCCCAATGCCTGGAATGTAAGCCATGCCTCAAATGCCTCATACAATGTCTTGCTAATCAATTATTTCAAGATACACGCAAGACTTGGAGAGGTATTATATATTGCGGCTGCAGGTGGTGGCAGTGCAGGTGGAGATGTAGCCGCAGAAAGGTATCTGGCGGAATCTCTACGGCGGTTCTCGAGAAGCGTAGAGTTATGCGACGATTATCTCAGGGGATACTACGGTTTAAAGCTTGTTAGTTCTCGAATCAGAAAATGGTGATAGAGATAGCAATGACTGATATTTGGTAGGCAAGCAACCGACTGCTGTCTTTTCATCACAGAGGATCGCGTCAGCCCAAAGCTGAAGACGGATTTTCACTACCGGACCTTAAAACCACACAAGCCCTGAATGAACTTTCAACTGCCAAGCTTGCAGAAATTGTACGTCGGAGTGTCGCACGGGAGACGGGCTGGGAAGGATATGACGCAGCAGAGCTCATCGCCGCACGAGAGCTACTGGACAGAGACGCGGCTCCGAGAAGCCATTAGCCTTAAAAAGGCACGCAAGGTACTGAGCTCATCGATGGGTCGTTTCTGAAGACCCGGATCCAGGGAATGATTGTCACATCTATATTCGAAGATTCTGATGTTTGCGGTCAAGGGCCAGATGCCGTTATGCCCAGTCCCTACTCGTTCGATTCCAGTTGTCGTGGTGACTCCAAGTGAAAGAATTTTTATGCAAAGAAGCGGATCTATTTAGTGTACGTGGCACCTCTGATTATAGGACGGAGCCTTCTGGTTTTGAAGCCTGATATGGCGAAAAACCATGTGGATGCAGGATCGCGGAAAGGCTTGGGCATCAACCGTGGCCTTGGGCGGCTAGCATGGCTAGCTGAGGCTCATCGATGACTCCTTTGCTTTTCCCGATACGATGAAGTGGCATCTGGCAGGCCGCCATCTGGATACACAAACCACATTTCGTCGCAATTATAGCCTTAGTGGGTCGTTTTCCAGTGCCTAATCACTGCAGATTCCAGGTCCCAATCTGCAGACCACTACTACATGTTTGGACGAAGACAACCGACACTACTGCAGCTGACGCTCCGGCGTAGCCAATTTTAAGACAATTGTGCTTGAGGACCTGGAAATTTTTGCCTCATTCTCGCCTCATTCTCGCCTCATTTTCGCCTCTGGGACCTGAAGTCGCGTCGGAGCATGGGCTTGGGATATTAGTATATTAGACAGACACAACCAGATGAAATGCCAAAACATGTCAGATCCATATTGTGCCAGCACGCTCAAAGAGTTCCCACTGTCAGCGTATCGTGTGACTCCTACAACGCTCACCTTCTAATATTTGTATCACTACTTCTCGCAAGATAACAGGCCGGGAGAATATCTGAGAACCAACATGTTGAGGTCGAGACATCTCAGCGGAAACAAACATTATTCATTGCCCAAGAAAGGACCTTGAAAGGTCGGACTGCGGACCCTTACTACTACTATCTATCTACCACTCACTTCTCTCCTACACAAAACCATACAAACCCCGCGACCATACATCAGGTACAATCAATCAATATATGCATCATCCCTTACTTATAGGACACTGGATTCCGGAGGGTTCTTCCTGTCACAACAGCATCGCATTGCCTGCGAGTTTGAACAGTTTCACATCCATCATATCCATCACATCCGGACAAGGGCACAAGGCTCCACTCACTATATTCTGGACAAGCAGCACCTTGCATGAGAAAAGATCATAGAGCAAACAAAAACGACCGCACCGTCGCATTCACATCATCGCATCGTCGCATCCCTTACTACCGAATCACTGATTAATCCCCGAAACCCGTTGGAAACAGCAGACACGAATTACCTCGATCACAGTCTTGGTAAAGTAAAGCATATTCTATATTATTCACATCTACACTACATACAGAGGGCTACTGTGTGTGCCCTTGGCCCATACACAAAAGGTTTGTCCTGCTTGCTATTCCCTACCGTCGTCGATCGACCACGCAGTACTCACTACTCCAGAGTTGGCAGAGTAAGAAGAGTACGATTGTACGAGCACTTGTTTACATCCCAACTCCGCTGCTCCTCCATGAGAGAAGGATAGGGCTGGTTGACGAGAATTCCACGTCAATGGTTATGCAAGGAAGGTACATACAAATACGCGGAAGATACATACAGTGCATGTCTTTCGATTTGCGTTCCTTCGGCTTTTCATCGCAATTCGAGTTTGCCAAACTTAAGTGCGGTGCGCTGCCTTGCCAACGGCTCTTGATTACCTGAGCTTTCCCCATATACGGATACATACCCACCTTACTTACCTACCTTACATGACCGCTGCCCCATCCCCATCCTCATTATTCCCACAGTGAAACCCCTCACTGACGATAGTTGCATAATAATGCAGATTGGATCCTGTCACTTCATAAACCCCTCCTCGGCCGTCATATTTCTCGTTCTGCACAAACTTTTTCCCCCCAGACCGACGGAGTCTCATCTACACAGTAGTAGTACTCACTACTTCTCGACACAACGTCGACTACCTGGGCTTATATGAGAAGATCGCATCTGAACTTCTGAACTCCCTTGGCGCATTCGCTTTGAGCCCAGTACAGAGCTCATCTCTACACGAATTCAATACAGCAAATACCTTGCCACATATTACTCGACCTCTACCCAGCGACAATTCCCGCTGCTCTAAACAGCAGAGCCCCGGAAATCACGACGTTCGTGCCGATCGCCCGTCACCCCTCCCCGTCTCTGCGATAGGAACTTTGAAGATCAGGATTCAGGATTCCGCCCTCGCTGACGCCTAACGCCTAAATTTCTCGGACCGCATCCCATCCAATTACGCTGTTCAGCCGTAGCCTGTCGCAGCTGACCCTGACCTGGAACCTCGAAGCCAGGGATTAACATAAAAAGAATATCTCCGTCTCGGTCTCGACTCTCCCACAAGGAGAAAGTCGCGATCCGGAGATACTTATTGGGTTTTCCAGATGCCACCGTAAGTCATCCAGCTTCCTTCCCCTCCTCCTAATCTCAAACATGTCGATTCGCATATAACGCAGAGCACGTCGACGGACATTATCATATTTTCGCCATCGCACTATCACTCTCTCCTCGTTACTAACGTCGTTTAATAGAACCGTCATAACAATCGATCATCCGTCGCCATCGAATAGTTCTTCTCGGTCATCCTTCACTGACGGAGGCAGTTCAACAGGTACTGGAGTCCACGTCTCAAATACCGTCGATAGTCAAGAAGATTCTGACCTTCTAGACGATACTTGGGACCCTATTTATTCAGACGACATTGAGCCATCCGAGTCAGCTTCGCGCTCGAGAGCATCTCAACAATACAGGACTTCAAGTCAACCAGCGCCGTCAATCCGCCGAGGCCATTCTCGCAGGCAGGCAACCTCGGACCATAGTTCTCATCCATCAGCATCACGCTCCCGTCGGCCAGGTGCGCCGAACCCACCGTCGAGCGTGGCATCTATAGAGGATTATCCGGGCTATGGCCGGGGCTATCCGCCACAACATCCCCATTATGCTGGTCGAGGGGCTCCGCCAGGCTATCCCCCAAGCTTCGCCTCCGGCTACAATCAAAATCCTTTCGGCGCCACGGCAGGTACTGTAGTACCATTCGGTCCACCTGGTGCGCACGGCTACCCCCAGAATCCGTTCTCGCCAGCTGGGGCAGGTCCGCCAGGCTATTTCCCTCCTGCTGCTCCTTACCCAATCCCAGGTCAGCCGACACCTGGTACTTATGGAGGTCATGAAATAATGCCATATGGGCAAACCCCGGCATATGGCGGCTACCCCCAATATGGCATGCCGCATCCAGGCGCAGCAACATCAGGCAATGGGTCGCCTTATTATCACTATTCCGTCCAAGTACCTGCTCCCGCCGAGTCGCCTGCCACCACGCCAGCGCCCGCAGCGGCTCCCAAGGTTCCTACCCCTGCTCCCGCACCGACAACCGATCCTGAGATCGAAAAGAAATTGGCAGATCTTCAAAAACAGCTCGAAGAATCGAGAAAGGCATTCAATGATAAACTAGCGGCAGAGGAAAAGGCGAAAGAAGATGCAGCGCACGCAGCTGCCACGAACCAAAGGGTGGCTGAAGAAGTTGCTAAAGTGAGAGCGAAGATGCAGGAAGATGCGAAGGCTAAAGAGACAGCCGATGCAAAGGCCAAATTTGAGGCAGAAGTTGCTGCCGCCGCAAAAGCGAAAGCGGACGAGGAAAAGGCCAAAGCTGAAGCTGACGCCAAAGCCAAATTCGCTGCAGAGGTGAAAGCCAAATATGAAGAAGAGATTAGAGCAGCCGCCGCAAAGGTGAAAGCGGACGAGGAGAAGGCCAAAGCTGCAGCTGACGCCAAAGCCAAGTATGAAGCAGAGCTGAAAGCCAAATATGAAGAAGAGGTTAAAGCAGCAAAAGCCGAAGCAGAGGCTGCAAAAGCCCTAGCTGCTCCCCCCAAAGAAGAGAAGAAAAAGCCAATCAAATTCAAGGATGCGGTGGGCCGCAAGTTCAGTTTCCCGTTCGATCTCTGCCAGACATGGGCGGTAAAGTTTCCTCATATTCCAGTGCGAGAATTCCAATCTAACTAAAATCATAGGGCATGGAGGATCTGATTCGACAAGCCTTCCTACACGTTGATGTCATTGGTCCTCATGTTCAGGACGGTCATTATGATCTCATTGGACCAAATGGAGAGATTATTCTTCCGCAAGTCTGGGAAACAATGATCGAGCCGGATTGGGCAATAACAATGCATATGTGGCCGATGCCAGAGCCTCCGAAACCAGCACCAGAAGGTCCTTCTGCCCCACCACAACATCATGGGCCACCTCCGACCCGCTCTGGAAGACATGGACATCTACAAAGGCCGCCACAACGGAACAATAGGGAAAGACCTTCACGCCCGCCCGGATGGAATGATCCGCCAGTTGGTGGTGGCGGTGGTGGCATGCCTGCAGGTGTTGTAGTAGTTGATGATCATGTCCCGAAACCAAAAAAAAAAGCCGAGAAATCGTCCTGGGGCTTATTTGGAGGTGGGAGCAAAAGTACCAAAGGCGCAGGGGGCAAGGGCAGGTAAGTGACGACCCAAATCCTTTAATGTGGAATCTCTGACACAGAACAGAGCAAAAAAGTGATGGTCATGACACTTATTACATGATGTAAACCACGTGGTGAATTTTTTGGGGGGAGTTTTGGACATGAATGGGAGGGAGTCCATTGCAATTTGTGGCTGCAGCATTTGGTGGAATATCATAGTACTGCCGCATGTTCAACTCTACCCTTGATTATCTCAGTGAGGAGATATCTCATGGGTACACGAACGCATGCTAGTCGCACGGCTGCTTGATATTTTCATATGGGTTTTGGCATTCGAATTCGAGGAGTTCTTATACCCTGGTTGCTGGCGAAATATGCTTAAATATAGATTTGGTCCTTATACTACTTGTTAGTAGGCACGAGCAATGATAAATGTTATGTTTACAAGAACAATTGACAAGGAGAATGGCGCATTGTTTACCTTTTCGGTATATCTCGCAGGGACTTGAGTACCGGTCTAGTGGTACCCTCCGCCTTATAGGACTGTGCGCATGAAAGATTTCTAATCCAGGTAGGTAGGTCTTCTGATTTGTATATACATGGACTTCCCTTTATGTCCCCTCTCATCCATCATGGCCTACGTGGGCGATAGACGCAGCCCAAAGTACATCGCAGTTCACCCGAGTGACGAAGACTTGTTGCCTTTGCAAAGGAATACCTTTTTCGTCGCAGCCTATCGGCCGAATACCTTGTCTAATGGGTTCTGTTGCGGGGGATTATGCTCCTTCGTTGTATCTGATGTATCCAGGGACAGCTTTGCCTTCTTTTCGAATGCCTCAATCATGACTTCGGCTAGCTTTGGAGCAACTGCTTTGCTTAGCGCCCCATAGATCGGATTTGAGAACTGAAACTCAATTCTCAGGTGCACTTCTGTTTGATCGTGGGCAGACTGACTAGTCTTCGTAGCCAGCGATTTTGCCCGTAGCGAATCATGGTGGAGAGGTGTGACTGTCCACCTTGTCGACATTCTCTTGAAAATTGCATTAGACGTGGCTGGAGAATCTGAGCTCGAGTCATGATGTTTCAGTTGCGCTTCCGGAAGTGTTGTTACGGCATCTCCTCCCAAGGCCTCAACGATAGTATCCGGGATACAATAAAGCTTGCTCGTGAACGTCTCTTCATAGCCTCCCCATCCAATCTTCAGATCCGCTTCTTCAGGCCATTTCCTTCCCTTCTTATCTGGAGCGGACCATTTTGTGACTCGGGACTGCTGGCAATATGGTAGGAAGGTAGCATAGCGATCAACATCCGAGATGAGTGCGTACAGACTTGTAGATTTGTATGGGAGCACTCGAGATTCGGTAAGAGTGATGATCTCAGAGCCGGGAACAGAGAGGAAGCTTCGTCTGAAGGTTAAATCCTGGTGGATGACGCGAAGTCGAGGATAGGATACTGGCCGCAGCTTGATTCGGAGCACGCCCGGACAAGCCATGGCGGCGTGTATAAGATGGAAAGAATTACTGTGTAAAAGAATTGGCCTCCAAAAAAACGATCATTATTGTAGCAGAAAGCCGGCGTCAACCAATGCACCCGTCAACCGTCTGCCAGCGGCATTTGGAAACGAGGTCATTGATTGGAACAAAATAACGAGTGTCCCTGAACGAATTTGGATCTGCCCGGAACTGCCCCGTGGAGCATTCGAAAACACACTGGCGCCAGCATCGTCCCGAGTCCCCGACGCTCGCTTATTTGAGCCGCACCTTAAATATCTCGAAATTTTCTCCTCTCCCTTCCCTTCTTCCTTTCCGTGCAACATCTACTTATTTCCGTCTTCATTATTCAATAGACATTATCCTTACAGGGGAAACTTATTGGTCTCTATTATCAAAGGACATCTGCGTCGCGAGTCTCTTAACAGACGGGATCATCCACAATGACGGCGTCTGGCTCACCTGAAGTTTCAGTGTCCAAATCAGAGCTCGAGGTGGCATCGAAGCTAGAGGCACTACTCGTGCAAGATCCGCCGAATCAGCCACAAGGAGCAGAAGCTCCTGTGGGTGAGCTACCTCCCGCGCATCGATCTCATGATCCTCAGCACAACATGAAACGGACTGATCCCTTTCAATTTGGCTCGCGATTGCTCAAGCAAGAGGACAACGTCTTCGAGTTCAACGCGTGGGACCACGTAGAGACAGATGATACCTACAAGGAGTATTCTGAGCTCCAGTATGCGAAACAACGCGAAGCTCCGGTTTCTGAATTTGACAAGAGTGCGTATTCCCTTCTCATGCTTCATTATGCGTACCCAATATCCTTTTATGATGATCCAAAAATGCATAGTTCATCTGAGATCTACGGATCCCTGAATGAAACAAATTCAGCAATGTCTTTCGCTCCTATCTGAAACACACATCCAATCGTTTATATTATTTCCGAAGCAATCAGGAACGACCTTTGCTAATAGATTTACAGACAGGTTTAATGCCGAGCCCGCTAAGTGGTGGAACCAGTTCTACAAAAACAATACCTCAAACTTCTTTAAAGACCGCAAATGGCTTCAGCAGGAATTTCCAATACTCTCCGAAGTTACTCGGCCAGATGCTGGCCCTTGCACACTTCTGGAAGTTGGCGCTGGCGCCGGTAATACTGCATTTCCTATTCTTGCAAATAATCAAAATCCAAACCTTAAAGTCCATGCCTGCGATTTCTCCAAGACAGCCGTGGAAGTGATGCGTGAGAATGATGCTTATGATACGAGATATATGCAAGCAGACGTCTGGGATGCTGCAGGTCTGGAATTTCCTCCAGGACTTTCTGAAGCCTCTGTAGATGTTGTCCTGATGATCTTCATATTCTCTGCGCTCTCTCCATCACAATGGCAACAAGCGGTGTCGAACATCTACCTACTCTTGAAGCCAAGTGGTGTGCTACTATTCAGAGACTACGGTCGCGGAGACTTGGCCCAAGTCCGTTTCAAAAAGGGCCGCTACATGGAAGAGAACTTCTACGTTCGTGGCGATGGAACACGGGTTTACTTCTTCGAAAGGGAACAACTGGTCGATATTTGGACTTCGCCCATAACATCATCTGAAAGGGATGATGCTCCTGTCGCGACGGGCTTTGAGGTCATCGACCTGGGAGTGGACCGCAGGCTTCTTGTCAATCGAGCCAAGCAGTTGAAGATGTATCGATGCTGGATTCAAGGGCGCTTTCGGAAAGTTTCTGGCACTGGAAAAGCTTCAGGTATTGTCGGTTGAGAAAGAAAGACTCCGAGATCGTAAATTACATGTTGGTTCCAAGCAAACGCCACAATCCGATGTTGTCGTGCATCATCGATCACAGGCACGAACACAAATGGACATCAACCGCTCAATACCTGGAAATCCATCAACCCTAAGAATTGGACGGACATCCAGCAATAGCTGACGGCAAGCTGTTTCATCCGAGCACGTCTTGGATAATGTCTTGCCTTTCCGACCAATTGCGAGACTCGCGTTCTGCAAATGGCTGAAAATCATCCATCATAAGCCAAGGTCTCATAGAATATGCCTCGCAAATAAGATCTCAGGGATTCCGATCCCGGGTCCAGTTTTGGCAAAAGGAAATAAATATGGACCACTTCGTGGATTCATAGTGGTACTCTGGAAAGCGTATTGTCAGACTTAGATTCTGAGGTTACACTAGCAAATACGGATATAGCAATCGTTCTTTCCATTTTGGATACTTATCATGCATAATTTCAGTCTCTGAGTGAGATGTCAATATTCCATAAAATCGGTTCCATGCGGACTTGGCAAGTGAGACATCGCATAGACTTATAAGCGTCAGGACGGATCAGAGTACATGCATTGTAAATCTGCTGGAGCATTCAAGTCTTGAGCTTTATTTCCTATTTCATACCGCCTCGCGAAACTTCGAATCTCGCGCAGGACTAATGGGTCTCTGGGCAGTAAAAGTCGGCTGTGCTACATCAGACTCGTTTGATCGATCCCTCGATTCTCCACACTCGTCACCATTTTCCAACTTAGCTGTCCCTCTGTTCTCTTCTATACTACCAGACGACAGTACGCTAGCCGTTGAAGTGGGTCGATCTTCGTCTCCATTGATCGCATTATCCAAGGTGGCAACTGGTTTCTCTTCTCTCGCGCGTTCGTCCTCCACCGCAGTCTCAGTTCTGTCAGTGGTGCCTGTATAGACAGGCTCCGTCAGAGAAGGTTTGTTTTCCTCTTTCTGGCCATTGGTCGCATTATCCAAGCTGGCAACTGGTATCTCTTCTCTCGCGCGTTCGTCCTCCACCGCAGTCTCAGTTCTGTCAGTGGCGCCTGTATAGACAGGCTCCGTCAGAGAAGGTTTGTTTTCCTCTTTCTGGCCCTTGGTCGCATTATCCAAGCTGGCAACTGGTATCTCTTCTCTCACGCGTTCGTCCTCCACCGCAGTCTCAGTTCTGTCACTGGCGCCTGTATAGACAGGCTCCGTCAGAGAAGGTTTGTTTTCCTCTTTCTGACCCTTGTTACCCGAGCGAAATGTAGACTTCAACCAGCCTTTCACGCCCCGTGGAGACTCTGGAGGCGCAGAAGATGGTTCTCGTTGACCCTGTACTGGTACATTATAGTCTTGCGAAACAGGGATTTCTTGACCTGCCTGGTTCCCGCCCATCACAATATAGTTGTGGGGATGATCTTCGGCAGATTCTCTTTCACTTTCAGTCGTAGTTGTACGGACAGCTCCACTCATCAAAGCTACCTGTGGTACTGCGTAATCACCAGTTTTAGTACTCTGTTTCGACGTGCGCTTGCTCCGTATCTTTGCAGCCTTCTCTTCATTCTTCCTTGCTTTCATTTCCTGCTTGCCTTGCTCTGCTCGTGGATTAGCGAGTATTTAGCAAGGGTGAGCTTTCTCTAGATTACCTTTTATTTTCCGGTTCGCTTCCTTTAACTCCTTGTCACGAGCCTTCTCCATCTGGGCCTGGCGCTTTCTCTCACCTGCATCCATCTTAAAGTCCATTTGGCGGGCCCTTTCTGCTTCTGTCTTGACATCAATTTCGTCAAGCACAGGCTGAACATTCTTGAGTGCTATTGCATCGACGGCGCTCTGATCAACAAAGACACCCCCACCAATATCAATTTTACCATAGTGGTCCATGCGTGATTCTTTGTGCTGATCGGCCGCAGCCCTTGATCTTGCCTCCCAGTCACTCATCATAGCTGGAGTCACTTTTCCTGTTTCTGCAAATACTCGCTCGTCCATTACCTGAAGGCTCTTTGTAACGTTTCGCTGAGCGACAGCAAGCAACGCATCACGATCTTTTTGTCTCTGGCTATCGTCGACTTTGGATAAACTGCTTGAAAATAGCGACATTTGAGCTCGAATCCTCCTGGAGGTTTCTTCGTCTTCTTCGAGTGAGGCATCGCTGGAAGCACGTCGTCTGAAACGACCTCTGGAGAGCAGTTTCGAGACCGGCTGAGGGTTACTGCCGTAATAATCACGATACTCACGACTTTGAGCTTCTTCATCATGAAGCTTTGCCAGTCGTTGCTGAGCAAGCCCCCGTGCTGCCTCGTGGAGATTCGTCAATTTCATGGGTGTCGGTTGGACACTTGATAAAGAAGTGGATCGTTGCCTGTCATGTGCGGATGCCGCAGCATGCTTCGAGGTGTCTTCATCCTGTTTCTGCATTGTTTTATACATTTGCTGTGCCATTGCAATGGCTGAGGCGTGTCTGCTTTCCGATTTAATCTTCTCGTCTGTTTCTAGCGCAACAGGTGGCGTGGATGCGAACATTTCTTTTGGCATATTAGTCCTTGGACTTGCTCCTCCCTCCGGTAACTCAGATTTGCCTCTCCTCGACACATTATCTGCATGTGTTGCCGCACGCAGAGCGTTCGCTCTTGCATTTGCTTCATCGGGATATCTTGGCAGAGCGACAGGTGTTGGCTCCGCCAGTTTCTTTGGCCTTGACATTGCCCCTGTAGCAGCCATCAGGGATCCACGTCTGTCCAGATTTGAAATCGACGGTCTAGGATCAGTAGATGGTGCATGCATCCCCGCTCGTTCGTTCCTCATGGCTAATGTTGCTGCGGAATTTCCCCAAGCGGACGCTTCTGGCTTCCAGACGCCAATTTTCTTGTCGCCTCGGGCTGCCAGAACTGCAGCTCTTGCTCCACTTGTGCTTGGTTGGGGTTGCCATTGTGACGGCGCTTTCTGGTTCCAGCCCACAGTGGCTGCTGTTGTTGCTGATGCTGATGGCTCGGATTTCCGGTGCTCATGCTCAAAACCCTTCTGGCTAGTCCACCCAAGATTGGCTGCGGTGCCGGCGGCTGAATCATTCTTTCCAGCACTGGTGGATGGCAAGCCAGCAGAAGGATAGCTTGGGAGATCTTTAGGATTCGCATATTTCAAGGACGCTGCGGCTCCTTTTGAGAGACTCAGTAAGCTGTATATTACCTGGATGAGATGATTTACCTGCAGCTGACAACCTGTTGCTGTTGTTCAAAAAGCGACCACCACCAGCAGTGGTAGTGGGAGACGCCATCTTCCACCTTCACTGTGCTTGCAGACCGTCTACTTGATATATGCCCTTCGAGGGCCAGCAACACAGACGATGTTCAACGGGTCGTATTTTAGGAGCTGGACAGCGTATATGAGAAGAATTTAAGGCTATGAAGATGATTGAAGATGTCGACAAAGAGGATTATACGGCCTCATGCATGGCTGGTTTGTTACAGATGCTATGATGAGGATAGGTGCAGGCTATGGTGCTTTGGTTGAGGTTGAGGTTGATGCAGAGGTGATGAAGATGACGATGAAGATATTGATGAGTGACATGACAATGATCCGAGATTCTGCTGCTGCTCAGGTAGGTAGGTGCCTTTCTATATGATCATAGGATTAGAAGAGTATGCTATTACCCTATTACCCTATTTTTGACTGCGCCTTAGGTCATTCAGGTCATTTCAGCCATAGACATGACCGCATCAGTCCATTTTCGGCCGCATCAGCCTCGCAAGTCGCCAGATGCGGAATACGGAATGCGGCATCCCACGAGCGCAGCGAAAGCCAGCCACCGACGTCATCGGTCACCGATAAGGAGCAGTGATAGATAGATAAGGTTTGGGTATGTAATCAGTGCACGTGCACTTGCTTTCACCTTTCACACCTTTGAGGTTGTTGTCCTGACTCCTTCCATCATCACTTGGTCAGAACATCTATTTTGTTACATACCTATTCCTTATGCAGGGTATTCCGTATTTATTCCGTATTTATTATTTATTTATTGTTTATTTATTGTTTATTTATTATTTATTTATTATTTGTTATTTATTATTTCCTGTTCTCAAATTTCGCAAATTATAGTTCATACATACATAGCTAGCACGAAACACTTTGTTGTCTTACACATCTTAAGAGTCTTTGCATTATTGCAATTTATGCTGCTTCACCGTCTAACTTCTCATGTCACGTGATATGTCCTCCTTAGATTTTTCACCTGCTGGTAATACCTTTTGTTTTTTTTATATATATCGGTGAAGGTCTCAGATACTGCTTGGAAACCATTTATATATATTTCGTGTTACAAGAAGCTCCAACGAACCGGAATCTTTTCACCAGCATTGCTTGCTCATATCGCTGCCCCTGAACTCGTGGCTCGTGACAAGATGTCCCGAGGTGGATCAGGGGTCTATGTTTTCGATAGCATCCTCAATTTCCGAGATGTAGGAGAGACGATCAACCAATTTACGGGGAAGAGGTTCTCTAAGTCTTCATTTCTTTCAATCTGGTAGCGCTAATGCTTTACATCTGCACGTAGGCTCCTGGCAGAAGGTCTTTTATTTCGCTCAGCACGGCCAGGTAGGACCGACCACTTCTCTTCCATTCGAGCACTACCCTGATGTCCTGCTCAACAGATGACGCATCTCTGTCGGATCGTGAAGCCCTCATCCATGAGTTCCGAATCAAGGCCATCATGGATCTTCGCACGAAGTATGATGAGCCAGCCTAGTCTATACCACCTAGTCTATACGTGAAAGATCTGACAAGCACAGATCGGAGCATATCAAGCAGGCTAAGAAGTGTGAAGAAGATCTCAAAGTCCCAGCACTGGTGCAATCCGATAATAGCCTGACACAGGCTGTCGAGATACCGGGCCTACAGTATCTCAAGATCAACATCAATGGCAGAGGCTTCCAACGCACGTTACTGTGGAGATTGTCTTTCTGGAATATCTTGTACGTCTAATCCTCTCTTCTACTCTGTAGGCTTCCACCATTAGTTTCATCTTCTTCGGCGAGAGTAGTGAGCCTGGGTTAAGATGATCTTTCTCCCACCGTACCACGGAATAAAAGTGCCAAAATCTACATCCATGCATGGCTGTTCTACTCTAATACATATTCTGACTGCGTCTCACGATATCAACATGCATCTTTTTTTAAAGCCAAATAAGCCTTTTTATCGCTGTCTCTTGGCTCTTGTTTCAATACTCTCAACGCCCGCTAATCCATCTCTTTCTGAAGCAAGGTCCTCGTTCTAATGCTCTTCGGCTACCGCATGGAAGCCATCTGTATCCTCGGCCGCGAAGTCATGAAACCCCGCGGTTTAATCGGCTTAGGCTACGACACAATCGATTACTGTGGGTTTGAAATAGCTATCGTCAGTTCACTCTCTTTCCGTTTCCTCCGGCACCTGCCTTTCTTTTCAATTCAGCATCTAATTTGCCATCCCAGGCCCTTCGTGCCCTCGCTTCTCGTATCAATTACCCCATCCTCCTCCATTGCACTCAAGGCAAAGATCGCACTGGCCTTCTCATCGCTCTCCTTCTCTTCCTCCTCGATATACCTCTCGATGCAATCAACTACGATTACACAATCAGCGAGACGGAATTGTTACCGGAAAGGGAGTTGAGGATGGTGGAGATTCGGGGGATTGGACTTACGGAAGAGTTTGCAGGAACACCCAAGGACTGGATTGAGAAGATGTATGGCTATTTGGAAGAGAGATATGGAGGAGTTGCGGCTTATTTGGACGGGATTGGAATTGGAAAAGATGTGCAGGAGAGGATCATTGAGGTTTTGCAGGGGTAAAAACAAAACAAAAAAAACAGTGTATTTTTCGTCCAACGGCAGGCATAGAGAGAGCGAAGTGGGTTGATCAGGTCTGGGGAGCGGTTGTACATAATCCTGCTTGCACAACGTTGAAGCCGAAGTTACGAAAGCCTATTAGACCTGACGATGGGGAGTTTGGGTGAAACAGAGATTGCATACTATCAGATTACATGTTATCCGATGGTCACAATGGATAAACCCACATGGTTCGGAACTCGTAAATATTCTATCTATATGTGCATACAAAGCTACTCGAGCTTATTAACTTACAATCAACTGAATCTATTTATCCTTCATATAAATCAGTATCCCGGGCTCCTTTTGCATGCTAATGCTGAACCTCAAGCGCCAAGGCTAAAAATAAAAAAACTTCCGCTGACATGCGAATATCTCAGTGTCCCACATCTAGAAGTTACGAGTCGGTGCGGGTGAGTAAGGTAGAGTCTTGATTGAGCACCGTTAGCCCCATTCGTGTACACGACACACTATTGCCATCCTTGTTTGTTCGTTCTGAGGATGCGCATCTTGAGAACATCAAAGCCTGAGGACACACATGCCTCCCAGATACGCAGCCCAATTAGTAGCCAGGTAGGTAATGGCCAGGCCAGCCGCCATGGCCTTGTCATCTTATTTCCTCCATCGACCCCTCGTATCGCTGTGCTTCCTCGTCGTTGGCCTCCATCTGCATGGCTGTCTCCTGGCTGAAGTGACCACTGGTGTGGACAGCTGGGATTAGGTCGACGAAGAATGAGATCACATAGAATGTGAAGACGAATGCAATGACCCATTCGAGGATCGCAGCAGTGTTGAAGTTGTCATTTGTATTAGTGACACCAAATGCTGTGAGTTTCTTAGTGGGAATTCTTCGATGGCAGTGCTGAAGGACTCATACCGATTGCTAGTGCTACTTCTACGATGATGAAAGAGAGTTTGGTCCAGAAAGATGCACGGAGGATACGATGCTCACGGAAGTCTGGACGCAGTCAGTATAATCCAGACCGAGCGATACCCCCATGGACGCATCTTACGTATTCCCAAGCGTTGATATTCCCAGCAAATGAATATCGCCGACAAGACATAGCCCACAATAAACACAATCATGAAAATATTGTGCAATCTGGAGTGCCTCAGCGTATCAAAGATAGTAAGACAAATTAATCCGACAGTGCCAGCGAGCGCACAAATCAACGAAAGCGTCGTGAGGACTTTCTCCATGACAGTTCTGTTTTTTGCCAATCGTCCCATATGTCGTAGCCATCGTTCTGATGCAAATGAGAGGTCGAGAAATACAGTCATTACGCAAGAGCCTGCGATGAAGAGGGGCTTGAGGCCCTGTGCTCCGACATCTGAGATGTATGCGACTGTTTGGCCGTCGCTCATTGAGGGGTAATGCGGCTTTCCTTCGGCGCACCAGACTACCAGCATAGCAATGAGCATGCCCAGCCTGTTTGTGTTAGTATAGACTATGGAGGAAGAAGAAGTCTGGTGTCGCAGTACCATGTGAATCCTGAGATAACGGGGAGAGTCTAGGCATGCGTTAGATTTCACTCAATCCAAGGTGACGATGTCTGTTTGAATTGCATACCCAATATGATATTCCCCACATGTTGCAACCAAGTAAGGCCAGGCAGGGTTCGGAGCGATGGGGGTAAAGCGAATGTTGTCTCTCCAACGTTGACAATGAACTGAACTGAACTCAGTCAATCAAGATAAATGCCATCTCATGTGGCATGAAGACATGTAAGCAAGGCCATCTAGTTTTTATAGAATCATCGGGAGTTGAGTTGCGCTTCGTGTGTGGCTGAGTCCGTAGTGGTCGTCCTCCTCCTTCTCCCTCGTTCTCCTCCGCCACGCCCCTGTTTGGACGTGATAGCCGTTGGGTATGGCAGCGTACACTTAGGTATGTGCAGAGTAGAGTAGAGTACTTGGAGATGGAAGAAGAGACTTGGCTCAGAGGGACAGAGGGGCAGAGGGGCAGTTTATTGAAGGGAAGAATGGAAATAGATCTACCCTATGAAGAAGAAGAAGAAGAAGAAGAAGAAGAAGAAGAAGACGAAGACGAAGACGATAATGATAATGATGATGATGATAATTATCTTTCTTTCCGGGGGTCAAAAGTACGGTTTTGGAAAGGAAATTGAGAAAATAAATTATGTCCAGCACCTACCTACTACCTAGCTAAGTAGGTAAGTCAGATCAGAACGTCGGGAGGACGCGACGCGATGACGGAGCAGTTCTGTTCCGAGACTTCCGAAATTTCCGTAACGCTTGACGCTTGACACTCTCTGTGCTAAGCCAGCAAGTGCCAGGCTACGGAGTAAGTGAGTGCGAGCGAGCATACGAAAAGCAGACGAAGAGTTCTGATCGGGAGACACTGGAACTTTCATAACAAACATACAGACATACATACATACATACATACATACATACATGCATACATACATACCTGCCTACATACTCCATAGGTACACCCAGTGCACGTCAGAAGTTTCAATTGCCATCGTCTGGGGCTTGGAAGAATGGCCAGACGTCGTTCTGTTGATTACCACCTATACTGGAGATGGTGGACTTTCTAAACAGGGCTTCTCCAGAACATAGATACTTAGATTCCCCTTCGAGTACTATCTGTACCTTTGGACGATGCCGGCTGGTTGACTTTCCATTCATAGGACGGTAACGACGCAGGCCGGCTAAACTCCCCAACATATACCTGCATGTGCACATGTGTACACGCTTAATTGCTCAATCCCAATCCCATACGTATGAATGTTGCACTCATGTTAGGTTCCAAACTCGGCAAGTCATCCTCGAGAGGCATTTCTCCATCTGCCTGCATTTTCGACGCAACGGCATCCACCTCTGCCCACACTCTCAGCAGATTGCCACCGATGACCTTTGACGCATCAGCGTCGCTGATCCCTCGTCTCAGCATTTCTGCCACCAGATTCGGGAACTTTGACACATCATCAAGCCCCATGGGCGTCGTCGGGATCCCATCAAAATCACTCCCTAGCCCAACATGGTCGTACCCGATTAGCTCGCCGATATATACAATGTGATCCACCACATGTCCTAGCGTGGAGTTCTGCGGGTAGAAATCCGGCAAGCCATTTCTCTTCGGCGGTGATGGAGAGACGCAACTGATGAAATCGGGGTTGAAATTCACCATTACGAGACTATTACGTGCTTTAACGAGTTGAAGGACGTTGTCAGGTACGTTACGAGGATGTGGGCAGATGGCGTATGCGGAACTGTGGCTGAAGATTGGCGGTGCGGCGCTGCCGGGCCAGGAGCTGTTGCCGCCGAGGACGTCGAGCATGGTGTCCGGGCTCACATGGGAGAGATCGACGATCATTCCGAGACGATTCATCTCTCTGATGAGGTTGCGACCTGCCGGGCTCACGCCGCCCCAATAAGGCGTGGCTTTGGAGATGTCGCCGCGATGGCCTTCGGTTAATGCGGCATCGGCGTAGGCATTGTGGCAGTTGTGGGTGAGGGTTGCGTAGCGGACGCCGAGAGAGTGATAATTGCGTAGGTTGGATATGGAGTTTCCGATTTGATGAAGACCTTCAATGGCGAGGGGAGAAATGAGCTGCTTGGTGTGGAAGTGAGAGAGGGCAGTGGTGCTATTAGGCGGTGGAGAGAAGTGGCTTGGGTAGAGCGTGCGGAGGCGGTGGAGAAGGTCGATTTGGTTGTATGTCCATGCGACGCCTAAGGATTGTTAGAAAGGGCGTCGTCCATGAGGCAGTAAACAATAAGATAATAATGGACTTGCAAATACCAAAGCAATGCAATTGGGGGAACTGTGATTTCCAACATCCGACATATGCAGCCTTGACTCTTGAAGCGATCTTGGATATCAACTCTAACTCCATGACAGGGACAGGTAACACCCATCTTCTTGACGTGTGCGAGGAAATAATAACATATTCAGAAGAGTCTTCTCACGAAAGCCAAATGACGATAGTAACAACAAGCTTCACTTACTTTCTACATAATTCCCGTCAGAAAAGTCAGTGCCATTTGATGGACAGGGAACAAACGCAGCCCAAAAAGCACCGCCGACTCTGCCTTCCCGCAATCGTGGCAGATCTACATGCAACGGCATGCCACCTTCAGCGAACGGCTTCTGAAAAGTGCCATAAATATGGTTGTTGTACCAGACTCGGATCATGATGGCAAGATCATTGTGGCCATCTATCAGCGGCGTATTACTCAAGATCTCATCCACTCGCCGGTCGATGGTTGGAGGTGCAGAGGGACCCCAATGTGGCCAGCTCTTCAAAAAGCCATCGGGAAGAATAGACACGAAAAGGAATACAAAAGTTATTACAACTGCGCAATATGCAATGGTATAGTTGACTCCCCAAAGTGAGTCTCCGGCATCTTGATTCACGACAACGTCGACATCGTTGATGGTCTTGCGTTGGGACTGGGAGCTGTTGACTCTTGGAAGCAATAATGGATCCGTTTCAGACACCATGACGTATAAGAGGCAAATGGCAACAATGGCAACGAAGCCCTCTTGCACTGGATGAGTATGTATATAGAACACAGTACTGAGGTATGTTCATCATAGAATGCCTAGGTATGTATGTATGTATATATGTATGTATATATGTGTGTCAAGCATGCGAATGCCATCTACGCCCCGTCAAATGACATGACATGACTGCCCCGATTGCCGATAAGCGGCGTCAATTGCGATTATTGCAGCACTCACTCGTACTCAGGTACGTACCTTAATTGTACTCTCTCTGTCTGCTACTGTAAACGCGAAAAGGAGAATTAGCGAGTGGGAGAACGTCGGTGCTTACCTACTACTGCTACTACTACTACATACGACTACATACGACGGACGGAATCATTCAATCATTAATATTCCTTTTCTATTATGATTATCATTATTGTTATTAGCAATTACTAGCAGAGAGCCCCTTTGAGAACCACATAGCGCCCGAGTTGCTTCGAATTGCTTTGCGTGCTTTGCGTGCTTTGCGTGCTTAGCCGCCTGCAATCAAACTGTCCTCCTCTGCCGCGACTTTGATACGAGGCCCTGCAATTGCTACACGCCAGTGCCAGCGCCAGCGCCAGTGCGCCACTGTGTATCTCGACCAGCTGAACCTCTCAACCTCTCCTCTCGCTGTCTGCCTCAGCCACTTACCTACAGAGTCGCCAGTCGCTCCTTCCAAATACATACTCTGCAACATTCACGAACATTGAATACCTTCATCATTCATCCGCATCCTTCATTGAAAGAAGCATCCCTCAACGCAGAGCCTTTTTCCACAATAACCCTTCAACACGCTTCACCAAATCGTCGCAGAACCATGCCGGGGTTTGCGGATTCTTTCTGGTCTGCCGACTATGCGGGAGGCAAGTGTGGCCATCTAGACAATAGGCAGCGAGGCAGGTACTGACCGACTTATCAGGATTGGGCATCCTCTTCGGAAAACTTCAACAAGGCGTGGCTGAGAACCAACAAGTCCTCACCATTGCGCGGCTGCGAGCAGAAGCAGAAGACATATATGGCATGCGTCTAGGCGATATTGGCCCTGCGACGGACAAAATATCCGGCGGCTTCGCGAGGGACGATGGCGCAAGTGTGAAGAAGGCATACGATGGTGTCCGCAATGAGATGGAGGAGGCAGCGAAGAACCATCGAAGAATAGCAGCTAGCATTCGAGAGCTTGTTGTCAATCCATTCACACGCTGGTGTGACGCCCATGAATCACGTGTGCAATCCTCCCAAGACGACCTGCAGGCGCGCATCAAGCATCACGACAAGCAAGCAGAGGCAGTGAGGAAGCTACGGAGCAATTACTTCAACAAGTGCCGCCTGGTGGAGGATATTGAGGAGGAGAACAAACTTGCCTTTCAAGAGCCAACAGTCGTCGAAACGAGCCCGAAAGCAAAACAACCAATCCCCGAGATCAAAGTGCAAGACGACGATAGTGAGGATGATGAGCCATTGGAAATTGGTGACGAGGTCTACCAACCCGAGCAGGTCAAAAAGATGCTGAACCACGCCCTGTCGACCGTAGCCCTTGGCGAGACCAAGGTGCCAATCCTTGGAACATATCAAAACACTACCTCCGGCGCAGACATTGTCGAGTATTTACAAAAGAATTTGGGTGCCAGCAGTGTCAGCCATGCTGAGCGCGTTGGTCAAGATCTTGTTGGCAACGGATTCTTGCGCCTGATTGGAAATGTTGGCAATACCTTCGCTAATAGCTCCAGATTGTTCTATCAGTGGCGACCAAAAGCCTTCACGTTCGCCGGCATTCCTGAGAAAAAGCAGCCTCTGAATCGGACATTTTCTCTGGCTTCCAACTTTGAATCGGCAGACTCACCAGTCGTCGGTGCGGTTGGAGAGTATCTTTCGGGTTGGAGTTTGGTTAATCAACATCCAAATGAGACGCCAGCGCAGCGCCTCCGCCGAGAAACTTCCGAGGCTGATGAGAGATACAAATCAGGTGTGCGAAAATTGGACCTATTGCGATGCCAGCTCGAGGAAGCCATTGTCGAGCATCTCAAATTCATGGAGCGTTGTGAACTTGACAGGCTGAAGGCCATAAAGTCCGTTATACTCGATTTCTCTGGTGCCATCAGCAACGCCATTCCTAGTCTTCAGTCTACTGTTGACAAGATGATGCTCTACCAAGAGACAGTGCAGCCGCTGGGGGATCTCCGTTATCTCCTTGAAAATTATCGGACAGGTGGCTTTGCACCAAAGGTTCAAGTCTATGATAATTACTACAACTCTGCAGATGAGCAGACTTTTGGTGTGGATTTGGAAGCACGCGCTCGTGCCGATAAAAAGAGGGTGCCAAATGTGATCACATCGATCCTGACCTTCCTCGACAATCACTATCCTGATCTGGAAGGCGATGAAGCGCGAAGAGGTATTTGGCTGGTTGACGTTCCACTACATTTGACTCACCGCTTGAGGGATGAAATAAATAACGGTAAACCGGTTACTCCTGAGATTTTAGAGAAATATGAGATACCCATTGTCGCGAGCGTGCTCAAGCTATATCTGCTAGAACTTCCAGGTTTGGAGCTATCCCCCTACTTCATCGACGCTTGTATGCTAACACTGGTTGCCAGATTCCCTTGTTTCGTCTCATGTCTATGAGATTGTCAAAACCATTTACAACACGCCTGCTTCCGAGTCGACCGATTCAGCTCGCATTTCCGTGCTTCAGAATACTCTCATTCAGTTGCGCCTGGCAAATATTGCCACTCTCGATGCACTTATGACCCATTTCACCCGGTTGATTGAGCTCACTTCCGCCGATGAAGCATACGTTACCAGCCTTGCCCAAGTCCTTGCTCCATGCATTCTGCGACCTCGCCTCGAGAATGCCCTCACAATGGAGGAGAAGCACTCTTATCGACTCATTCGCGATCTGTTTGCGCACAAGGGCCATATATTCAGTGAATTAAAGCGAGCCAGTTCGCTCTCACATAGCGCAGGTGTGGACACCCGTCCGAGAGCTGTAAGCACCGACGAGAGCAATCGCAAAGCAAATATGGAGGCTAGAACACGCGCCATCCTAGCAGCTGGAGGGTCTAGAAGCCGAGCTACAAGTCCAGCGCCAGGTCCACGTGGTCATCGAAGAGATAGAAGCAGTGGCGGCCCAGAAACAAGATTTCCCATTCAAACTTCTCCAACCATGACAACAGATTCTCGGACACCCAGAAATTCTCTCGGGAGTGCTGCCAACCGAAATAGTCTGGATATTCCAGGCGCTCACGATTCTCCTTCGTCCGTAACAGAAAGCTTGGTCTCTGCTACCATACTTCAACCAGTCTCAAATGGATCTGGTGAATACAGCTCCTACGTGCCTATTCCAGCCAACGATGCTCCTCTTGAGGATGTTGGAGTGGAGAAGCGCAACAGCCTCGGCAGATCTGGACATGCAGTCGCTGGAAGACTAGCTCAGGCAAGGAGGCCTCCAGGAGCGTCTTCTCTGCATAAGCAGAGCCTTGGCAGCATCGGCAAGACTGAGCATCCAGATTCACGACCCATGGGTGTCAGCCTTAGTGATAGAGCGATGGATGATTAAACGATACTTAACAAACTGTGGATATTGGGAGGCTGCGATTGGCAGAACGAATTACTGTATGATATGATATGGTTTCTCACAGCAAGGACTAGCAAATGGAAATACGATACCTTATGAAGTTATGAAGTCGAATTTGTATAACTAGCCATTACTACATCTTTTTGCCCCTACTTGCCATCATATGTTTCTGATTCTACCTTCAGTGCAATGGCGGTTTGAATAGCAGAATACCAGAACATTCAACAGAAAATATGTTCATATTTGACACCAGCACTATGATACGATATCATATATCTCTAGCTTGATTTCTCTGTTTATACATAATCCTACAGTGCCTATAACGCCAGCCAATGCCCGCAGTACAAACAAACAACTTAACGCGCCCGCTCAACCTTGTTAAGCTTCGACGCCGTAGTAATCTGCCCCCATTGTCAGCGGAGTCCATCCGCCCTCTCATTCAACCATAACATACCTGTGTCCGTGTTCTCTGCCCTCTCACCGGCAGACTCATAGCATGCCGCCTGCCCCTATAGCTTCCCATATCTCTCAGCCTGCGAATGTCGTCTCTCATCTTCCTCTTGGCGTCATTCTCGATCGTCAGGTTCGACAGCTCGGCAGTGATCTGGGTGACGGTTCTGGCTGGGACATCGCCGACTTTTGCGCTGGGATGAATGGAGAATTTGGCTAGGATGCGGGAGGACTGCTGGGGACCGAGGGCGTAAAAACTCTCGAGGGAGACCTAGAAGGTAGAGTTACTAGGGTGAGAATTTCGTGGGAAGAGGGCAATACGGACCTTAAGCAGCTTGCTTTCAGGGAAGTTGACGCCTAGGATGAAAACCTGCCGGAAATTGTTAACTCTATGTACTCCTTGTGCAGACTTCACGACGCTGGAGCAAATCGTTGCGGAGAAGAGGCTGCCTGAGCCTTACCATTGTGGACGATGACCAGCTCTGGTAGCGGAATCAATAGAGAAAGATACTCTTGTCTACGATAGTTCACGGATTGGCTTGATCACCCTGTGTTGTATGCTCCACTGTGCTGTGCTTTCTATCTTCGTCCTGGATCGGATCATGGTTTGGCCGCACAGACCATGCGGGATTGGATCAAAGTCACGTGCACAGGACACCCCTGTTATCGACACCTATCCGAAACCCAGCGGTGGCCCCTCTGGCCTCTCCTGCCCGCCAACGCTTAAAGGCAGAGGACCAGCCTTTCGATTCTCAATATTCTCAATATTCTCAATCAACAAAACCCTCCCTTCATCCATACCAGCGATTGTCGACAGGGGCACTTGAATCGCAGAGATGTTCTCCCTTCAGCGCATCGTAGTCTCAGTACTACTTATCCTTACGGCCTCCTTCCTCTTCTTCGCTCAGACGGCTAGCGCTGTGAAGGGTCCAAAGATCACCCATAAGGTCTACTTCGATATCACGCATGGCGATGAGCCCCTTGGACGCATTGTGATGGGCCTTTATGGCAAGACTGTCCCAAAGACGGCTGAGAACTTCCGCGCTCTCGCGACTGGGGAGAAGGATTTTGGATACGAGGGCTCTACCTTCCACCGTGTTATTAAGAACTTTATGATCCAGGGTGGTGATTTCACAAGGGGTGATGGAACTGGAGGGAAGTCTAGTAAGTTCAGGACGGTTCCAACCTTCGACATCGTTGCTAATTGATCAATTAGTCTATGGCGCCAAGTTTCCAGATGAGAACTTCAAGCTTAAGCACACCAAGACTGGTCTTCTCAGCATGGCAAACTCCGGAAAGGATACCAACGGCTCTCAGTTCTTTATCACCACCGCCATTACAAGGTTAATCTTCATTATTACTTTCCTCGGAGCATCAAGCTAATCTGTGATAGCTGGCTCGATGGAAAGCACGTTGTCTTCGGCGAGGTTCTGGAGGGTTACGATATCGTCCAGAAGATCGAAGATGTTCCCAAAGGCGCCGGCGATAAACCAAAGCAAACTGTCAAGATCGCCAAGAGCGGCGAGCTGCCAGTGCCAGAAGAAGGTCTGCATGTGGATCTTTGAAGTACCATTTGCTATTTTTCTGCACGTCGGTTGGACTTGCTGATCCGTCCGTCTTTCCGCAGACATCTTCGGCAATGCAGGCTTTGAAGCCGGCCAGGGCGAACTCGATGGATCGACTCAGGACTCCACGATTCTGTCGACTGGTGCTGCGACAACCCCAATCAGCATGCCCACAAGCGAGGGAATGAGCCTTTTCCTGGGTTTGGCAGTGATCATAGGCTGTGTTGTCGTTTATCTGGGGATACGCAAGGCCAGAGGTGTCGATTCTCAGATGGTTGAGAAGAGTCTGGCTTGATTTTGAATATATATCATGATCTGCGAAGATCGATCGATTGTCTGCCTACGATTTTTTGTGTGATATGCATAATAACCATGCGTGCTCACGGCCCAAAGAGTGTCTATCATCTGCAATAACTAAAAAAAAGCTGTAATGACAGTATTTCGCCTTTGTATTCGGTGTATGTGGCCGTTTCCTCCCCGGTATTCATGGCGATAGTATTCATGGTGACGTTGCAATATTGGATAAAGTACACTTGGAATACTGCTTCCCTGATGTCGATACATTCAAGTACTATGGAATCTTGGGCAGAAAGATTGAGATAGTATCATATGAGTTAAGCATCTTACCTGCTTTCACACGCGTCCTTATGGTGTACAGTGTCTCTCGGTGTCTGACCAAAATAACCTGGATAAAGAGGGCCCATGGCCGTTTGCTAACGCTTTCACTCCTGAAGAGAAAATTGTTGCATATCGAGTCTAATATGGGCTCTTTTGAGTATAATATGTGTAGTCCTTCATTTCTGCACAACTTCATATATCTTATTTTGGACAGACACTGTAAACTCCGAATATCTCTATAGTTTCGTTTGCGGAATTTAGCGCGATGTCAGATAGACGGTTGATGCCATGGGATTAGACAAGCGGCTCAGACCACGCTGAGCACTGAACTGCACTTACTTCCAGATACATCTAATAATACCTACCTAAATAATACTTCTATTCCATGTGGATCTCTAGACAAAATCACAACCATGACGGACCTTGATGGCGGTCGTTCGCCTGGATCTACGATCGCAGCATCTGAAATGGATGATCATAGAACAGCTCCTTCATCACCAAGTCGAACAGATCCACGAGCCACCTTACAACATGTCCTCGGTGACAATGATTCAGTACAGCACTCATCGCCACAGAAGCGCGAAGACGGATATCTGACAGAAGACGAGCACACGAAAGCGACTCCATCCACAACCAAAGGGGGAGGGAAGGGCAAAGGAGGACGATCTAAGGGCGCGTCACAGAACAAGGAATCCAACCCAGCATCGAGCTATAGCGGTCATAAGGTCAGACATCTGAAGAAGGACGATGGGGAGCCGTTGTGGAGAAAGGATATTCAGTATGAATTCTTACGGAATATCTTCGAAGACGATACGAAGTGTTTCACGAATAGCTATGATCCAGATATGGACAAGCAGAGTTTTGCAGATCTCTACATTGACGCGATGGCACGGAGCAGTAAAACGAGCAAGATTTTGAGAGACAAATTGCTCAGTGAACATGAGCCTGCCAAGAACATGGCTATGGTTTGTCTTTTGGTGAACCTAGGACGGATGAATACGACTCTCAATTGTAAGTTCCGCCTATACTGGATCGCCTTATGACCCATTCTAACAGTTTTCCAGTCTTTCCAGAGATGCGCGCACAGCTTCGAACATACCATGCCATCCCATCTCTACAAGCGCAACAAGATCCGAACTCCTACAAGCAACTTCAAGATGCTCCGCGGCTGAAGTCTATCCTCAAAGGGGCATCAGAAGATCGGCCTGAGCCAAATACGATCGAAAAAATCAAGGAGGCGGGCATACCTCGGACAAATCCTGTGAACTTGATATTCGTTCTTGCTCAGTATGCCACTCGGGTCACGGAATTACACTTTCCACCTGGTCGTGATTTTTACGACCTTATTATGCGTCCATCTTTATCCAGCAAGTCTCGCGCGAGAGCATTCTTGTGGCTAATGTGGCATTATTTGGAGTCAGACTTCACAGAAGAGGGATGCAGGGAGAATCCTTTTGGATCAGGTGTTGACTATGACACGGGAGTCTCTAACCAAGGTGTGCCAAGATTCGAGACACTAACAGAAGATGAGGTGGCTCTGGAAGACGTTGATACTGCAGAAGAAATAGAATATGGCGAGTCCAAAATGAGAGAGCGGAAACGCATCATCGAAGCCGATCAGGCGGCTCTCCATGTAGACTATGGACCACCGAAGCGTGGGCCTAAACCAAAGCTGAATCTCAGCCTGGAAGATGGCGTGAGCCCTGCAGCGATCCTTCGGACGCGGCCATCAAAGTATGATTCGGACATGGACAGCACAAGATCTACACCACCAAGAGGTGTCCCAGGTATGCGCCTCCATGTCCTCAGCGGACCTCGTACCCGCGGAGGCGCCCCTATCAAGCATCAAATCGTCGACAGCTCCTCCCCAGCTCCATCTGGGTTAGGCGCCATGAACGCTATTGAACAGCCAACGCGCCGGACACGACCATTGACGGCACATCAGCTCGCCGTGGAGCATAACCGCAATCAGCGTGTCAATTACATCCTCTCACGTGGACTGAGGAAAGTTCATCACCAAGCACGTAAGGCACGCCGAATGGAAGGTGCCATCCTCCGCGCCGTCCAGCGCACGGCAGCAATGCAAGAGATGTGCGAGGATAGCGAGAGCGAGGAAAGCCTTAGCAGACCGCTCGGACAGTTCCGTGAGCGTGGTCTCGGTGGCTTAGTCCAACTTCGCAGCGAGGAAGATGACTTTGGGGAAGAGATGGCGGCATATGCGGCTGCGTTCCGAAGGATGGGCCGGAGACTTGATCGATGGGATGGACCGAGAGGGGCGGAGCTAGGCGTTGTGGGACAGCATCGTGCGGTTCAGCCTACGGCACGGGGCGGTGACGACACGATTATGGAGGAGGATCTCGATGAGATGGATAAGGCGTTGTTGGGCCTTGGGAGCGAGGGAGAACACGAGGCAGAAGAAGACGAGGATCTCGACGACATGGACAAGGTATTGTTGGGCCTCGGGGGGGGTGAGGAGACAGAGGAAGAGGGCAGCGAAGGCGGAATGGACATTGATTGATCCATTGTGGACGGAAGCAGGTGCGCGGCAAGATCATTAGATGAGATCTAGTCTCGTAGGAATGGGTTTGGAGAATGGGTTTGGACCTGGTGTTTGGCGCTCCCGATAGGGGCAGGTAGGAAGGATGTTTTGGGCTTGGCCTGGCATGGCAGGCAGGTGTAGGTAGGTACCTCGGTGTTGAAAACGGGACAGGACATGCAAGAGGCGACGGTCTGGGTGCAAATGAAGGATACATATAATACCCTGAGGGGGATATCTCTGTATTAGTATGTATGACTGACTCATCAACGTCGAGAGATGTCAATGACTTCAATTACTACTGTAGTGTACTATACTACGAAGTGAAGTATACTGGAGTAGAATCTCTAAGCTTACGTGAAAGGCCAAATGTGAAATGTGTCAGCTCCTTGCTTCTTCTTTTACCTACCTATGGTATGACGCGACTCCACGTAACAATTGCAATTGCACATGGGCGGGGTCGGAGGGAGTGGGAATAAGATGAAAGAAGACGAAGAATAAAATCAAGTGATGACGCCTTCCGGGTTGAAAAGAAAGCATGTACATATGTACCTACCTAGGTTATGTATGCATGTCACATGTGTGCTATGTACCTAGGTACCTAGATAGTTAGGATCGCAAATCGGAATGGTCATCGGAGTTAATGAGCACCGACAACGGGTAGCCTTGTGCTTAAATCCTCGAACTCCCTGGACTAAGGACACCATCGGCGCTGCCAAGGGCTGCCAATGTTAGGCACCTAACCTACCTAGGTAAGCCTCCATCGGGACTTCCCCGCACCGACTCGCCGGCCATGGGTGAGTTCTGGAAAGTCTGGAAAGTCTGGAAAGACCGAAGAAGGTCTAAGACCATTCTGGACACGACTAGGCAGGTACCTGTATACTTACATATCTGTGTATGTACTGCTCTCTCACTAGGTACTCTTCACTACTCAGGTACTCTTTTCTCCACTACTCTCCACTGCTCTCCACTACTCTCCACTACTTCGTACCCTCCACTACTCTTCACTCCTCTGTCGAGGCTCACTCACAGCTGCTTTATAGAGAGCCTCCTCTCTCCATTCCATAAATGACAATGACTGCTTCTTGTCGACACACTTCACCTCCTTCCCTTCTCCTTCCCTTCTCCTTCACCCGTCTTCCCTATACCTATCCCTATCCCCAACTGCCAAAAGACCTTGCTGATCGTGCCTGGAGCGTCTCCACTAAAGCTGTCAAACAGTGCACTCCCCTCCTCATTTATTGGGCCCGGAAGCCTATCTACTCTATGATCTGACAGGCCTGCCACGCAGTTATCTGAGAGCCTGACAGCTGAGAGCCGACGCAATGGCCGACTCTCGCGAGGTCGCAGAGTACAGGTCCACAGATCCCGTCGCCGCAGCGAACAGCACAAACCGGGATGAGCTTCTCGCCACCGAAGAGGAGAAGGATGAGGTCTGCGACGACGACGAAGATGAGAGACGGCAGGCTGGATTCGCTGAGACAAAGAGTGCCGCCGAGGCAAGACCTGCGGTCGCCATCGGAGAACCTCTGACGTCCTATGCGACCTCTGCGTGCGGTGCCTCTGCCACAACGGCATCGCACGTCGAACTGCAGAAGAAGCCGTGGTATAAGAATCCAAATCCGTTGAAATGGGGCAAGGTGCCGCCAGTGCCCAAGGAAAGGATCGTCTCAAGAGAGTACGACGCCGGATTCTTCAGTCGGCTGATATTTCAATGGATGGCACCAGTCATGTCGGTGAGTACTCCTCTCTCCCCAATTTGAAGCGGCTATCACTAATCTTTGGCTTTGCAGGCCGGCTACAAGAGACAACTAGAACACAACGATGTCTGGCTTGTCAATCCAGACCGCGCAGCGACCCCGATGACCTTACGATTGCAAGGATCTTTTGCGAAGAGAGTTGAGCGTGGAGATAAATATCCCCTACTGTGGGCATTGCACGAGACTTTCCTCTGGGAATTCTGGCTCGGGGGTGTGTTTCAATTCTTCGCCAATCTATTCCAGGTCTTCTCTCCCTTTACCCTGCGATACCTCATTCAGTTTGCCACGGATGCATATGTGGCTCAGAAAACAGGTACTCCCGCGCCACATATCGGAAAAGGCTTAGGCCTCGTTTTCGGTATCACCGGGATGCAGATATGTCAGAGCTTGGGAATCAATCACTTCATCTACCGAGGAATGATGATTGGAGGTGAGTCCCGTGCCGTTCTCATATCTGTCATCTTTGAGAAGGCAATGAAAATATCTGGACGTGCCAAGGCTGGTGGTCGAGCCCTTGAAGAAGCTTCTCGGACGTCAGAGGATAATGGCGAAAAGGAAGGAGAGAAGAGGAGCAAACCAGGAAGCAGGGGCTCGTCGGATCAGGTGCGTGGAGTTGCTGGAGATGGCACTGGTTGGGGCAATGGCCGCGTCGTCAACCTGATGTCCGTCGATACCTACCGTGTTGACCAAGCCTCTGCCATGTTTCACATGATCTGGACAGCGCCGATAGCTTTGATCATCACACTCGTCCTTCTCGTTATCAACTTGCACGAGAGTGCTCTTGCAGGATTCGCCCTTCTGGTTATTGGCATGCCGGCTCTCACAATGGCTATCAAGAGTCTCTTCGTTCGTCGAAAGGCTATCAACAAGATCACCGATCAGCGTGTGAGCTTGACGCAAGAGATTCTCCAGGCTGTAAGATTTGTCAAATTCTTCGGCTGGGAGATGGCTTTCTTAGACCAACTGAATGAAATCCGCAAGCGGGAGATCCACGCCGTCCAGATTCTCTTGGGCATCCGAAACGCGATCAATGCCGTATCGATGTCTCTGCCTATCTTCGCCTCGATGTTGGCTTTCATCACATATTCGCTCACAGACAACTCTCTCAATCCCGCGAATGTCTTTTCATCTCTCGCACTATTTAACGCTCTTCGCATGCCCCTGAATTTACTACCGCTTGTTATCGGTCAAGTTGTCGACGCGTGGAGTTCACTCAAGCGTATTCAAGAGTATCTTTTGGCTGAAGAGCTAGAAGATGAGGCTGTCTGGGATTTGGAGGCCAAGAATGCCGTCCAGTTCAACGATGCAAGTTTTACTTGGGAGCGCACTGTCACACAAGATGCGGACCCCTCCGGAGATGCAGCAGCAGGCAAACTGCCAAGCAAAGCCGATATCAAGGCAGAGAATAAGAGAAAGAATGCTGCTAAGGATGATAAGCTTGGTTTGAGCGAAGGTAGCTCTGGCGAAACCACCCCAGATAATGCTAGCGAGTCCAGCAGGGAGCCTTTCAAGCTGCACAGCATGGATTTTTCACTTGGCAGAAACGAGCTAGTCGCCATTATTGGTAATGTTGGATCCGGAAAGAGCTCTTTGCTTGCAGCGCTTGCTGGCGACATGCGGAAGACAAGCGGCGAGATCGTCTTCGGTGCCGAACGAGCCTTCTGCCCTCAATATGCCTGGATCCAGAATGCAACGGTGAAAGACAATATTCTATTTGGCAAGGAAATGAATCGTGATTGGTACAACACCGTCATTGATGCTTGTGCTCTGAGACCTGATCTCGAGATGCTGCCAAATAACGACCAGACGGAAATTGGAGAGCGTGGAATCACTGTGTCAGGAGGACAGAAACAGCGTTTGAATATCGCAAGAGCCATCTATTTCGATGCGGACATTATTCTCATGGATGATCCACTCAGTGCCGTTGACGCACACGTTGGTCGACATATCTTCGACAATGCCATTTGTGGGTTGCTGAAGGATAAGTGCCGTGTCTTAGCTACACATCAACTTTGGGTCCTCAATCGATGCGACAGAATTATTTGGCTCGAGGATGGGAGGATCCAAGCTATCGATACGTACGACAACCTCATGAAGAATGATGCAGGGTTCCAACATATGATGGAAACCACATCAGTTGAGGAAGAGAGGGAAGAAAAGGATCATGCTAATGAGGATGATGATGAGGAAGAGAAGAAAGCTGTGAAGAAAAAGAAGGGCCCGGGCCTGATGCAAGCCGAAGAGAGAGCGGTCAAGAGTGTCCCGTGGTCCGTCTATGGATCTTACATCAAAGCATCCGGAAGCATGTGGAGCATCGTTTTTATCTTAATCATGTTGATCCTGTCCCAAGGAGGTAAGTATTTTCCTTCGATTGTTATTCAGACGCTTACTTGATAACAGCCAATATCGTGACCTCCTTATGGTTGTCTTGGTGGACAAGCAATAAATGGGGCTATCCAACTGGAGTTTATATTGGCGGCTACGCTGCTCTGGGGGCTTCGCAAGCTATCCTGATGTTTTGCTTTTCCATCTCTCTGACGATTCTCGGAACAAGGTCAAGCAAAGTTATGTTAAATAGAGCCATCACTCGGACACTCAGAGCGCCAATGTCATTTTTTGATACGACACCATTGGGACGGATTACCAACCGGTTCTCGAGAGATGTCGATACCATGGATAACTTCCTGACGGATGCTATTCGCATGTACCTTCTTACGATTGCAATGATCACGTCGATTTTCATCTTGATCATTGCCTATTTCCACTATGTATGTCTCTTGATGCCATCGTATTTCCATAAACTGCTTTTTGTTCTGATAGCTAACCATTAACAGTTCGCTATTGCTCTTGTCCCTTTATTCACCCTCTTTATCTTCTCGGCGTCATATTACCGTTCATCAGCTCGTGAGATGAAACGGTTCGAGGCCGTTTTCCGATCAAATGTCTTCGCCAAATTCAGCGAGGGTCTATCTGGCACCGCGAGCATTCGAGCATATGGTCTGCAAGACAGGTTTATTAAATCGATCCGCGAAGCGATTGATGAGATGAATAGTGCATATTACCTTACCTTTTCGAATCAACGATGGCTTTCGACCCGTTTAGACATGATCGGAAATCTGCTCGTATTTACGACCGGTGTCCTAGTCGTCACTTCTCGTTTCAACGTCTCGCCTTCGATTGCTGGTCTGGTCCTGAGTTACGTTCTGGCTCTCGTACAGATGCTACAGTTCACGGTTCGCCAACTTGCGGAGGTCGAGAATGGCATGAACTCGACGGAGCGTCTTCACTATTATGGCACGCAATTGGAAGAGGAGGCACCGTTGCACACGATCGAGGTGCCAGATACCTGGCCTGAGAAGGGAGAGATTGTTTTCGACAACGTTGAGATGAGATATCGAGAGAATCTGCCACTCGTCCTTCAGGGCCTGACAATGCATGTTGCAGGCGGTGAGCGCCTTGGGGTCGTGGGCCGAACCGGTGCTGGGAAATCCAGTATCATGTCTACTCTCTTCCGCCTCGTTGAGATCTCCGGTGGTTCCATCACCATAGACGGCCTCGATATTTCCAAGATCGGACTGCACGATCTGCGTTCACGTTTGGCCATCATCCCGCAGGACCCAACTCTCTTCCGTGGGACGATCCGCAGCAACCTCGATCCGTTCAATGAGCACACTGATCTTGAGCTCTGGTCAGCGCTGCGGCAATCGGATCTCGTGTCGGCAGATGCGTCTTTGGACGACAAGAGCCCAGGACGCATTCACCTCGACGGCATCGTGGAGGAAGAAGGCCTCAACTTCTCGCTCGGGCAACGCCAACTGATGGCATTGGCACGGGCTCTGGTCCGCGGTTCTCAGATCATCGTGTGTGACGAGGCGACAAGCAGTGTGGATATGGAGACGGACGACAAGATCCAGAGGACCATTGCGACGGGGTTCAAGGGGAAGACGTTGCTCTGCATCGCGCATCGTCTGCGGACGATCATCAACTATGACCGCATCTGCGTGATGGATCAGGGCAGGATTGCCGAGCTGGATGCGCCGTGGACGCTGTATGAGAAGGGGGGGATCTTTAGGGGGATGTGCGATCGTGGTGGGATCAGGAGAGAGGATTTCGAGACGAGGCCGAGAGATGAATAGGGGATAGGTGGACAGAGGGAGATGCATATATGGAGTTGGATAGAGGTTGGTGTTACGGCATTGCGGCATTGCGGCATTGCGTGCATATACGGACATATACAGATTATATATCGTAGTTAATTCAAGCGTTTCATATTTTTGGCTTTGGAAATGGCTTTTTACCTGCCCACTTTCTGAACCACCTCAAGGAATGCGAGATAGTTGGCGTTTCTGCATGGTTCGTGGCGACGTACGTGTAGGTGGTTATAGGTATGAGCAACGCAGATATGACCACATACGACCACAGACTGGAGATGAACTGGGCATCCCGTCCGCTCTGCTTTCCATAAGCTCCAGATCGGCAGAGTAGTAGTTAGGTGGGTGACCACTAGCGAATGCCTGCTGTTGTATGTGTGCTCCTTCCACTCTCTTCTTTTGCTCGCGGAGATGATGGTGAAGGGTGACTGCGAGTATGGTTGGATGTGAGAACGCAGGGTGCGAAGAGCGAGGGTTTGGGCTCGGCAGGGTGAGGTGAGGTGAGAATCGCTCTATCAGGGTTCTTGTCTGCTAGGAGAGGTCCGGGGGTTCTGTTGAAGTCTTTGTGGAGGGAGGATTGGGGAGGATGGTTACAGACTCTATTGATATTCAACGTACCTAGTAATTAATTATATGACAATTGAGACACGTATGCCTGTGCAGGAGCGGCTGTGGATTGCTGGGTCTTCTATCCAAACAGAGCACATAATAGTTCAGTTTAACAGGAAAAATAAGGCTTCCTTCCTCCTCTACTCTAGTTAGTTTGTATGTTTGATTTTTGATTTTTGTTTCTGTTTTTCTCATTCTTGTTCTCATTCTCATTCTCCCAGCCTCACTCGTTCTCATTCTGCCTCCCTACTTACGTAATCACTTCAACCGCCATCTCTTCTAGAGTCAAGCTCCCATCTCTCCCCCATTCATTCGCCCACACCACTCTCCCAGCATCCATCCACCCTCAAACCCCATAAAATCGAAAAATAAAAATGGTTCCACATTTCTCTCTATCTGAATTAAACAATAAAAAATGCCAAAAAATCTTCGACCCTCAAGCGACTCGAACGCTCAACCTCAGTCTTAGCCACCGACATTGTGAGTTTTTAATCACGTGTCATAGGAGGACCACGCGCTACCATTGCGCCAAAGGGCCTTGATGTTATGGTAGGGATTGGTTATAATAATCTATCTATGAGAAAAATACAGTATGTTACTTTTATAAGAGCACGAAATGGGTACTCTTTTAAATCTTATAATGACAACACAGCCCCTCTTTGAACATTGCCATAATACACATCCTAGCTCCACGCCCTGCAAACTGTATACTTTTTTAGGGAATGAATCTCTTTTAAATTGTAAAAAGTAGAGTTCTCATATTGGTCTAGTAATGACTATCTCGCATCTCCAGCCGGCGAGGCATGCCCCTCTCCCCTTAACGCCTAAATCATCACAGGTACAAACATTAATATACACGTTCCAAGAAATATGAGAATCGTGACATTCGTTATCACTGAGTAGTGGCGTTTCGTGATGTCGTAATATGGCGTCCATTCCGAAGACGCCGTCGCAACGAGGAGAGATTCTGGTCCTCCAATCCGTCCCATGCGTCCCATGCGTCCCATGCATCCCATGCTTGCCATCCCTAAGATTGAGGAGAAATGCCGTTCCGCTGTCGTTTTTGTTGTCGTCATCGTCCGACCCAACTGGTCACCGAAGCCTTCAAGTTCGCCCAATCGAGTCTCCTGGAGATCATCTTCTAGCGACCTCTCTTCCCTGCCAAGTCCTACCTCGACTCACTCCCCCTCCCGCTGCCGCTGCCGCTGCCGCGTCCCGTCCCGTAGTCATAATTCGAGTAATCCCTCGATCCCTGCTGCGAATCCCTCTCCTTCGCCTTCCCCCTCTCGACGATGTGCCTCATGGACGGCCCGCCCCACGGCAGACCCGAGAGGTCATAGTCGCCGGCCAGCTCGTCAGGCTCAGGCGTAGTGTAAGAGAATCCGGCGTGTAGCTGGTTCTCTGCATCACGATCTCTGCTCTCCTTCTGGTCCTTGGCTTTCTCGCCTGCTGGCTGTTAGAATATTCAGAAAGTGAGAAGGACTGGTTACGGGGGGAGACCCACGGAACTTCCTCTGCGCGAGTCGATTCTGAATGCGTCTTCTCTCATCAGGCTCGTTGACCTCGGACCAGTCGTCCTTCTCGGGCTTCTGCTTGGAGCCTGATTTTGAGCTCGACTTGGAGCTCGACTTGGAGCTCGAAGACTTGCTGTCTCGGTGCTTCTCGGATCGGCGGTCAGACATCTCGGTCTCGGTGTTTGATCCGGATAGTGAGGGAGATCTTGATGGCGGGAGACTGTTGGGGGGGTTGAGGACGATGCTCGGGGGCCCACTCTCATCTATGGGCTGAGCTGTTGGGGAGTTTGTGCGTGATGCGGATGTTTCTTCAGGCTGGTTGGGCCGTATTGACATCTGTCAGCCGGTGGTGACGATGGCGATGCTCCAGCACGTGAGATGAGATATTAGATGAGATATTAGATGAGATATTAGATGAAATGAACGATTGTGTATGAGATGTAGAGAGTCTAATGCAAACAACAAGTACAATATATGTATGATATATGTATGATATATTTATGAGGAGGAGGAGAAGGATGAAGCAGAGGATAAATGAAAAAGAATTGCCATGCCACAGACCTTTATACAAGGGGAGAGAGTCCTTGGTTGAGGCCTCAAGCCTCTATTCGGAAGATGCTATTTCGGGAGGGTCGAGCACATGGCACGGAATGAGAGGAAAAGAAATCAAAAAGAAACGGGGCGGATGCATGGGGGAGATATGAAGAGGAAGGAGGGAGGGAGGAGGGAGGAGTCCAAGAGACGGTAGCCTTAAGGCAGCCGGACAGCCTCGTGGAAGAGTAGGAGTCTAAACCTGTCTGGGGTCTCATATTAGAGGAGGAGGAGGCAGCAGGTATGTACATATTTTTATAAATATGTATATATGTATATATATATATGTATATGTATATATATAAAAAATAGATATATATACATATATAATATATGACATATAATATATATGTATATATGTATATATGTACACATGTACTGCACCAGGCAGCAAGAATATGAGTGAGGGTGGTCAGCCCCTGGGACTTAGGACTGGCAAGGCAGCAAGGCAGCAAGGGAATTAAGTCACGGAGACGAATACGATGACTACAAGTCACGGAGCAAGACAAACCTCCGTCTTCTACCGCCGTCGAGGATTAGGTAAGCCATCTGAGTATGAGTATGAGTATGAGGATGAGTGAGTCTGAGTCTGAGTGACAGAGTGAGGATGAACTCCGAATTCCGAACTTCTCCGTGACGCCTATGACGCATCCGACGCCTCTGACTCCCACTCCCTCCCTCTCCCTCCTCTCCCTCCTCTCGTAAGCAAGGCGAAACGATCCGCCGAGCCTCATGGCTGATGGCTATGGCTGATGGCTGATGGCTATGGCTGATCACATCACATCGATGACCCTGAGGCCTGAGCCCTGGGGACGGAGCCCTGACAGTTGAGAGACGGCCCCCAAACACTCTTCCATCCTCTCCAACTCTCCATTCTCGCTCGCCGCGCCCGAAGAGCCACAGGGCATCATCCGTCTAATATCTTCTATATCTCGGACGGAGATAACGAAAGATCGACATGAGTAAACATCAACTGCTCTGCTTATGTCATTCGGTGGGTACACGTTGTGCGATTGCATGCATGAGACTGCGAGACACAGCATCCCAGCCTGACTCCGCTCTCCCAGACATTCTGCCGGAAGGCTGAGCCTCGACAGGTCAATAGTTCGACAGTTGACAGTTCCATGGCTCCCAAGGGCACATTCCTTTCCAATTCTCTCGCTTCAAAACATGATACACTATAGTAGTACACAGAGAGCCCTTCCTAACAACCCTGGCCGGGCCAATTCTATTCTTCGCACGAGCACTGCCTCCAACAAAATCCATCCACCCCATGCCATGCTCCCAACCCTCCACCGAACGAGGACAAGCACCCGATCGCGACCCTGACGAAGAGCGACGGCAGACCATGGCCCAGCCGTCTATCTCTGAGCCTTCCTCTCCTCCGCACGTCTCTTGGACCTGACCTCGGCCTGTCTCCTCTCTCCACCATCGATCTTATGTCCCCTCCTGACCTCCCACAATCCCTCCCTAACCGGAATCTTGGCCACCTTGCCCTCCGTCCCCTTGACCGGCAGCACATGTGGTCCCACCACCGTATGCGCGCCCTTGATCTTCAACCCCTTCAGCGGCCTCAATTGCTCCACAGGAACCTCGGCCGGGTTCACGCCCGCCGGCACATTGACGACGATCTTCCGCATGCCGGGCGTCATCGTCGCAGTCGCCAGCCGTCTCTCCGACGGCACCTCGACGACGCGCACGGGCGCCGCGCCATCGACGACCGTCAGCGCGTCGCCGCCGACCCCGTACTCGCCCCTGCGGAACTTATCGCGCCAGCGCAGCAGGTAGCGGCGTGAGCGCGGTGGCTCGATGCCCAGCTCGCGCAGCTGCGTCGACGTGAGCGAGAAGAGCGCCTCCCACGTCGGGATCTTCGACGCGTGCTGGCTCAGGTTGCGGCCGATGAGCGTCAGGAAGGTCTGCGCGTCGGGCACGAAGGGCGTGGGTGAGGGGATCGGCGGCGGGGGGATGCGGTTGTGCAGGCGGCGTGAGTGCACCAGCATTGGGGTGCTTTGGGCGAAGGGGACGAGGAAGGACGGGATTGCCCGCGCTTGTGCCGGGCGTGCGAACATGGTGGCCATCCTGTGCGTAAGAGTAGAGTCAGCTCAGAGGTCAATTGCAGAGATATAAAGCTTTGCATGGGTGTTACTGACAATAGAGCGGAGCTGGAGAGGCTTCGTTGTGGTTATTGATATCTCGCTCGTACTCGGCGTCGCTCCAAAATTCATAAAGTTCGCATGTCCAGTGACTTGTGCTTAGTCAGCCTCTGCACGCTCCAGCTCCACCTCCACCGGAGCAAAACTTCAGCCTTGTCCGCCCGGTCGTAGCCTGACGAATTGCGAACGACGAGGCGGAAAGCAACGACGTCGAAATCGTGAATTACATAGACGACTGGGCTTAATTTTTGGGGGGTTTAATCTTTAATCTCCCTAGGCTTGCCCATGAAATTGTGCATATAGATAATACGAATAGAACGCATCGAGAAGGCCAGCATGGCTGTCTCTCCTCTCCTCGTGCCACCAGGATCAGGCCCGGCAAAGAGTCCAGCGCGCGCCAGATCAATGCTATCAGGAACACCGAGTGCACACAATGGAGCGGCGCAGGAGGGGGCATCGAGCTATGAGCCCGTTCCAGACCTAGCAGAGCAGATGAATCTGGAAGAGAAATCCAAATGGATCAAAGGCACGGCAGCCTCTCCCACCCCGATCCCCAGCCTCCACTGACATACACCCTCACAGGCAAGAAGTTGGGCGAGGGCACATACGCAAACGTCTATCTGGGGACCTCACGATCCGACCCGACCCACTTCGTGGCGATCAAGAAGATCAAGATCCAAAAGGAATACACCGAAGGGCTCGCCCCCGACGCCGTGCGCGAGCTCAAACACCTGCAGGAGCTCTCCCACCCCAACATCATCACCCTGCACTCCGTCTTCTCGTCGCGCGACCAGAACCTCAACCTCGTGCTCGAGTACCTCCCCCTCGGCGACCTCGAGATGCTGATCCGCGACGTCGAGGGCGTGCGCTACGGCGCCGCCGACATCAAGGCCTGGATGGGCATGCTCTCGCGCGCCGTCTGGTTCTGCCACGAGAACTTCGTCCTGCACCGCGACATCAAGCCCAACAACCTGCTGATCGCCGCCGATGGCGAGGTCAAGCTCGCCGATTTCGGCCTCGCCCGCGCCTTCGCCGATCCATACAAGATGATGACCAGCAACGTCATCACGCGCTGGTACCGCCCGCCCGAGCTGCTCTTCGGCACGAAGCACTACTCGGGCGCCATCGACATCTGGAGCGTCGGCCTCGTGTTCGCCGAGCTCGTCATCAGGAACCCGTACATCGCCGGCGACACCGAGGTGCACCAGATCTCGCTCATCTGCCAGGCCATCGGGACGCCCACCGAGGACAACTGGCCCGGCGTGAGCAAGCTGCCCGAGTACACCGTGCCCGAGCCGCCGAACCCGATCCGCGGCAGGGACCACTACCTCGCGACCTTCGGCACGGCGGGCCACGAGGGCGTGGACCTGCTGATGGCGATGCTGGTGCTGGACCCGCGCAATCGTATCACGGCGAGGGGGGTGCTCGAGCATCCGTGGTGGAGCAGTGAGCCGAAGCCGACGAGGAAGCAGGATTTGCCGAAGAAGGGCGGAGGGGGCGCGGCGATGGGCAGGGATATGGGGAGGGCGGCGGGGACGGTAGAGGATGAGCGGGCGCCGAAGGTGGCGAGGAAACTGGATTTTGCAGCGATGAAGAGATAGAGGGTTTGTTTGGCGTGGGTTAAGCATCGTAAGCGGTTGGCGTTTGGGGAAATGGGAAGTTAGAAAGAAGATGCGGGCGTTGATGTGGCCGATGACATAGTTCGGGTATTGAGCAAATGAGAAATGAAAACGGAGATGGGGAATCAAGGATTCCACGAACAATATCATCTATCCGGAGCCAGCACGAAAGTGTCTGGCTCATCTCATTACCAGAGCACATTGAGACCAATTGAGTGGCTGGTAGCTATTTGCACCGTGCTCAGAGACTGGAGTTATCAAATCCGTCGCTGAATTTGATAAACCCCTTGATGCTACATAGGCCCAGATGATGGATATGGCATGGCATAGAGATTGAGTGTTGGATCGCGTCTAGTCACGTCCTAGGACTCGACTCTCGAGGCTAGAGTCGGCCTTCACAAATGCGCGACGAGAGGAATATTTCCCTCTCTCATCGACTTGCAACACATACAACATGGCCACTGCAAAGAAAACTCGCAAGTTCGGGGCTGTCAAACGCATAATCGGCTCACGCGATATGCGGCTGAAGAAGAACTAAGAAAGCGATATCGAAAGAAAGAAGAAGGAGGCTAGCTAACACAGTCAGGTTGTCCGCGAGATTCCCTAAGTCTCCTCCGCTCTATTTTTCTAGTACAACACTGCTCTCGTTCCTCCTTATTCTGTCCTCGTCGATGTAAGTAACTCAAGTTCTATCTGCTCGCACTAGCGCCCATGGGCTCCCATAGGAGCAATCTAATCTGTATGAGTATGACTGACATCCCTAACGACGAATTTCCTCTCCTACACAGTCTAGCATAAGCTTCCTCTCCTTGAATCAATGATGGACGCGCTGTATGCTAAGTGTTCCCCCGTCATAACATCCTGTGTATGGCTAAGCTCGAGAAGCTAGGGCCTAGATATTAGATCGCACTTCGGATTGCAAAAGACGAGCGATGGGAAAGGTTGCTTTGCGACCATCGCGGCACTTACGCTAATGACTGCATTGTTGATTAGGTCATGAAACATAAGATATATATTGTAGCAACTAACGATCGAGATTTGAAGCACAGGAGTAAGCAGCTCTAGTTCCCATCAATGATTCTAAGAGAACAATACTAATCTTTTGCAGTACGGAAGATTCCTAGAGTCCCAATTCTAAGTGTGGCGAGGGGGAAATATGTCATTAAGAGACTACCGAGCGCACCTGAGTGAGTGGTCTAATACGGTTTAATCTAGGAATACAGAGTATAAGGGGCCGTCGATGCAGTGGAGATGCGCTAGGTTTAGGCGCGGTGGTTATCATAAACGGAGAAAGGGGAGAGAGGGCAGGTCCTCTACGATGGATCTACGGCGTAGTTTTCATTTTTCATCAACTAAGACAACGTGCGTTTCCTAGCTGAGGACCACAGACAGACCTGTGGGTCGGTGAGGCCTACGGAGTATAAGGGAGATGACTTAGCAAGTAGTATTTAGATAGGATGTGTGGTCCATTCGGCCTACATCATCATCATCATCATCACAATACGAAGTACAGATCACAATACAGAGCAATGTTACAGACAACAGACATCATTTCTTCCCCTACATTGACTACGAAGTATTGATGCTCCAAATACTCCACATAATTCACACCAGGCAGACCAAGTAAGGCAAGAATCAGTATATTAGCACACCCACAGGAACTCCTAGATCCTGGTATTCGCACTACAGATTGTACAATGCATTTAAATCCCCAAACCTCTCAGCAAATGCACATCTCCATCCAAATCCCTTTATAACTCCTCAATCATCCTCTGCTCCGCGGCCTCTGCTCCGAAATGCCTCGCCACCTCCCTCTCCACCTGCTCCCCTACAGCCTCATTTGCACCATTCAACCTACCGTTCATCCCATTCACACCATTCATCACCCCACCATTCACACCCCTCTCCCTCCTATTCCCAAACAAGCACTCCCACAAGTCCCCCTTCTCCACCATCTCACCTCCCGCCTTCCCCTTCGTCAACAAACTACTCAACCCCGCCTGCTGCAACTCCAACGAGTTCGCAACCTCAATACTGCTATCCAGCAACTCCGGCGTGCTTTCCTTCGACTTCCCCTTGATCGACCGCCCCATGTGCTCCATGCGCCGCCGCACGGAGATGTCGTAGATGGATTCCTCGACCGTGCCATCAACGAGGTACAGCCACACCGTCGTGGCTTGCTCCTGGCCGATGCGGTCTACGCGCGCGATGGCCTGTAGCTCAAGGGCAGTGTTGATGAGGGGCTCGCAGAGGAAGACGTGGCTGGCGTTGACGAGATTGAGGCCCGACGACTGGGATTTGGCATGCAGTAGAAAGCACTCTGTCCCCGGATCTTCTTTGAACTTCTCGATTCCGCTTAGCTTGTCGATTGTGGAATAGCCGATGCGGTGGTGCTGAAAGGCCTGACCGAGGACATCGAGGAACTCTTTGAATTGCGAGAAGATGATCGATTTTGCGCCTGGGTCGGACTCACGGATCCATAAAAGATGTCTGCATAACGTATCGACCTTGGTGGTAAATGAAGGCCCACTGAGATCAATATTCTTGATTTGCTCCAGCGTATCGTTGCCAATCTGGGAATAGATGGCTGATTTCTTGCTTGTCGATTCCGGAGTACGTTCTTGATTTTCCAGAGCAACTGATGTTGTTGTCTCTTCCGCCATCTTGAGTTCCTGTGGCTTATACGTGATATCATGGAGATCATCCAATGTGAGTTTGCGTTTGCACACCGGGCAGTTCCGATGCGCTCGCCACCATAGTCCCATGCAGTCTTTGCAGAATATATGGCCACATACGGTTAGTGAGCCGTTTTCAAACGATGTCTGGCAGATCACACACAGTCGTTCCTCATGACCAGTCGAGCTTTGCTCTTGTAAATGAAGGAGATATCGCCGTTTGGATGAAGAAGATGCAATTTTACTTGTGAGTTTTTCCTCCGCCTCCAAGAGAGTTCTTTCTAGATTCGGAGGGTGATCCTCTGGGAGAGGTGCCACCATGTCGGAAACATGCTGCAACTGCCGATAGTATTCCACGCGCAAGTTCATCAACGAGGTGTACTCGTCAATCTCTTGTCTTAGGGATGCAGTGGCCTTGTTCTGTTCGCTAAGATGCTTCTGGACCATTTTCATCTGCTGCTCGACGAGTGCAAGTTCATTTTCAGCTCTTGAATTTCCATTCGCAGCATCGTTTCTGAGTCGTGTTGAGAGTGTCCTCAAATCCGAAAGAATTCCACGAACAGAGCCCAGCTTCTTTGGAGGCTTCAATTTCTCCCGTATGCTCAGAAGTTCTAACGTTCTCTCCGGAAATGCTCCTTCTCCATTGCTGGCAAGTCTAATAGCTGCCAATGTCTCATGCTTGACGAGCTGGTTTTCCTGTCCAGAGAGTGCATCATGCCGATCCTCAATTACAGCTCGAAGAGCTTGGACGTATACCACAACTTCTTCTTGGGTTTTGGTCGATTGCTCATATTCGTCTCCGGTGGCATCCATACCCTCATCATCCACTAGAGGCTTAAGTAGATGGCGTATCGTGGTTTCACGCCAATCATCTAATTGGTTTGCTTGTGCATCTAGTACACCAGCCAGTTCTCCTAATTGTTCGAGAATTCTCCTGCTCTCAATTCCTCCTTTTGGCTCCTCTGTGATAAATTCCGGAATCGTTGCAAAGTCTTCCGCTGACGCTTTCCTGGCGAGTCTTTTCATGGGCCTGTTGTTTTTCCCGATAATCTCTTTTAATATTTCCTGCCGTACCTTCTTAGCATGCTCATAGCCCTCTGTCTCAAGCTTCTCAAGCTCTTTGAATTCGTCTGAGCCAGGCTTTGTCATCTCCTCGTTCGACTTAATTTGGAAATATGCATTGGCACAGAAAAAGACTGCCACATGTTGAACCTCGAGAATGGTATTGAGCCTGTTTCGAAGTATTCCGATACGTGTAGAAGCTTCATCGTTTGCTTCTGAATCGTCGTCGCTGCTCTCATCGTCGGATGATGCTTCTTTATTCTTTGATTTGCGAGCCGCTAACCTATCAACTTTTGAAGCTTCTATCTCGCGTTGTAATTGCTGTCGGCATTCGAACACGATGGCGTTTGCATCCTCTATTACATGCTTCCAGATTGCTGAAGCTTCCTTCACCCTAGGACTATTTTCGAACAATTGACCCCGTTTGAGCCTCGAGATGAATAATGATCGCTGATCCGATCGTATGTTCAATTCAGTCTGCTCCAACATGGTCTCTAACACTTGGTCTACAGTCCGCAGAGGACCGTCTTTTCTTCCCAGAGCACGACGATTGCCAACACCAATCTCTGGATGAAGTGCACTTTGTCTCAAACGTGCGAGCCAACGGCGCATTCTTTCCACAATTAGATGGCTGTTTGGATCCCAGTAGTCAGTAAGAGGAGCGCCTTGAAGATCTACGCCACAGGCATCGCACATCTCCTGAAAGAGCGACTGATAGTATTGCTCCTCAATGGGCGTGAAAGGCATAGTAATTACGAATCGCTTCTGCGGCGGGAGCCGCAATTCATCTCTCACCAAACGCTTCGTATGGCGAAGAGCGATGCGCTTGAACAAAGCTTGAAATGCCGGCTTGTGTTTTGTAACAAGGAATTCCCATGTCCATGATAGAGAGGCATACGGATCATAGCGAAGGAACAATAATAGTCCCAGTAAATCTAGCTTGTGTTAGATTCAAGTACAATGGAGAGCAGAGCCCAGCATCGGAATTTGAACTCACCTTCAGCATCTTTCTTCACTGGTGTACCAGTGACGCCCCACGCATTTTTCCGAGGAATTAGTCTTGCAACTGTTGCTGCATTTGTGACCCCGTTTTCTACCATCTGAGCTTCATCAAGTACGCATCTCCACCATGAAAAATACATCAAGGGTGAGATAGGTCGCTTACGAGTACTCTCCCGTCGGAGCTTGCGTGCTGGAGGAGGTACCGTATAGTGTATCTCAGCGGCAAGCACACGGTATGTGGTAAGGACGACATCTTGAGTGGCAATTTTCTCCAGAAGCTGGCTCTCACCGAAACGCTTGTACTTCTTTATCCCTTCATAATGGAATACTTTTAGAGTTGGAGCATGTCGTGCCAGTTCAGATTCCCATTGTTGCAATATTGAAGGTGGAGTTATGATAAGTGTTGCCCCTATTGGACGGACCTGTTGAGCCGTATATGGGTCAATTCTTACGGGCAAATCATCCCAGGGGTACTTATGAAGAGAGATCAGAGCGATGATTTCTAGTGTTTTGCCTGCAAAGGGTCAGTTATTATCACATAGGGAGTTCCTATCGGAACTGAAGGGTGGATTATTTGTACCTAAACCCATCTCCTCGACAAGCAAACCTCCCTTTAATTTGTTTTGGGCAGTCTCGAAGGGTGTGATATCATCCGTGACAATATTCAACACAGGATTGACCCAGCATGTGCGATCATCCTCATCCACGACTTGGTAGAAAGATTCTGAAGAAAAGTTGACAGTTGAGGTCATTTTCTCTACAGCCTTTTTTTCCTTGGACCATTGAACCCCTTCTCTTTCAAGCAACCATCTGACTGCTCTTTTTTGAAATGGATACAGTTCAGTGTCAAGTTCTGGAGTCTCTAGTGATGCTGCAATAGGATCATCCTTGTTTGGCACATGAACACTGTTGTAGAACTCCTCAGGAGTCAAAATATTCGAAGCATCTTGCTTGAAATCTGGGTTGGGAAAATATCGTGCCAAAAGTGTGTCTAGAAGGTACCTCCGCGGCCGTCTCTTGGGGAGATACCTTAATGAGAACGTGAAGCTCCACTTGATACTCCATGTTACCAGTAAAATATCGAAGCTTTCTTGAGTGGATAGCTCAAATTCCGTCTCTGTCCATAAGCGCCCATGGACTTTTGGGTTATGAAGGTCTTTTACATTGTCTCCAACCCTTCCTGCCATCTTGATGGCCTCCGTATCCACATTCTTGATGTCAAATACCCCATCAAGGATCTTCGAGTCCTCATCGTTGTCGCCCCTTATGTGATCATAGATTCGTAACTGCACCCCATTTGGAGCACTGTCAATTCTTGTATTCGCTGTGGAACTTTTGTATCTCAGAGGTGTCGTAGCCTTCCTCTGAGTGGGTCGGCGAAACTCCAGCACGATTGATGAGCGCTTGACTACCATGTGGCCGGGATTATCCTCATCATCCATGCGTGGCCGCTTCAGTGGCGGCTCCCTACTGCTGCATTCATGCGATGCAGCAGCATGTGCGAAATATTGGACGAGACTCTCTGGGCACTTGTCTAAATACACCAACCGTCAGTCCAAGACGCGTCTTTCTCGATTCCAGCGATACTCACCAAGACTATCATGGCCTTCAGACTCTTGTTTATCAGTTTCGCTATGAGTCCAAGGATTCCATCCCCGCGAAGGCACAGGATTTGGCGGCATGGCGATTGCAAGATAGATTCGGGGAAGGTGTGGCGCCGCAATCTAGAACGTGCATGTCTTGAATCTGCTTGAACACATGAACGATCGAGATGGACCAGGCGAATCTAAATGATATAAATGATAAAACGAGGGTCGAGTCGTGACTGAAAGTAATTAGATGAAGGAGAGGAGGAATGTCGAGAAGGTCGAAGATAGAATTCTGGTGGAGGGGAAGTGGAAAAGGTAGAAGTACTCTCGAGGAGACCACTCCAAAGGCACCAGGCAAGGTCCTTATCGCTTATCGCTTATCGATTGTTGATTATCGACGATCGGAAGAGGCCAGCCTTGTCAGGTCAGCCTTGTCAGGTCAGCCTTGTCAGGTCAGCCTTGTCTCGTTCAGGGCCATTTTGCCCCTCCATTTTGCCGCCGCAGATTTGAGAAATTGAGAAATTTCTCCTGGTTACAGCCTCGTCTATCTACCAATCGTTCTCTGTTCATGCAAAATGCACAATTCATTAATTATACATTATTATGCACGTGATATTATTGTAAAGAAGGAAGCTTAGACTTTCTATGTTTGTACAATTTATAATTATTTTCTTATATATACATAATATTATAGTAGAACCTACCTAGTTATAACGGACTTAGAACTTTGATATAAGTGAGAACCCTTGATATAGAAAGTCACTAGGTTTACAGGGATATGTTTGTATGCAAAGGGTAATTGTAATTATATAACAAAACTGCTTCTATTAAACGTTGGCATCTATATCATATATCTATATCATATATCTATATCATATATCATATATCATATCTATATGATCCTTCTATCTAAGAGCATTTATAGTGGTATGAGGTGTGAGGCGCCACCTTGGCGGTCAAGTCGCGCTTACCTACTTCGTAGCGAGTAAGGTACATATCGTCTAGGCGGCAAGCTGATATCAGTCAATGACACCGACAACGTCAACGACAGCTATACCCCTGAGCTTACTCCGGACTGTCCATACTTATACTTGTATGCACTCGTACCTATTTGCTGACTGCCACATACATCCATACATATAGATGTGCATGTATTCCGTGTCCACATACTCTACTGTATATACACACATACACACATACACACATACATACATGGTTGCATACCTACAGTTCAATACATACATACAGCAACATGCGCCTGGCAGACCATGAACCAGCCCACTGAACTGTTTCTGGCGCATTGCCTATCCGCAATCACCTTCAATCTGCTATAGCATTGTGAACTCCTCCGACAGCGAGGACAATAGACAATGGCCAACTTCAGGCGCGCACCTGCCCATGGGCTTCCTCTCAGGCACGATGTCTTGAGCTCTCTGAAAACGACGCAGATGCTCGACACCAAGGCGCTTCTTCCGGCTGGTACTTCGCAAGCTTCCGCATGTGAGATATTCTGCTAATTGTTCCTAGAAATCATTTCGGTCGTGCTCGACTACCTCCCGATCGCAGACCTCATGCACTTCGCTCGGACCTCGAAACGCATGCAGGAGATGGTATACGACGACACAAGATGGGTGCAAAGATTACAGTCCATGGGCTGCTGGAACGAAGCCGAAGCCAGATCGCGATTTGAGGAGGCGATGCGGAAGAAATGGGAGGGACAGAAGGCAAAGCAGGAGGAAGAAGCAAAGCGGACGGGAATCGGCGTCGACGGCTCTGCTGACGTGCGCAAGACGAGCACGACTCTGTTCGATGCGACCATTGAAGTAGAGAAGCAGAAACGTTACCACCCAGCCACGCAGGGGACCAGAGTCAGTCTGACGGACGGCTTCGAGACCTTGGCAATTGCCCCGCCCTCGACCAAACCCATAACTGCACCCGAGAGGAGACCTCTGGATGATCCTATGGCACTGTTGGATATCCTGAGTAAAGTCAAGTCAGTGCGCGGATTTGCCCGGCAAGAATATGCACGGATATACGGTGCCTTGGGGCCGTTTTACCAGGACCTGGCACACTCTAAGAGCCACATAGATCCAGTCATATTTCGCGTCTATCGTGATCCCGAGCAGCAAGCACAGATGTTGGCACAGCTGCAGAAGTTTGCCAAAAGCGACTGGGCCCAGGGCTGGCGGCAACGGGAAGAAAAGCTTAATACCATGGTCGGCATATTCGAGAATGCCGTCCTGAGAGAATTCGAACAGGGTTATGAAGCCTGGGATATAGAAGGAAAGATGCACAGATATGCCCACGTTCTGGATGTTCTTAACGGCGGTCAAGCTGGGGTTGAATTATTTGTGCAAAAGCACCCAATTCTCACCGATCGTGTCCAGTTTGGAAATCCCATGGATTGCATAAATCAAGCATCAGCCGGCGCGATAGATCTCAAACCGTCCTTGGAATTCTTCGAGGCGTTATTGAAGCTCATAAATGAGCAATGCGACGTCATAGACAAAGTCTTTCCGCCGCATTTACACGTTTTCGAAATATTCCTCGAAAAGATTGCTGAAGATGTTGTCGGAGAATATATTACGCCTCTCTTTGATGAGGCACACGAACGGAGTATATCATCATACTTGAAAGCTGTTTCGGGTATTTTCGAACAGTGTGTACAGTTTTCACAGCAGATTAGGCCACCTGCTGGAACTTCCCCTCCGGAATTTGCAGTGAAGGTTCACGAGATATTGGTCAGAATATTTGAGCCACATGTGGATCTCTATCTGCAAGACGAGCTTGATTTTTTCAAGCAAGAGGCTGACATGGAGGTTGGCGCTTGGGAAAAGAAGCTTTCTGAGGAAGATGCGTCGACGGAATCGTTCTTCATGGCTAATGTCAACCGACAGGCGGACAAGAAGGATTTCTTAACGTCTTTTAAGAAGGTTGTCATGATGCCAGTCAATGTACTGCCAAGCTTTCCATTATCATCTCCCTTTGCGACGAGCAAGCCGGCCGCTACGTTGCAAGTTACCAATGACGCAACAAATGGGACGACCACGTCTCTTACGCCTGTAGCATCCAGGTCACAGACACCAGTCCCTGGCAACCCAGGACCTTCATCTTCTAATCCTGATGGTCCAACAGACGAGTTAGCGGCAAAAGCTGCGATTATGGCGACTAGACTTGAAGGCATCAAGTCTCTTTTTAGCATAGAAATTGCCCTGACGCTTGTGCATTCGGCCAAGACGAGTCTCGAGCGGGCAGCAGCGTTTGTGCGGCTCGGCGGCCAGACGGGCGAGGAAGCTCGCGAGCAGTGCGAGACGATATTTGTCGTTCTCCTCTCGATTCTGGGCAATCGACATGTCAAAAGCGGCTTTGATAAAGCCGTTGACCATTTATCGAAATATAACCCTCGAGAAGTATCAGAACACAACCAGAAAGGAGTAGCTCCTCTCGTTACCTTTCTAGAGCTTGTCAACGTCGGAGACCTCATCTCCCAGATGATCGACGTCTTCTACGAACAACAGCTCGCCGCGACAAAGCTGGCGGATAAAAACGACTTCCTCGACCCGGCCGTAAAAGCGAAGAAGAAATTCGAGCAAATGCTGGACGAGCGTGTCGCCGCCGGTCTAAATAAAGGCATCGACGTCCTAATGGACGAAATCGAATATGTCTGCGCCACGACGCAGCTCACGGCCGACTTCAACCCGCCCCTAGACAGTTCCGGCGTTCCCCTGGGCAACTTCGACATCGGCCCCACCAAATGTGCCCGCGAGGTCGTGCACATCGTGTCCTCGCACACAAACATGCTGACGGGCAGCACGGACAAGAACATGCTCGACGTGTTCAACCAAGAAGTCGGACTGCGTCTGTTCACGGTGCTCTGCAAGCACCTGAAGCGGCAGCGCGTCAGCACGGACGGGGCGATCAGGCTGATCTCGGACATGAACCTGTACTTCACGTACATCCAGAGCCTGCGCAACCAGGACCTGCTGCAGTACTTCAAGGCGCTGCGCGAGCTGAGCCAGATCTACCTGATCGACCCGAAGCACGCGCGCGAGATGGCGACGATCATTGCGGATGGCGAGAGGTTTTATGGCATCTTTCGCGCGGAGGAGGTGTATGAGTTTGCCGAGAGGAGGGCGGATTGGTTTTTGGTTAAGAGGGATGTCGAGAGGGCGATGTATGGGATTGGGTGTGCGGTTATGTAGATGGGGAGAAGAGGAGGGAGAGGGGTTTTGGTAGATCGTGAGCAGGGCATCTATGCATGGGAAGGGAGTGATGAGCACATAAATGATATATGTCATGCGTATATAGCGAGTTTTTTGGATTATGCATATGGACAACCACTAGCCAGATGCCAGAACTCTGATGACCACAATGGCGATAACCACGACGAAGACACTCATCCTTGAGGTGGCTAGCTGAGTGGTTAAGAGCTCCGACTCTGAATACCGTGCTCACTGCTCAGTGACTGGATTTAGCAAACCCCTTAATCAACCTCTGCCAAGCGTAACCATAACCAATGAATTCGACGTCGCAACGAAAACACAATCGCCCGTTATTTCCTACGTCTTCCTAGGATAAAATTAAATTAAAAGAGAAGAGCCTGTTTACTCTAGCATGAAGACACAACGCCCAAAAGTCATGAACGGCACTCCGCAACGATGCTGACTTAACTGCATATCCCAATTCTTCTCATTAATCAACTTTCCTCTCTTACAACATCATCCATAGACCTAAACCCTCCAATCAAACAGGCGGCTTTAGCCCACTCGGGAGAGCGCCAGACTGAAGTCGCAGACTTTCAGCCCCGATATCTGCGTGACTTGGGTACGGAGTTGTGCTGGTGTGCTGTGGGGTGCGCGCCCGCGCCTTGTGATAGCGACTGTACAAACGGCTGAACGGCGTATTCGCTCTAGGGATGGAAAGGGGGGAGGAGTACAAGATGAGTGCGCTCGGGTGTTGAGAGTACACAAGATACATGAGGCAAGCTCTTCTGAAAATATATAACAGCAGGTCCTGTGCGGCTCGATCGATTAAGTATGTACATCTTTGCTTCGCTCGTGTATACATCCATCAGCAGCTATCTTCCATCTTCCATCGTTTCATCTCTTCAGCAAGACAGCACAACAGTCTACGACACGCAGTAAAAAGACCGAAAGCCCAGCAATCCCAACCGGACAAAGCAGAAACCCGAAACTGAACCGCCTACAATGCGTGACTCCCCATTACAAAAGATACAAGAATGCTTCCTAAGCCTTCCGCCCATTTTGCCTCCATGATGCAAACGCACTCCCTCATCCACAACCACCCAGGCCTCCACTCAAACCCTCAGCAATCCAGTCCCCAGACATCAGGCCTACATCCTATTCCCCTGATACGCCGGGTGCCCAATAGGATAATTCCCCGGCGCCGCCCCCGCCTCATCGAACAAATCGTCCAAATACGCGCTTGGAGCCCTGTCTCGAGGCCTCTGGTTCAGGTCCAACCCCAACGTACTCGTGCTCAGGTTGCCCGAGTGCCCGACGCCCAGAGCCGACGCAACATTCGGACTATCCGGGGGCGTGGTTCCCATACTGCGCGTCCGGCTGTAGCCTTGCGCTGCGGGGCCGAGATTGGAAAGACTGATGGCTTCGCGCGCCGACAGCCCAGGGCCGCCGATATGCGCCATCCCGGTGCCGTTGCCCGGGGCGGCGGAGCCGGCGGCGTAGTAGCCGGATGGTAGGTAGGAGGAGCTGCGGTCGCCGGGGTTGAGCAGGCTGGAGCCGCGGGCGGCGCCCGCGGTGGGGGAGAAGAAGAGGGACTGGCCCGGGGTATTTCCGAGGCCGCCATTAGCCGTCGAAGGTCTACCGGGAGACTTCGGGTTCTTCTTGAGGTTGGAGAGGGACATGACGGAGTCCCGGTCGGAGTATTTATATAATGGCGGCGCGGGCGTGTGGAAGTTAAGCAACGCCTTGCTATCTTGCATGTTATTCGCCATGGCCGCACGCTTGACGGAGCGTTTGAGTGCCCACACGGTCAGGACGCGCCAGAGGAGGACGGACAGGGCGAGGAAGCCGAGGATGGCGCCGACGGTGATGAAGACGGTGCCGGCCGGGAGTTTGGATTCTTGCATATAGGGCGCGTTGGCTGTGGGAGGGACTTGTGCCGTGGGGATGGTGTATGAGCCAGAGAGTTTGGGAAGGCCGGTCAGACCGCCGCCGGTTTCTGTTGCTGTGCCAGTGATCTCGACGATGACAGTGTTTGTGCCTGATGTGTTGCCCGTGATTACGACGGCGGATTCGGTTGTGGGTGTAGGGGTAGTGGAGACTTTTGCTGAGGTGTTGTCTGTATTCGCGTCCTTGGTTGTTGCGGCATTTGAAGTTGCTGCATCAGTACTCTTTGTAGCTGCTGCTGCGGCGGATGTGAGGTTTGGTAATTCCGTTGTTGCTGCAGCGTTGTTGGTCGATGCTGCTGCTGTTTTTTGGGCGAAAGCTGTTGAGGAGAGCAGGCCAGTGGTCAGTAGGGTCGAGAGCAGCACAGTAGCGACGGGCTGCTTGCGAAATAACTGCATCGTCCTTGATATGCTCGCTCACAGTCAACTATGAGGAAAAGAGGTCGTAGTCCAGCGAGGACAGAAATTGAAGTGAGTTGGAGTTGTCGTCTGGATCTGGTACCAAGAACCAAGGGTTGATGGATTGGACAGGGCAGAAGGGTGCAAAGGCGGGGATGCAATGGCCGTCTCAATGGGGGGTTGGGCGATGAAGAGTTCGTGATTCTGCCCCTCGTTGCTGTTATTATATTGTCGTTGTCGTTGTCGTTCGTCGGCGTCTATGGGAGGATTGATGAGTGGATGGATGATGGATGATGGATGACGGCTCAGAATTCAAGGTCGCAAGATGTTGGCGTGAGTTCTCTGTGTTGCTGTCCGGGCAGGCGAAGAATGTGACAAGTGACAAGTGACAGAGCTGAGGAATGAGCGGGAGAGAGAGACCGAGGAGGATGAAGCTGGGTAACGAGCGTGGTGAAAGAAAAGAAGAATGTATGTATTTCTGTCTAAGTATGTACGTGTATGTGTATGTGTATATGTATACTGAGAAGAGCGTGGACAGTGGACAGTGGACGACGAAGAGGATGAAGATGGAGATGGAGATGAAGATGGAGATGAGAGATGAGAGATGAAGGCCTTTCCCCTTGCCTTTGGCTGCTGCGGCTCCTCAGCGTACGTTGTTTCTATTTCTATACATAGTCTCCGGAGCGGCTATTCTTAATGCCGCCGAATCACGAGAATTCACTATCGCGATTAAGAAATAAAATACCCCAGATCAGACAATTATCGACCTCGAGACCTCGAGCCCATCCAGTCGTCTGCCCTTCTACACCACCTTCTCTACTTTGCATTCTCTTCAATCTACACAATTCCATAATCCAACATGGGTGTCGCAAAGAAGACCCGCAAGTTCGGCCAGGTAAATCCCTCTCTTCCAGCCATCAATCCTTATCGAAGTCGCTCGCCCCTCTGATCACCCATCCCCCAGGTCAAGAGAATAATCGGCCAGCGCGATGCACGCCTAAAGAAGAACCAAGACGCCGCCGCCGAAGGCCAGAAGAAGAAAGAGAAGGAAGCCGGCAACGAGATCGTCCGCGAAATGTAAGCCGTCTGCCATCCTCCCTGGCGCAATCCCACTATCCTGCCGCCAATGCTCGCGTTGGCGTCCTCCCTCCCCCTCAAAAAAGACCAACCGCTGACCTCCCTCTCCCTCTCCCAGTCCCCAAGTCTCCTCCGCCCTCTTCTTCCAATACAACACCGCCCTCGTGCCCCCCTACTCCGTCCTCGTCGACACCAACTTCCTCTCCCACACCGTCCAGCGCAAGCTGCCCCTCCTCGAGTCCATGATGGACACCCTCTACGCGAAGTGCATCCCGATCATCACCTCGTGCGTCATGGCCGAGCTCGAGAAGTTAGGCCCGAAGTATCGCATCGCGCTGCGCATCGCGCGTGACGAGCGCTGGGAGCGCCTGCAGTGCGATCACAAGGGCGTGTATGCCGATGACTGCATCGTCGATCGCGTCATGAAGAACAAGATCTACATCGTTGCGACGAACGATCGCGACTTGAAGAGGCGGATCAGGAAGATTCCCGGTGTGCCGATTATGAGTGTCGCGAGGGGGAAGTATGTCATCGAGCGGCTGCCGGATGCGCCTGAGAAGTAGATCTCGGGACGATGATCCTTTGCATTGGTCTAGGTTCGGAGAGCATGGACAGGAAAATGATGTCCAAATGTGGCATTTGCTGGCATAGCGACGGAGTTTGGGCGCTGAAAAATGGCTGGGGATATGTATATATGTTACGCGGGAGCTTAAGGCATGAAACCCGGACATATACCGTCCATGCAGAATCAAATACGATCTCGAGATACTAGAAGCCACTGGACAGTAGACGGTGATGGATACAGTCAATGCAATCATGTGATGTAATTCTCGGAAGTCCCCCAACTCCAAGCAAGCATATACTGCTGCTATTACAGACTAAGATACAGGTACTCGCTCTCGTACAATAACATCCCGCTATCAATCCCTCTACTGCGCCTTTCTATGCGCAGCAGGTCCCATCTCCTTCTCGAACGCAGCGTACGACACTTCCAAGGTCGAGATGGCTCTGATGCCCACTGACAGGATGGCCAGAAGGAGGAGCGTCACCAGGAGACCCATGAAAAGTCCTGCCCTTGTTAGTCCTTGTCATGTGTAGCAGAAGGTAGAACTTACCTGGAGTGAAGAACTGGTATTTCTCAAAGAGAGGCCTGCGGTCAATCTTCGTGCTGTTATCACCACGAATATACCCTGTAGCACGCTTGATCTCCATCTTCAACGGCTCTTGGAACTCCGGCTCATAGGCCACACCACCGTGAGGAGCCTCCTGTAAAACCTCATCTGATAAAGGAGCTGCGTTGCTTTCAATATCTTCCCTCGGAGTCGTGGCATACACAACAAGATAGTCTCTACCCTTAAACTGCGAAAGAACTGCTTGGAGGAGCGAGTCTAGATCCGCCAGTCAGTAGTGTTTCAAGGGATTCAAAGGAACCACCTATCACCTACCATTGAACTCCAGCTCGCGGCGCCTCTTCTCCACCTTGGTCGACAGAGCTGGCATGTGCACTCTCACCGCAGCCCGGCTCTCTGTCGAGAACTCTATCTGTGGAACATCGGCACCCCCGAGGACAATATCCTGAAACGGCACGCTGCACTTCTGTTCGACGGCGCGCTGGATGCCCTCCACGTCCATCTTCCCAGCCACCTCTGGGACATTGAGCCACACCGACATCGGCGCGCCATCGACGCTCGTCTTCAGCGCCCTCCGCAGATGCGGCACCGCCTTGGGGCTGGCGTAATCGGCAGCGTTGACGCCGGGCTGCGAGACGATGATGATATCGTCGAATTTGCGGCAGTCCAGGGCACTGTGGACGGCATGGAGGACGGAGGATGGCGGGACGACGCCTGCGATAGAGAGAATGTCGTTGATTTCAGGGTTGGGGGGATACCGGAAGCTGGGGGGCTGTCAGCTACCTGCTGGTCTTCAACAACGACAACGACAACGACAACGACGATGCTGGATATACGCACTCTTTAGTCGAGAAGAGGAGGAAGGGCGAGGTATCTTGGAAGGCACTAGCTGCAGCTATGCAAGCCGCAATCGTGCCAGCAGTCGAGAAGCGCATCCTGGCGGTGGTATATGTAGCTTCCAACCACCTTTCAGTCGTTGCATCAGCGGTCCCTCCTCAATAATCGTCCATAGCTGCGGCCTGCGGGTCGGTCATGGGCTGCGACACCTTAAATACCAGGCAGAACGCGAAACCTTATCGGCCATGCGCCAAAATAATCTGGAGAAATAATACCTATCGAAACCACAGCCCAGCCGCCTCCGAAAATACAAATAAATCCAGAACCCACACATCAGAAATCATGTCTTCGGAATTCCACATTATCCCAAGGCCGAAGAAGTCGACGTTACCTCCACTGCCGAAGAAGCGGAAGCGCAACGCGGCGCTTGAGGAGATCAGCTTCGATTTCGACAAGAGAGAGGATTACCTGACGGGATTTCACAAGAGGAAGGTCGAGCGGATCAAGAGGGCGCAGGCGGAGAACGACAAGAAGCTGAAGGAGGAGCGGATTCAGCAGAGGAAGGAGGTAATTCGTCATTCGCACACTACGTTTCTCAAAGCTAATGCCGCCAGTTACGAGAAGAGCGCAAGAAGGAGCTAGAAGAGCACGTCGCAGCTGTCAATGCATTATTAGCAAACGCAAATACCGATCTTAAAGATTTCGAAGAGTCGGGTGAGGATGGAGAGTGGGGTGGGATTGAGGAGAATGTGCGTGTCGAGCCGATCGATCACGAAGAGGAATATATAGATGAGGATCGCTATACGACTGTTACAGTGGAGGAGGTGGATGTCACGAAGGATGGGCTACATACGGTCGCAGAGGAAGAACAGGCGGAGTTAGAGGCAAAGAAGAAGGCAGATGCCGCTGCGAAAGCTGCAAAGGAAGCAAAAGCAAATCCTAAGAAGGTGTGGCCGAAGAAAGAGAAGAAGAAGCCTTTCAGGTATGAGAGCAAGGTGGAGCGGAAGATTGGCCGAGCGAAACAAAAGTCCAAAAATAAGGGACAAGCAAAGGCCCGGAAGGGTGAAGAATAATGCAGGACACGAATAATATCACGACTTTCAAACGCAATATTTTGAGTGCAATGTGGTCCTTGTGATTAAAGACAGAAGCTTATCATCCACCTCAAATGACAGTGACAAGAACTTCTATGACGAACAATCGTAGCGACGCAAGTGGTATGAGGAAGAGCAATGTCGACCACCAGGGAAATACTGCCCGAACGGAAATCGCAGAGTGAACTCGTATGGGAAAGGGTAAGGTAATCGGATCCAGCCCTCCGTCCTAGACGTTATCAATCTCGCGCTGAAAGTCCGCCAACTCCTTCTGCACCGCCGTGTACTTGGTGGCCATCTCCTCGTACTTCGCCTCCCATGCATCTCTCTCGGTCTCGAGGGCCTTGACCTTGCGCTCGAAGTGGCCGGCCTTGACATCTGTTTGACGGAGCCTGAATAACTTATCAGTACTCTGCCATACCATCAAGATGGGGTGCGAAGAAGCTGAGTGCCGCCGGACGTACTTGTCATTTGTCTCGCGCAGGTTCTTGTCTGCCTCTTCTGCCTCCTCCTCGAGAAGCTGGAGTCTTCTCTGCAGGGTCTCGTTCTGTCTGCTGTGCTGGGTGCTCTCCTCTGCTGTGGACTTGATCTCCTTGATCTGTGTCTCGAGCTTGTCCACCTCGGCCTCGAGTAATCCGTTCTTGTGCTGGAGGGATGTGATCTCTTGCTCCTTGGCCAGATTCTCTTGCTCAAGAGTCTTGACCTTCGCCTGGAGCTCCTCGGCCTTGGTGGTAGCCTCATCCGCCTCGATGCGGAGGGAGTTCATTTTCTGCAGATCATGTTAGCCAGCCCTCTCAGTTCCCCCGATGGTATTGCCCGCTCAGTCCTGGCTGATGCTCCGGCGACAGAGCATGGCGGGCTGACGTGCATGGCGGGGTCCTAGGCGGTAAGAGGTAGGGGTAATGACTTACTTCCTTGATGCGATCCATGATGGCTGATGCTATGTGCTATCAAATGGCCGAAGGTGAATCTATTTAAATATCTTCGAGTGTATTTAAAATCAGCGCAGAAGTGATTCACTGGTAAGGTCGAGAAACGGCTTTCGTGAGGAGGGATGGGATGGGATGGATAGTGGAGGTCGACGTATTCCGTCCGTAGGCTGCTGATTACCCAACAGGGGTGGTGGCTGCTAAATTTGGGAGTTTGAGCATCGTTGCCGTGTCAACGGAGCATAACGGAAACAAAGCTTACCAGCTCCCTTTCTGGCTACCTCCATCAACTACCGCGTACCTAGACACAGAGTCGCATATCAAGATACCTATTCAATCATCATTGCATCGCCATGATAAGATACCATCAATAGTGACCTACGAACAAATCAACAAAGATGTTAGCAGCACGCGATCAGGAGAATCTGGTTCATGGCCATCAAGCTCTGGCAGCTTCGAAGCCATTGAACCAGGGAACAAGAGCGGCACCACCAAAGACGCCCGGCAATAGATATCCTAAAACACCACTCAAGATACCCCTACAAGATGAGAATGCTCCCACAGGCTTTGGCAAGAGAACGGTACTTCAGACGAAGGGTAAGGGCGTTGAGAATCTGCCTACTGGAGGGAAGAAAGGTACTGGCTTTGACAAGAATGCCTTCATCACGCCAATGGGTAAGAAGCCATCGCAGCGACATATATACGCAGTCGCTGATAATACTATAGGCCCTCGAGCCCCGCTTGGAATGAAAACCACAAACGCAAAGGCCAAAGTCTTCCAAACCCCAGCCGGTCCCGAGACAGAAAAAGGTCCCGAGAAGACACAGCTCAAGCCAACTAGCACCCGCCCGCTTCGACAGAAGATCAGCCATGTCGAGACAGTCAAGTTGGAGATCCATGGCGACGAGCCCGGTCCCTTGGAGGAGAGAGAGCCTGAGTATTGTGCGCCAAAGGTCCAAGAGCTTCCTTACGAGAACGAGGACTTCCCGGACGGATGTTTAGATTATAGCATCGTGAAGGGAGCGAACCAGACGCGCGCTTTTTATCAGAACTACTACAACCCCATCGGCCCGGATGGTCTATCTAAGAAGGAGAGAGAGTTCGAGGAGGAGTTGCAGAGACACATGAAGGAAACGGACGAGAAGATCATGAAAGCCGTTGAAGAAGATCCATGTATCGTCCATGATGTCCCGGAGACCTACCCAACAATCCAAAAGAGACCAACCACTGCACATCAAAGAACAGTCTCCGCTCAAGTATCCAAGACAGCCTCGGCTTTACCAACAAAGGGACCAGCAACCATCACATCCCGTCGCGCAGCATCCGCCCTAGCTCTAGCACCAAAGCCCTCCGCAACCTCCATTCGCACCACCGCCCAGGTTCCTCTAACCAAAAAACCAACGTCCTTCCTCCTCCGCAGCAAAAAGGCCCCTGCAACAGCTTCCACCACTCCCGCACCCTCAACCATGCGCCACGCCTCCGCCGCCGCCGCCTCGCGTTCTACAATCGGCTATACGAAAGGCCGCTCTGCCTCCAGTGTCCTGAATATGGGCTTTGACGCTCGTCCGGAGCCCCGCCCAGCAGGTCCTCGCTCAGTGAGCAATTTGTCTACCGCGAGTGACTCTACGATCACGCCGGCGAGATGGTCGCAGAAGCAGGATGAGGAGGAGTATCGGAAATTGAAGTTCCTGGGCGCATTTGATGTGGACGATGATGATTTGGGGGTTGGGGGTGGCTTGCCGGAGTGCTTGAGGGGTGGAGAGGAGGAGGAAGAGGAGGAGTTTGTTATGACGCTGAACCTCTAAGCATACGACGCGTTGGACAATTGTTTTGCTTACTGCAGGAGTTAAGTTCGGGATGTGAAAGGCGTACCGGAAGACGGTGCATATTCAGACGCCGTTGCTTGACTGCGCAATGTGGGATGAGGAGGGGTGAGGTGGGAAGGGGATTGTATACCATTGTTAGCACTTGGACGATACTGTGCAGCATCTTACCTGTTTTTAATGACCACCTTATGCTAAGTAGCTTTGACGAATGCCTTGTAACGATATATTTCTTTGAATTGTTGTCAGAGACAGAGGTTTATATGAGATTCGGGATAGGCTACTTTGACCTTGCAAGAATGAAACACCCGGCAAAAGTCTAGAAAAAGTCTAGAGGCTAGTAAAGAATAAATTACCCTAGATGATGAAAATAAGGATAAGTTGCCCTTCACCGCATAACCACAACAATACTGAGTCTCGCTCAGTCTCAGTCTCTCAGTCTCTCAGTCTCTCAGCGACAGAACAGGGGTCACAGTCACGAGTTTGTTTCACCCTTGCATTTGAGGCAAGAACTTCAAAGCACTTCAAAGGCTGTGGCCGAAAGAGGTTTAGCGAGGAGTTGGCCATTTTGATCTCGCGGCTTGAATGCAAAGCGCACGCCAATTCAACCTCATGTCCTCATTTCGCGTTGCATCACTCCTACATTCCTTCATCTACGACACTCACCTTTCTCTCAACATCCTCCATCTATTGCGATTAACCTTTCGCTCTCTCTAGATCATCAACGGCTCAAGTCTCGCTCAAACATCAGGGCATCATTCGCTGCTGACGTCGCGTATCGGGCTTCGTCGTCTTTTCCGTCCGTCGCGTACGTTCCTGTCGCATACCCAGCCTCTGACTGTCGCAGATGATCGAGATTGCTTCTCCCATATCATAAGGGCGATGGTCGGTGGACGTCAGCGTTGAGCGACCCGTGAGCACCATGTCTCGCGCCTCAGCGGCGGGCTTCTCGGACTTCTTCCCAGCAGCCCCCAGAGCCGCAAAGAACCGTGCGAGGGAACGCGAGCGCGCAAAGTCCAAGCCACTCGATTCTCCATTACTGGAGCCCGTCAATACCGATCGGGATGTTAATAGCACGTCCAGGTCACGCGACGAGCCTGGACGGGCGGCGGCTAACATATCAGTTGTGGCCAACAACAATGAACTAGGTCGGGATACAGCTATACTCGCGGGCGATGACAGTGAATTGCAAGGCGACTTGTTGAACTGTGTTCGCTCGGCGAGTTCCCACACCAGCACCGTCTCATCTGTTTTCAGCACCACGGCACAAAACTCTGGAGCCTCGGGAGTCTCCAACCCAAGTACGCTTACACCTTTGACGAATGACGACTCATCACCTACCGGACAAGTGGCCAGTCCACGACGCTCGAAAACCCTGGTCAGAAGTCCATCTTCGTTGGATCGCATGGAATCTTCGTCTCCGAAGCACGTGCTATCTGACGAGACCCCAATCTCAGAAGCCATGTCCCAGCCAGAGCGAGCGCAGATGCGAGATCCAAGCAAGCCAAAGGGCGAGAAATGCGTGTACGATCCACAACTCGATAATTCGGGCATAAAGCCAAAGTCGAAGGTCAAATATAAGGATATTTTGTGGGTATGTATACATTCTGCGGGGAGCGTCATCTTTCGAGTGCATTGAGTGCTAACAGCTTTATAGGAAGATGACGCTCCCCCGGTGGATCCTCGCATTGTTGGCGGCGACCGAAAAATTGACGTTGACTACACTTTGCATGCCAAAGCTCGACTCAGGCATGAGCCTCTACTGTTACGGCCTTACCAGTACGACCCGAAGACCTCTGTGGGACCAGGGCCACCTACGCAAGTTATGGTGACTGGCTTGGACCCGCTCATGCCATTGCAGCTTGTCCTGAATGTCTTTGCGAGCTTTGGTCAAATCCAAGAGAGTAGCAACAAGATGCATCCGGAGACTGGTACACCCCTCGGTATCGCAACTTTTCGTTATTGCGACTGTGATAAAGGGGGCAGGAAAATTAGCGCAATAGATGCAGCGAAACAGGCTGTGAGAAAGGGAAATGGCGAAAGAATCGGAGGCAGCAATGTTAAGGTCGAGTTCGATCGAGATGGCGTCAGAAGCAAGAGGCTGGTCACAAAGATTGTGGAGGATAAGAAGAAGAAAGCAGCTGAGGCGAAGCCTTCATCCGCGCCAAAAATCAACGAGGGCGAGAAAACTTCTGGACCTCCACCTACCGCACCCAAGGGTCCAGCATCTTCTTTTGCGCCAAGGACACATCTTGGTCCAGCGCACCCAAAGTTGCCTTTTGCTCCCCGCCCACCACGAGATTCCGAGCTTGTGGAGACTGTCCCAATTAGGCCGCAGCTCAAGTATGAGCCATATATCTTTGTGGGCCATGACTCTGTGCCAGTTCTTGGCTCCAGTGTGAAACATATCAAGCGAAAACTGAATAGTTATGCAGTCGAAGACGTGCGACTGGATAAATCAGGCTACTTCATTATATTCCGAGACACCAATGGAGGGAGGAAGGATGCGGAAAGGTGCCACAAGATCACCAATGGGACATCTTTGTTCACGTATAAGATGGAAATGGACCTTCTCTTATTTGGCAGTGAGGGGCAGAATAAAGAGCATGGTCCACATGCCGACTGGTTGTCCAAACCTGTTGACATTGAGCCACCGCCACCGCCAAGATTTGGTTACAGGCGTGCTCCAAGTCCACCTCGCAGAATCGAAGACCAGCGTGAGCGAGAAAGCGCTGCACAGAGGAAGAGGGATGATGATATGGACCTGGAGGAGGAGAAGAAACAGCGAGCAAAGAACTTCGACCCTGCCAGGGAAGCTGTGGAGGTCGTCGTCCGAGAGTTGACGGAAAAGTTAATCAAGGACTTGAAGATAAGGGTAGCAGCTCCTGCATTATACGCATTCCTGGATCCTGATAACCATGTCGCCAAGAGAAGGCGTCTCAATATTCCGGATCCTGCGGATTCCAAAGCACAACCTGCTTTCCTTGACGACGATTATGATACCACGCCGGTTGGCACTCCTAATTCCAGAGCCGAGATCTTTGATAAACGTCTTCTAAAGGCTGGGAAGCTCGATGTTGCTGCACTTCCAAGGATCAGAAAGGCCAAAGGCCAGGTTTCGAGGAAGAGAGATGCAGGAATCACGGAACTTCTCATTGGACGCATGCGACCGCAGATCCGAGAGAGAAAGACCGTCGTCCGACCCCTTCATCACCGTCTGCAACATTTTGACAGTGACAACGAAGATTCTGATGAGGATGACGACACTCGGAGTTTCGCCCGGGACACAGAGGAGCCGGAATCCCGTTCCCGCAGTCGGTTGGGCTCTGCAGATGACGACGAACAGTCAGATGAGGATGCTTTCCTTCCAAAATCTAAGTTGAGGAAAGCGCACGATGCGTCCGTGGACTTCGATGATTCCATGACTGAGGCCAGCTTTGTCATTTCTGATTCTGCACCATCAAAGAAGAGGAAACTGGCATTAAAGGCTGAAGCTATGATGAAGCGCCAGAAGAAGTCAGATAGAGATCTCTTTGGCATATTTGCTGATAATATTCAACGGGAATCTTTGGATGGTGCGCTGCTGGATGATGCTAGCATGGTAGATGTTGATGACAAGTTAGACATCAAGCAGGATAGTGTAACCCCTGATCCAGAAACCGCTGCTGCTCTGAAAAAGAAGGCTGCAAAGTCTGGCAAGAAGAAAAAGTCTAAGAAGCAGATCTTCGAAGAGCGTGAAGCACTTAAGCGTCAACTCGAGGAGCATGAGGGACTGGTTAAGGAAGAAATTGAGGATGAGGTAATGGCTTCAGATGCAGAATCTGAGACAGAAGTCATCTATGAGATAGATCCTGTCATTGAAACAGACCTTGAATGGGGCGTCTCCACAGATACTCTACTGGCGACTGTTACCGACGATCCCAACTTGGTCCTCGATCTAGCCGGCTTGCAACACCTCATCATGGATGATGAGGATGAAGATGGATTCCGTGAGGCTCTTGGAGAGGGTGAAGAGGCAGAAATCGGAAGCGCCCATACATGGGCCTGGCAGCACATGGAGACTCGCGCTCTGAACACTGGCGGTTACAGAGGCGCAATCTCCAAAAAGGTAGAGATTGAAGGCTACTATGTGCCCAACGAAACAGGTTCCGCCAGAACTGAAGGGACGAAGAGAATTCTCAACTCTGAGAAGTCGAAATACCTACCCCATCGCATCAAGGTCCAGAAGGACAGAGAAGAACGTCAGGCTCGGGCCAAGAGAGATGGGAAGGACGTTGCTTCTGAAGTCGCAGAGGCTGCCAAGATTGCTGCTGAGAAACTCATGGCGAAGGGCAATTCACGAGCCAACAGAGTGAACAATCGTCGTTTTGTCGCTGATCTCAACGATCAGAAGAAGACTCTGGGCAGCGAAGCCGATGCCTTGCGGTTCAATCAGCTGAAGAAGCGCAAGAAGCCGGTCAAATTTGCTCGCTCAGCTATTCACAACTGGGGTCTGTACGCCATGGAGAACATCGCCATGAACGACATGATTATCGAATATGTGGGTGAGAAGCTTCGACAATCAGTTGCTGATCTGCGTGAGAGACGCTATCTCAAGAGTGGCATCGGCAGCAGTTATCTTTTCAGAATTGATGACAACACTGTGGTTGATGCGACAAAAAGGGGCGGCATTGCCAGATTCATCAATCATAGTTGTATGCCAAACTGTACCGCGAAGATTATCAAGGTGGAGGGTACCAAGCGTATCGTCATCTATGCACTTCGCGATATAGCCTTGGGTAAGATTGCCCTTAATGAAGAGTTGCACAAAAGCTAACGTTCCACAGATGAAGAGCTCACATACGACTACAAGTTCGAGCGTGAGATCGGCAGCGATGATCGCATTCCATGTTTGTGCGGCACCGTGGCCTGCAAAGGCTTTCTCAACTAATCTCTGTCCTTTTTCATTTGCTTCTTGGTTACTGTCCTTGAATGGGAAGAGGAGGGCATCCGAGTGTTCAACATTACTTTGGTTCGTTTTCGAAACTTACGCATCGCATGGCGGGTTGGGAAAATCGGGCCACCGGGCGGGCGTTCTATGTCTACACTGGCGTTTATGTTTGTTACTACTGATTTGGGAAAGGGAGTGTATGTGCCCTTTGATAATTTTTGATCATTGCTGCATGAGATGCATGGCGACGAGATAAATAGGTTATCTTTCTTTTACTTTCCGGATCTGTTGGTGGATGTGCAGCACAGGACAGATGACTGGAGACGTATATATGTATTGTACTACTAGGACTACTATCATGGGTATGGAGCTGCAGAGCTGGGACTTCAACAGTGGTGTGGTGTGGGCATCCGTCGACTGACTGGTTGGTGATATGGCCGGATCGGAGGATAGAAATCATAGGATTGTATAAAAGACGGTCCGGAAGTCTTCTGAAGTCTTGTAAAGTCTTTGATTGATTCAGTGATGGCTTTAGATGCATTGGTGCTTTGCTCCCTGCAGCCTCCTAACACTCTATCGACGCCGCAAGTGTTCTGCCTCCCATTCTAGGCCCTCTTCCTTAACGCCAAACTCCAACCACGCAATGGCCTTTTTCATACCCCGCTTAAACGAGCCAGTCTCAACTATACTCTGTCTTCACATTTCATCCATCCTCTCCTATCCTTCACATTTCCTCCGTAACAGGCAGACCTCCTGCCCTCCCCCCACATCCCCCCCATCGACCTTCGCACTCGGCATATACCCCAAACACCCTGTGCAAGTGCTCACACCAAGTGGTTCGGCAGCAGGAAATTCGCCACGCCCTCGCGCACGACATACTCGTGGCCACAGTTCCCGCAGACCAGCTTGCCCTCGCTGATCTGGGTCTCCATGAGCAGGGTGTGCAGGTCCTTGACGAGCTGCTCGTCCTGCTCGAGGGCTTCGGGGGTCGGGGCGGATGGGGGGAGGGCGGGGAGGCCGAGCTGGGAGGGCGTTAGCTTGTTGTTCCCTTCTCTGCTGGGTGAGGGGGAGGGGAAGGGGGAGGGGCGGGGGAAGTACCTCAGAGGCGGTGGTGGTGAGGGCGTTCCAGTCCAGACGGGGGAGCAGGTTCGAGAGGAGCTTGGGGTTGATCTCGATGTCTTCGGAGACGAGCTCGGCGTCTTTGGGGTGCAGGGGGAAGGAGGCGGAGGTTGTTTTGCAGGCCTTGACGGCGCAGGTCAGGAAGTTCAAGGTGAGGACCTTCATCGTGGATGTGAGATGTGCTTTGTGCTTTAGATAATCTGCGAGGAGGTACAACAGAGGTGTAGATGTATTAATGGCTGATGTGTGTCGGCCGGGTGGTTGTTGTCCTGGTCGTCGCAGCTCGTCGTCGTCCTGACGGTCAGTCAGTCAGTCACTCTCGCCGCGGAACTTTTTTTGAGAGATTGTGGGGTAGAGTAGCGATAAGATTAGAGAGCTGCACGTGATCTCCCCAGCGAAGTGAGAAGTGATGCTCGCAGCTTCTGTCTGCCTTGTAATTATTCAACATCTATATTTTGCTAATTGACTTTCCAATTGATATATTTATTTATACACATCAGAATCTCCCAAATCACATTTCTCATCTGTCCAAAAACTGGAATCCAAAAGAGACGTATCAACCCCTGTCACCTACCCGGAGCTAGCCCAACCTTAAATATCTCAGACTGATTTCTCCAAAACATTTTTCGATAAGCTCTCAGAAATCAACACCACCACCATAACGCAGCTCACCACAGCTCACCACAGCTCACAATGGCGAAACGCAAGCGCACCCAAAACCTGACTGCAGCTGCGGCACCTGCCAAAGATGCGCCCACTCCAACGAAGAAGACAAAGACCGTCGCTCCGGCACCATCCAAGACCTCGAAGCCAGCATCGAAAGCGACCTCAAAGCCCTCCAAGGCCGGAAACCTCACAATCCAAATAATTACCGGTTCCTACGACCGCATCCTCCACGGAATCACCGCCAGCCTCCCATCCACACACGATTCCGCAACCTTCTCAGACACCTTCCTCTTCACCGCCCACACCTCCTCGATCCGCGCCCTCGCCCTCTCCCCGCCCTCAACCCTCACGCCAGGCCAGCCGCAAAAACTCCTCCTCGCGACCGGCTCCACCGACTCCCGCGTCAACCTCTACCACATCTCGGCGCACCCGCCGCGCAAGACGTCGGTCCCCGCGATCCCGTCGCTGCGCACGCGCGCCGTCGTCGAGAACCCCGCCAACCGCGAGCTCGGCAGCCTGATGCACCACGCCGCGGCGGTGACGGCGCTGGCGTTCCCGACGCGCGGCAAGCTGCTGAGCGCGAGCGAGGACAGCACGATCGCGGTGACGCGCACGCGCGACTGGAGTCTGCTCAGCGCGATCAAGGCGCCCATACCGAAGGCGATGGGGCGGCCGAGCGGGGACACGGCGCCGGCGGGCGGCGCGCCGAGCGGGGTCAATGATTTCGCGGTGCATCCGAGTCTGAAGCTGATGTTGAGCGTGGGGAAGGGGGAGAAGTGCATGAGGTTGTGGAATCTGGTGACGGGGAAGAAGGCGGGGGTGCTGAATTTCTCGCGCGAGTTGTTGGGGGAGGTGCTCGAGGGCAGGTTTGCGAGCGGCGAGGGGAGGAAGGTCGCGTGGGGCAGTACGACGGATGGGGAGGAGTTCGCGGTGGCGTTTGAGTGGGGAGTCGCGGTGTTTGGGATGGATTGTAAGGCGAGATGCAAGGTGCTGCCGGATCGGAAGACGAAGATCCATCAGATCAGGTATATCAAGAAGGCTGAGGATAGCGAGGATACGGTGCTAGCAATCTCCACCGAGGACGGGAGGGTCCTGTTTTTCTCGACCGAGAAGGAGGATTTACTCGCACCGAAGGCGGTCGAGGGCAAGGAGCCGGGCATGCAGAGCGCGAAACTGCTCGCGCAGCTGGGCGGCAAGGACGCCGGAGTCAACAACCGGGTCAAAGACTTCGCCGTGCTCCTCCTCGAGTCCGCCGAGTTTATCATCATCACTGGATCCTCCGATGGGGCCGTGCGCTTGTGGACGCTGTCGACGAGGGATATCTTGGCTGAGGGCGAGAAGAAGCAGGTCGGACAGCTGGCAGGCTGCTACGAGACGGGGAACAGAATCACATGTCTTGTGGCATTCGAGATGCTCCCGCTACCCGAGGGGGCGAGCGACGAGGTAATGGAGAGCGATGAGGAAGAGGAAGATGGGGAGGGGGAGGGCGAGAGTAGCGACGAGGAGTAGGAGGGGACGAGTGGGGTGCTCGAGGATGGGGGACAGATACCCGACATTATGAGTGGAAGTTGATGTGAAGTGGTAGAATAGGAATAATCGGGAAGCAAAGTGTATTGCAGGAGGCATCGTATATATAGCGTGCATAGGGGAGATTATGAGGATTTATCCACTGATTCTTGCGGGACTGGAGCTTGTGACTGGTCTCTAGCTTCAAACTTTCAAAAGTTTTGCTGCAAAGTGTTGAAATGGATGACGGCTTTACCATTTACATTATATGCAGTCACTTTCGTGAGATCGGGGAATTCTTAACTCAAGAGGCTATATTTGTGAATTCCAAATCCCAATGCGCCGAGTTTCTATATATCACACTAAATCTCACCTAATACCTTACCCCCCCCCCCCCAACACAAAAAAACAAAAAAATCCATCCCCCAACCCTTTTGAAAACCAACAAAAAAAAGGAAAGGGCAGGGCTTGGGAAAAAA
>Ga0123337_10000382_pt1 | contig 77798 bp, 90 predicted proteins | sample frozenSSSSmetaG_FD_89792 | JGI IMG/M metagenome (GOLD analysis project Ga0123337, IMG submission 89792) | Glacier valley bacterial and archeal communities from Borup Fiord, Nunavut, Canada, to study Microbial Dark Matter (Phase II) -... | ecosystem: Environmental > Aquatic > Freshwater > Ice >...
CACAGACTGGAGAGAATTGGGCATCCCGTCCGCTCTGCCATACACAAGCTCCAGATCGGCAGATTAGTAGTTGGGTGGGTGACCACCAGCGAATACCTGCTGTTGTATGTTTTTGTCCTTTTTTTTTAAGTATATATATATATATTTTTTTTTGGCTTTGTCTTCCTAGCACGTTCTATACTACCTATCAAGCTTGGGCAGCTTAATCGAAGTGTGTGGTGTTATTGCTCGTTAATCATTATTATTCCTTCAAATCGAAAGACAACATGAAAATCCATAGAACACACACAATCTTAACCCTATCTTTAAAAATGGCTGAAAGGCCTGTTCACAGTAATGGCTGCTTAGTGGCGTCCTGAAAATAAAGAATTAAGACATATACAAAAATAAAATCACATGAAGTCGAGGTATTAAAAAGTGAGATAGAGACAATTGAGATGGATCTCACGGAAGGAAGGCAAACTCTTCAAGCTTCTAAAAGCTTGGGGAGATGGACGAACGGCAAGAGGCTTCGCAGAATACAGTTCGCCGACGGCACCGACGGCGGCGGGCGGAACCAGCCTGACAGTCTACAGACACGAGACGTCTTCTGCGTCGCAGACCAAATCCAAAGCATGTCGGGTACCTGGCGATCTGGCACTGGTGGCGGCTTCTGCTTGGGATGCCGGAAAGGTTGTTAGGTTCTTCGTATCGTTCCGCACGTTCTTGGGTCGATATCGATCGATCGGTCGCTTGCCGTCGTCTCTACTGCGCCGTCTGCTTCGTTTACAGTTTGCAGCTGGGACGATAATAATGTCATGAGGAAGATGAGGACGCTCTCCTAAGGAAGATCATTAGCATCAGCATCAGCATCAGCATCATCATCCGCCGCGCAGGACTCCGGATGTTTCCAATGTGCGACTGCACAACGGTGTCGCTCATCTGAGGCCAGGCCAAGGAATCTCGAGCAGATGAATCGGAAGGCGAAGAGACGCTACAGCAGCACCTGGCTTTCCGCCAAGTCAGTGTCGCGGGCCTTGTTGAAATCGGCGCCACAGAACGCCAGGACATGAAGGGCGCAGGACTCATGCGTTACGAGGACGAAATGCTTCTCGCTGTTAAGTGCATGTCTTGCGCCACGCACCGAGCTGCACGTTTCAGCCGATCGCTGCGTAGCAGGCTAGAAATCGTGAGTATGGGCGGGGATGGCGAGGAACTGTTTCCTCTTGGAGGAATTAGGTTGCAAGGGAGACGGACGTCAAAAGAAGCGGATGCGGCTTTCATGCCGGAATCAAGAACGGCAGCAACAGACTGGCCCTTGGTCGTATTTGAGAGCGGCTTGTCAGAGTCGAGTGTACGCCTTAGAGGGACGCAAGGCGGTTGTTGGAAAACTCAGAAAGTGCTGTCAAGATAGCAGTGATCTTATCGATCAACCGGGCAGCGAAGCAATTCGAGAGTGAGACGTGGGAGACTCCCGCCCCAAGCCAGCATCATGACAAACACGCTCCGCAATGAAGTAGAGGCTGATTATTACACCGACGAATATAGAAGGACCTCCCTTGATTCTCGGGCTCGAAGACTTTTTCTTCGGGCGTCCGTGTTCCCGGATATTGATATTGTATAGGACGATTTGTCCACCTGGGCAGCCCGTTCCTGGGCTCACTTATGTACAGTGGCCTAGTTGGGTTTCGACGATCGCCCGCTGCATGCTGCATAGACGGACCAGGAGCGCCTTGGTAAAGCCACGCAATCTGCACAACGTCCTTAGAATCGGTGCCAGCACTGGCATCTGGGCGATCGATTTCGGTGAGCAAGACCCCTGACGAAGATAGCGGTATGGCCAAGAACTGATGGCAGTGTTATCACAGCGAACGAGTACCCCTCCGCCAGCGTCCTAGGCACAGACTTCAGTCCAATCCAGCCGCGCTTGTAAGGCCCCACCTCTCCCGCTCACGCTCGTCTCCACGAGCGCATTGTGCTTCACGAATAGGAGTCGCTCGCTATAGGGCGTGGACGAGGAAGGAGAAGATGGCGAGTATTGGCTGTGCATGGCGCATGGTGGGAATGGAGGGGGAGAAAGAGAGGAACTGATGTGAAGTAGATGAGAGCGATCTTTCAGCAGGATATTGTGAAGGGGGTGGAGAGAATTGCGTTGGCGTCGCTGACCAGGGGGTTGGGGATGAGTAGGGAGGAGGCTATGGAGGAGTTGGTGGAGGTTAGGAGGACGATTATGGATCGCAATGTGCATGCGTATATGCCTGGGTATGTTTTCTCTGTCCGAATGTTTGCAGAAAACGAGAGGAAGGAGGAAGGAGGAAGTGCTGTGCTGTGCTGAGTTTCATAGGGAAAAAGCCAGAGGTTTGAGTACATGTGAAGAGCAATAATGAAGAGATGAATAGACAGATACGAAAACAGAGATATCGCCGCCCACGCCTTCTCTTCCAAGACTTACCTTCCATCGTGCCGCCATCAATTTAACTCGGCACGGCTGAGGGAATGAGTGCCGTGAACATCGCCAGCCCTATGTACATATATGCAGACTTCATATGCCGTGGCCTCATATGCCGTGGCCTCATGCGCCGTGGCTTCATCATGCCTGCGAGGCTGTGGTGGTGGCCTTCGGACATGCCGCAAGGGACCCACTGGTGCACAAAAGCGCATCTCCACTTCGCGCAGACGTATCTGGAATGTCATCCGCAAATAGAGTAGTAGTCTCGCATGTGAAAGTCCGCTGCCATGCGCAGCACACGTAACGTTGGTAATGTCTGGCCGTCTTCGTGGGTCAAACTCAAATTTGACAACAGACCCATATATACGGTATAGTATGTATAGGTACTGTAATATCAGAACCCTTACTGCGATGACGGAGCATGCGTTTTTCTCGGTCGCAGAGCCTAATTCGGACGGGTCTTGGGCTGCGAAGAGATTTGCTTGAAAGATTCGTCAGCGACGAAAAGACTGATGGGCAGGAGGGAGGAGGCGCGGTCGGGAATCGGGGTTTTGCACAGCGAGCGGAGGGAGGAGGAGGATTAGATGGACCGAGATATGACGGAGGAGGGGCCGCAGTGCATGTACGGAGATCTTATCAGATAACAGGGAAAAGGGAAATGTGTGAATATGAGTAATCCGAAGACTGATATGATATGCTGTGGCACCGAGGCATCGCATGAATTCTCGCTGTAGCTACTTCGTATGTATATCCATCCCGATGGCATGGCTCCGTTAGGGGAACCTTAGTGTGTGCCTGAGGCCTGAGATCTAAAGCAAAGCAATTCTTCCACGACTCTTCCACAACTCTTCCGCACAACTCTTCCACAATTCTTCCACGACTCTTCCATAATTCTTCCATAATTCTTCCACATCCTTCCACAATCCTTCCTTCCCAACTCCAATGCTCATATCACGTGGCAGACATGATTATTCATAATCCGAGTTGTTCTTTTGTGTTGTGCACCAAGGCTGGGCAGATGCCGACCCGTGACCTTCTGTATGCACAAAATGCACAAAATGCACAACATGCACAAAATCAAGCATTTCTGCCACCCTCAGCCTCGGCATCCCCGTCCCCCTGACAGCCGGCACTTTGACACTTTCCCAAGAGGGGCAAGTTCATCCGCGTTCCTCTCCTCGTCCAATCAGGAGCAATTTCCCACAATTCATGTCAACATTATTGCAACTTGTCCCTGGATTATGCTGAGTTATGCTGAGTTATGCTGAGTTATACTCCCCCTACTCGGCCCCGTTGTAGAGCGGTGCCACTGAAAAGCCACTGAAAAGCCACTAGCCTCGGACATTAGGAGGCTCCCGAGATCCAGAATACGAAAATGATGATCTTGTATGTAGCTATGTCTATATAGACATACGGACATACAGACATACGTCTTCTTGTCTATTGTGCCCTTCATATCCCTCCTGCACAACCTTTCACAGCCCACGACAAGCTTTGTGACAAGCTTTGTGACGAAAACTAGAGTATCGCTTTCTTACATACCCTCTTCCTCTTTCTCTCTTCCCTTCCTCTTCCTCTTCCTCTTCCTCTTTCTCTTCTGTTCTCCCTCGTCAAGACTCATACTCTTCGAAGACACTCGTTTATCATCTGCTCGCTCCTACGACAGAACAGTGCTGAGACCATCCCTCTGAGATTGACTGCAACCATTAACCTGTAGTGGCTCCATATCGAGGCCCCTCACCTTTCACAATGTCGGCCGAGAAGGCGACTCCGGATCTCGAGGCCCAGACGACCTCTTCATCCACCACTCTTCCACTATCCAGCGCACATCATGATCTCGAGAAGCCACAGACGCCGTCCAGCTCGAGCTCGAGCTCCGCATTTGCGGATGACAACCATGAGGAGGTAGAGGAGATGGATGCTGGCCATCAGACAGATTTATACATTGCGAGAGCGAGTCATCCCGCCCAGCACATCTCATATCGCGCACATGCTAACGCGACGTCCAGACGCACGGCTCCATCAAGGCCGCACCAGCAGAGCCGGGAGCCCTCAGGAGGATAGACACAGGCGGCAGCCGTGTCTCGCGGGCGCTCTCCCGCATCGCCACCGCGAAAGAGCGTCTCCCGCCCTCGCCCATCCCCGTCATGAACCTCGAGGACGACGTGGTCGGGTGGGAAAGTCAGGATGACCCCGCCATGCCGCTCAACTTCGAGACCGGTCGCAAGTTCCTCCTGCTATTCCTCATCTCCGCCATAACCTTCATATCACCGCTCGCCTCCTCCATGTTCGCGCCCGGCGTCAGCTTCATGAATGAGGAGTTCGGGAACACGTCGACCCTGCTGTCCGTCTTCTCCGTCTCCGTCTTCGTGCTGGGCTACGCCGTCGGCCCGCTCCTCCTCTCGCCCCTGTCCGAGATCTACGGTCGCCGCGTCGTTCTCAGCGGCGCCAACTGCTTCTTCGTCGTCTGGCAGATCGGCTGCGCCTTGTCGCCGAACCTCTCGGCTCTCATCGTCTTCCGCTTCTTTTCCGGCGTCGGAGGCTCCGGATGCATTACCATCGGCGGCGGCGTCATTGCCGACCTGTTCCAGCCTGACCAGCGCGGCTTCGCCTCCGCCATCTTCTCCCTGGGACCCCTCTTCGGACCCGTCGTCGGCCCCATCACGGGCGGCTTCATCGCCCAACGCGCCGGCTGGCGCTGGATCTACTGGGTGCTCCTGATCGCCTCTTCCGTCGTGGCCCTCAGCATCGAACTCTTCAACCAGGAGACGAACCACCGCGTGCTGATGCGCCACAAGACCGAGCGTCTGCGCAAGGAGCTCGACCGCCCCGAGCTGCGCTCCTGCTACGAGGAGTCGCACATCCCGCAGAAGCCGATCAGCGTCATCGCGCACGGCGTGTCGCGCCCCATCAAGATGCTCTTCATGAGCTTGATTACGGGGCTCATGTCCACATACATGGCCGTCGTCTACGGCCTCCTCTACCTCCTCTTCACGACCATCACCACGGTTTTCCGGCAGCAGTACCACTGGGACCCGGAGATCACGGGCCTCGCCTACCTAGGCGTCGGCATTGGCTTCTTCCTCGGCGTCGCCGTCGTCGCGAAGCTCTCCGACACGACCGTCGTGCGCATGACGCTGGCCAACAAGGGCATCTTCGAGCCCGAGTTCCGGCTGCCGGCCTGCGTCTTCTTCGCCTGCTTCATCCCCATCTCCTTCTTCTGGTACGGCTGGACGGTCGACAAGCACGTGCACTGGATCGTGCCGATCATCGGCCTCGTGCCCTTCGGCTTCGGCATGATGGGCGTCTTCATCCCCATCCAGACGTACATGATCGACGCGTTCCCCGAGTACGCGGCGAGCGCCATCGCGGCGCTGACGATCAGCCGGTCGGTGGTGGCGGCCGTGCTGCCGCTTGCTGGGCCCGAGATGTACAGGGTCCTCGGGCTGGGGTGGGGCAACTCGCTGCTGGGGTTCATTGCCCTGGTGCTGATCCCGGTGCCGGCGCTGATCTTCAAGTACGGCAAGAAGATCAGGACGGAGCATCCTATTAAGTTGTAGAGAGTGCAGCGGTGTGCAAATTTTTTGTCTTTCTTCTGTTGCCGTCGCCGTCGGGAGGGATGGGCTGGGAAAAGCCTGAGATGGGGGAGGCGCGGCGTGTCCTGAGGGGTGCGTTAGGGTTAGGCAGCGCTCTGCATCAGGGGGGATGGGCCATCGAGATGCTCGCCCCCTGCTTTTTCCTTTGTCGTCTTTCCGGTGCGGATTTTGTACCTTTCATGCATAGCGGTCCGTGCTCGTCGTCCGCGTTGGTGTTCATTATAGATGGAAATGGGATGGGATGGGATGGGATGAACGGGGGCTCGTGGCCCGTGGCTACCTATAGACGCCGCTAATGGAGAAAGGGCGGGTGAGAGGGGTTCGATCGAATCCATCCTCGAGGGATTTTGTTGTATATATCCACACATGCACGGTTTTTCCTTTTTGTTCTTCGTAATGCAGGCAGACATAATAGATGGGGGACGTTTTCCGCTCAAGGATCGGATTCAAATCGTGACTGTGCTGCTGCGCGGCCTTGGTCTCGATGATGTTCGCCGCTTATGTGGCTCGTGAGACACCCAGTTGTGAGAATGCGAGGTCGTCGATCCTCTCTTGCTGATACCGACGGCCAGAGCACATCAAGTACAATAGAGTGTAAGGCCTTTCACGGATGCGCAAAATCGGACAGACAGCTATGATGTCCTAGTCTTGTGGCACACGTATGTACATACCACGGATTGAGAAATGAAATCAAGTACGCACGTATTGTATGTATGCAAGATCGAGGGGCAGGGGGAGGCCCGAGCATGTGGGCTCGGGTGGCCGCGGCTGCGCGGTACGAGCAGGGGGCGGGGCGCGGGCCGCCGCGGGAAGGGGGAAGGGGGAAGGGGGGAGCGTGGACTGGGATTGGGATTGCTTGTGTCCATGAGGTGGAGATGGAGCAGCGGCGGTGATTGCGGCGGTTGTGTGGATTGGTATATATCTATCTTCATGTTGGAGTTTTAGTTTTGGTCTTCTTGCTATGTATCCTATCTCTATGTCTGTCGATTGCCATCTGCCATGTGCCATGTGGGCGAGCCAAGCGGCCCATGATGCTGGGTGAGCGAGTCCTGGGATTGGATGCGTCATCTGCTGTGCGCACCAGAGGAGAGTAGTAGGAGGGGACATGTGCAGCTGGATTTTAACTGTAGTAGGATTATTCTTAGATCCTGACGCTGTGTGGGAAACGTGACGTCGCGTATCAATCAAGGGATCCATTCTGTCCTCTCGCAGACCTCTCGTGTGATAACCCTGGCTCTAAGCACTTACTGCGACGTATGCCCACTAACGGGGTTTAGCTGTGAAGAAACTGGCGGTGGATTATTTGGATGATCATAAAGTAGCATGTATCATGAATGTGGATCTTGTACACCAGACCACGTAGACGATGGGCAATTAATACAGACAGACAGCGACTGCCTAACTCACGTTCATCTTGCCATCCTTCCTTCCTCTTCAGATCCCATTCGTTACCGTGCCTCCCTCTTCCTCCCAACACCTCATATTTCCCGATCGTACCTTCCTCCCTCATTCAGACATGTCTTCACCTACCTCATACCTCATCCCAATCCCCAAATTCCCCTCTCTGGCCACAACACCACAACCACTTCCCAACCCCTCCATCCACACAACAACAAACCCTCACAATGGACTCCCCTCCCCCGCACTACAAACTGCACCGCCCACGCACCGCCAACCCCGCCTCGCAGCAGCCCCAGGACCCCTCCCCCACCACCGAACCCCCCCGCTCGCCCAGACGCCAGAACCGCTCCAGCTCGCTGACCCAGCTCAGGCGCTCCTTGTCGAAGATGCGGCCGAGCAAGCGGCCCGAGCGAGGGGGGACGTTGGGAGGTAGGGGTGCGGGTGCAGAGGGCTACGGAGATGTGGACGATGAGTCGGACGCGAGGCGGAGCGATGCAGAGAGGAGGAAGGACGCGGACATTGATAGGGGGAGGTCGAGGAGTTGGAGTCGAAAGGAGGTCCGGGGTATGGATGATGTGGATACGAGTCGAGGAGGAGCGGGAGTCGGCGAAGATAGGGAAAAGGAAAAGGGGAGTGGCAGAGAGAAAACAGGTAGTGCGTTTCAGCGATTCTTGAATTTTCGAAAATCCTCGCTTTCCGGATCTTCAAGGCACGACGAGGCCGAAGGAGGGCGTCGCAAGAGCCACGATGAAGGAAAGAGAGAACAGATTACACAACCGCCATCGCCAGCTACTCAGATCCCGATCCGCAGTGCCACAGTCCCGAATGCCCCTACGAATCCTCCTGTTGGCCAAGGCACCATGAATAGCCAGCAGATGTTCGAGGACAAACGTGCAAGGCGCGAGCAGAGGAGGAGTTATAGGAGTAGCGAGGACTTCCTCGCCGTCGCTGGGGCAAATCCCCGAACGGGATACTGGGATGCCACGGCCACGGTGACGTCTACGTCTAGCAGCTCCGAACCGTCGGCTCGTGCACGCCAGCGGGAGGTGGAGATTGAGGAGAACAGACGGAAGATGGAGGCTGCGAAGAAGGAATTGGAAGAGGCGTTGGTGCGACGGGAGAAAGAGGTTGGGGAGAGGGAGAGACGGAAGAGAGAGAGTAGAGCTAGGAGAGAAAGGAGGAGAAGGGAAGCTAGACTGAAACATATGAAAAGCAGAGAAGGCGGCAGGTGGAGGTCTGAGGGTGAGGGCTGGAATATGGTTGTTGAGCCGGAATTGAGTCCCATTACGCAGAGTCTGGCGGGTAGCAGTCCACGTCGCGAATCGCGCGATGTGTCTCCTGGCCGCAAGGTGTCTGCGGAGGATCAGTTGCGAGGAATGCGAATTCCAGGAGAAGCTATCGAGCATGACTCTTTTACGGATATTCCTGCTACTCCGAGACAGAGATCACCTCAGAGACGATATCCTGATCGCGAATCGGTTCCGCCCCCACAGAGCAGACTGCCTGTCACACCAGTCCGACGGCCGCATTATCCTAGCGGAGCACCTGTTGAGCCTGCGCCGTATACGCCGTTGTCCAGGAAGCCTCTTCCTAATCCAAGTAGAATAGTGAGCGGCGAGAATGGGCTGTATGACATTTTTCCTTCTCGTGCCAAGGTAGGCAGCTCTCAGACGCCGATAGATCCTATGTACGGATTTCGACCGCACAAAAGTCCGCTTACGGGGATTCCGCAGCATCCTTCTCCTCAGAAATCAAATCAATACCGGGCTCCTTACGGCGAACCTGTTCCAAAGAGACGATACGATCTAGTAGATCCTCAAAGTCAAGGATCAACCAGCCGGGGCGGTCAGATGCATGATTCTAACAGTCCCTCGGAAAGAGAGGGTAAAGGGATAGCCCACATCGAATCTGATCCCTTTGGGACTGTACGCAGGAGAAGGCCCGGAAGTCCGCCAAAGCCCGATGGCCAGCCCCACCGTTCAGGATCTGAGGCACAGTCTCTACCAACAGAAATTCCTTCTCTGATGGGAAGCATACCCATTCGAAGATGGGACGCCGGACAGGACCCCTCAGATCTTCCATCTGGTGTAGTTGCCAAGAAAGAAGAAAGGCAACCCCGACGCCTAGAAGCTTCAAGTGAGACTATTGTACACCATAGAGTTGGAGAATCTTTGCCAGGGATTCTTCCAGAAGCTCTTCAACTTCTTCCTCTGATAAATGCAGTAAGACATACTCCTGGCTTGGCAATCACCACACCTGGAGAGTCAGAGCATCGAGACGACTTTCCCAAAGTGACCCCTGAACAGAGTTCTTTTTTAGGAATGACGCCAGGGGGGCGAGTAGAAGAAGAAGCTACAGCGACCCCACACCAGTCAGTTTCGACGAATCGAGCCCTGAACCACCACCGATCGCTCCAAAACCTGAAGGATACATTCCAGGCCAGGCGTATCAAGCACATCGCTTCGATGGGAGATCTCCCGCCATTCATCCTGAAGGACCCGATCACGGGAACGCCCGTCCCGATCATGCCTTCGAATTTCATGGTGCCGGAAGAGACAAGGAGCCAGAACTCGAAGGAAGAGAGTTTCGAGGGAGGAAAGAAGGATGTGTCCACCACCACCACCACATCCACCATCACCACTACTGGATCAGATCCTCTTCGATGCCTGCCAGAACAGACGGACGGCACCAGCAGCACAGTTCGATCGAGTCAACCACGGCCGAGACTGTTAAGCAGAATCCCAACATTAGGATCCTTCCCGAAGAGTATACGCAAAAGTTCGCCGAATGGCGCGTCCCCACGACCACCAGCAGATATCGATACATCATCGGTGGCTCCAGCAGGAGTGACACCGACGAAGCAGCGTACACCAAGGTGGTGTCGGAAAGTTTTCCTAGATTTAGGAAGAAAGGGGGGGCTGGCGAAGAGCACACCCACATCCACATCTATCTTCCCCGGCAAGGCACAAAGTCACACTCAATGGAATCTGGGAGATCTGGGAGCACAGAGAGGACAGTCCGGGGCACAAGGCGCAGCGAGACTGGCTCTGCGGAACGCGAGCGCACCAAGCATCAGTCCGGGACGAAGCCCAGGTCAAAAAGCAGGACTCCCTCGCGGAAACATAGACATAGGAGATCCATCGAAGAGCCGAAGACCCTCGGTCAACGATCTAGACATTTTGAAGAGAAGGGCTGAGAAAGGGCTCTTACCTGGCAGCCCATCGACGAACCGAGGCGGAGATGGATTCGTGGTGTGGCATTCCCACCCAGCGGCGGGCATGACGAAGAAGAAGAGAGACGATGATGCAAGAGGAGAGATGGAGAGAAAGCAGGCGTCGTTTAAAGGAGCAGCAGCAGTTGCGACAAGAGCGAAAGCCCGAACCCAGCCTGACGTGAAGGGCCAGCTCACGCTAGGGGGGATGCTCCAGGCGGCCAAGCAGATGGTGGTCACGGCGTGGTGGTTCGTCGAGCCCGTCTTCGATGCGAACTCGGCCTTCCGAAGGAGATGGGAACGACAGCAGCCGACATGGCACGACGCGCTTCTTATATGCGGCGCTTGTCTGTTTGGAGTCGGGGCGCTGCTAGCGGCAGTGCTGTGCGCGAGGGTGGTGGGGATGGTGCTACAGATTGTCAGGATGCTGAGCGGCGCATGCAGGTTCCTGCTGGGAGGTTGATGCGGTGCTGCTGCACTGTGTGATTGTGTCTGTGTGTGTATTGTGCAATACAGTAAGTATGGCATCATTAGCCTTGGATGGGTGCGAGTACTGAATAGATACTGTGTATGTAGGGAGTATTAATTATTATCCGTATATTATTTATCACTCTCTCGCTTGCAAGCGTCTTTATGCGTTGATATCTGTGAGAGGGCTGGTTGAGGCTCAGTTAAGGTATTGGCGAAGGGCGGAGGGCGGAGGGCGGGCGGATGGCGGGGAGAAGCAAGGCCGAGGGCGGAGAGCGGAAAGTGGAGGCATGAAGGCGGAGAGCAGCGGACGGATGCCGATCGGAGGTTCGTATGGTGTTAGGTAGAGGTAGGGCAGTGGGCCAGTGCCAATTGCTTGGCGTGCCGTGCCGTTCCTGGCATAGGCCGGACATTTGCATTGCATGGCGGGGAGTGGTCCAGAACTCTACTGTTAGGTACCTATCTACTTGTACCTAGATGGAGTAGCAGTGCTATTGCTATTACTACTGTTATTGGTATTGGTATTGGTATTGTTATTACTATTGCTATTATTATTATTATTATTATTATTATTGTTATTATTATTGTTATTATTATTATTATTGCTATTGCTATTGCTATACACATTATTGACTCAGGTACCTATACTGGACTGTACTATACGTACTTATAAGTACCTATGTTATTTGTTGTATGTATCCCCGATTCACGCTCATTTATCTGCGATCTCGCTTTAAGCGGATAGCCCACTTCGCCTCCGCCTCCATGCCCTCTAAGCAAGATCCTCCAATCACGGCTCGCTTAATACAGGGTTCGGCGTAATCACAGACATTCAACGCCTCCGGTTATCGGCCACCGACGATCGCTGCGTGAATTTGACGTCGATATCACAGAGGTCATATATCATCAACCCCGCGTTTTTGATCTTGCCTTTCCTCTCACAACACCAACAAACACACAATTCTCCCCTTCAATTCATTGCCTACCTCGACCACAGGGCTTTGAGGACTTCTACACCTCCTACCTATCTACATCTTCACTTGAGCCTTTCAGTCAGGATGCCTGCTGCTGAGGGTGCACCGCGTACTTTGTACGATAAGGTCTTCCAGGACCATATCGTCGACGAGAGACTCGATGGCACAATCCTTCTTTACATTGGTCAGTCGCCATCAGACGTGGGATCCAAGAGCTCAGGCTGACTTCACTACAGACAGACATTTAGTTCACGAAGTCACGTCGCCCGTATGCTTGCCTCAATCTCACCTTGTTTGTTTGCCGCACCAACTGACTGGAATTTAGCAAGCTTTTGAGGGTTTGGAGAAGGCGGGCAGAAAAGTCCGTCGTCCAGACTGCACTTTGGCAACAACTGATCACGTATGTATCTCTTGCCACCCCATCGCAATCCCATCACGAAGCTATATATACTGATTTATCATATTTAGAACGTCCCTACCACCTCGAGGAAAAACCTCAAGAACATCGAGACCTTTGTCGAGGAGGAGGATTCGAGATTACAATGCGTCACGTTGGAGGAGAATGTGAAGAAGTTCGGCATCACATATTTTGGCCTTGCGGATAAGCGTCAAGGTATCGTCCACGTTATCGGCCCTGAGCAGGGCTTCACACTCCCAGGCACTACTGTTGTCTGTGGCGACTCCCACACATCCACACATGGTGCTTTCGGAGCTTTGGCTTTCGGTATCGGAACTTCTGAGGTTGAGCACGTTCTCGCTACACAGACCATCATCACAAAGCGCTCAAAGAATATGAGAATCCAAGTCGAGGGCGAGCTTGCACCAGGTGTGGGATCGAAGGATGTCGTTCTCCATGCCATTGGACAAGTTGGTACTGCCGGTGGAACGGGTGCGGTTATCGAGTTTTGCGGTTCGGTCATCCGTGGATTGAGCATGGAGGCACGTATGTCTATGTGCAATATGTCTATTGAGGCCGGCGCTCGTGCTGGTATGGTTGCGCCAGATGAGATTACCTTCGAATACCTTAAGGGCCGTCCACTTGCACCGAAGCCAGGAACCGAGGAGTGGGATCGTGCGGTTAAGTACTGGACCAGCCTCCGCACTGACGAGGGTGCCAAGTTCGATGTTGATGTTCAGATCGATGCAAAGGACATTATCCCAACCATCACCTGGGGTACCAGCCCTGAGGATGTCATCCCAATTACTGGCTCCGTTCCAGACCCAGAGACCTTTGCAAGCGAGGCAAAGAAGGCCCAAGGCCGCCGCATGTTGGAGTACATGGGTCTTACTGCTGGCACAAAGATGGAGGATATCGAGGTTGACAAGGTATTCATTGGATCCTGCACCAACTCACGTATCGAGGATTTGAGAATGGCTGCGCAAGTCGTGAAGGGGCGCCAGGTCGCTGCAAACATCAAGCGCGCCATGGTCGTCCCAGGATCTGGCTTGGTCAAGGACCAGGCAGAGGCCGAGGGTCTCGACAAGATCTTCTTGGATGCTGGTTTCGAGTTCCGTGAGGCTGGTTGCTCGATGTGCTTGGGCATGAACCCAGATATCTTGTCGCCAAAGGAGCGATGCGCATCCACCTCCAACAGAAACTTCGAGGGACGTCAAGGTGCTCAAGGACGCACCCATTTGATGTCCCCAGCCATGGCCGCCGCCGCCGCCATCTCCGGTAAGCTTGCCGACGTCCGCAAGTACGCTCGCCCAGCTTCTCCAGTCGAGATTGAGGCTCCAAAACTTGCCGCACACACCCCAGCTCCTTCGGCGAAGGCCCACGTCGACGAGCGTGTCCTCACCGACGACGACGAGAAGGAGGCGATTGGCGACCAGCCAGAAGACAGCGGGCCACAGGTCAACACCACCGCACCAACCTCCGCATCCGGCTTCCCGAAGTTCACCATCCACAAGGGCCTCGCCGCGCCCATGGAGCGCGCCAACGTCGACACGGACGCCATCATCCCCAAGCAGTTCCTCAAGACAATCAAGCGCACAGGCCTCGGCTCGGCCCTCTTCTACGCCTGGCGCTTCAATGCCGACGGCTCCGAGAATGCCGACTTCGTGCTCAACAAGGAGCCGTACCGCAACGCCAAGATCCTCGTCGTCACGGGCGAGAACTTCGGCTGCGGCTCATCGCGCGAGCACGCGCCGTGGGCGCTCCTCGACTTCGGCATCAAGTGCGTGATCGCGCCGTCGTATGCCGACATCTTCTTCAACAACACCTTCAAGAACGGCATGCTCCCGATCGCGATCAGCAACGCGGACGATCTGGAGAGGATCGCGGCGGAGGCGCGCGCGGGCCGCGAGATCGAGGTCGACCTGCCGAACCAGCTCATCAAGGACGCGGCCGGCGCGACGATCTGCGCGTTCCCCGTCGAGGAGTTCCGCAAGCACTGCCTGGTCAACGGGCTCGACGACATCGGACTGACGATGCAAATGGACGAGCAGATCCGCGCGTTCGAGGCCAAGATGTCGCGCGAGACGCCGTGGCTCGACGGCCGTGGGTACCTCAAGCGGCCCGGCATGGGCGGCGCGCTGGCGGCCAAGGCGGTCAAGGTGCCGGCGACGAATCGGGGGGAGGAGCTGAAGGAGCCGCTCGAGTGGTAGGGGGTGCGAGCGGATGTGTATTGGTAATTTGGTTAGGGGATTCGGAGACGGGATTGCGTTGATCTTTATACTCCTCGGCGCGGGAGCATCGGGGTCGTTGATGGATAGGATGGCATCGATCGATCTGGGATGGAGGCAGGGCGGGAGGGGGGGATGTATGGCCTGGATCAGGCTTAGTCTGCTTTGATTTGCTTGAGCGTGCATTTGGAGGTGTGCTTCGCGCGTTCGTCGAACCGAACTGTTGTTCTTGGGAGATGCAGAGATACAGAGACGCGATGGTTTGCAGATGCGGTCACGCGATCGATCGATCCATCGATGAATGAGAGAAAAGTCTACGACTCGATTTGTATGTCAAAGTGAAGAAATTCAACCAAGCGCGGGTAAACGCCGGGAGCAACTATGACTCTCTTAAGGCATCCAAATGCCTCGTCATCTAATTAGTGACGCGCATGAATGGATTAACGAGATTCCCACTGTCCCTATCTACTGTCTAGTGAAACCACAGCCAAGGGAACGGGCTTGGCAGAATCAGCGTGGAAAGAAGACCCTGTTAAGCTCGACTCTAGTTTGACATTGTGAAAAGACATAGGGGATGTAGAATAGGTGGGAGCTTCGGCGCTGGTGAGTGCTAATGACGAGTGAGGTGGATTTAATGGGATTCCTCGTATGCTGTCCAGGAATGAATTGATTCGTTATCCCTCACAGAACATGCATGTGTTATATATATCGCAGGCACTCCCCAAACGCCGCTCATGCACCATCAATTAAATACATCACCCCCTCCGTCTCCTCTCCTCCTCATAGCCCCCCAAACTTCCTCCGCTCCCCGCACTCCCCCTTCTCCTCCCCTCCTCCCTCATCCTCCTCACCGGACTCGCCAGCCTCTCCCTCTCCCTCTCCCTGCCCTCGGCAATCTCCCTCGCCGCAGCCTGCAACGAGTTCCTCGGCGCCTCCCGACTCCGGCCCATATCATACATACTCCCCGCCTTCTTCAGCGGGCTGTTCGCATGGCTATACACCCCCAGCGACCCGCCATCGCCCGTCCCCGTCCCCGTCGACGCGCGGAACTGCGGCTGCCGGAGCGCAGTCGCCGCCGTGCGCAGTGGCGTGCTCTCGCGCCTGTGGCTCTGGCTCTGGCCCTGGAAGATCGACTGCGCCAGCGACTGCGACTGCGATGTCTGCGCCTGCGGCGTCGTGAAGATCGGGTTCACGGGGTTCGGCACCAGCGTCCAGCGGTGCGGGACGCCGGCGCCGCGGTCGTCGGGCGAGATGTGGCGCGCGTAGTTGGGGTTGGGGTTGATCTTGAAGGCGCGGCGGAGGATGGTGGTCGGGGTGTAGGTCGTGACGTCCTCGGCGGCGATGAGGAGGGTGGAGGTGTCCGGGTCGAGGGCGGGGTCCGTGGAGGTGGAAGTGGAGGTGGAGAACTGCGTGCCGACGTCGCGGACGGGCGGGTTGAGGTTCGGGTGCACGTACTTGGTGTCGTATTCGTTGAGGACTTCTTTGTGGATGACGGCGGTGTCTTTGGCCTGTTGGGTGAAGTTCGATTGCAGGAGCAGGAGTTGCGCAGTCATCAGGAGCTCCAGGACGAGCGTTGTGAGCACCGTCATGCTGGGCCTGGGGTCCAGATTGCCGATCGGCAGGAAGAGCCAGTAGACCAGCACGTGGCCGGGCGAGAAGAGACAGAAGAGCTGCAGGCTGATGGGCAGAGGGTCCCAGACGGCGAGCTCCCAGACGTCGCGCGTTGCATCGGGGTGGGAGCGGGAGGCGGCGGAGGTGTCGCCGATGAGCTTTTGGACGAGGCTGAGGGGGGAGTTGGAGGGGGAGGAGTCGACGCGGACGCGGGAGGCGTTGGGGGTGGTGGGGTTGGTGGAGAGGGGGGTTTCGAAGAGGCGGTAGTGACGCCGGCGGAGGAAGGTGTAGCTCGCGTTTGCGATGGATGTGAGGGTGAGAAGCGTTACTGTTATCCTTGCCTAAGCACCCTCTCATCAGCATCTCGTCTCCCGAGTCCGAAAGCCAGAAGAATACGTAGATCGGAGAGCGCAGGGAGGGAAAGGGCAGCTCGAGGAGCAAGAACGTACAACCCAGCCCAACCACCCAGCTCCCCCACTATCCCCGAACACATCGTCCACATTCCTCACCTGCCGTCCACTGTTCGCCCTGGCGAGCAAGAACACAAAGTTCAGCGACAGGCCCAAGGTCGTAGCGAAGCCGTGGGTGTCCCAATCCCGCGTCTCGAACTCTTCGCTGAGGTAGAGTAGGAAGTCCAGCGGGTTGAGGTACGCCTTGAGGCGCTCGGCGAGCGGTTTGCGGCGCACGAGGCGGGGCATGGCGGGGGGTTCTTCCTCTTTAGTTGCTGCGCATAGCCAGAGAGAGCAAGGCGACTGAATAGGGGCCTGGACGCTGTTGGAGATGATGGTGAATTAGAAAATGGCCGTCTTTGTTTACATGCGCTGGGTGATGGGATAAATTCGCGTAGCCTGATATGCTGGTGACAGGGATAAGGTCATAAGGAGCTCGATAAGACTAGCGCCGCTGCAAGCCGCTGTGGGCGTAGCTGTGATGGACTGCACAGGAACCCCCTCCACGGCTGCATCTTGACTTGGATTGTTGACGACGCAACACAAGATGGCTGCTGCACCGTCTGCGTATAAGGACAGGCAGTTCCTCGCTGTTATTGGCGATGAGGTATGTTCCCAAGCTCGGAGGAACAGAGGAGAGAGAGGAGAGTTACTGATGGGTCTCGACAGGACTCCGTGACTGGATTGCTGCTTGCGGGCATTGGCGTATGCATCATTGCGAAATCACCTCTATAGGCATTGCATGGCACTGATGATAATTAGCATGTCACCGCGCCGCCAGATTCCCAGAAGAACTTCCTCGTCGTCGACGCCAAGACCGAGACCGCAGCGATCGAGGCCGCCTTCGCGCGCTTCACGAGCGAGAGAAAGGATATTGGAATTCTCCTGATCAATCAACATGTACGTTTACGTTCACTACCCGGAGCGTTCGCGTGATCGAGATGCGAGGCAGAGGGCTGACATGCATGGCGTGCGCTAGATTGCGGAACGCATCAGACACACCGTCGACACTTACACGGCGGCTTTCCCGGCGCTGCTCGAGATCCCGAGCAAAGATCATCCGTATGATCCGGAGAAGGATAGTGTGTTGAGGAGGGTGAGAAGGTTGTTCGGGGAGTAAGTGGGGGGTTTCGGGCAGGGGAAGGCGATGCCGGACGGCTGGGCAAGTGTATATATCATGGGGAGTCAGATGCACGAATAGGCGTTATTTTGTGTTAAGGAAGCGAATGTTACGCGAATCGAAGATTGAGTGGTTTCCGAAAGCATTCATCCAAGGGCCGGGCATTCAATGTTCAAGGATGTATATGTGATATCATGGTTTCCAGGCATGATAGAGCTCAGTGCAAAACACGCCGAGGTGCAAGCCTGAAGACAATGGTCTTGCAAAATGCCATTGTAATCTCACTATATGTATGACAGCAAACTATGCTAAACTAACGCCGCAGAAGGTCCCAAGGCCCAGACCAAAGTAATGAGAACTCCGTACAGAAGGTATCGCAAACAGGAACTCATCGTGCTTCCAAAGCATGGCCGTAAAATTGCGTATTCACTCTATTGGGAGAAACCGAGAGAGATGTCGCTTCAATGCTCCGTGTCTACTGTGAGAAGATGACAGTCGCAGTCAGGCAAGTGATCGGCTCGTCCTCGGCAGAAAAGACCTCAGCAACAACGGTGTATTTTCCCTATCGCAGTGTCAGCAATGCATATGTTAAGAGTTGCGTGTAAGGAGAAGACGGCGTAAAGATTGAACGTACTGGTGGGATCTGTGCTGGCATGTCCACCTCCTTGGTGATGGTCGTCTTGCCCTTCTGGATGGGGCACTCCATGTCGACGTTCTGGATCTGCTCGCACAAGTCCGCCGTGGTGCTGAGAAGCTTGATCAGGCCGTACTTGACTTGAAGGCGGACATATGCTCCCTGGCCGATTTCTTTCTTGAATGTGCCGACTGCTTCGATGGTAAGGGTCTCGCCGCTACGAGCATGTCAGCAAAGGCGCACGACGACAGTAAGAGGACTGCAGGAGACGTACGCAAGAGGTGGGTTCGGAGAGAGGTTAACATGCTCGATGGTCAACAGATCCGAGTCGTGTTCTGGCGTGCAATGTTGCAGCGGTGAAGCGCCGGGAATGTCGAGCCTGTCATCGTAGACGACGGCCTGCTTGTCGCCAGGCCAGATAGATAAGCCCTCGACGACGGCGGCGACGCTCAAGAGCAACGGGACGATTGTCGCAAACACCTTCATGATTGCTACGTTTGCTTCGAAGGTATGTGGTATCTGGTATGTGGTATCTGATATCTGGGGAGTTCGTGATATGGGGATCTGTGAAGCAGGAGTGGTGAATAGGTAGTGAGCCTCTAAATGCGGGCTGCTTATCGAAGTGGTTGGGGCGAGGTCACGGTCACGATCACGATCAGGGGTGTGCAGGCTGAGGCGAGGCCAAAGAGACGCTAAGGCGATGAGATGGAAGTGAGGGGGAATGACGTCCTTGGCTCACGGCGACCGGGCCTTTCCCACACTGATTCTGTGACTGTGAAGTGCAGTCTGGTAGGTAGTAGAGTAGCTAATGGCCGAAGCTGACTCTAACGATTGTTATAATAAAGCGTAACAGTCGAATGCATGTATATGTGTTTATTATATATGCATATAGGTGTACATGTATGTATGTATGTATGTATGCATGTCACGAATGACGATGGAGGATGCGTCGAAGTGCAAGGCGACAGTTCAGGCTCCCATCATGATTATCTCCAGCCATATCACCTGTGTGTGAGTGTCTCTGGTAGCGAAGATCACGAGTAGAGAAAGAGTAGTAGTGATTCAAGGTAGTGAGTGATAGTAGTGATGATAGTGAGTGATAGTAGTGAGTGATAGTGAGTGATAGTAGTGAGTGATAGTGGCTAATAGTGAGTGATAGTAGTGAGTGATAGTGAGTGATAGTAGTGAGTGATAGCGAGTGATAGTGAGTGTGCCGCTCCCTCCTCCGGGTCAGTAAGCACTAACTACATTTAGAGCGGGACAGAGCAGGAGTGCAACTAACTGCCTTTCCGCTACTGCCACACCCTCTCCTTCGACAAATCCCCACCTCACCCCCCCTCTTACGCGAGCGAAATGGACCATTCTTAGCGCTCCAAATCCGGACTGGATACGAAGCCACACATCCATTTTAACGAATCACGAATCTGACCAATCACCAACCACCGCTACAAGAAGAATGCCTCCCACCCATCCCATCCATCCCCATCCCATCCTATCCTGTCCTATCCCATCCTTCCCTTCCCTTCCCTTCCTTCCTTCCTCCCCATTGCCAGTTCTTCTTCCTTCTGCCTTCTCCTCATTCCTTCCCTCTCTCCTCCTCCCTCTCGACACCACTTACTTACGCCTTTCGCCTTCACACTCTTTCTCTCGTCCAGACGCCACACCATCTACAAACATCTTCGATTCATTCTCACATCGACTGGCGTATCCCATTGCGCTTCACAACAACCGACGCCTTTCGCATCTTCCACTTCCACTTCCACTTCTCAGCTGAAACTCTCGTCCGAAGGCCTCGTCCTCTCCTCACTGCGAACGCCCCTTCTTGAGCATCGACGACACCCTCTTCTCTCCATGATAGTGCTCGGGCACAGAACACAGTCCTTCTCCGTGTCGTCCCTTGTCGTCTAGTCCATCGTGGACAACGACAGCTTTACTTGCCACTCTCCCTTGCTCCATCGAGTCCCATCCATCTCAAGGGACACAGGACACGACGTGACAAAGGAATCGCCTTCTCCTTCTACGGCGCCACAAGCGAATGACCGCTAGGCCTGAAGTCGATTGCTTCAGTGTCTTGCGATACCCATATCCTTCGCGTCGCTGTTGCTTTCGTCGTCATGCGACATCAGACTAAAGCATCAGTGAACTCATCTTGACCTTCCCGTAGCTGGAGCCACTGAAAGGCTGTTGCTAGATTATGACAGAAAGGACCTTTTCAATACCACCGCCGATCGCGCAGAGTCAGCCCGTCTCGCATTCCTCTGCCCCGAATAACTCTCGAGGTGCGCTTGTCGCCGCCGACTCTGTTGACGAGGAGCCCTACACCATCAAGTGCATCTGCGACTACTCGGATGACGACGGCAATACAATCTACTGCGAATCATGCGATACCTGGCAGCACATTGAATGTTTCTATCCCGGCCATGTTGAGCAGGCTTCTCGCGAAGACTTCGATCACCTCTGCGCCGATTGCAACCCAAGGCCGTTGGACAGGAGGAAGGCACACGAGCGACAGCGCCAACAAAGACAGGACCGGCCTCTCCAAGATTACGGCGAGAAGAAGGCCAAGCGACCTCCCTCGAAGAGCCATAAAAAGAAGCCGAAACCATCCGACCTCCTAACTAATGGCCACCATGATCTCGATCCTCATCACGGCCCCAAGAGTGGCAGCGCACAAGACCACGCCCCCTCTCATACGAAGAAGTCCAGATCGCATCATCGAGCACAACAATCCATCAGCTCGCAAGTTCCCAAGCGCAGCCCGTCTAGTCATTCTCGCAGCCACTCCCACGCCCATCCTCTGAGTCCAGCGACGACGCCACCGGACTTGCCGAACGACTTCATAATACATACATACTCGAAGCAATTCCAAACCTTGTGCGAAAATGACCCTGGAGCTGAAGATCTCCAGGCGAACTCGTTTGCGAGCTTAGCAGTAACTGATGCCATGTCGCTTTGGCTTCGCGACCCAGAAAAGCTGCGAAAGGATACTGGTGTCCAAAGCACTCGAGAGGTCTTCCAGATGGTTAGGCCGGATGTCGACTTTGCTGGGTATCATTGGCCGCAGTTGCAGATCAAATCGAAACCCATCGTTTCCAAAGGATCGGAGCTACAATTACGCTATCTGTCCATCGTAGATCCTCTTCGACAGAAGGATGCGCTGGTCGGCGAGCTGAGAGGATTTGTCGGATTCCAAAAGAGCTATGTCGATGAAGACCCTCAGGGCTATGCCAAGCTCTGCCATCCCCCGCCATTCGTCTTCTTTCATCCAAGCCTCCCACTTTACATCGACACCAGACGAGAAGGTTCACAATGTCGGTACATACGAAGAAGTTGTCGGCCGAATACGACCTTAGACACCTACATCACGAACCAATCAGAATATCATTTCTGTTTCCTGAACGAGCATCCGCTTCCTGCTAACGCCCAGATAACGATGCCTTGGGATTTTAGATTCCCCAGGTCCTACAGCAAGCTCTATTTGTACGCGCTGGGACTGTCCGACGACGTGGAAGACCTCGATGAAAAGGAAATCAACGAACAACAGTATGATGAGCTGAGCGAGCTTATCAACAACGTCCTTTCGGACTATGGCGGCTGTGCATGCGATCTCGGTAATGATTGCGCCTTCGTTCGATTTCATCGAAATTACCAGGCCAGAGTGCGTGCACAGTCACATGCCACGAAGCCGAAGAAGGCACGGAAACCCCGACAGCATGTTTCTCCCATAAGTACTGGACATGCCACGAATAGTCGTGATGCCAGTGAAGGCCGACAGGACGATGCCGAGGAGGACGGTCGGTCGACCTCGGGTTCCATCAAACATCACAGTCGGGATATGACACCATTTGCTGGTGGTCTTGATATAAACTCAACCGAATTGGTCTCGGATCGAGATAAGAGGAAGCTTGCCGATATTGAAAAGTCGTTCGAGCAGTTGGACAAGCAACCGCCGAAAAAGAAGAAGCGTGGATCAGATGGGCCGATACTTCCTTCTCATTCATCGAACGCCGTTTCAACTACTCAGCGAGCCAAGTCAAAGGTTGCTTCTCGTACGGCTTCTACATCGACACAAGCAAACGGTGTTAGAAAAAGCGTCTCCAGACATCAATCGGAGTCTCCTGCGGCCATGTCGCCAAAAACGATAGCAGCCTCAATATCAGGACGAGTATCTAGGCAAGCATCAGTGCCAGCACGTTCATGCCAACTATCGCCCATACGGAAAACCAACTACGTGGAAGCATCTACACAAACCGATCCGGAACCTGATGCTTGGTATAGCCCCCCACCAAGACTGAAGAAGAGGTTCGTGCCTCTATGCAGGCGTCTTGTCGAGAACCAAAAGAAGATCTGGGCGATGCAGGAATCCAGGAGGGCGTCGTTCATTTCGGCAATGGAAATGCAATCTAGAATGGAAGGAGTGGATATTACGAGCAGTCATCCCTCGAGTCCAGAGTCAAGTAGGCCCGAGAGTGCTCGCTTGCCCAATGGTATCTACGAGGCAGTGCCGTCAGATTCGGACGCTCCGAAGCCTCCGGTCGATAAGTCCGGAGAATCTGTGGACACGTCGATGCCAGATGCACCACCAACCACGACCGAACCTATGGCGAAACCACCTCCGCCTTCTTGGACTGGAGTTTTGCAGCCAGTATCTATTAATCCCAGCCTGCCATCCGATCACAGAATTCCTGATCTGAAGATACAGATGCCCACAGGATTGTCATTATCTTCTAATCTCTTGGCCAGTCCTTCAACATTCTCTGTGGCACATCCTCTTTATTCCCCTGCTGGGTCTATAGCACAGTCGCCTCTAGGTACAACATACCCATCTACATTTTCACCATCAGTGCTGAGCAGCGTCGGACAACATCCACCTCCTGTGAAGAAAAAGCTGAGTCTCAGCGCATACAACGCGATGAAAAAGAAGTTGCCAGATGCATCAGCGACGCCCAAGGCTGAACCGACAGAGGCGGAGTCAGCTGCACCTTCCACTCCGCTAAAGACGTCATCGTCTCTCTCAGAAGGAATAAAGGCATCGGATATCCCCGAAAAGCCCGCGGCGGCTGAATCACCACTGGACGAGAAGAACAAGGAATCAGGCACGACGGGCGTTACGGTTACGGTTGACGGCACCACCACGGAAGACAAACAGTCCGGCCGCGGTCCTCCGTTGTAAAAACACAAAAGGGAAATCTAGATCTGCTGATCTTTGGGTGGTTGGGGGGGAGCTCTGGAGTTTCCAACCCTTCTTCGTGAACTACAAGTTTTTTTTTACCTTACCTTTTTCGGGTTGGCCTTTTCATATTTTTTTGTGGGGGATTATTGTTTTGCGAAAAGAAAGCTCATGGATGAAGTTTTGATGCAAATGCCCTCTTTGATGAATGCTTTCTCAGCGTTTTTTGTTGGTTTTGGGGGGAAGGATGGGGGCGTTTTCATGGGTTCAAAATGGGGACCTTACCTACGTACCGATATTAAAGGGGGGGGGGGTTTGGCGTATTGGCTTTGGGCAAGGCGGAGAGGTCGGGATGGGATTTGGGGGGGAGGGTCGGGGGATTATTGGAGGGGGGCTGGGAATAACCCGTGTATGTTAGTATAGCGGGAGGGACGAAAGGCCTGATGACGGCCGTTTGAAAGATTATGTGTCGGCGTCTCGTGCCTGTGAATATGTGATCTGCCTGCCTGCCTGGAGAGAATGGGGGTGACTCGTGAGGGAGAGGGGTTCTTTACTTCAAGAGGAGGCTTATGGGACGGCGGAAGAGTCAGACATTCCACGTCTATGCGCAGAGATGGAGGACGAGCCTTCTTCTCCCTCTTCTCTTGCGGCATCTAAGAACCTCGCTCCCTGTCCTCGGCGGGATCCAAGCGTCGATGGTGATGAGCCTGCAATCCTCGCAATTGCTCTTTGCTGAGCAAAGGACCGCGCCCAGTGCGTCCTGCGTGAGGCGTTGGTCGAGTCTTCGCTTTAGACTCATAGTTTCTTTAACTGCATATGCTGTTCTCTTTTTAGAAAGGATAAGAGAAGAGATTCTACTATGGCCATGATTGTAAACAAGCGTAGTCTTTCCGTATCCGTACCTTCCCTATTTATATAGTTAGGTCATTTCCTCTTCCTCTTTTCTCTCTCCAACTCTTAATTTCATCTTCAGCTATAGCAATAGCATCATCTAGGACTTTCTTTGTCTCCTTTCTTGAGCTCTCCTTTGTTACCTTCGATCCAGAGCTCTTGACTTCAATTCATGACTATCGGTGTCATTTCCTTCACCACTATCCTTCCCACTGCCACTCTTCTCGCTGCTGCGCGGGCTCTCACCGTCAGCATTCTTTTTCTCATCTGTCCAAGATCAAGCTTGCAAGCAGTGGCTCGGTGCTCGAGTCCCTTCTGCATTTTCGTCCAGCGCCCGTCCGTTGCCATCTGCACGCTTCCTTTCTGAAGTTTGTTCAGGGAGGGAGGGTTGCTGTCCTTGTCTCCCCCACCGCGCGTCGAGTTCATATATGCGTCTACAACCCCAATCCCATCTCTCTGTGCACATCTCGCACCCATTTGCTGCTCTTTCTCTTCCCACTACACTATCAGCATCTACACAGGAGTCTCCGTCGTGAAAACAAAGTTTCTGCCCGTATTCAGGCGTGGGGCGAAGGAGATGGCAGGGTGAAGCTGGATGCGTGGATGCATGGGCGTCGAGGTCCTGCCTGCATCTTCCGTGCTTTGGGCGACGCGTGAGGAGAAGAAGCCTCGCAAAACCTCGCAAGATGAGTTATATGGGGGGGGACATAGTGGTCGAATACTGGACATTAATTGGGATGCTGACGCCAGGTACATGAAGGGGCCTATTGTGCAGTTTCGGCGTGGAGGAGGAGTGGTAGTATGTGCGTGCGGCGGGAGGGTGAACGGCAGCGATGAAATGAGAGGTGAGAAGTGTTCAAACAGTCATAGAAGTACACAGCTGGGCTGCCTTGACCGAACAGCTTCATCTTTTAGCTCTGGCAGAAAATGTTGTCCCCTATTGCTGCTTGAATTTTCTTGCGTCCAACATGATTTGGAACTATAAGAATGCTGGCGATATTTACTTGATTTATATATAGGAGGGCAGCCATCCAGGATCCTGATTCTTCAGGAGATCAGGATGGTGAGCATCTCAGGAGTCAACGGATTATGGGTAAGACCGCACGCGATCATGCTGGCTGTTTCCAATATCTCTTCAGCATTACACCGTGTTAACAATACACATCTATACCGTTACATCTCACCCACGCAAAGTCTATAGGTTATCCGCCGTGAAAATCAGCAACGCCGCCTTATGTCTAATGAACAGTCCCAGCAGCCCAACTGCTGTCTGCATGGCGAGCAATTCGATCGCCAGTCTATCCTCCCTCAGCGGTCCACGCCACACAAGCCAAAGATTCAAAATCGTCATATTCGTCGTCTCCATCACCTGCCCATCCTCATTCCTCTGCACGCGCATCAACCCCAGCGCGTCGAGTGTCCCCACCAGCGCAGCCTGCAGTTTATTCGGCGGATGCGGCCACGGCGTGACGCTCGCTTCTAACAGTCCCGTTCGCGCATTGAATCTCGGCAGCCGATGTCGCGGACAGTCGATGATCCGGAACAGCTGCGGGGCGGAGTAGAGGAAGTTGAGGATCTGGGGGATGAACAGCAGCAGGAGGGTCTTGGAGAAATGCCCCAGGATTCCGACGACGGCGAAGACCATGCCCGCGAAGTAGCAGTAGGTGTCGCCCACGAAGACCTGCGAGGGGTACCAGTTGTGTGCCCAGAGGGCGAGGGAGACGCCGATGAAGGGGAGGAGGAAGAAGAGGGAGAAGAGATGCGAGTCTGTGGCTGGATGTGGGTATCTCGTGAAGATATACAAGGAGTCATTGAGAACCAGGAGGAAGGCGATGACGAGGGACTGCGAGACTTCGATGCCGTTGATGCCAGCTAGGATGTTTATGCTGTTTGGGCAGAAGATGGCGATGCCGGCCATGTAGACATAGTATAAATAGCCCAGGTTGAATAACTCACCAAGGTAAGGGCGCAGGAAGATGGGGACGACGACCTGCGTGACGCCGAAATCGACGAAGTAGACGGTGAGGATGGGGATGGAGGCGAAGGCCGGGATAAAGAACTTGTGGCGCCAGCGGATGTCGAAGAGGTCGTCGCCGAGGCCCAGGATGACGACGGATTGAAGGGAGAGGAGGGCCGAGAGGTAGGATGCGAGCTGTGCACACATATCAGTTCATGCTTCACATGCACTGGCAGAGGGTAATGGACCTTATTGTGAGGAAACCTGTGCAAAAACCGCCCAGTGTGGATGTCTTGAAGTTGTACTTCAAATACAACATCTTTGTTTCCTCCTCCCGACGTAGCTGCCACGATGTCCTTATAGAAGGGAAATGGGATGAAGACAATCATAATCAGCAAATACACCACTGCACAAATCGCGCCCATCGTCTCCGGAATCTCCTTCTTGTGCACTTTACTCATATCCTTCCCCTTCAATCCCGCCTTCATGAACGTCGGGCCCAGCCAGCGGATCATAGCATACGTCGCCGCAAACGCAACGCCGCTGAAGGCCAGCGAGGCGATGAGAGGCTCGCCATCGCCCTGGAAAGTGTTGGCTACGACGGCAACGCACGCGAGGAACAAGGACAGGAGACTCAGTTGCTCCGTCAAGGAGAGCTCTGAGGACGACATCGCCGGAGGACCATTCCTTGCTTGCTGGTGGAAGCTAAATGCTAAACTCCCTGGAAGGTTATTTTTGAAGTGTTGGAACGTGGCTTCTCAGCCTTGCAGCGCTTGGACCAGCCGGGCTCAGCCTTGGAGGGCCGGCATGCGCAAGCTTCACTTTGCGACGACATCACGACTGTGACGACTGATGCTTAAGTGAAGCCGCGCTGCGAGCGCATCGTCTGCGCAATGTCATCGGCGATGGCGGAGGACGTGTTTGGAGAATCGACTGGGTTTTCCATTCAGCCGCATGGGCATCGGGATATGGTCGAGGCTTCGAGCTTCAACAGCTATGGGACGCGATTCGCGCTTGGGTCTGCCGATGGGAAGATCAAGGTCTTTGACAGACTGAGAAATGGAACTTGGAGCTTGTGCGATACATGGGCGGCGCATAATGCGGAGATCTTAGAGGTAATCGTCAATATCGAGATAGACTGCGCCGATATTGATCGCATACAGATACATTGGCTGCCTCCGACCATCCACCCGAATCTCGTGGCTTCCATAGCTACAGATGGCAGATTCAGACTCTGGGCCGAAGATCCTACCATAGCTCCCCTGAATGGACGTCGTTTCAACTCGAAGTCGAACCGACCGGTATATGACATGCGATCGGCATCCAGAGCTCCGTATCTTTCATTCGCGATTAAGCACAACCCAGAGACACGAAATACATACTTAGCCTTGGTTGATCGCAACGCTCTACTGACGGTCTACGAGAATGAGGAGCCAGAGAATATGACGAGTTGGACGCAGATTGATCAATTCCTCGTCTGTGAGAAGCCAGCCAGAGGAGAGGAAGTCTCGTTCAAGGTCTCATTTGATCCCAATCTGGAGCCGTGTTATCAAGCAATCCGCGAAGGAGTCCCGAGGGATTCTTTGGGCATCATCGTTGCCGGCATGAATACTGCCAGAATATGGCGCACGAAGGTGATATCCCACGATGTGAGTTTGGGATCAGGCAGCACCAGAGAGTTTTATCGAGCTGCGGATTTGCCGGATCATAAGGGGTTGGTGAGAGATGTGGCTTGGGCGGCTGGAAGTATTAGGGGCTACGATATATGCGCTACAGCTTGTAAAGACGGCATGGTCAGAGTCTTCGAGGTGCGCACGCCGCCGAAGGATGGGCAGGAATCGATGAATATGCCGTATGAGGATTATCCTACCAGCAAGGCCGGGCCATCGCGGACGAGTCTTGAAATAAAGGATGGTCCGTCAGGCATAGGTGCTGGGCTTGCGACAGTGAGGTCTAGCTTGAGTGGAAGCAGGCAGACTGGAGAATATTCTCAGCCCGGGCAGGTTCAGCATGTCGTCAAAGAAGTGGCTAAACTTGATGGTCATCATGGACCAGTCTGGCGCTGTAAATTTGATGATGATGGACAGATGTTGGGCACAACTGGAGATGATGGGAAGCTCCTGCTGTGGAGAAGACAGCCAAATGGCCAGTGGTGTCTGAATGGAGAGCTTGCCATGAAGAGAGGGCCTGTTGCTTGAACGGCTGGCGGTATGTGAGTTTTAGGAGCACCGTGTACTTGTGCGGTGTGACAGTATACCACAAAGGGTACATGTATGTATGCCATGCCGCTTTGGCATTTGAAGACCGGGTCAGCGATGATGATTTTGTCAGCAGTATTGTAAATATAGGACGTATGATGATATGGATTTGAAATGGAAGAGCCAATTCTGAAACGGAAACGACCACCGTCTATGGTCCAATTTCCATGGACCCTTGATATCGCAGCACGTTAGCTAATGATTTCCAGGCAAATCCTTTTGACCCCTCAGGGTAGTCATTAGAGGGAGGCGAGTATATCCTGTAATCGACAACTATTTATATATTGCATTAAGAAAGGGACTCTTAGGCCCTCATTAGACTTTTGCCTTGACATGCATTTCTGCAGCTGGATCTTCACCACGGAACACGGCTTCCCCACGAGTATGATGTACATAGGTATCTAGGTACATACCCACTCTGTACCGTACATCCGTACTCTACATACATTAGTAAGTCGGCCGCTTGCCAATATTCCGCCCTATGTATGTACGTGCCCGCATTCTTAGAGGATTAACCTTCAGCCTCTCACGCGCTTTGGGTGTCAGCCCAATGAGCGACTTCCTCCTTCTCAACAACAACTATACGAGCCACCCAGATACGTAATTTATCTGGCGCCATCGAACTCTGTTACGATTAACAGATTAACAGGTTAACAGGTTAACGATTAACAGGTTAACAGCGTGTCTCATACACATATATCCCTTCATGTTCACGACATCATGTAATGTAAACGGCATGATCATCAACCGCGATGATGGTATTCTCTGGCCTGCTCAAGTCCGGGAACGACCAGCAACGCCCTCCACGAACCTCCTCTGGCTCGCCGGGAGCAGGTAGCTCTCCGAGCCACTCGAGAAAAGGCTCTACGGGCCCCGAAGATCTGTCGTTCATATCGAATGAATCTCAACTCCAGAATGTTGAAACCGAACCACCGGAGCTCCGCGACTTGAACAACAGCCTTGCCGCCTTGGCTGCCATATTCCCCGATGTCCAGACCGAAGTCTTTCGTGAGATGCTGTCGAGCTTTGATGAGGAGTCTCGACTGGCCGTCGTTACGGAAGCTTTGATCAAGAATAAGATGAAATGGGCCGGAGGACGATATAAAGTCGTGGGCAAGGAAACGTCACGGCAAGACAAGGCTGTCACAAGTGAAGGTGCCAACGCGTTGTCAACGGAAGAGAAATTCAGAAGTACTGCATATAAGCTAGCAGTCAAGAATGCGGCATACAATGAGTTCAAGGGATTGTCCCATTCGACTGTCAAGGCTGTCCTGGCCGAACACAACCATTCCTATACCCGAGCTCGGCCAACGCTTGCCGCTCTTCACGCCAGATCATGGAGGTTCTCTATAGCTTCTATCTTCAGCAGGAAGAAAGTCAACCCCGAGCAAAATCCTTGGGTCGTGTGGCATTCGACAGGCTTCGGTTCGATTATTCCTACGCTGAAGACCACGGGCTGCGCGGAATTAGACAGGGAATTATTCGATTCCCTAATCAAGCCTCTGCAAAGACGCAACCAAGCCGAGCAGCTGGGAAAAGACCATATGCTTGCATTGGATCTCAATACCCAGGAGGCAGAAGTGGCGGAATCACTATATGACTGCGAATGCTGTTATACTTCAACAACATTTGAAGAACTCTCAGCATGCAGTGACGGAGGCCACTTTGTATGCTTCCAGTGCATAAGGCATGCTCTGAAGGAGGCCGTCTTCGGACAAGGCTGGTCACGAAACATCGACCCGCGCACTGGCTCGCTGCGATGTCTCGCACCCGTTACAGACGAGTGTTCCGGCTGCATCTCACAAGATCTGGTTCGTCGAGCTCTGGCGGAAGAAAAAGGAGGCCAGGACATAATTCGCAAGTTCGATGAACGCCTTGTAGAGGACAACCTCCTCAAGACACAGTTGCCGCTGATCCGCTGTCCGTTCTGCAGCTATGCCGAAATCGACGAGATATATCTGCCCATCACCCAAAGGGCATGGCGTTTTAGACGTCACAGCTTCTATTCACTGTTCACGTTTGGATTATGCGTCGGTTGTCTCGGCATGATACCCTTCCTTCTGCCTTTTCTTGTCCTCACTTCCTTCACCTTCCTCCTCGCCTGTGCCAATCACAGGGTCTATCTCTTTTCGCGGCAGCATCTTTTCGCTTCCATCACACGCATGCGTCGTCGCCAGCACGGCCTCCTCTTCAAGTGCCAAAATCCCACCTGTCTCCGCCTCTCCTGCATATCGTGCTCCAAAGCCTGGTCCGACATCCACATCTGCCACGAGTCGTCGCTGCTGGCGCTGCGCACGCAGGTCGAGCTCGCCATGTCGCTCGCCATCAAACGCACGTGTCCGCGCTGCAACACAAGCTTCGTCAAGTCATCGGGGTGCAACAAGCTGACCTGCATCTGTGGATACCAGATGTGCTATGTGTGCCGCAAGGACATCGGAAATGGCGAAGGATATCGGCATTTCTGCGAGCATTTTAGACCGAATGGGGGGAGAGGGTGTACGGAGTGCGAGAAATGCGATCTGTACCGGTGTGAGGACGATGAGGTGGTGGTGAGGAAGGCGAAGGAGGAGGCGGAGCGGATGTGGATGGAGAAGGAGGGGGCGGGGAACGAGGAGCTGAAGAAGGTGTTGGTGGAGAAGTACGAGACGGGGAGGAGTGAGAGGTGGTTCGGTGGATTGTGGCGGAGAACACCGGATGTGGAGAGGGTGTTGGATGCGGTGGTCGAGTTTGTTATTGAATGATGATGGGCATGTCTAGGTAATGGGTTCGGCGTTTTGTGTTTTTACGCATGTGATATCCGGATGGGAAAGGCTAGAGAACATGGTGTTTTTGTGGACTGGAAGATGGACTGGAAGACAGGACCCGGGGGGAGGGGTGCTTTTTATGAAAAGCTACAGCGACATTCTCTTATATCGGATGAATGATAATTCAAAGATTTTTCAGCAATTTTGTCTACGATGGCATATTGATGCCCTATGTGACAAGTTCTAGCCTCGATACTCCTTCCCCGTGTGATGGGTTCCCCGTAAATCCACTCGGTGAAGGCAGCAGAAGACGCCAAAAAATATCAACCCAGACACTTCAATGGCACACTTGGATATTAGATATTCTCGCTGAGATAGCTCCCATGATAATCATAGCAGCAGAAGATGAAGAAAGCAAAAAGCAAAAAGGAATGAACAGAGTGGGACTCGAACCCACGCCACTTTCGTGACCAGGAAATTATATCAGAAGATATTGTGGTTAAGGTGAGACCTGAACCTGGCGCCATAACCGCTCGGCCATCTGTCCAGATTTGTTGAAGTCATGATGAGTTATTGCAGTATTTGACAGGGATATGGTCGCTCTGAGTGGGTTGGTCTCACTTAAGCAGGCCGAGGAAGAAATGCATTGCTGGTCAGTCCACGCAGTCCATGCAGGAGAATTTGAATGATTCTATGAGAGGAAATGGAGACATAGAGATGAATATCTGTTATTAGAGGATGTATTATTGCAGGGAGTATATAACACATCAAAATGATTTGTTGGTTATGCTTGTAGCAAAAGCGAAGGACAAAGCCATCTCGGCCTTTCAGCCTTGTCTAACTCTGCGTCTGTCCAGCCTTGTGCTTCGCGACTTCCCTCTTCAAAATCAAAGCTCGAAACATTGATCTTCTCCTCTGAAATCAGCCAACCTTAGCATCTCCAATGTTGAACGCGTTCAACCCTCACAGTCTCACTGATCGAATCCCTCTGCACGCCATTCCGAACGACAACCATCTCCACAATGGCCGGCGTCAGCAACTTCATTAATTCCAGGCATCCACAGCCGGATGCCAATAACATCAATGTGTCGCCGCCGAAGCAACTTATCACACAACGCCAGAACCTCGCAGCTAACTTTAAAGTGCAAGTCCCTGGAAGAAGCATCAATCAGCCGTTCAAGCTTGCAGTTGGCCTTGGACATCAGAATGCCGTGCATGGGCTTACGAAGACGAATTCCCCAGGCATAGGACAGCAAGGCCATGCTCCATACATTACACAACCTCAGCATCAAGTTTACGGGGACGGGCAGAACCAGCAATATTACCAGAATGGTACAGGTCTCGGCTGGCCTGATTCGACTTTGGGCACTGAATCCGAGGGCACAGCTATGGAACTAGAAATAGAGCAGACGAATAATGAATCAGATGGCGAATACGAAGCTCATGAGCAACAAAACGCAGACTATTTAGGCTCTAATGAAGACAATGGACAAGACCAATATTTTGACGGACAGCAGGAGGAGGTGGTGAATGAGATGGTGGATCAGCGCAATGCTCAATACCAGAGAGGACGAAATGGCCACGAGGGGTTGCTGACTGCCACCAATGCCAACATCCCAATGAGAGGCATGGGACGCACAACACGCTTCGAAGGTGCAAACCAGCAACAGCAACGTGGTATGCAAGGAAATGACGCTATGCATCAGGATGAAGAATCAGAGAATGAAGATTATGATGAAGATTACAAAGTGGAATCGCAAACTGAACATCCCTTCGGACGTCAGCAGGCAGCTCCTCGCACTCCAGAGCCAATCAAGGATAGATTTGCTGCTTCTGAGATCGACGAGGACACGATGCATTCAGACCTCGACAAGGCACATTATGAAGGTGGAAATGGTCATCTAGTCGATGCAAAAACAATGCACAAATCTTCTCGCAAACGATTGATTTCTGCTGAACTTGACTATGACGAGGAGAAGCTCTATGGCATGACATATGATGAGCTCAGAAATCAGCCATTCGACAATGATCCGAGATCGCCGGCCGTGGATGCTGCTCAACGAGCCATGGGCCAAACTGATCCTCTCGAAGAGCGCCTGAAGTCTCATCTAAACGACTCAAGAGCCGATCAGGAGAAATTCTTACAGTCGCTCTCTGTTGATGAATGGGAGCAGGCTGGTGAGTGGTTCATAACACGATTCAGCGAGACCATGATCAAGTTTGCAGAACTTCGCCGCGAGAGAAGAAATATTGCTGCGGATTTCGAAAACAAGCTTTCTGAGCGGGACGCGCTTATCAGGGGGAAGACTGAGAGCTTGAATTCTGTGATGCATGAGATGAAGAAGGGAGGAATCAATCTACTCCGGGGCAAGACTCCAACTCGAGATTGATTTGTACGAAATTGATTTGTACGAAATGAGTGGGGTTGATACTGTAAATTTGCTGGCGCGGCTTACAACATGTTGAGTGGTATTTGCTGGGAAAATTCCAAGGGAACGGGCGTTTATGAGGTGGGTGGACGGATGCATACATAGTTGGGAGGTCATGATATACCCATTTGCTTTACATATTACAGACACAAGCAGTTCAAAAGTCAAAGCTATATTTGCTCCACAGTCTTGACTCTTCTGTCCCTGCCAACTACCAGTCTAAGCTGGCATCCCTCCTTCTCTGGGACGTCATGAAATACTCCCTTCCTCAAACTATCTGTGTAAAGTTCATATGCTGGATAATACCCATCCACAAAGGTATTCACCTGCTCATCAGTCATCGCATTCTCGACTCCCTTCGCCTTCCTCAAGGCGATTTCCTGCTCTAGGCGCCACGCATACACATAACTTGTCTCCTCGGCATCAATATGGATGAACGCATCAAGCATATCGGTCATCACGTCATACTCCCGCAACTTCTCATTCACAAACACCAAGCTCTCCAGGCTGTTCTTCCACAACGTCGAGTCCGGATCCGCGCGCGATGCCTCACGCTTCGCACGCACCTGCTCTGGCGCGAGGGCGCGGAAACCGACGCACCAGCCTTCGAGGATGACGACCTGGACCTTGCGCCGGCCAGGCTGGTTCGCCTCTGCCCACTGCGCGGAGGGGACGCGGTCGCCGTGACCGGCGAAGGCGGATTTGTCATACCGAGGTATCCTCGCGGGCATGCCGTCACGGAGGTTCGTGAAGAGTTCCGTGGCGAGGGGGATGTCGTGGGTTCCTGCGGCGCGGTGAGCACTTGCTCACGAGCTGGGCGCGCCGGGGGGGGGTGGGGGGGGACGTACCAGGCTCGCCGCGGTGCTGGAGGAGGGGGTTGTCTGGGTTGCTCTGGGCGAGGGATGCTTGGTCGGTGTGCGTGAGGTACAGGTCGTCGAGGCTCAGAACCAGGGTGTCGAGGCCGCATTGGGCGCGCAGGGTGGTGCAGAGGGAGGAGACCAGAGTACTCTTGCCGGCGCCTTGGACGCCATTGATGCCGATGAAGAAGGGAGCGGTGGAGGAGTGGGAATGGATCTCATGACGAGAGAGGATGAAGGGAATGCAGTGACATGACTTGTCGTCTACTATTTCTCCCATTATTGTGCAAGCGACGGCCTTTTTACTGGTGGTGACGGTGTCGAGGCGGAGGGAGGAGTCCAGTGTGCTCCGATGAAGCGGAGATGGCACGGGTCAGCAGCTCAATTCGTGCATAGGCCGGCGGCGTGTAAAGAGGAGAAGTACTGGAGAAGTACAACAGTACTTTGGGAACGCTTAATTATGCCGGTCCTCGAAGCTTCACTGCTGAATATCTCTGGAATCCAGAGGAAAATGCGAAAATGGAGCCGGCCCTGATGCCGAGTATCACGGATGGTTGCGACGGAAATGTCCAAACCGAGATGCGTGCAAGATGTTGGGGACGCGGAGAAACCCCGCACGAGCTGAGTGACCTGTCAGAGTATGTAGCACCTGCACGGCCACGGCCACGGCCACGGCGAATTGTCTGCACGAGCAAGTCGAGAGAGATTGCGGAGAAGGAAAGTTGGAGATGTACATACAGAGGTGGCCGCGAATTGGGCGGGTGGAGTTTGTATGTCTGCATGCGGGGTTCTGCTCTGGTTCGTAGGTACAGGTACTTAGCAGCACAGCACAGCACAGCACAGCACGGTATTCTCACTGGAGTATGTACACAGCATTATTATGGAGTGGAGGAATGAATGATAAAAACCTATCCGAGTACTTTATACTCTGGGGATGTATACACAGTAGCAGCATGCTGGAATCATTATATCATAATAATCATAATGCTCTATGTATCTATGTACCTATAGTAATAATTTGCAGAGGGAGTGACTGACATGTGAACCTGCTTACTAAGCAATTGTCTGTGTACTGTACATAATACATGTACCCCAGATTTCATCATATGGCAGAAACCGGCCAATCACAGCGGATGTCCGCTTTCACCGAGGCATGTGCCGAGGTGTCTTTGGAGCAAGCCCACCCACATCGAGCCGAGCAAGTAGATAAACCGTCACAGCATCCCTTGACGACAACTTTGTCTCTTCCTCTCTTCCTCTCCATACTGCCCTGCTCCTTGCATCTTCTCAATTATACCCCAAGTGCTATTCTCATTTCTTATTATTTTCTGATTTGCAAGAGCAAGCATGTCGGAACTCAGATATGATGGTCAGGTCGTTGTCGTGACGGGCGCCGGCGGTGGCCTCGGAAAGGCGTATGCTACGTTCTTTGGTTCTAGGGGCGCCAGCGTCGTGGTCAATGATCTGGGAGGATCGTTCAAGGGCGAGGGTACATCCACAAGAGTGCGTAGTCCCCCATCAATCTGCAGGACCTCCGAAATTCCGGGGCTTCAGCTTTGGAAGTTTCATGAGTACTGACTGACCTCATGACTTAGGCCGCTGATGTTGTTGTCGACGAGATCAAAGCCGCAGGCGGCAAGGCCGTTGCCAACTACGACAGTGTCACCGATGGCGACAAGATCATCGAGACCGCCATCAAGGCATTCGGCCGCATCGATGTCCTGATCAACAACGCTGGTATCCTCCGTGATATCAGCTTCAAGAACATGAAGGACCAGGACTGGGATCTGATTATGGCCGTGCATGTCAAGGGCTCCTACAAGTGCGCAAAGGCCGCATGGCCTCACTTCCGCAAGCAAAAGTATGGAAGAATCATCAACACCGCTTCCGCAGCTGGTCTTTTCGGCTCTTTCGGACAAACCAACTACTCTGCTGCCAAGCTTGCTTTGGTCGGCTTCACCGAGACTCTGGCCAAGGAGGGCGCAAAATACAATATCAAGGCTAACGTCATTGCACCAATCGCCGCATCCCGCATGACCGAGACTATCATGCCACCGGATATTCTTGAGAACCTCAAGCCAGACTGGGTTGTGCCACTCGTCGCCGTCCTTGTGCACAAGGATGTGCAAGAGAACGGTGCCATCTTCGAGGTTGGTGGCGGACACATTGCCAAGCTTCGCTGGGAGCGGGCAAGCGGTGCTCTCCTGAAGGCTGATGATTCCTACACCCCAGGTGCTCTCCTGGCGCACTGGGACGAGGTCAACAACTTCAAGAACGCGGAGTATCCTAACGGACCAGCCAACTTCATGGGTCTCTTAGAGCAGTCTATGAAGCATGCGCCAAGTCCCAAGGGTGAGGACTTCGACTTCACCGGAAAGGTTGTCCTGATCACTGGTGCTGGTGCTGGTATTGGCCGCGCATACGCCTTGGCTTTCGCCAAGTTGGGCGCAAAGTTGGTCATTAACGATCTTGTCAACCCAGAGACTGTTGTCGAAGAGATCAAGAAGCTTGGTGGCATTGCTGTTGGTGTCAAGGCACCATGTGAGGAGGGCGATGTCGTCGTTAAGGCTGCCATTGATGCTTTCGGCCGCATTGACGTTGTCATCAACAACGCCGGTATCTTGAGAGACAAGGCATTCGCCAACATGGATGACAAGATGTGGGATCAGGTCATGGATGTCCATCTCCGTGGTACCTACAAGGTCACCAAGGCCGCATGGCCATACTTCCTTAAGCAGAAGTATGGACGTGTCGTCAACACCACCTCCACCTCCGGTATCTACGGAAACTTCGGCCAAGCCAACTACGCCGCCGCTGTAAGTATCTCTCTGTCATTTTAATTTCCCACATACTAATATCTTCCAGAAATGCGGTATTCTCGGCTTCTCCCGTGCCCTCGCCCGCGAAGGCGCCAAGTACAACATCTTCGTCAATACCATCGCGCCCAACGCCGGCACCGGAATGACCCGCACCATCATGCCAGAGGAGATGGTCCAGGCTTTCAAGCCCGAGTACATTGCACCCCTCGTCCTTCTCCTCTCCAGCGACAAGACGCCCACTCCACCAACCGGCGGCCTCTACGAGGTCGGCTCCGGCTGGGTGGGCCGCACCCGCTGGCAACGCACCGGCGGCCACGGCTTCCCCGTGGACGTCAAGCTCACGCCCGAGGTCGTCCTCAGCCAGTGGAAGCGCATCATCGACTTTAATGACGGACGTGCCGACCACCCAGAGTCCTCGCAGGATGGACTCAAGAGCATCATGGCAAACATGGGCAACAAGAAGAACAAGGTATGAGTCTTCTCTGGGTCGGCCTGATTTCCATTTTTTTGTTCCTGTCATGAGAAAATCCTCCAATGCCATCTCAGTCATGTATGATAGCTTTTAGAGTGTGGGAGTCTAGTATATCACGCGAGGCCAAATGAAATGAACATCCTGTTAATGTATTCTGTGTCTGTAGAAAGCGTCCAAGCCCGTGAAAGTCGATGAGGAGCTCCTGGCCAAGATCGCCGAGGCGCAGAAGATGCAGGCCAAGGGCACCGAGTTCACGTACGAGGAGCGCGACGTAATCTTGTACAACATCGGCATCGGGGCCAAGCGCACCGAGCTCCCCCTCGTCTTCGAGGGCAGCGAGGACTTCCAGGCCCTGCCGACCTTCGGCGTCATCCCGCCCTTCTCGGCCGAGACGCCCTATGACCTGAGCAGCCTGGTGCCGAACTTCAACCCCATGATGCTGCTGCACGGCGAGCAGTACCTCGAGATCCGGCAGTACCCGATCCCGACGTCGGCGACGCTGGTCAGCTACCCGAAGCTGATCGAGGTCGTGGACAAGGGCGCCGCGGCGGTCGTCAAGAGCGGCATCACGACCGTCGACAAGGCCACCGGCAAGGACGTCTTCTACAACGAGATGACGGTCTTCCTGCGCGGGTCGGGCGGCTTCGGCGGGCAGGCCAAGGGCTCTGAGCGCGGCGCCGCGACGGCCGCGAACGCGGTGCCCAAGCGCGCGCCGGACGCGGTCGTGGAGGAGAAGACGAGCGAGGACCAGGCGGCCGTCTACCGCCTCAGCGGCGACTACAACCCGCTGCACATCGACCCTGCGTTCGCGAAGATGGGCGGGTTCAAGGCGCCGATCCTGCACGGGCTGTGCTTCTTCGGCATCGCCGGCAAGGCCGTGTACCAGACGTACGGCGCGTTCAAGAACATCAAGGTCAGGTTCGCCGGGACGGTGACGCCGGGCCAGACGCTGGTGACGGAGATGTGGAAGGAGGGGAACAAGGTCATCTTCCAGACGAAGGTTAAGGAGACTGGCAAGCTTGCTTTGGCCAGTGCGGCCGTGGAGCTGGTTTAGGATGAGAAGGAAGGAGGTGGAGATGTTTGAAAAGTCGTGTATGAGTTTGGCGTTGGGTTTTGTATAATTGGTTAGCAGATCTCGTTGGTAATCGATTGTTTGCCTAGATTTGGTAGTGAGAGTTATAGTCCTTCACTGTGACAGGAGCCAAATGCCGTCATATTACGATCTGCCATCATGTGGACCTGCTTAATGGCCGTATCCAATCTCATTATTCGGAGAACAATCCAGAACGACTTCACTGTATCTCCACTCCCTTCACCATACCCAGGAGGAAACGAATCATGCCTCATTTTCCCATGGCTGACGAGACGTTGCTTTAGCTCGTCAATCTCCGCTTTGCCCTTCAATGCATCTGACAACTGCACACCTCTCCTCCGTCGCAGGTAAGAAAATAATACGTCGAAATGGTGATTCTGCATGCAAAACCACATGAGAAAACAACACTCCGACATTCCAAAAGATAGCCACTTGGCCATTCCATGCCCGCCATCCCCGCACACTGCTCCCCAGAAGTCGCGTCGCCGCCACCCTCGACGAGCGACGAGCCCAGAACGCATCCATCATAAGCACAGCAGCATCCCTCTCATCTCACATCTGCATCAAGGCTCCGTCGCCTGTCGCAGTGCAGTCTCCAACGAAACGCGCCCCGCGACCACGCCCAACTCCCTCTTCGGAGAAAAAAAACTGGCAATTCCTCCGATGCATCCTTCTCCTCTCTCTCTCTTTCTTCATTTCCGCCCTTCGCTTCCAAGTTCTACCTCCTCTCTTCACGCGGCCCGCCCCGCCCCATCTCCCCATCCGCGCCGCGCCATCTCATCCCTCCCCTCCCCTCCCCCCCCAAAGCAAACGCAACGTCCCGCATTCCAGAAACCCATAAAAAAAATAGTACTGCAATACCTACCAAAAAAGAAATCTAAAAAAGAAGGGGCTCAACCGGGATTTGAACCCGGGACCTGTCACATTCAAGCATCTGTCTGTAGAAGACAGGGGATGGAATCCCGAAGCGACAATCATACGACTAGACCATTGAGCCTGTTGTTGGATGTTAGGGAGCTGCGTACAAGGCATTATATTCAGCGCAGCACGTTCTCGGATTGCATTGGCCATATACATGGCGAGGCACGCGTTTGCGAGGGCCGTACATATATGGAGGGCTGCACCAATGGACTGGCGTGATGCAACAGCTGCGGGAACGAGATCTAGAACAATTTGGAATTTGTAAATGTAAACGTTGGTTCTTTTAACAAGGGGCCTTGACGCCTTGTGGAAAGTGTCTTCACACCTAGAGTTGCACAGCACATACGACGTTGGCGCTCACCATAAAAATACATCTCCTTTTCAGTTCATTACCCTACTACCCCACCCTACTCTCGATCGCAACGCATACAGACAAAGCAAATTAAAGCTTTATTACTACGCTCGATCGCCGCAGCCCCAAACCCCTGTCCCTCTCGCGCAAAGGAAACTAGATATACATTACCCCCTCCCCCCTGCCCCCGCAAGACAAAATAACTTTCAATGCCAGCCCAAAGACTTCGCTGCATTCATCATCCACCTCCTTCCTCATACATCTCATCCCCCCAAAACGCGCTAATAGATTCAACAATACAGGTATCAAAAGAGGAATACGAGAGGAGACCGGCGGGGTCGTTTAGCTGTTCTTGGCGTATGCCTCGTCGATCTCCTTTCTGTGTTTGTCGACGATCAACTTGCGGTTGAGCTTTTGTGCCGAGGTGACAAATTTCTGTGGGTTTGTGTGTTAGTATTGAATGACACAAATTTGATGCTGTGGATGCGAATACTTACGTTTTGTGGTGTCCACTCCTCGTCGGACAGAACGACGCCCTCGACGATCTCGATACCCGACAGACCACCAGCGCGGCCGGCGTCCTGGAGAGCCTTCAGGACCGTAGATTGCAGCTTAGGGTTGTGGACCAGAGTCTCGAGATCTCCATCTGGCAGACCGATCGACACAGCCAATTTCTTCAACGCCGGCTCGGCTGGCACAATGATGGCAACTGGCTTCGACTTCTGCGAATCGGCGTACACGCAGATGTTGGCAACGACGGTGGCGGAGCGGTAGACGGACTCGAGCTTCTCGAGAGCGATGTACTCACCGTTCAGAGTCTTGATCAGATTCTTCTTGCGGTCGATGATGTTGAGATGGCCGTTCTTGTCCCACTCGCCGATATCACCGGTCTTGAACCACCCATCTGGCCCGAAAGACGCCTCGGTCTCCTTCTCGTTCTTGTAGTAGGCATCCATGACAGAGTTTCCACGGATCCAGATCTCGCCCTGCGGATTTGGCTTGTTGGTAGCAAAGTACCCGGCCTCTGGGTAGTCGACAAGCTTGATCTCGATGGATCCTGGGATATCACCCAGGGCGGAATCGGTCCACTTCATGGGGTCCATGAGCGCGCCCATTGCGGTGGTCTCGGTGAGGCCGTAGCCGCTGATCATTGGGCAGATGGACAGAGATATGAAGCGCTGCGTCTCCTTTGAAATTGGTCCACCACCGTTCAAGCAGATTCTGAGCCTTCCACCGGTAGCTTCCTTCAACTTCTTGAAAACAATGGCATCCAGAATGCTGGCTCCTGGAAGGCCATAGGTCATCATGGCGCTCTTCAATGCCATAGCTCCCCAGAAGAGGTTCCTGACAATTGGGCTTCCAGCATTGACCTTGGCGATGATCCCCTTCTTGACGGTTTCCCAGACAGCCGGCACACCAACAAGGACCGTTGGCTTGAACTCTCGGATATCACCAGCGCAGTTCCTGACCGAGGTGTCGGAAAGAGTCTTTGGGTTGCCGTAGCCCATGGTTCCACCCCAAAACAAGCATGCGTTTTCGAATACAAACTCCAGAATATGAGCAAGAGGAAGATATGTGAGGAGCCCATCGCCTGGACCAACGTATCTCTCGATAATAACGTTGACACCGGCAACTTGTTATGATTAGCTTAGTATGGATGGGATGAGGGCAAAGAACTTACGTGCGGCAATAACTTGCTTGTGCTTCAAAGGAACACCCTTGGGAGTACCGGTGGAACCGGACGTGTACATAATACAGCAAAGATCGTCCGCAGTTGGTGGAACTGGGTCAACTGGGTTATCCTCGCCCAACTTGATCAGGTCGTCAATGCTGACGATGGTGAGGCCTGGGTGTACCTCGTTGAGGTGATCGACATGTGCTGGGTTGACTTCATGCTCTGTGTTGTAAATGACATATTTGATCTCCTTCGCGTCCCTCAGAGGATTGACAATTGTGGGAAGAAGGTGAGGATCAAGAAAGATGGCCTTCGCGCCGGTCGCAACCAAAGAGTGGTTCAGTCCTTCCTCTCCAAGAGTATCATAAGCCGTAACAATAGGCATCGTCTGCGAAGCGGCACCGTGAGACATTCCAAGCCAATTGGCGCTGGTTGCTGCAAAGATGTGTACTCTATCTCCCTTTACCATTCCGAGCTTGCGCAGGCCTGCGCCGATGCTGAGAATCATCTTCTCATAATCGATGAAGCTGCGATAGGTGTATGCGCTCAGCTCGAAATATGTCCATACTTTGTCTACCTCCGTCTCCACGCCATCGATCATTTTCTTGATCTTCCTCGTCTCCTTGTGCGTCTTGATGAGCTTTCGAGTTCCAAGAGCCTTGGCGTTGCCATATTTAGCCGCTGATGTCCTGACGACGTCGTAGGTTGTGTAAACATCGGGAGATGGGCGCGATACGAGTCTGTCCTGAAGGTCAGGGTTGCGGCGAGGGATGGTCTCTCCCTCAACGGCCTCAGCATCTTCGACTTCCTTGGAGAAGAGACCCTTTTTGTAGATCTTCGGCTGAACGGTCGCCTTCTTCAGCTCCGGCTTGTCGTAGATGAGCGGAAGCTCAGAAACGATTTCCGTCATGATGGATACTGGTATTACAAAGAAAGTTGTGGGTTGTAGAGGAGTAGAAGTCGCAGATGGTGTGGAGTCAGCAAGCTCCGGCGAAGATGATAAGTCAGGAATTGGATCAATCTAGACGCGTCGCAGTGAATGCCGTGGTAGCTGTCAGAGTCGGTCTAGATGATGATGATGATGACGATGATGACGATGATGATGGGATGATGTTTGGAAGGAGGGAGAGGAAGAGGGAGAGAAGAGGGAGAGAAGAGGGAGAGGCAGAGAGGTAGAGGTAGAAGGGGGTCAAGGGAACAAGAGTATCGTCGTTTCCCCCAGAAGGGCGTTCGTTGATTTGATGTTACGGAGACGTTGAGCACCCGCAGCCGCAGCCATGCATGGGGCAACTGGGATTGTGTTGCAGTACTCCGTACTCCGTACTCCGTACTTTAGTGGCTCTCCTTGGCTCTCCTTGGCTCTCCTTGGCTCTCCTTGGCTCTCCTTCGACGCGACGGTCTGATGTGCAGCGGCGTGTTGAGCTCTGGTTGTCCGTAGCTCCGTAGCAGCCGTGCATCCAGCCCCAGGATTCATCAGCGCTACTCTCCTTTTGGCGAGGCGTACATATACATAATACACAGTGGAGTATTATACAGCATGTACATATGTTGTACATAGTATGCTGTTTATTAGGTACTGAACACTTGTACTGATGCTTGTATTGTTAGGTACCTATTCAATTACCTAGGTACTCTATTAGGTACTCTACTCCATACGCCCAACTCCCAACACAAACAGCGGCCAACATACGCCAACATAGCTGCCTGGTAGCCAAGATAGCCGCCAAGCATGCCTAAGGCCCTAAGGTAGAGCTCTCTAGCTGTCAGCTCAGAGGACTGGCGCGCCTCCCCCTTCCCCGCTCCGCCTTGCGTCTCGTGCAGCGTCTCCAGACTTACTCCTCACTCCTCACTCCTCACTCCTCACTCCTCACTCCTCACTCCTCACTCCTCGCTCTTGAGTCCTCAGCAGGCAGACTCTCCAGAAGGCTCTCCCTGCCATCCCTCACCATCCCTCACCATCCCCGCATCCATCACCTTATAATTCGAGCGTCTGTCTCCCTGCCTCCTTGGCTGTATTATGCATACATACATATATACCTAGGTTCTTCGGCTATATCCTGCGCCTTGAGCCGAGGGTTGTGGATCTCGTGATCGCTCACGCTTCGCTTGGTATTTTTTTTCCAGTATCTTACCTAATCATATAATGTACTCAGGTACTTCGTACTTGTCGAGCCCAGACGGGTCTAGCCTTGCTCACAGACGCCAGGCCAATCGATACAGCACCGACGACTCGTCTGAAAAGGGTCGAATACATATGCACATACCTACATCTACGTACCTGATATATCTACGAAGGAAAAGGATGTATATCAGAAACAAGGTAATGTGATATTTCTCCTTCTCTCAGACTTCACACTTCACACTTCACACTTCACACTTCAGACTGCAGCTGCAGCTGCAGTCTGCACGCTTCTGGACCCAACTTCACGAGACATCTCCGAGCCTCGTTGAAGCATTGCCACGCGATGCCATCCACACAAGCCCTGCGAGCGAGCCGAGGCTGCTGAAGCCAGATTGCCAAGGTCCGGGGGAATCTTGGCCATGTCTGCAATACTACTCCCTTCATACATACTGTACATACGGACATACCTACATACATAGGTATGTCTACTCGCTGGTCGTTAGCCTTTCGAGCCTATGGTGGTTGACAAATCCTCAGCCTCGCTGATATCATGCTTTCCATGTTTCCCATGCTTCATGCTTCCCATGCTTCCCCCATGCGTCTGCCTGATGCATCTCAAAATCTGTTGGACGATCTGACGGTCATAGCATTATATACGTCGTCACCAAGAACAATAACTATTCTGCAAAGATATGACTGTCCAGTCACTATTGGACAGTCTTGGTCCTGAAATCGAGGACCCTGAAGAAGGCATGTACTACAGTATCTTCTTCTTTGCCAACATTGCCACTGGCAGCACCTCTACCAAGGATGAAGCTCTTTAGCTCGGCATCATCCGGTCTCGCGCATCATGTCTTTTGTTTCTTTTGTTCCGTTTGGTGTGCCTATCATCGATCGTCTGGCATATCCAATCACTGACGTTTCACTCTTCTTTTGGGTCATGTAAAGACCTCCGTGTCTTGCAATCGCTGCTCAGCCTTAGCTGACAGACTATCTCCTCAGAATCGTTCGTTCTGTTTTCTGGCAATCTTCCGTCACAAAATCTCGGCTTCGTTGATCAAAAAGCCACGTCCATCGACCTATCAATAGCAGACATAGACCTGACGATCCGTCAGTCGCCCACAATCCTCTCCTCAACACGTGGAGGAGGAACCACAGGCGCAGGTATGTACAGTATTGTTCCGCATCTAGGTCGCCTGCCCGCGCAAAATGCCTTGCCTCACATTCAGCCCGCAACACTTTCTGACGCGACGGCCACCCCGCAGTTGTCTGGAAAATCACCCCGCTCTTCGCCTCCTGGATCGTCTCCCCCACAAACCCATTCCACGGGCACTCCATCTTCACCCCCACCTCCTCCGTGCTGGAGCTCGGCAGCGGCATCTCCGGCATCATCGGCCTCTGCCTGGGCCCCCGGATCCGTTCCTACACCCTCACGGACCAGGAATACGTGCTCAAGCTCCTACGGCAGAATCTCGAGGAGAACCGGGTAGCCGCGGCGAGCGGCGCAGGCGCCAGCAAGGGCAGGAAGAGCGCTGCGAAGGCGAAGCGTGGGACGCAGGCAGTAGTCGCTGCTGAGCAGGTCTCTAATATCAGAGCGATGCCGCTGGACTGGGAGACGGACGAGGTGGCGAATGTTGCGGGCAAAGGAGAGAGTTTTGACGCCGTGATTGCGTGTGATTGCATCTATAACGATGCGCTGATTGCGCCGCTGGTGCAGACGTGCGTCGATGCTTGCAGGCTGCGCCGAAGCAATAGGGCAGAAGACGCTGACGACGACGCCGAGCTGACAGTATGCATTATCGCGCAGCAACTGCGGTCAGACGAGGTCTTTGAGGGCTGGCTGAAGGAGTTCCACCGCAGTTTCAGGGTGTGGAGGGTCCCGGATGAGATGCTGATCGATGGGATAAAGGAGAATTCGGGGTTCGTAGTCCATGTGGGCGTCTTACGAGATTATGATTAGGCCCAGTTCTCATTGCTCGTGGGGAAATCAAGACTAAGTGGAGAGATTCATTGCCAATCAAAGTCCCCTTTTAGTGCCTGCCAATGATCAGAGTTGTTCTCTTTTGTTGCTACCTAGAAGCCGACACCATCACGTGTAGCTCACGAGTCTTAAGGGCAGACTTATTCATCTTCGTCTCTTCTCTCGCGTTTCTTGTTTTGTTGGTTGATTTCTATGTTATTCTATAATAGCAAACCACCTTCAACAATCACATTTTTAATTGTCTAACGGTCATTTAGACCACCCAGGACGTTGGTGCATTCTTATGTAGTTAATTTCCTAGTTGCCCCTTTCTGTTTCTATGACTTCGACTTTAATTTCCCTAAAAGAATGGATACCTGATTTTATACAGTCCGCTACAAATTGTCCATGAATTCTTTGATTCAGGACTAAGCTCTGAGCTCGAAATGGAACGGCCTAGGATTGCTTGAGTCCTGCTATTACAGCGGTTACTCTAATGAAAACACGCAGAAGAGACACGAAAAGGGGCCGGAAAGAGGTCGTAAAACATTTACCTGTGCTTTGGTGTGGGTCTGTCAAGATGGTGTCATAAGCACAGGATTAAGGCAGAAATGTGAGTGAATGCAGAGTTCAATCTATTTTACCAGCGCTCGCTTTGCGACCTTTAACATACTCATATACTCACACTTCATAATCAGCCACTTCCTTCGCCGGATTGTAGGTGCTGCTAAACACCATGCCCTCCGGCACCTTCTTCCACTGCATTTTATCATCTAACAAGACCTCACAATCCTTCCAGTCCTCGCGAATTCGTCGCGCTCTTGCCTCCGACCTCGGCTTAATCACAGCACGAAACTCCTCCGGCATCACAAACAGCCCCTGCGTCAATTTGGACTGATCTGGCTTCATCTCTACGCCATTCTCATCCTTCGCCGGAGCAAATTCGAACGCCCATAGCATTCGCGACATCCCAAGGAAGAGCGACCGCTCTGCGATGTGCATTCCTTGACAGATACGCCGCCCGGCACCGAAGCCGAAGTGATCACGCTTGGATGGGTCCGGGTTCTTGCTTGCTTCCCCAGCAGTCTGGTGGTCGTTGATGTAGCGGCTTGGGTCGAATCTGTACGGGTCTGGGTGGCGCTTTGGATCCATGTGGATCGACCTTAAGAGCTGGGCATAAGTAGGCATATCAGGAAGCACAATTTGTATGGGCACTTACCAAACGTTATTAACAATCCCAGCCCCTTTTGGTATGTTATATCCCATGTACTCATCGTCCTTAGTGACAGCGTGCGGAACACCCAGAATGTTCGTTGGCATCCACCGGAGGCTCTCTTTCACGCATCCCCGCACGAAGGGCAGACTCATCTCGTCGTCCATATTGGGTAGGCGGTCCTGGCCCACCACCCTATCAATCTCCTCTTGGGCCCGCTTCTGCGCCTCAGGATACAGAACCATGGCTTGGACAAAGGCAACAAGAGTCGCGGCCGTCGTGTCAGAGCCGGCCTCTAGCAACGAACCGCTGATGTACCCTGCCAACGCGTCGGAAAAGCCTTCTTTTGCTTGCGCTTTGGCGAGATCTACGCAGAAGCATGGCTGGGGAAATATCAGTGAAAACTCTGCGGCCTCATGTGCCAGTGGGCGGGTACCTTGGCTGTACCAGCTTTAATGGCTTCCTTGACGCCTATCCAATGACCCACATACAACTCCCTCTCCTTCTCATGGAGTTCCTTCGCGTGCTTCCGTACAGGAACGAGAAAATCGGGGAGAGACCTAAGGAGCGGGAAGAAATCGATGAATGCGGCGGTTCCTGTGCTAGTTGCTTCACAGAACTGCTCAAATCCCTGTTCGACGTCTTAGCAAGTTGGATCTCGAGCCATACGAACTCTTATTCGACTCACGTGAAACAGCGCTTCGAGTTTTGGGTCACGGATATCGGTTGTCCGAAAACCGAAGACCATCTGGGTGCTGAGCGAGTTCGTGTAGCGTCGGACGTGGTTGACGAATGAACCTGGATCGTCTAGGAGACCGAGGAGCATCTGCTTGTTCTCCAACTCTTGATAGGGCACGTAGGACTTGGCGGCGGTGATGTTCAAAATGTTGTGAATCATTTTGTGAATCATTCGCCATGTGGGCCCGTATTTCTACAAGTCTCCTGTTAGAAATCCTTTTCCAGATACTGAGGATGGGCGGTTGATTATAACAGACCATCAGGAGCACTCTCAGTCCACCACTGACAATCTCTCCGCCGATGTACGAGTCTGGTCTGTCCGAATAGATCCCGCTGCGCTTATCGAGCAGGTCCTTCACAGCGACGTCGGACGAGAGCACAATGAGCGTCTTGGTGCCTAGGATGAGGGAGTACACAGGTCTGGCTCGTTAGCCCTGCCTGTTGCATCCACGGGACATCCACGGAAACAATAGCGGTGAGAGAGATACCCATATTGCTTCGCCCACTTCTGAAATTGCAGGTGGCTGTCGCGAGCTGGCATCTGTCCAAGAGTTCAGATTGTCACTACTCATTGCATGGATCTGGGGAACTGAGGACGATGGAACAACGTCACCCAACGCACCTGAAGCAGATTTCCGAGAATGGGAATGGTTGGAGGCCCAGGTGGAAGGCCTGCTGGCCGCGAGCCGATCTTGAGCACGAAGCGCATACAAAGACGAGTGTTACTGCCGCGGCAAGCAGCAGATAGAAGAGTGTGAGGTACATAGTAGCTCGTGGCTGGTACCCTAGATATTGGGCACGCACTTGGTGATGTCTTCGGAATATACAAGAGTTCCTTCAAATCGAGGTTCTTTTTCTAGGAAGATAAATTATATTACTTTACAGCAATTCCTTTCTCGTGTGCGTTGGAAACATGAGCATATATATATATATATCTATATCTATATCTTGGTTTCTAGCCTACTGACGTTCCCACGGGGTAATTTGCGGGACCCACGGGGGATTTTCGCCACTTCTCCACGTCCCCACGGGGTAATTTGTCGGGGTTTGGGCTGTGGAGAAACATCGTCGGTCGATTTATTGTTGTTTCAGCTCAGCTTGATGGTATGTAGCTCTAAATACGTACGGCGCTATCACTTTCTGCTTCTCTCCGCTCATATAGCCGGCCGGTTGTGTCTCGCTCGACGCTCGCCTCTTTCAGCATCCGTGGCAATATCTGCAGCCTGCTCGTCATGGACTGTCTAAGCGGCATTCTGATCTCGAGTTCTCGACTGCAGGACTCACAATGCGATACTCTGGGCTGCAACTCTGCCGTCCGCCCAATGCCGACTTCTACTATGGACCAGCAAATCCCCTTCTTCTGGCGATTGATGGCCTTACTATCCATGGGCGTCTCGCCTGCATGCTGTTTTAGCTTTTATGTTATTCATAGCAGATACTCTGCACAATCACATCTTTGATGGTCTAACGGTCATGATTTCCGCTTGTCATGTGACAAAGCGCGGGAGACCGGGGTTCGACTCCCCGTCAGAGAGTTCTTCAGTTTCCTCTCCGAGTTCATGGCTCAGATTGACTTTTTGAATCTTTCTCTTTTTCTTTGCCGCGTCTTTCACTTTCTGAGCATCTTTTGTGCTATTTTCTTAGTGTGGCTTGTGCTCCAAATGAGGGTATATGCATATGGACGTACTGAAGACCATGCATGGTGCTAGTAAGGAAGCAAACAAGTAGGTCTGCAAATCCTGGATTCTCAATTTCTCCCACAAAATATTGTTGTGAAAACATTCCCTCCTAGAGGATACCAACCTGACGAAATATCAAGCCTGCTAACTGCGAGACTACGAACTACAAGCCTACAGTCATCTTCATGAACTCTAAGGCAAGGCTCTACTTCGATGTTATGGTAGTGTTTGGATGCAGTTAGGGAGAGGAATTATCCTGGAATGGATGGATATAAGGCGAGCCGCTTCTAGAATGGCTTGAACGACAGACTAAACAACAAGAAAATGAACAGAGGCTGGACGGAAACCAGCTATCAAAGGATAGTCTTGAGTGCGTCAACACAGTCTACTCAATGGCTAAATCTGCGGTGTTTGAAATCAGCAAGGCATTAGATTATTCATGGTAACCTTCATCTTGTAAACATCACGGTACGACTAGATACAAGAGTAATAATTATCGATTTCGAAAACGCGATTCCCGAAACTCTGGCGTCTAAAAATGACCTAGACGGCATAGATGTTGCTGAGCAAAATAGGATCTGCCGCTCCCTCCTGTGCCTAGCGTGCTGGCTTCCACAAAGTCGCGGAAGCAATAACTGATACCATAAATTGTCTCTGATGTGAAGCAACAGCGTCGCCGTGAAGATTTCTCATGAATCGCAGCGCTATCTCGAATTCCCGCTGGCACCCTCTACGGATTATGCAGTGCACTTGTTCTAGATTCTAGTGCGGCCTTGCCGGGGGAAAAACATTATATATCTCGGACCATTTGAATCGTTTGGATTAGAGTATCTAGTCCTCTAACCAAGCAAAGATCCTCGCAACCGCGTTGCTCTAGAGGGCGACAAGGGGCCGCAAATTTGCCGTTGGTCTTCAGATATCGAAAAACTATAGGGACAGCCAACGGATTTAGCAGTGATGAGATGCTCATGGAATTTGAAGGAGACGGCGTTGTTCCTAGCTGGTTGCTTGTCGATTGCAGAGGAATTGGATTCAAGTTGTTGACGACGCCTTGGACACTGCCCGATGATTGCAGAGAGTAACGACTTAGAGAGAATTGCGTTGCTCTAGCCGTTCTTCGCCGCTGCATTTCGAGTCGAAAGTTATGTTGTACTTTAGGGCGTTAGTGCTGTAGGAGGATGATCGATGATACTTATATGAGACGTGAGTGATAGTTTAAAATAATTGATTTGGACGGCGGTGGAGGCGCACTTCTTGTTTCCGTGCACGAGTTGCTCTTTCTGCAACAACTAATATGTTCAGCTGTCCATCGATTGAAAGTTTAATTAAACAAAATGATAAGTCCCATCGAGGTATTGTATTCTCTATACAGAAATCTAGCGACCTGCATCGTTTCCCGCACTCATGGAACTAGTCCATGGAGAAGGTGTCCATGTTTATGCGGTCTTAATCCCCATATGATGGCTGAATCTGATAAATGTATCTTGCTCTCTCTGTGCGCCCCCTATGTAGGGTGAACGGCCTTAAAATCTTTTCCATTTCAGACTCCGGGGCAGGAAACATTAGATTCTAGGCTTAGTGCTGACAAAGATATGCTACATGGGGATACTACACGCTTATTCTAATTCAAGACGGCCCATCGATATGCAAAGTGACGTGCATGAAAAGGGGTTCCTAAGTGAGTTATTTTTATAGTATTCTCAAGTCCTAAGAGACTCCAATGACCCAGAACCTCTCTGAAATTAAATTCTAACCTCTGGTAAACTAACCACGATGAGGGCGTACTCACTCCTCATGCTTTACGGAGATATGCCAATCACTAGAGTCCAAAGACCCTCATCCGCTTAAGGACCTCTACAACACTTATAAGCTCTTGGTACAGGAACACTCTCCTCTCGAGCTCCGGCTCGATCGCTCGTGTAGTTGAGGAAGAGCTCATACTTCGAGTATCATTCCTGCGTCACATCGCGCATGGTTCGCTTGAGACCAATATTTGTCAAGGAGTGCTGAAAGATCAGAGAAGTCCACCAAAAGGCCCTGACCTCGCCAGTTGTCTCTTTTAGTGGATTCGAGAGAAAATCCAATCCGGTAGAAGAAATCCAGCTGTGACTGAACCACATGACGTTCCAGAACTGGAGGAGATATGAATTCATAGATTATGGCATAATAATCGGCTCTCTCATTAATCTCTTGGCCAGTGCGGAAGTACCTGAGAGGCTTGTCCAGAACTCGACCAGAAACTCCCAAGACAATCGGTGATAGCAGGTATGGATGAAACTGTCTCCGTGTCAGGCAGGCCACGAAACCTCTCCTCTTGGCGACCCTCGAGGGAAAACGCCCAGAGATTCTCAACAGCCTCCTGGCGCGTCTTTATTTCCGACCTCAAATATATTGGAGCCTCTGATTGCTCTACTCCAGTCTTGATATTCTCAAGAAGCGACGCATTTTGACATTCCCTTTCGAATGCCTAATATCGTATGATCCCATCTATTGGCTTTGGGCGCACAATATTATAGAACTAAATTAACAGGTATTAGTTGCAAGTGATATCTAGTTGGAGATTTACATACAACTTTCATCGCAACAGGTCTTCCATTGCCGAAACGTACTTTCGGCACAAATCCATCCTCACCTCTTCCTAGGAGCCGATTGCACGTTATCTTGTCTGAGTGGTGAGCATACTTGCGAAGACATGGTGCCGTGAAATCAACTCACAAGGAGGATGGTGGAGGTCCGTTCTTAAGTTCTTCTGAGAGGAAGGGTGGTGGGAACATATAGGTAAAAGAAAGGCTCTAGGCCTTGTCATGCCCTTTTGCAAGTTGAATAGTGAGGCGGCCTTTTCTTAGATATGACCATGGAATAGCCTTGTATTTAGGCGGCTGAAGTTCGATACTCGAGTGATCTTCTTGGTAGGCGCTTGATTGGTATGAGGACCTGAGATAGATATGCTCCGCATTGACATAGATAAAGCAGTGCCTCCTGAAACAACTCGTCGATGTCCATAGATAAAGTCGTGGGATACTGTTGGGTTGGTGCGGCGCGAGCGATCCACGGCTAAACCTGGTCCGATATTCTCTCTGGCAAATTGAAAGACTACGGCGCCCTCCTCGCTAATAAGAAAGCCATAATCGTTGGTTTCGACAAACTGTACTCGAGAGGTGGTTTGGTGGAAAACCAACGATTATCGAACGCCAGCCGTATGAGCGTAGGTTTGGATCTGCCGTACGGGATCTTGCCACGACCTATGCTTTGACGGAGACATGTAAAATTGAGGACTCCATTTTTTGGCAAGTTTAATATCCCCTGGAAGCAAGAAGAGTTCCTTCAAATCAAAGGGGGGCTTTTTTTTCTAGGAAGATAAATTATACTACTTTACAGCAATTTTTTTCTCGTGTGCGTTGGAAACATGTATTTATATAGTCGTTTCTAGCCTACGGACGATTCCCCACGGGGTAATTTGCGGGGTTGGGGTTGTGGAGAAATATCGTCGGTCCATTCATTGTTGTTTTAGCGCAACTTGATGGTATGTAGCTCTAAGTATGTCACTTCCTGATCTCCACTGCAAGACTTGCAATGCGATTGTTGTCGAACACTCTGCCAAAAAATCCCCGGGGTTGCAGCGATTGATGGTCTTATTGTCTATGTAGATTATCTTTCTTTCTTAATATTCTATTCTACTCTAAAAGAAGACAATAATCACATCTTTGATGGTCTAACGGTCATGATTTCCGCTTGTCACTCGACAAAGCGCGGGAGACCGGGGTTCGACTCCCCGTCAGAGAGTTCTTCAGTTCCTCTCTGAGCTCATGGCTCAGATATTACCTTTTGCCATTTCTTGTCTCTGTATTTCTCTTTTCCTCCTCGGCATTCCCGAATATTCTTGTGTTGTTCACCCTCCCCGCATCTGAACGTACATTTTCCTTCTTCTGCTAATCGGGACCGGTCACGTGCTCTGCTATCGACACCTAACGCCCCTCACATGTCCAGCATGGATAGAGAGGAGAGCTGTTGTTAGCGCAAGCAAGCCGGCCGCATTATTGTAGCATTCGGATACACTTCTTACTCCTTTTTCAAAGGTACCCAGAATCCTCTCCCGACATCCCGAATTGCCTTCCTCTCCCCCCACCATCTTCCCATCCCTCCGTCTTAAGAGCCCAGATTCCGTGCTACTCGCTCTCCCCGCTGTTCTCCTGCCCTGCCCCGACATCCACACATACTGTCTCTTAAGCCCCTCCCATACATCAAACCAGGACAGATGGCCGAGCTGGTTATGGCGCCAGGTTAAGGTCCTACCTTAATACAATATCTTCTGATATGCGTTTCCTGGTCACGAAAGTGGCGTGGGTTCGAGTCCCACTCTGTTCAATTCTTTTTGGATTTTTACCCCCTCTCTTGTGGGCATTCTCTGATTTTTTTTTTGGATTTTTTTTGGCTGGTGATATTCGTTGAAGAGGGGTTGTCTGGTGCCGAGGGTAAGCGAGAATGCGCTGGTTCGGAAGCGCCTCCAGGACCATACTTTACAAGGAGAATAATATCACGCGGATGTACACTTTTTTTTTTTTGGTCTAAGAGGAAGGGCAGAGTGGCAGAGAATGAAAAGACCACACGTCGTTCCTCATCCTCACTACCACCACAACCCACACCCACTCCTTCCCATCCGCGTCCCGTCTCCTCGCTCTATATAATCCGCATTCCGCCGGCCTCCCCCACAATCAGGCCAAAATCAGCCCGCACACGGGTTCTACAGTGTAGTTGGTTATCACATCGGATTCTGAAGAAGACTTCCGGGGACCTGAGTTCGAATCTCGGTAGGACCTGATGAATATTTTTTGCCTGGTGGAGGCTTGTGGCATTTCTTTGGTGAGGGTGATTTTTTTTCAAGTTTTTTCATATTTTTCATATTTTTAAGTCTTTTTTTTTAGGGTGGGGCAAAAGGTGATGGGGGTTGATTAAGGATCTTATTCTGGATTTGACTAGGCTTTGTCGGAGGTGAGGTTCATCGTAAATATCCTTGTGCAGTTAAGATACAAAAAAAATCAAAAAATCAAAATCCGAGATTGGTGACGGTTGTTGGTGTGCCATCTCAAAAGCCGAAATGTGCCTGTAAGACTAAGAGCCAAGGTTGTTTATTAACATTGCAAGTGTCCTGGGATGTCTTCACTGAGATAACAGGTTTGAGTATCTGACAAGGTCACCTCACCACAAGCATCAAGACACTTTAGCAATTAATGAGGCATTCGACTAGTCAATTAGAGTGCAATGGTGCAAAAGCCCTTGCTGGTATTCAAGCCTAGAATACAAATGTCAGACCCTCCACGCCAATAACCCTTTCCACGCACCCTGCTAATCTCAGAATGCATTTCCGCGTCAAAAATCAATACCGGGCAGTCTTGTGGCCAATTTCACCAGCCATGCAATCTCTCCTTCGTCACCAACTTGCTCCTTGACGTCGCCCATTCAGTATCGTTCCTCGTTGAGCGACCATCCTCATGCCTTAACAACATGCAATTTCGAAGGCCGTCCTCATGCTCTTCCACACCTCTCCCCTCTCACGACTGGCTGAACCTAACATTACATCCCCCCTTCTCCGAAAACCCCAAGGCATCTTCTTTCTGTTTCTCCACCTCACTCATCTGCAGCCTATGTTTCCACTCTTGGCGATCCCAGCTCTGTCTCCGTCCGTACTGCGGCTTGCTCCCGCCACTCAGGCCGTCGATCTCCTCGCCTCCCCCGCCCCTCTCCGTGTCCGCCCTCGCCTTCTCCGCCGCGCCAGGCCGCAGCTCGAAGGACCGCCGTTCGGACTCCGCCCGGGCCGCCCGCGCCGCCGCAGCGGCCTCTTCGTAGTTCGTGGAGTTGCGGCGGAAGACCTGCGGCTTGAAAAGGCAGCAAGATGGGTCGTTCGATGCGTTCACGGCGGGCTTGGGGATGTGCGGCGGCGGTACAGCTCGGATCGGAGGCGTCACTGGGAGAGGGGTTGGCGGAGCGTTGATGATTTGACGCGTGGCTTGGCCGGCTGCCGTTTGGCACTTGTACGGGTCGAAAATGGGAGAGATGAGTTGGTCAGGCATCGTGACGACCGCCAGGTGGTGGCTGCAGGTAATGTGCTCGTATTTGATTCCCTCCAGTGCGATGTTCTATCTGAGTTGATAGTATATGTAGTAGTGATGTTGTGTTGACTAAGGTCGTCGTTAGTTAGTCAAGATGCCAAGTATTTAAGCATGGGTGATGAATCAGACCTCAAGTTCTCTTGATAAACTTCTTAGTGGTTTAGCTTCATTCAAAAAAGAAATATTGTGGCTGAGGAGGATATATACTCAGGTATCGGAAACAAAGCCGAGGATTGGAAGGCAATAGACGGGTTTGCAACAATGTGGCGATTTGTTGATGATCGAGAAGAGATTCCCATTCCTTGAAATTCAATTGGAGACGTGCTGAGTGACGTTGAGGTGGCGCGGAAGAATGTCGGGACATAGAGGGGTCTCGATTCTCGTCCGTTTCCACAGTCCGCATACAACAAGGGCGGTTCTGGGGGGTGGATACAGCGAAAGCGGGGGTATCCACATATAAATTTGTATAAGAGGAATGAATACCTTGCATATTAATATGGCGTTATTTTTAAAGTTTTAAAATTTTAAAGATTTATATCTGAAATATCTTTATAAGTACTTGCTAGAAACTTCTATCTACTCTGTAAGGGACTACTATAAGGGCTATACATATATATATATATATATATACTATTTCAATTTGTATAATAATAGTTTATATAGTGTTAGGATAATTACATTTATCAATTTTTTTTTGTTTCGCTGAAATAGTCGTTTTGCGGTGCCATCCTAAAGCGGGAGTGTTTTTAACTTTTTAGGATGAAGGCCGGATGAAGGCCGGATGAAGGCGAAGAGCCCATCCATCCGATTAAGGCTAGCGTTCAGATCGGAGATGCTAGTGCGGGGAAAGGCGATAAGCGACTCTGCGATAAGAGCTCCATTATTTAGGGCGATTCCATACACAACAGGCAACCTTACTCAAAAACATCAAAAACATCAAAAACATCAAAAACATCAAAAACATCAAAACAGCAATTCAAGAAGTTCACGTGAAATATCAGTTTCCATCATCACAACGTCTTTGATTTGATTGAAAACCCTATTCCATCCATACAAAAATGCTACTTTTGAGCAGCTCGACGACCCTCCAATTTATCAGGAACAGCCATGCTTAGACAATACGTCCATACGTCGCACTGATGGCAGACGCAAACGAAATTAAAACTTCTAACGCCCTCGCTATGCAGCCAGCTTGGTATGACAATAAACTTCAAACAATGGAATCGGATATATACTGCCTGCCATCCCTCATCTACAATAAGTCGAACAGAGCAAGCCGGATCCGACGATGCTATATCGACTATGGTGTTCGTGGCCTCTTCCAGTAATATTGCTGTGGATGGTCAGTTGCTGATACCAAAGCTCTTGGGATGGAGTATCCTCGTACCTTATGCGACTTTCGACAGTTTCTCAACGATGGTTTCCTTAAACCATCGACAACCGTGGCTCGACGGCTCTCATCGACATCTCCATCTGGAATATAATAGTATTCACTCTCCAATTCTTTTCCTGCTGCATCCTTTCCTTCGCGATGGATTTCTCCAATACATGCTGTTCCTACAAGGGCTCTGTGAAGCTCTTCCTTGCTTAGACCTCGATTTTCTGGGTGGCTAGCACTGATGCCTCTCAACTCGGCTGGTAGGTTGTTTAAGATAACAGAAAGTGGGGTTGAAGACAAGCGGGAAAACGCAAGCTGGTTGATCACATGGTTCACAAACGGCTTAGGCTCGGCGCTGTTTGTTGACTCCGACTCGGATCGCTTTGCTGGGGATGGTGATGATGGAGCAGCAGATAGTTCTTGGGAGTCACGACCTGATTCTGGCTCTGGAGTCCCAGTTGCAGTGATAGCGGCCATACGAGACGAGATATTGGCTCCGAAGGGACCAAAAGAGTGCACAATCGGATCGTTCTCCTCATCTGGGTCCTCATCGCTCGGCTCACTAAGCTCGCTGGACTGGCTTGCGCTCAGGTCGGCGAATGGCTCAGTCTCGTGTGCCTTTTTCGTCTTGACCGCTGGCTCTTCATCAGAATTCGCATCTTCATACACCTCAACTGTTGCATTCGTTGATCGACTCTCGGAGAAAAGGGTTGAAAGGTTAGCACCTCTGGCAGGACCAGCAGGTGTTGGAGACTCTGGAGATCGGAGTCGTTGGCCCATTCGTAGAGGACTTGACGGCAAGACCGCTCCACGGCCATTCACGCGACTCCTTGGAGAGTCTTCTTCATCCCACGACGATCCTGACTCGGATGCTGCACGACGTCTCGACGGCCATGCAACGAAGACACGCGCGTCCTGTATATCCAGCATTATCTCCGCAGACTCGGTCTCTGACGTGAAGCTATCACCCTTCGCCAAGTCCCAACTGCGACCATGGCAGTGTACTTTCATGCCGTTCCATCCATTGCATATCACCTCAACCTTATTTGTTTCGATGGGAGATCCACCAGCAATATATCGAGCCTTGACGTGAATTCGGGAGATGAGTTTATTTGCGGAGAGCTGGTAATGCGACGAATTGCTGGATCGCCCCATCAGGAACTCATCACCGTTCTCTGGGAGTACAACAGTTGGGACAGTTGAAAGTGGCGTCCTCTCCAAGAGCACGGACTGTCTTCGATGGACAGTAGGGTTTCCTTGGATTCTCGGCGGTGATGAGGATAAAATACCAGTCGTGGAAGTTGGGATAGGCGTAGGATACTTGAGGTATGCATCTCGTTGAGAAGGTGAATACAATGCTTGTCGCTTTGCCGGTCGTGGGAAGCCGGGTGAGGAGGATAGTGGCTCGAACGCGGGCAGTAAAGACGGTGCTGGGCGCTTCATACCAGCCACTGGAGGCAGCGGTGGTAACACATTAACCTTGCCAGGACTCTCCTCCATCATGACTCTTGTTTATCTGCCCAGATCGAGATTCCTCTTCGTAGGTGAAGTTGTTGTGCTCAGAGCCTTCGAAGCGCGTCTTGACGCGGTGCTTTCGTTGAAGGGTGGAGGCGGGAGCACACGAGAGGCTGTAACTGGGAATTATAAGAGATGGTCAATATATATCGTACGAACAAAAGTGAATTCCAGATAATCCAAGGATAAGTAAAAGGTAAGAAAGAAAGAAGGTCAAGAAAGAGAGGCCGCTCGCTGGGTTTTGAGGTCAGAGTCGCGGTCACGAAGAATGAGCGAGCGAATATGAGAGCTGGGTCCAACGCGGTACGTCCACCGCGTTTTGCGCTAGGAAGCGACGCATCTCCAAATGTACAATTTATACATCCATATTACCACTCCTTTACGGGGTTTGCACTGTATAAAAGGATGGAATGGGATTATGACAGCATTCAAGGATCTAACAGCGTAGGAGTTGGAGTAGAGCGACCTTCAATTGACCACAATTCCTCATGGTCTAGCTCTTCTATAAAGTCCTTACTGACTTTCTGAAGCAGGCGTGCCATGAAGTTCTCCCATCTTTCTTTCTCTGTCTTCTGAGACCAACTTTCAGTCTGATATTCGAATGTTTCTGCACAGTTATGCCTCGCATCCTCGCCTCGGTCAATAAACCCACCTGTAATCTTCTCTCCTCCGATAATTCGTGATCCATGCCCCCAGACGCGCCTCGCCAACCGGTTTTGCGTTTCCTGTCTCCGCTTCCACGAGACGTTTTACAGGCAAATCTCGCCCAGCCTCCTGACGAGAAAGTCGCGACTTTCCGATGCACAGCACACTAGGCATTGTGCTCCGTACGTCCACTACGTATAGGTACATACACGCATACATATTACATACTACAATGCCATTTCATATGGCGATGAAGCCTCTTCTCTCTGAGATTCTACGCGCCGATTGACTTGCACAATGCACGACACAATGGGGATGATGATGCTGCCGATTGGCACGCAGCGCTGCACCGTCAGGATGCAGATGGGAACGTGCGGCGCCGACGGATAAAGAAAGTACCACAGATGATTGACTGACTGCTCTGAGACATGCGGTATGCTTATTGAAGGCTTCCAAGTTCCAAGTTTTTGAGATCTTTATATCTGGGAGGTGGCAGCTGGCCATTGAGCCTTTCTGCCGACGCGACTTGCCTGGCTGAGGCTGAGCGCGCTGAGATGGTACAGTGACTGGGAAAAGGCAGATCTCCCTCTGGATTCTTGTTCTTGTACATGCGAACTTCAACTTTCGGAATCTTTACTAGAATGTATCCAATTCGGAATCTCATGAGTAGACCTTCTGCAGTGAGGTAGTCTGATGTTTACACGCGTCATGGCTATCTCTCATGCAAGCCATCTCGCTGCAGTAGCATCCCGGGTATTTGAAATTCTAAAATTGCAAGGATTGTTTTGAAGAACAAGATGATGATCATGCCATCGCCATCAAATTGGTAAGTTACTTATACCGTATACATATGCTAGATACGAAGCTATTCAGACCCCAAACTACGCAAGGCTGTGAGTCGCGTGCTTGCTCTCTTCATTTTCCTCAGCCTTGCGAGAAGCGATGCTTCGGTAATTCATTCCTGCCATTTGCGCAATAAACATCGGTGTTTGATTCGCCGACCTCTCATTGAAATTTCAACCTGCCAAAAACTTAGAAGTTTATCTTCGAGATATTATAGATCAGAGCACCCTGATCCCCCACAACCACATAACATACCTCAACATGGCTCCTAAATCTACCCCCCTGACCACCAAGGTTGAATCTGGATCGCCTTACCAGCTCAATTCTGCACAGGTACGTTTCAATCGCGATCGCCAGAAGCTGTTTGCGCGATAAGACATCGAACACTACTGACTTTTTTTTATCTGTAGACCCTGAAAGCCTCCAAAGCTCTGCTCAAGCACATCAAGAATTCCGAGAAGGAGTCCGCCAAAAAATCCGGAAAACAGTCCTTATTAGCCGCCGAAGATGATTCCGATGACGAGCAAACCAGCGAGACCCCGATCTGGCTCTCCTTGACCACCAAAAAGCACATCGTCGACACCAAGCGCCTGAAGCCTGGAAAGGTCAGCCTCCCACACCCCATCAACACCGCTGCAACACAAACCATCTGCCTCATCACTGCCGATCCGCAACGCACCTACAAAGACTTGATCGCCTCGCCCGCCTTCCCCGCCGAGCTCCGCGCTCGCATCACCCGTGTCATTGGTGTCACAAAGGTCAAGGCCAAGTTCCACCAGTACGAGGCGCAGCGCCAGCTGCTTGCTGAGCACGACCTGTTCCTCGCAGACGACAGGATCATTACCCAGCTGCCCAAGTTGCTCGGCAAGACATTCTACAAGTCGAGTACCAAGAGGCCTATTCCTCTGAACATGCAGGCCCCGGCGCCTCGATCGGAGGAGGGAAAGCGCATTGCGAAGGCGAAGGGCGAGGGAGTCGTGAAGGACGTCATCGAGGTGCCCAAGCTGGCCAAGGAGATCGAGAAGACGCTCAACAGCGCTTTGGTTGCGCTCGCGCCGTCCACGCAGACGTCCGTGCGCGTTGCGTTGGCGGGCTGGAAGGCGGAGGATGTAGCGGAGAATATCGAGGCTGTCGTAAAGGAGCTGATTGAGAAGTTCGTGCCGCAGAAGTGGAGGGGCGTGAGGGCTCTGCATATCAAGGGGCCGAACACGGCGGCGCTGCCGATCTGGCTCGCGGACGAGCTGTGGACGGATGACAAGGATGTGCTGGAGGATGCGCCGGAGGGCGAGGTGCCGGCGGTAGCGGCGGAGGAGGCGAATATTGGGAAGAAGCGCAAGCGTGCGGCTGGTGAGGATGCGGCAGAGGAGCCAAAGACGGATAAGAAGGCGAAGAAGAGCAAGAAGGTGCTGGCAGAGTCTGATGATAAGACTCTGGATAAGGAGATCGCGTTGAGGAAAGAGAAGTTGAAGAAGCAGAAGGAGGCGGCTGCGAAGAGTGTCATTGAGGAGGTGTCGGTCCCTGCTGCTGCGAAGAAGGAGAAGGCAGAGAAGCCTACGAAGTCCAAGAAGCGTAAGGCGTCTGATTAGATGTTGAGCGGAAAATACGGATAAAATACGGCACATGGGGGCGTTTGGAGTTGTGGCAGAGTTGCGACAGTATTAAAAGGGTAGCTCATAGGCGCACAGTCAGACATAAAACTGATCATCCTAATCATGTCCAGTCTCATATGACGCGGCCGGTGATATTGATACTTGCGCGAGCAGACTTTGCAAATCCACGATTTATTGTAAACCTGGATTAAGAAACTACTCCGTCCCTAACCCATCCCAGATTCTCCTACCAAACGCCCTATCTCCCATTCGCCCTATTACAACTCCTCTGCCTCTTCGCGGGTCCTATGATTGAAGTTCTTCCCTTCTGGTCCAAGATACTTCTCAAAAGTAGTATTCAGAACCTCATCACTCAGCGCCATATGAGGTCCCTTAATTGTCTCGAACTTCAGCTTTCCCGCCTCGTCAAGCTCCTTAAGACCCAACCAATCCTCCTTGTAAATCGCCCGCTCCTTGAGCGATGTCACTTCCCCATCATTAACCTCCGCGAACCATCCCGTCTCCTTCGGCACCACCGTCACATCCTCATCGAAGAGGTACATCACGAAGTTCTCCAGCTTCTTCAAGTTCTCCTTATAAGTCTGATTCTTCACCTCCCTCTCATTATTGATATCAGCGAGGAAATTGCTGTGCTCAAGATAGTTATCCAGATCCGCAGGGTCGCGGAAGTACTGCGCAGGCACGAGCCGCGACTGCACGAACGACGACCACGTCCCGCTGCGCAACAGCTGATTCGAGCCTCTGCACAGAAAGTCGCTGGAGCCGCACGCCTGGAACTCGGAGATGCCGTTGTGCTGGCTGCCGAAGGTGATCAAGCTCCTCACCGGCGGGGAGTTGCAGCGCTCGATGTAGGCGCGCAGGAACTGCCCGCCCTGCGAGAAGCCGATGGCGTCGACGGCGGGCGCGGTGGACAGGATGGGGTGAGATGCGAGGTCGGCGCACACTTGGGCGACTTGCTCGGTCACGTTGCCGAGGAAGGTTGCGCGCTGGTCCTCGGAGGCGGAGGAGGCTAGGCGGATGTTGTAGGTGAAGAGGCCGGGTTGGATGGCGGAGGCGAGGGAGGAGATCTCGCTGAGTCCGGCGGCTGCGTGGTTGTCGCCGAGGCCATGCCAGATTATGAGGGGGAGGGGGGTCTGGAAGTCGTCGTCGAGGGTGGTGGGAGCGGCGAGGGTGGTGAGGCTGAGAGCCAGGACTGACGCGAGAAGGGATGGTAGTTGGAACATGATGATTCCTCTGTGATGGTGAAGCTGGAATGAGATGGAGATGCAATAATGGAGATAACGATGAAGACCAGCTCCAACCTTCAAGATGTTGCAGGATTCGATAAAGTCGTGGCAGTCGTCACTGAGGATGGAGACTCGTAAGCCTCCCCAGATACGCCATAATGGGAGCGGCCGCACGTGCAGCCTTGTCGCCAACATCCGTGCAGCATTCCTCCTTCGCATTCGGTCAACCCTCAGCCTTACATCTCCATCTTCCCTTTCGCAACTCCACAACGTACTGCATATGCCATGACAGCAACAATGGCGCCAGCAGCAGTCGCGATTGCTAATGAGCAGCCCGGCCCCCATCCATCATACATCCAAGTCGCCAAACCCTTCATCTTCGAGCAGAAGATCCAAGGGCAAATCATCGCTACCGGCGCAAATCCCCAGCGCGAGGACACCTTCCGTCTACAAGGCGTACAATGGATTGACGACACACGGCGAGCCCTCCAACTGTGCGTTCCTCAATTTCCTCCCCTTGCCCTGTCTTTTCCCATCATCAGAATGTTGTGCTAACTCGCCCGTCCCACAGTCCCGTCCGCACCTTCGACACCGCCGTAATCTACTACCACAAATTCCGCCTCGTCCACCGCGACACCGACTACGCCTCCAGCGACGCCGCAGCCGCCGCCCTCTTCGCCGCCTGCAAGATCGAAGACACGCTCAAGAAGTCCCGCGAGATCCTGTGCGCCGCCTACAACCTCAAAGCCGGCTCGCCATCGGAGCACCTGACGCCCGACGACTCCATGTTCGACGGGCCGAGCAAGACGATCATCGGGCTCGAGCGCCTGATGCTCGAGGCCAGCGGCTTCGACTACCGGAACAGGTATCCGCAGAAGTACCTGTTCAAGCTGGCCAAGAGCTGCGGCCTGGACAAGGAGGTCGTGCGCACGGCGTGGAAGATGATGCTGGACCTGTACCGCACCTTCGCGCCGCTCAAGGTGACCTCCTCGGCCATGTCGCTCGCCTGTCTCGAGCTGACCTGCCGCCTCCTCGGCACCGGCCTGGAGCAGCTGCGCACCCTCGACACGCGGAGGTGGAAGATCTCGCGCGCGCAGGTCATGGAGGGCATGCTCGACCTGCTCGACCTCTACACGCACTTCCAGAAGAACACAAAGGTCGGCCCGCAGTACTCCATCGAGACCTTCATCAGCACCCGCATCGCCCTCAACCAGGAGGCCGAGAAGGACAAGCTGCCGCGCTACACGGAGTGGAGGGAGCGCCGCGCCAACGGCGCCGCCAAGGGGCTCAAGACGCCCAAGACGCCGATCACGCCCGCCAGCCCCGCGAACGGCCATGCGGCGAGGGACGTCGCGAGTCCGGCGACGCTGTCGCCGCGGTCGGCGGGGTCGGGGAGGCGGGGCGTGGGCGCGAGGGGCCAGGAGGGCACGGTGAGGTTCATGCTGGATGGGGCGCAGGCGAGGAGGGAGAAGGAGGTCGTGAGTGAGTATTTCAAGGACGAGTTTGAGGAGTATGAGGTTGAGGTTGAGGAGGCGGTGCCGGTGAGGATGGCGCCGAGGGAGGAGAGGCGGGAGGAGAGGAGGGATGGGAGGAATGGGAGGAACGCGGCTAGGGATGGGTATGGGGGAAGGCATGAGAGGAATTTCAAACGGCCGAGACGGTGAGGGCAGGAGGGTGGGAGGTATTGGCGTTAGGCTGGGTCGTTGGAATGGAAAAATACAGCGGTCTGGCGTTTGAGGGCGAGGGTGCTGCTTGCAGGCTTCCAAGGAGCCCTACAGACCGAGATAGTTACTACGATGGCATCCACGACTGAAACATCTGATGCCACGTTCTAAACCCACAACGACCCGGCTCCCAGTGCCTCCTCCACATACCACTTCCCCATCCTCCCACCCCCTCGCCCAATTACGCCGCCTCACAGACCCATTCATATCCATTGCACCCATCACCAAAATCTTCCAAACTCGGCTTTACGGCTTTCTATTCAACGAACTAGACGCAGCATCCATCTCCATCTGGCAGACTCGTCGTACACTAACAGACAAACCCCACTTCTCTACACCTCCGCCTCCAACTTCACCTTAACCGAACCCAACTCAACCCAACTCAGCGACGATTCCACGACCCGGAGAACCCAGCAAAAAACAACAACACACAGACAGGCAGGCAGGACACTTCATATACGCTCACTCCATGCTACCAATCACCCAGAAAGGCGCCGCCACGACGAGAACGACGACGACTGCTACTACTACTAGTATCACTTTTCAAGCGATGCCCCCCCAGACGCGCGCCCACTGCCGCCGTCGGCCGCTACCCGTCCCAGTCCCACAATTCCCCGTCCTGATACTGTCATTTTGTTCTCCACGCACCCGTACCTCTCCTCCCCATGCCAATTCCGGCGCCGGCGCGCGACGCAGCTCGGGGGCGTGCTCACCAACACGCCCCGATCGCCTCGCGCCCCACCGTCCCGTCATCCCGCGCCTTCATCTCGAGCGGCGACAGCCTACGACGCCTTCTTGGCCGGCGTCGGACCCGCGACGTACCTGCCCAGGTCCGTGACGTCGTGGAACTGCCTCGCGCCGCCCTTGACGGCCTCCCACACCTGCCTCACGGCCGGCGGGATGCCCTGGCCGCCGACGAGCGCGTCGACGCGCGTCGCCAGCGCCTTGACCTGGAACTGCACGAAGGAGCTCTGCGCGTAGCGCGCGCGCAGGAAGGCCGTGTACAGCGCGAGCAGGACCCAGGAGCCGCGCGTGAAGAGCACCGCCGAGCCGAGGATGCGGAACCACAGCCCGATCTCGAGGATGGCCACGAGCCCCATCGACAGGTCGTAGTACTCCTTGACGAAGCGGCCGATGGAGTCGGCGAGCGCGGAGGGCTTGTAGACGGGCTTGGCGGCGGGGGAGGAGCCGGCGGGCGGGGCCACGGCGGTGGGCGGGGTGATGGTGGGGATGAGGTTGGTGCGGGTGTAGGTCGCGACGTGGAAGATGGAGTAGACGCCGAAGGGGAGCATGGCGAGGGGGTACTGGGGGGAGAAGAGCCAGATCAGGGCCATGGCTGGATGGGGGTTAGCGGGACTAGGTAGTGGAGAGAGGAGGGGAAAAGACGGTGAAAGGAAAGGAAGAGTGCCGGGGTGGGAAAGGGAGCAGGGTGGATGTACCTAGATACTGGACATTCTCGTCGGCGGCCAGAGAGAGCAGTCCCGGCTGCGGCCTGCTGCTGGCACGAAGGCGGGCGCGGAAGGCTTTGTAGACCACGATGCCATAGGTGACGGCGGCAGAGACGAAGGCGGTGCGGTAGGAGAACTGGGCCCAGCGGGAGTAGTAGTTGAACGTGAGATACGACAAGCTGTAGCGGAGTATGCAGAAGAGCAGCGAGAGGTGTCTGTTACTAGGTGTCAGCTACATTTCTCTTTGTCGCGCGCGCAGCTGAGCTGTTGCCCTGCGGGGTAGGCTCGTGAGCTCCGGCCAGGTATCCCGAGATCCGTCCGTGGTACGGTGCCGCTGGAGCTCGAGCAAGAGCGCGATGGGAGGGAGAGGGAGAAGGAGCGACGTACCCGACGAACCACGCAACTGGTCTCAATGTCAGCATGCGCCGTGGCAGATATCGCAGGGCGGGGGGAGACTTACACTGCAGTGTCTGTGCCAGAACCAGCAGCCTCTGCGACAAAGGCAGAGACGGGTTGGAGGGAGGAGCCATGGCGACGTAATCTGGCGGCTTCTCAGCTTCTGGGAAATAACGGCGCAGCTATGCGGAGCGTGTTTACCAGAGTACTAGGTATGTATGGGATGCCGGCGAGAAATGCTGCTGGTTATGTGGTTGTCCCAGGAAATATAATGTCGTGTGCGAAGAGAGGTAGGTAGGTTGAGTCGAATGCAGAAAGATGGCTGGCTGGGCTGGGCTGGGCTGGGCGGCGGCAGTTACATAAGGTTAGCCAGGTTATTTGGCTTCACCGTCATAGGCGATGATGCACGCAGCTTTATTTCGCACTCACTCACCAAGTCGCAATAATATTTATTATTATTCGATGGAGCCAAAGACGATAATGCTGAATGTTGAATGTTGAACATGGAGTGATTCTTTAGTTGATCGAAGTAGCTTTTGTAGCTCCAAAGTCTATGTAAGATACATAGGTATGTGTGCTGTGCTGTGCTGTTGATGAGTGGTGTGGTGAGTGGTGAGTGGTGACTGGTGAGCGGGGCCTTAAGCTGCCACCTATTGTTTCCCGGTTTCCTATGGATAGAGGCAGTCCTGCTGCATTCACATTCACATTCACATTCACATTCACATCCAAGCCATTCCCCCCTATTTCATCATCATCTTCCTCAGCCACCTTATTAAATCCATATAATACCTAGAGAGCATCGACAAAAGAGCTGAATTCTTCTTCTATTCCAATTTAGAGCGGAGCTGCTGTCTTATAAGTATGATGAACGACGCAGAAACAAGCAAGGAGACCACCAGCATGGGAAAACAAATCGAATGTATACACCACTTCTCCCCTCCTCCCAACCCTTCCATCCTTCATAAGTCATGCACTCTTCCTCCCCTGATACTACCATCAGCGCCTGGATATATTGCTTTCCAACCACACATATGACATATGACTTCCAACGCCTGCCTGTCATCATGATCAATCTTCATTTAGAATCCCACCGCCCCTTTGCCATCAACGCCCCCAGTGCGGAAGAATTCTGCCACAACGCCAACAGCATATGATAAGGCGCCAACCCATGCGGCCCCAACAATCAATCTCTTTGCTGTATTCCTTCTCTTCTTATTGCCTGCTCCTCTTTCTTGTAAACCTTGATCCTGCCATCCGGTTCCACGACCGCTAAATGCCGGCTCTTCTCGGCGAGCATCATTGCCCGATTTGAACGGCTCAGGCACGTATTCGAGAAGATCATGATTCACGAAGCCAGTCGGGCTGGCAAAGTTCCCAGTCGCAGGACGGATAGACTGCATGCCATCAATCGGGTTCGTCAGCTTCCTTGCTGGTGCCTGCGGTTCCGATTTTGGAGTCGTGGGCAACGCCGGTGGACCATCACGGACCTTCCGGAACACGAGAATGTTTCCATTTCCCGACGCAATCTCGTAGCCCTCGGCAAGAAGTGGAGCAATGTGCGGGAGGAACTTCGATGGCTTTGATATTCGGAGAAGCACGACTGCTGGTGAAAGGGGCATCTGCTTTTCTGGTGGCACAATGGAGGTGGTCTCAGCAGTGTCAATGGATTGTGTTTCCGGATTATAAGCTAGGATCTTGTAGCGTGTTGGATTTTGAGAAGAAAGTGCGCTCGTATCATTTGGAGATGGCTCCACCTTCTTCACAGGTTCTTTGTTTGCTGGAGTCGTGACAGCCTTAGCCGCATCAAATATGGGAGTTATAGGCTGTCTGTGATTGATGTCAATCGTGCCATATGTGTCTTCATATATGCCGCGTATTTGACGCATGAGCGTCTTCTGTTTATTTTTCTCTGCATTATTCGGCTTTCCCTTGCCAACTTCAATCTTACTAGTCTGAAGCTTGGCTTTTGCAGCTTGTGGCAATTCTGTGCCATAAGAAGAAACGTAAACAGGCGGCTGGGGCTCTCCTTGCTCCGCACACTCATTGGCGTAAGATACTTGGAGTCCAATAGGCTCAGTAGCATATGGATCATGTGAATTGGCAGTGTCGACACGTGCTGCTTGTTGACGTTCGAGAGAAGTTTGGAGGCGTGGAGTGTCTGGATTTCTTGAAAACTCAGAATCTGACTTCACTGCTGTACCTGGGGATGACCCGGTAATATCCGAATTCTTTGCAATTTTTGGTAGCAAGACTCCTTCCTGTGATCTCCAAGAAACGGCATAGTCTTCTGGGAAATCTCGGACGAAATTTCCCGTCAGTGACTTCTGTTGACGCATATTGTCTTTCGCTGATGATATCCGATCAGGAAATAGCTCAGACGAACAGTCCAATATAGGATCCAAAGCGGCTGCAGTCTCGCTTCTCTCAGTTTCAAATCCTTGAGCACGTTTGCGAATATTCCGGGCTTTATCGTCTTTAGCAACAGCCGCAATGTCTTTTGCAAACTGATCTGAAGATTGCTGAAAATCTTCTTCCAGCTTTTCTCTCCTGGCTTGCTTCTCCTTTTCCGTCTCCTTTCTGACCCCCCCGACTATCCCAGAAGAGGCGCGCATATCACTGGCTCTGAGTAGGTTCAAATTTTCATCATTCTGGCCCTTCAGGGCCTCAAATTTTGGCTTTTGCGTTGAAGCAGAACTTGGTTCTTTAGATGTGATCGCCATGGTTGCTGGATGTTTGGCCGATTTTGATAGCTGTTCAGCTTCAAAGTCTTCATCGAAGAAGAAGTTATCGTTCTCAACTTGAGGTTCCCATTTCTGATCGTACTCGCTCAAGGCCACTTCTACAGGATCTGGCGGTGGGGGGAAATGACCATCTGGTTCGTTATGTTCAAAAGGCTTATAAATACCAAGTTCCTCCTCCAATGTTCGACCATCGAGATATAGCTCGCTATCAGTGATATAAGGCGCTCCATTGGATGGCATTGGCGGTGGCGGAGGGCTACCCAAATGAATGACTCCGGGATGTTGCGAGGAATGCTCATCTGGAGGTCTCAATTTGGAGAATTGTGATCGATAACCTTTGAATGTCCTGACGGGAATATTGTGACTGGAAGAGGTAGATGGACTATTCGAAGGGCTAGAATCGTGTTTTAAGATCTTACGATTCGTAATAGGGTCTATGTCATATTCTTTTGCAAAGGACTCTGCGCCATCATTACTGAATGTCCGTCCTTGTCCTCTATGCGTGGCAGAATCTGATGCATTGCCGAAAGAGCCCGACGTAGCTCGGGCGAGGTACACGGCAGCGCGGGCGCTGTCACGCTGGAGCTTTTGCAGATTGATGACTGATTTCCTTTCATGCCAGGCGCTGCACATGAAGCTCTTCATTCCCGAGTGGCCTATGTGCGTCGCATTATGGCGATCCCACAGAAGTCTTCGATTCAGAGCTTCGACATATTTGTGCTTTAGGATCTTGTGACGGCGTTGATCTCTTTCAGAGCCAGGCACGAGATACGATGACCAGACCTCAAAGCGAAAGCCTCGAGTCTGCTGTTGTCGTCGAGGTGATCGAGGCAGGCTCGTAGATCTCAGAACTGCGGTCGATTTGAGTGACTTCGATGGGTGAAGCAATGGTGACACACGAGCCTGAGCGGCTGGAGTGAAATGCGAAGCGAGCATTGTAATGGCTATTGGTGGTATACCATGCTCACCATATGCTGGAGGGGTCAGTCGCTTTTCTATTGCATTGCATTGAGCAGCGATGCGGAAAGTGAGGATCGACGACGAATGTATGTATGTAAGATAGCGGGCGCTTACACGAATAATGATAATGGAGAGGGCTCCCAAAGACGAGCGAGATACTCGGCTCGTCTTAATGATGAGAGAGGGATTTATGTGATGGCCCTGTTCCTGGATTGTGGGTGTGATTGTATTGCACTCTGTGACTCTGAGTTATGAGTATGAGTAGAGATGGGTATGAGTAGAGATGGCTATGATAGAATAGAGATGGGTTGTAGTAGGTGGAGCTTTACCCCGCGCCGCTGCTGCTCCATGGCACCGGTGGAGTAGGCACCTAGGTACCTAGGTATCTATGTACCTTCAACCGCTGATAATCTAGGACAGGATAGGCTAGCGCTATCATCCGGCAGCGTCTTATCCGAAAGCGTCTAGTGCATTTATTGATTGATCTATTGCATCATGACTGCGTACTGAGGTATTGGTGTACTCATGTACTCATGTACTCATGTACTCATGTACTCATGTACTCATGTACTCATGTACTCATGTACTCATGTACTCATGTACTCATGTACTCATATACTCATATACTCATACTCGTGTACTCATGGATCGACGGATATGTCACGTGTTTGCCTACTGTGTACGGGTAGTACATATGTACAGTACAATAGACATCCAATAATATTGAGTGGCATGAGGATGAGGAAAGTGTCGCCTCGTCTACCTACCTTACCTACCTTACCTACCTTACCTACCTTACCTAGCACATACCATTAACTCACCCATTAACTCCTCCATCCATCCAACTGCTACAATCCGGGGGAAAAGAAACAAAAAAAAACCTCCCCCAATTCGCAAATTCACATATAGCAGAATAGCCTCTCGCAATATCAAAAAGCGACGCATAGCAGCAGCTTTACACTTGATTTTTCTCCGAATCCGACCGCAATAGAACAAGAAATGACATAGTCCGCTTGACGACCCCGCCATAAGCTCCTCTGAGCTATCCCGACGACTCCCCCAACGACTCCCCCGACGACTAATCGAGAGTCTTACTCGCCATTCTGCTCGAAGATACCATTTTCGACGCCTCCAAAATGAACAAGAGGCAATTCAAATCGCAGGCTTCGAGCAGCCGCGCTGCTGCTGCTGGTTCTGGTGTGGGATTCGGTGGTGGCTTTGGATCGGGATCTGCTGCCAGTACTAGTAGCCTTTCTTACTTGACCCAACCGCCGGATTTCACCTCAATCTCGGATCCAAACGTCGTCGTTGCTTTTAAGAACCTGTTGAAGAAGGATGCCACCACAAAAACCAGAGCCTTGGAAGATCTTCGTGCCTACGTTCGAACACATCTATACGTGCAAGATAATGGCGTGGAGGAGCCGATATTGGAAACTTGGGTGCGTCCCCTACGTCTGCGAACTTTATCATGTATCCCCCCCATAGTAATATATCGGATAGGTCAAATTATATCCTCGCATCTCGTTCGATAACTCCCGAAGAGTTCGTGAGCTCGCACACACCTTGCAGTTTGACCTCATGAAATCTGCACGGAAGCGTATGGAGAGGTTTATACCGACTATTGTTGGCGCCTGGTTAGCTGGAACATATGATAGGGACCTCTCAGTGTCAAAAGCGGCTACCGATGGCATAACGTCATTCTTGTCCACAGAGGAGAAGATTCGCTTGTTCTGGTACCGGTGCCAGACGAATATTCTCGAGTTTGCACAAGGCGCAATCGAAGAGACCCGAGAGACTCTCAGCGATGAGCGGACGGTGAATGCCGACGATGCTCAAGCTAAGTATGATAGAGTCGTTGGCGGGAGTTTATCTCTCGTCGTCAATCTCCTCATCAAGCTACCTCCAGAGGATATAGGCAAGAGTCGAGATGCTTATGCGAGATTTCTGGTCGGGAACAAGAGGCTTTGGGGCTTCATTGCTTCTAAAGATCCGTTCGTGAGAAGAACTACGGCCCAGTTGCTCTTCGTTTGCCTGAATACACATCCTGGATTCATCGAACAAGACCTGGGAGCAGTCGCTCGCGCCTTCATTAATGAAGGACTCAGGACACCGCAGTCGAATTCATCGTTGGCGTATCTACAGGCCCTCGATAAACTAACTAGCAATTTTCCAACAGCATGGACAACGTCATATATTGGCAAGGAACCGCCTTTATGCCGTCTCAGTTATTTCATCACAACTGGTTCTGAGGCTGGGCCAGCAGAATATTGGATTGTCCTGGAGTCTTTGATAAACAAACTGCCGTCTGGTGTTCTGCCGGTTGATCTAGCTGGAGCGATAGACTTCCTTAAGGCTTTTACTGATGGCATAATGAGCCGAAATGAGGCAAGATCAAATATTGGGACTGCTTGGATCTGTTATATCAACGTCGTGAGGCACTTGCAAAGCGCTTTACCAGACCCCAAGGACAAGTGCGAAGTACTGGTGGCCAGTGTCTATCCAATCTTCGAGAACTTTATTCACCCCGCTCGGGAAAGTACGCGACGGTGGATGGGCGATAGTCCTGCGGCTTTGGCAAAAGCGTTTCACATATGCTTCTTGTCTGAAACTTATGATTCGAAATTTTTGGACCCCAACAAGTCGATAAGACGAGAGTGGAAACGTCTAGCGGAAGAAGTAACGACAAATATTGAGATCTCCCTTCCAATATCATCGAGCGATTTCCAAGAGTCCCAGACGTCTATAGCTGCAGAAACGCAGCGTTGGTTCACTCTTCAGGCCGAGATAATCAGGTATTCTGGCGCAGAGAGATCAGATGACCAGAGTTACAAAGACATTCTCATCGAAGCGAGCTCTGCAATCATAGCTTCTGCGTTACGAGTTCTAGTCGCTACAAATGGTAAGCAATATGGTGCTGCAGCGGCGGTAGAAGGTGCCCTTCGACTGGCTCCAGCCATCATTTCGGATGCTCCATCTATAACAGAAGCCATTGTATCCTTCTTAACCGATCAACTTCCGAAGCTCGTCATCTCGCCTTCCTCTTCATATCTCATCCAATCTCTAAAGCATATGTGCAGCTTTCCCGGACAGCAAACTGTTGGTTCATCCATATGGGAGTCAACTATCAATGAGCTTGTAACACTTCCAGACAGTGAAAAAAAAGCAGTCGCTGCTGAAGCTCTCATTTCGATTCGTGTTACTGCTAAGCTAGCGAGAAAGAATAGTAAGCTGCAGGAACTACTTGTTATTGCTGGATCGAAGGCTGTAGAGGAAGGGAGTGAGCATTGGCGCCGGGTAGCTGAATCCGCCGTCAAGTTCAATTGCTTCAGCAACGAGGCCCTTGATGTGGCCTTCAACCATATTATCGATGCATTAAACGACGAAAGCGGCCCTTTCCAGAATGCCCTCCTCGCTCTGGAATATATGGTGGGCAATCGTCCCGAACTATTCGAGCGCGAAGACGCAAGACGTATTATTATTATGACAAGATTACTTGCTGCAAGTGAATCAGAAGATGTAGGAATGGCTACAAGAGCAGGTATTCTCAGAAACGCCATTTCCGATGTCCAGACTGCGAGCGCTACTACTGCTCCCAAACACTCGCCCATTGTGTCTATCATCCAAGAAAGCCTGGAGATGAGCGGCCCTCGGCTCCTCACGTAAGTCCTATCTGGCCAGGTATTACAGTTCGCATCCCTCAATTGACATTTTCTAGCATTGAAACCCTCGTTACTCAAGCCGTGGCGATCGTCGGTTCGCTGGGACTACAGCCTGTGGCGGATCTATTTCCAAATTATAAGGATTGGCAGAAAAGCCTGGCCCAAGTATTTAACGAGCACATGGGCTTTTCGTTGTCTCTGAGTAACCTGCTCGGCGGTGCTGTCGCGTTGGTTCCTTTTAAAAAGGCATTTTTTTTGCCCGCTGGGCCAGTTCGAAGAGATGCAAATGGATATTCGGCTGCCTTTCGGATGGCACTGTATACGTCGCAACTCATTACCCACAAAGAGGTTATTGAATATGTGCCGAGTGATACTCAGGTCGATATTATCTATATGACATCTCTCTCAGTGGCAAAGGCACTTGATCAACTTGCTCTGCACATGGAGGGTTGGCTTTGGTCATCTCTAGCTGATCCTGCCATTGAAAACGAGATACAAGATTTTATTTCAAGCTCCGAAAGAAGTCTTACAAAACTTATAATCGAGGCAAGAGATTGGCGTGAAGCTTCTCCCAGTGGACAGTCTCAAGTGGCTCAGAAGCTGCTGTTACGTCTGATCAGAGATGCAAGTGGCAGATCCGTACTTGCCTTCTACAATGGACGTCTTCTTGCAAGCCTCCTTTCGAATATTGTCGAATGTCATGGCTGGCGTGCTAGTGGTGGCGACGAGTGGCTAGCATCTTTGGACGTACTCAAGCCGTCGAGCATTTTCACGGCTTTAGGACTTTTGAGAGGTCTTAAGGACCATCTTGGATCCAGTAAACTCATCAACAATTTATGTAACCGTCTATTGAGCGACATTTCTGGTGCCTCTGCCAAGAACGACGAAACAGTGCCTCTTCTCCTCCTTATGAATGCTGCATTGGATGTCTATGAACGTGGTAGTCTTCCAGTAGCGCACAATCGCCTCGTCTTTGCGGTCAAACAAATCACTTCTTGGATGGATGAATCCGAGCATCTCAATCCACCAATGGCATCAGAATCTTGCCGAAGCTTGCACCTTCTGTTCCCGGCCATTAAAGATGTCTATGGGCCGTATTGGAAATCAGCTATCCAGTTCTGTGTGTCACTTTGGACGTCTGATCGTGTCATGGAGGACCCTTACGATTGGCTTCCTGCAATCCATTCTAGTTTAAAGCTGATTGTCTTGCTCAAAGGACTCAATGACCCAAATGAGGACCTTGAGGAAGCATTGAATAGTTCAGAAAAGCTGATCTCGGAAGGCATATTGCATCTTTTAGCCTTGAACAGGCCACAGCTTGAGGATGAGCCATGGCACATTGTGGATGAATTGATCGCCAGACAGGCCACAACAATACCGCTGAAGCATGTTGGGAATCTCACGGAAATATATCCCCTGTTAGCTTCGGAATCTTCTCTCATACAAACGGCTGCCTTCGAGATTGTTCATAGGGCGTTGCCGACCGCCCAGAAAGAGGTTTCAGTCGATGTGCTCCTCGAAAAGAAAGGCACGTTTTTTGTCCTTCCCACTGCCAATACTAACTCATCACAGATGCAAAACTTCCTGAGGAACTCTTATCCCTCCTTCTGGGCGCACCTCAGACACAGGATTTCCCTTCCGAGGTCTTATCACAGTTTCCTCCTCCAATACGCACATACCTCTTCGCCTGGCAATTAATCTACGACTCATTTTCCACGGCATCTCACAAAGTCCGCAGCGACTATACCTCGCAACTCAAGTCTGAAAACGTCATCAGCCATCTTCTCGACTTCCTCTTCGACGTTCTGGGTCACTCTGCCGGGAAACCCCTAAATCTTGACCGCGCTCGCTTTACGACTGAATATATCCGCTGTTACGACATCGAATCAGCGGATACTGTACCCGATGAGTATAATTTGCGATGGTTGCTCATAAACCTATACTATCTTTGTCTGAAGTACACGCCTGGGCTGGCAAAAAACTGGTACGTTGAATGTAAATCCAAGCAAACACGCCTGGCTGTGGAAGGATGGACCGAGAAATACTTCAGTCCGCTCGTGATTGCGGATACGCTAGACGATGTGGCGAAATGGGCAGAGGAGCAAGAAGCTCCGCCGGAAGATGAGAAGCCCCTGATCGTGAAGGTGTCGAAAAAGTCGAGAGAGGTGTATGCGGGGTATGAGGTGGATGAGATGATGATGCAGATTGTGATTCGACTCCTTCCCCTTTATCCACTCGAGGGAATTAGAGTCGATGGCGTGAACCGTGTGGCTGTGTCAGAGAAAAAGTGGCAGAGCTGGCTTATGATCACGCAAGGCGTCATTACTTTCTCGGTATGTTTCCATGCTCTTTGCCCTTGCGACGAGACTCATGAGCTCGACTAACCTCGCCGCAGAATGGCAGCATCACGGACGGCCTCCTCGCCTTCCGCCGCAACGTGACCGGCGCGCTCAAGGGGCAGACCGAGTGCGCGATCTGCTACAGCATCGTGTCGAGCGACAAGAAGATGCCCGACAAGCGCTGCCAGACGTGCAAGCACCTGTTCCACAGCAGCTGCCTGTTCAAGTGGTTCGCGAGCAGCAACCAGAGCACGTGTCCGCTGTGCCGCAATCCGTTCAACTATGGCACGGATAGCGACAGGAGGGCTAGGAGGAGGGGTGGGCCGGAGGAGTGAGGTGGGGAAGTGCAAGTGTGCGGCTGGGGAGGTGGGAAGGACGTTGGACTAGACCGGGCGCGGATGCATACATAGAATGGGATTGGAGAGGCGTCGGGCGTCTGGGAGAAAAGTGCTTCCGCTTCCGCTTCCGCTTCGGCGAGGCGGGTTCTGCTAATCGGTAATTATGTAGATAATTCAATAATCCTGAATCTGCGCTTTCTGCCGGGCCGGGCTGGGCTGGGCTGAGCTACGAAGGTGATGAAGAAGATGACGATGATGATCGGGGATTCCGAAACAGAACGCTTCGAATGATACCTGACGTCTGTAGCTAGAACTTCGTCTCGTCGCCCTTTGATTGCAAAACAAAAGTTAGGTCCGAATCGCTATTCTCACCATATAACTATACTGTATATTATATAGTCTCCGACTCGCGTTCCGACTGCTCCCGTCCCTCCTCCCCAGCCACTCCTGGCCCTCCGGTCGTGCACTCCCGTCGAGACAATACAACTGGAAGACTCCACGAGTTAAGCTCAGAGGGTCTGAGATGGACAAGACAACTCTGGCAAGGTGTCAGGATGACGACGACTGCAGAACAACCAGCTAGCAAGGCGGTGCTGACGAGAGAGGCGCTCGAATAGGTCTTGAATACGAGATGCACGTACAGACGAAGCTGTGAAGTAGATGCAGCTGAGACTTGGATTTAAAGATGGATTTGCGGTGCTATGTTTGCGAAGGAAGGCAGATCCGCAGCCCTTTCTGTGGCTTGAGGTCGTGTGGACTTACAACTTGTAGTAGTAGAGGGGCTGTGAAATAATCCAGCAATCACGTTACAGCCCCCCCCCCCCCCCCCCCCCCCCCCCCCCCGGCCCCCCCTTTTCCCCCCCCCCCCCCCCCCCCCCCCCCCCCCCCCACCACCCCCCCCCCCCCCCCCCCCACCCCCCCCCCCCCCCCCCCCCCCCCCCCCCCCCCCCCCCCCCCCCCCCCCCCCCCCCCCCCCCCCCCCCCCCCCCCCCCCCCCCCCCC
>Ga0123337_10000385_pt1 | contig 77653 bp, 50 predicted proteins | sample frozenSSSSmetaG_FD_89792 | JGI IMG/M metagenome (GOLD analysis project Ga0123337, IMG submission 89792) | Glacier valley bacterial and archeal communities from Borup Fiord, Nunavut, Canada, to study Microbial Dark Matter (Phase II) -... | ecosystem: Environmental > Aquatic > Freshwater > Ice >...
CCTCGTCCTCTGGAGCCTCGCCCCCGGCCCCCACGCCCCGCCCACCCCCTACACGCACCGCCAGGTCGTGGGCGCCGCGCGCGTCCTCGGCGCCCGCCGCCTGCTCGCCGCCGTCGTCGACGAGCTCGCCCTGCAGGCCGACGCCGGCAACGCCGCCGTCGCGTACGACGTCGCCGCCGCGATCGTGTGCGCCCACGCCCACGCCCCGGCCGCGCCGCCGCTGCAGGGCCGCTTGACGCTGCGCGAGGCGCTGAGGATGGAGGCGGAGGCGGAGGCGGAGGCGGCGAGGGCGATGGCGATGGCGGGGGATGGGGACGCGGATGCTGGAAGGGCGGAGATTGTGGTTAGGCTGTGGAGGAGGGTGGAGGCGCTGATGGCGCCGGCGAGGGGGATGGCGCACGGGGGGTTGGCGGAGGCGGAGATGATGGGGGTGCTTGGGGGGGAGGGGATGATGGGGCTGGGGGAGGGGTTGTTGGAGGATATGAAGCTTGATTTTTGATTTTGGGGTGGGTGGGTGTCTGGGAGGGAGAGTGTTGGGCGTGGAAGGAAGAAGGGGGGTTGGGACGTGATGGTGTTGGAGGTGTAGAGAAATGTATAATTTAGATGTTTCAAGTATTAATAAGACATACTGTGCAAACTATGCATTTACTGAAACTAGATATGAGGTGACAGGGTTCTCAACTTGAGTTAACTCATGAGTTTTAGGGTCAACTCAAACTCATTGAGTTGAGTTATACCCCTAACTCAAACTCAAACTCAAAAACTTATGAGTTACTTAAGTTGCTTAAGTTATGATAAATCTAACCTAATTAGGCCTACTAATTACTATTTTAAGATTAGTCTTATTTTAAAACTAATATAGATCTTATTTAAATTTAACGTAAAACTTAATGAAAGCACTTATAAGATTAAAGGGTTATCTTAGGGACTCACTATTAGCATACTACACTAGAGAGTGGATAATGTAGAGAGGAGCATTAGTCGTAGTTGTAATGTTATAAGTAATAACACATGTCACTAACTATATCCCTTCCCCACTTTAATGGAGAGTGTGGGGAACTAGATATAGAGTACATTAATCATCTTAGCCTAGCGACCTAGAAAGGTAGGAGGTAAGTACCTATAAGCATAGTAGTACATTAGCGGGTGGTGGTGTAGGTATTTAACTAAAATATTAGGTAAAAGCATAACTTTAGTAAGATATATTGTATAATTTTAATTATAAGTTAGACTATGTGGCTTAATAGGGCCCCCTCTAGGGAAACACAACTAGCGCGCGTCTTAGCTTAGGAGTCTTAAGCAGTCACTATTTGCACCTCTAGTGCAGATCTTGTGACTATGTATATCGGAGAGACAGAAAAGGCTATTAAAGGTCTTTTTAGACTTGGCAGTCTACTTACTCCCAGCATTATATTCATCGACGAGGCCGACGCCTAATTCCGTGGTCGAAGCCCTCGAGAGCGCAGTTGGAACGTAGCAAAACAAATCAGCTGCTTGCCGAGATCGAAGGTCTTGCAAAGTCAGAGGCGCCCTCCGTTTGTATTGCTTGCAACTAATTTCCCCTGCGATCTCGACGACGCTGTCCTTCGTGTTCCTAGTCGCTTTCACCTTGGTCTTCCGACCTGTCGACAGTTCTAATTGGTTGCTATGCTGAGTAAGCACTGTCTCAGCATATGAGCGACCCCGCTCTCACCGTAGAACCATCACTCATAGTCATCAATCAATACAATCAGTTCCCATCAATTTATCACTCAAAGTAACACGACCACTGAATTGAGAGAAACAGTCTTGGACATTCCGACACGAGAGAAAGGACACTCTAGTCTTTATTATCGTTATTATAGTTATATAAGTTTCCAAATCCCACTAGCTCTAGTGGCATTCGTCCGTCTATGGACAGTTAGGTACGAAGCTTTATAATACTTCGTAGCAGTCTTTGGCCATGATTATTTCAGGAGTCCTGGGTGTTACTATATATAGTTCTTGGGATGTCTCGTACGCTAATATGGCGTAGTCGCAAGAACGGCAACTCTTTTACACACGTGTCAGCGCATTCCACAACCTCACCTTCAAGCATCAGAGATGGGAAATATTCTTTCAACTAGCAGACAATTTTCATATGCCGACTACCCCTTATACCCCCCCGAACCCCCAGGTATCTCAGCTAGCAGGCGATTCTCATATGCCGATGATGACTTCTCTTCCACCGAATCCCAAGGCCAAGTCTACATCCGCATTCTCCAGCTTCAACCACCAGAGCCACTGCCCTGGTGTCTAAAATGGTTACCAGTGTTTCTGCGCAATCATTTCATTCCGTTGCGGGGTAGTCTTGATATTATACGTTTGGGACAAAAGAATCAACCTCAGTACAATGCGCTGTCGTACACTTGGGGCCCTCCAGTCTTCTCTGGCCGAATCATGATCGATGGTAGGAAACTTGCAATCACATCCTCCCTAGCAGAGGCTTTGCGTCATCTGAGACCGGAAAAGGCATTGCTGCCCATCTGGATTGATCAAATCTGTATCAATCAGATGAACGATGATGAGAAGTCGAGACAGGTGGAGGTCATGGACAAGATTTACCGATCAGCAGAAGAAGGTCTTGTGTGGCTCGGCCCTCCAGCTGACGGCTCAGATCACTTGATGGAAATTCTCCTTCGAATGGGCGCCTTTGCATTGGGATTTGGGCTTCCCGACTATTACACACGGACCAGAATTTCGGAGTTGATACGGATCTGTGCAAAAGACGACCCCAAAGATCCCGCGACAATCAAGTATCATACATTTTGTGAGGAGGTAATGCCTCTCTTTACCAATGAAGTCTACAAATCTCTTATTGCCTTGCAAAAGAGAGCATGGTTTCAGCGTTCGTGGGTCCTCCAAGAGTATGCATTAACAAAAGAAGTGACTTTCATTTGCGGAGGTAAAAGAATCAGGGCGGAAATCTTGATGTCGGTACTCTCAATGATCGGGAACACCATACCAGATAGACTTATCCTGGCGTCGTCGCAAGCACCTGATCGCAAATTGGCGATCTTACTTGAAGAGATGAACGGATTGAACACTATGGCGCCGTTTACTACCTCACGGCAACGCCGTAAGGCGACAGATGATCGCCGATACGATGGGGACAGCTTGTACCATATATTGCTGAGAGCGCATGTTAAGAATGACAACTCCTTACAAGCGACAGACGCTTGCGACAAGGTTTATGCCCTCCTAGGACTTGCCTGTGATAAGGAGGAGTTGAAAAGGCGAGGCCTGCGTACAAATTATGCTCCAGCTGAGAAAACGCCAGAAGTCGTCTTCACAAAAACCGCGAGAGCTTTGATTCAGTCACAGAGGGTAGATACTTTGCTATTTGCACAACATTACAAGGGAGACACCAACCAGCATCTGACAGCGGTCCAAAAAACGCCCAACCGGACACAAAACTTGCAAAGGCCGTTCACCTGGCTTCAAAATTTCATATTCGCAAATCCGAAAAAGACAAAAGACAAAAGACAAGAACGCCGAGATCCCAAGCTGGGTCCCGGACTGGCGGCAAAAGATACGGCTCTCCTTCGCCTGGTTGCGTGACGAGACAGATGATCCTTTGTTCTCGGCCTCAAAAGGAATGACATCCGAATCTGAAACGGAACCAACAAGGGATGTCCCAACCACAGAGGAGGAGAGCATACTCACTTTGAAAGGATATCGTGTCGATGAGATTGAGCAAGTGAGCCAGGTCTGGGAAGGAGTTCAACGCGACTGGAATTCCGGTCAGCCTTTTCAATCCCAACTATACCTTAACTATATAGAACAGGTTCGCCAAATGTGTGAGCTAGCGAAGCTCAAGGACATCAACATCCATTCGACTGAACAAAGGAGGATTGAGGCCGAGTGGCGGATTCCAGTCGGGGACATTGAACAGGACGCTTCAGCCAAGGCCAACCGGGCGAAACCGTCCTGGAAAGAAGCATATGACAAATGTCTTGCGGAGCTTCAGCTGGAAAAGGAGTTGGTGACGATGAGCAGCGTAGAAGAGCAAAAAGCCAGGGTAGAAGAGGTGTTTTCAATGAGTGGTGACTCGGGTGGATACCGGGTTCGAATGCAAGAGCTCAAAGGAAAAAGGCCGTTCCTCTCACACATGGGCTACGTGGGCATGGGCCCGACCTACATGCGTCCTGGAGATGTGATTGTCGTGCTTGGTGGAGCCTCGCTACCATTCATTGTGAGGCCGGCTGAAGACGGAAATTTCAAATTGATGGGCGAGTGTTATTGTGATGGCATAATGGATGGAGAAATAGTGGCCGCGAGGAAGGGCGACAATAAGATGGAGGAGAGCATTACTTTGATTTGATTGCGTATAGAGCACGAGAGAAGTTATTCAAGAACACATTTTGGACTGGTGGCAGAATTGATAGAAAGATCAGACTGAAAAGAAAAAATAATGCAACATAGTCCCCGGATTCGTACGAAAGTTCAGACCACGACAGCAGGTCTATACCCGAAGTTTGGTCTGGTTAGCCAAATTGAACCAACGAAATTTAATAAAACATGCTGCTTTAGGTCACTTGTCACTCAGTTTCTTAGGATACTGGATACCTCTGAGAGTTTTAATGGGTAGGCAATAAATTTTGCAAGAAGAATTTCGTCGTACATTTAGCAAGGAGAACACTTTCGAAATGTTCGCTAATGTGAGTTTTTTTTAGACTTTTGTATAACACCAAAGTAACTATTATAGACTCGACCGCCCGTGTTATATTTTCCACCAGTCGACCATGCAGATTCGAGGCTCGGCCTTCAACGTGCGAATTTTCGAGCACATATCGACAACATCGCTTTGCGTCGAGAAATGCAGGCGCAAAGATGGAAACTAGACCGTGACCTAGCTGACGAAAGACGGGACTGCAACTGCATGCATGAACCAAGCATATCAGGCCACGGCTCTGAACTACAACGCGCTTTCTTATGAATTTCAAAAGGCGCAGCAAGAGTTAATCGCTTCAGATGAGATTCTAGATAGGCAGAGGACAATCATCAGTCTGCAGTCTGCCTTAATAGAGCACTATAGGAGAGAAGCGGGGTACGTCACAGAAACAGAATTGGAAGATACTTTAGAGGCTGCCCTTCACGAGGAGCATGCTGAAACAGTCCAGGCTTGTTGGGAAAGCACAATGTCAAATCGATCGTGTTGGCATTATCTGCACCCTGGTGGGCGCTGGGTGTTAGTCGAAGACCAGCCACCTCAAGTAATGTTATTGGCTTCCCTCCACCGGAACTGTTGTGGCACATCCCAGAAATCAGATGGCTCACATTTTGTGAGAATCGCATTCATTCACCATGAGAAATGCTCTGGACACTTCGATTGGAGCGAAACATGCAGACTTCCACAGTTCTGTGCCGAGACGATTACGATTGCATTGCATTGCATTGCAGCCTGACCGGTTCGGCTCTGTTGGCCTTCACACCTTTGCCGAGAACAAGGTGGCAGGAGTCTGGTCGGCGAAACAGCAAACAGCATCCGTCTGGGATGTATCATCAACTTAGGAGACAGTGAAGGCACAATGGTGAAGGAATAGAATAGTATTCCTGGCCGAGGTGTAACTGCACAAGGGAGCGTAATGAAGTATGGGGATGCAGCTTGGTCAGAAGGTTTTGAGTCCTGTGTCCCTGACCTCTGGGTCCTCATCAAGGGTCTCCAGCGGTGGATTCAAGAACTTGAGATAAGCGTCGAGGATCTCCAACAGCGGAATCAAGACCAAGGGATTGAATTACGATGCATTCAAAGAGGGGATTCTCGTTCCTCGTGAGCGCTCGCTTACGAAACCTCCAGGAGTCCAGGGCCATTTCAACATTTGGCTCCGGAGCATTCGTTCTCCCGGGTACAACGCCGCCAAAACTTTTCCAGCTGGCATTGGGACAACAGCTTGGCTTTCCTCTTGTGGGGCCGAATTGGAGACAAATCCGGGGAAGTTCTTAATATATAGATCTATATATCCCAAGATTCTGCGCTAAAGGGTTCGAACTATGATTCTGGTCAGATTAATAAAGAACAGGCCTAGAGCTATGAAGCACTCACTAGTTTCACAGCATCTCTTTGGAACTGATGGTAATCTCCTTAATTAAGGGTCTCGCATTGAAGATATCAACCAGATATCAAAACAGAATGTGTGATTTACCCATTCTGTCGAAGGGATTCACTTCTCACATCTGCATGTCTCACATCATGCATTCACCGAACACCAGAGCAGAGTATTCACCTGCCTTCCAGTCCAATAGCCGACTGATGCCTGAATAGACAGCGCCCATTTGGGCATATAAATAGTAGATAGATTTGATAGTTTAGCTAGTCTCTATTCTACCTGCTTTATCACACTTTTGCTTCCGTGCACACAGTTCATCGATATTGTGTTCAACAGGAACTGCCTCACGGGAACGAGACGGCTTTAGGCATGAGGGGTTCTCAATTGCCTCTAGGATGACCAAGCAGGCGCTGCGAGTCACTATTAGAAACTAGGCAGGCATATGGGGGCTATCGAAGATGGCTAGCATGAAGTTGGGAACTCTAACGTGGCATACGTTAACCCTAGATCAAACGTTCTTGCTAGACGATATCAAACGTTCTTGTTAGACGATATCAAACGTTCTTGCTAGACGATATTCTAGATGTGCAAAGTCGTCAACGTATACTGTATACTACATGCGATTGTGCCTCTCTCCTTTACCTACAGCCCTAATCCTTTTCATCCGCTAGTCCGCTGCTTCACTGTCATGTCATTCTTCCCTCACAATGCATCGCAGACGACAGTCTGTGACTCTAAAGCCCCATCATCAACCTCGACATTGCATGACATGATATTGCCTGGGAAAACTGCATGCCACACAACGTGCTTCTGCTTCTTCGTCCTTCTCCGCAGTTGATGCGGCGTTCGAGACGTTTCGTGAAGTGGCTGCTGTTCCCCGTCACTAGGTGAGGCCCGCACGCCACCACGTTCGCCACAAATCTCTTCTTCACGCCGCGGCAGCAGAACTGCATTACCTCCGTCCACTGTCCACTGCCCTGCGTTGGGTCTCAGCCCCCGACCGGTGTATTGGCTTTCAGCAGCGCCCTCCGGAAGCACACGTAACCAAGCTGGCGGCAAAATGCCGAATCGTGCCTGCCTGTAAGGGGCCAGCTGACTGACCCCCGAGTTAATGAATTTCGAGTTGCTAGAGATCGTCCTGGCTACTACGAGAGCATTCTTTCCCTTATTTCAGAACATTGATCTAATTCTAAATGTCAAAATCAACGAAGGGCCAAGATGGACACAACATCAAATAAATCCACGATGCCAGGAGGCGTCGACGGGTGGGTGCGTGCACGCACCTTTGCCAATGCAGCGGGCGCCAAACTCAGCGTGGACATACCTCGCGACTGAGATTATAAATCTTAGAATCAGTGGAGTGGATAGTAGGAATATCTTCAAAATATATAAATCTAAGATCAGGATATAAGTAAGGCAATGTTATACTACAAGGCTTATTCTTGGTTATCAGTTCGGTAGATTTAGCTTAATAATATCCAGCCTAGCACCCTAGGGATAAATTAGAATCTCGTTGATTACCTCATTGATCATTAATTCACGCTGAGATCGAGAGAGATCAACTACGTCATCACTTCACCCGGAGAGGAACGCGGCGATGCGTGCTTTGCGCGGCTGCGGATGCAGCGCATTTACTGTCTCTTCTCTTCTTTTCTTTTTTTATTTCACCTCTCTGTTTCTTCTTTCTTCTTTGTCCTTTGTCCTTTTTCCTTTTTCCTCTACTTCTACCCTCTACCCTCTCTCTACCCTCTACCCTCTACCTTCATGCACCCGTGAATGCTGCGATCCTCCCTCGCCGAGCCACGACTTTGGCGATCCTTCATCGCCGGGCCATCTGCCGCCGCTCTTACGCTGCCGTGTCTGCGGAGGCGGCGCCATCTCTCGCCGCCTTATTGGGCATCATTCTCCGTGAACATGTCGCCGAAGCGGAAGAGGGCGTCGGCGGACGCAGAGGCAGAGGCAGAGGCTACGGTACCAGAGCCGGCCGTTCTGCAGCCGCAGAGACGTGCACAGCCGGCTGCGACGCGCAGCAGTCGGCCTCGGAGAGCGGCGCAGGCATCCGGTGTGCAGGAAATGACTAGGGCTGATGAGGGTAGGACATCGTCCGCGGAGACAGGCTTGAACAATTCACTGGCTGCACATGGGAGCAAGCACCCTCGTAGCTCCCCCGACCATTGGAATCAGCAGCATGAAATGCCGACGAAGAAGAAGAGACAGCCCACGAAAAGCTCTCTCGCAGCGAAGAAAGGCTCCGACGAGCTAAAAGCCTTCCGCGCCTCTCAAGCCGCCTCAGCCCTTGCAACAAAGCTGGAAAACGACGACGCAACACACCGAGTCGACCCCGAAGCCGGAGGCAACGTCGCAGAGGACATCGAGACCGTCAAGCACGAAGCCGCGCGCCCCCCGCCCGTAAACAGCGCCTACCTCCCGCTGCCCTGGAAGGGGCGCCTGGGATACGCATGTCTCAACACCTACCTGCGCACCTCAGACCCGCCCGTCTTCTCCAGCAGGACGTGTCGCATCGCGAGCATCCTCTCGCACCGACACCCGCTGCGGGACGCCTCGCGGCCCGAACACCCCACGACGAACCGGCCGGACCGGGACGCCGCGCCCGACGTCGCGCTCGGGCAGCGCCACGTGCAGGACCTGGGCCTGGCGAACGCGCGGGACGTGGCGCGGATGCTGCGATGGAACGACAGGTTCGGGATCCGGTTCCTGCGGCTGAGCAGCGAGATGTTCCCCTTTGCGTCGCACGAGGCGCACGGATACCGCCTCGCGCCCTTCGCGGCCGACGTGCTCGCCGACGCGGGCCGCGTGGCTGCGCACCTGGGACACCGGCTCACGGTGCATCCGGGGCAGTTCACGCAGCTGGGCAGTCCGCGGAGGCAGGTGATCGAGGGTGCCGTGAGGGATCTGGAGTACCACGATGAGATGCTGAGCCTGCTGCGGTTGCCGGAGCAGATGGATCGCGATGCGGTGATCGTGCTGCATCTGGGCGGGACGTATGGGGACAAGGCGGCGACGGTGGATCGGTTCAGGGAGAACTACAAGGGCCTGTCGGAGAGTATCAAGAGGAGACTGGTGCTTGAGAACGACGACGTGGCGTGGTCCGTCCATGACCTGCTCCCGCTGTGCGAGGAGCTCGACATCCCGCTCGTCCTCGACTTTCACCATCATAACATCGTTTTTGATAGCAGTAGGGTGCGCGAGGGCACGCGGGATATTGTAGAGTTGTTCCCGCGCATCGCGAAGACGTGGCAGAGGAAGCGGATGACGCAGAAAATGCACTATTCCGAGGCGTGTCCCGATGCGGTGACGGGGCGGCAGAGGAGGAAGCACAGTGCGCGGGTGAAGACGCTGCCGCCGTGTCCGGATGATATGGACCTGATGATCGAGGCGAAGGACAAGGAGCAGGCCGTTTTTGAGCTGATGAGGACGTTTAGGCTGCCTGGGTGGGATGGGTTCAACGACATCATTCCGTACGAGAGGACGGATGATAATAGGGCGGTGCCGAGGAAGGCGAGGAGGAAGAAGACGAAGAAGCAAGTCGCTGCGGAGATTGAGGAGTTTGGCGAGGAGGTGCCGGGGAGTCCTGAGGCGGAGAGGGAGGAGGTGGAGGAGAGTGAGATTGGGATGGGGGGCCCGGAGAAGCGCGTGTATTGGCCGCCGGGCATGGAAGAATGGCTTCGTCCGAAGAAGCGCGAGGGTAAGAAGAAGGACGCCGGAGTCCCGGAGCCCGACCATATCAGCACCGCGACTCCGTATAACGTCGCAGCGGGACGGGAATTGGGGATTAAAGAAAGGAAACCGATGGATGAGGCATTGAGAGAAAGGATCAAGAGCGCGCACTCAATTAGTGACGTACAGGCAATTTTGGATGAAGTCAAGGAGCGGAATAGGGCCGATGTGTTGGCGCCTTTGCAGGTTCAGCCTAAGAAGGAAAAGGGGAGGGGGCGTTGGAATGGGAATGGGAGTGGCAAGAAAGGGAAAGCGAAGGCGAAGAAGGAGAAAAGGGAGGGTACACCTAGTGATGCTGCGGAGAGCGAGTATTTGACGATGGAGGAGTTGGCTTCGGGCGAGGACAAAGACGTAAGTAGTGGGACTGTTGTGAATGCGGCGGAAGAGAAGAAGCGGCCGGTGAGGAGGAGCAGGAGGGTGAGTGCCAGGAACGTGGACTATGCAGATAGCGGTGCGGACGAGGAGATGGAATCGTGATCCTGGACCGACCCTGCCTCTCTCAGGAACGATGCGGATCATCGACATCCACCATGTTCTTGACATCCACCATGTTCTGCGCGGGGATCGAGGATGGGAGGGGATGGGGAATTGACAGTTGCCTCCTTCCACGTGGATGATCCTGGACTTTCTTTTGATGGGCGGACAGGAAGACTCTCTTTTGCTGGGCCGATAGGGAAGGCAGATGCGCTGTTTGGGCACGTACATAGCAGCTACACATCTGCGCCGAGGCAACGCTGAATCTGATAGTCTACTGTATGTACTGTATGTATGTATGTACAGGTGAAGCGCTGCGCTCAGGCATCTAGGCTATCTAAGCCCCTCTCCTGTATCAATGACAGAACCACAGGCGGGCGGCGATTGCATGCCTGCTTTATGGGCTTGAGGGAGAGAGACGGGATAGGGGGGCGAGCGGTCATGCGAGGCGTGAGCAAAGCACTGTCGTCGATATCAGATCCAAGCAATTCTCCCCAGTTGGAGCCTCGCGCTGCGCTCAGATACTTACTAATTCCTGCTATGTACTGCTGTCACTATTGCCTTCCATTTGCCAGAGCGCTGCTGCTCTTGCGGCGGGAGCTGGGCACAGCAAGGGAAGTGGATGTCCAAACACGGAATACGCAGTGCGACTGCTCTGCCCGGATGAGGCATGGCTTCAGAGCTCTAAGGAGGAGTACGAGCGCAAGAGAGTCGCGAGGACGGGCTGTGGAGCAATCTCGTTACCAAAGTCTGAAGATTCGTTAAATGCGCTCTCGCTGTTCGAGATTATTATTCAGGGAGGGAGACCATAGGCGTCAAATCAATATCCGAGATGTGGCGATCGATCGTTAGTTAGATAACGTGCGACTTTACGATTTAGTGGTTTTTAGTGAACGCGTGCGCCGTGGATGCCATGCCAACCAGTGTAGTGCCGGCAGGAGGTGGCTCGGGATGCATACACCAGGAGTCTGGGGAGGGGCATCATTATTTTCGCAAGAGATCGATTTCATCCTCTGTACGTAGGTATGTATGTATGTACATAGCAGAATCGCACATGGCGTTTGTCCAAGTCCAGACTGCCGAGTTGGGCCCCAGACTTGGCGAGGCGCAAGACGTCTAAGACGTCCAAGAGACATATCGGCACGTGTACTAGAGACACAGTGGAGATCAGTCTCGCAGCCACAAATTGCTTTGACGCAATAACGTGGCGCTTCTGACTATTTTTACAGACGTAAAGGGAAGCTCTCGGAGACGACAGAGGTGTGGATTGGACGCGGAGGGTTTCGCAATATGTATGTAGGTATTCCTTTTTCATTTGCATCTGCCAGGACTCGGCGAAGAATACAGCGGGATATTGAAGGTGAAGGGGGCTGGGAAGAGGGAAGAGGGAAGAGGGAAGAGCGAAGAGGGAAGAGGGGAGGGAAAAGGCGGCGAAGCACATTATCCCGTGTATGCTGGCAGCCATGCTGCAGCTCGCCACGAGACACTCACGGAGTACATACAGGCGTGCATGAATGAGCCGTCGTCGTCTTGCTCTGTCTGATAATGGCATTGTCCACGTCGCCGGTGCTGCCCGTGACGGCTCTCGAGCTCTCGGGCGCCCTCGACTTCTCGAAGCGCAGGAGAAGCGTGATAGAAGCGAGGAACTACAGCTCTATCCCAGGCGGCTACAGCAACTAAAGGCGCCTCTTTGCTCATCCCCCGCCTTCTAACCGCACATGTTTAGGGCTCCAAGCCTCGCGAGTCCCGAGCGTCGTGAGAGGAGTGATGAGAGTCGTGGCCGTGAGCATGCATTTCGAGGTCGATGGGCCAGGGAAGCAGCAGATGCGGAGCTGCATCCTCGGGATTGGGATTGGGGAATTTTCTAGGGGACCAGGGCCATGGGTGGTGGGGTGGTCCGTGGCAGGGCGTTCCTGGACCGGGAGATGGATGGATGCATTGGATTCAATGGATTAGACGGGGGTTCGGATGGTTTTGGATGTTTGGGAGCTTGGAAGCACGAGGAGAGGAGGAGGAGGAGGAGGAGAGGAGGAGAGGAGGAGAGGAGGAGAGGAGGAGGAGGAGAGGAGGAGGAGGGGAGGACGAGGGGAGGACGAGGACAAGGCGGGGTCCAAGGCCTGCCAAGTGCATTGGAGAGACACACGAGCCTCTTGCAGCGATGTTATTTTCTCCGTGTTGCAGCAATAGCGCGGCTGTTCGAGGACCAACGGAGTACCTTTGCGCTGCTGTGTGAATTAAGCTGTCGTTGTGACATTTGCAAGATTTGCACCAATTGTTATTATTGTTGTTGTTGTTGTTGTTGAATTTTCTGCAGACTGATTGATCTTATCACGCCAATCCGATCCGATCCGATCCGATCAGATCAGACGAGCAACGTGCGATTTTGAGAAGGAGAAGACTGGTGGAGAGGGGGGAGCAAAAGCGTGATGTCGAGGATGATATGTCCATGTCAATGTCGATGTCAATGCGGATGTTCCTTTCGCGGGGTAGCTGGGGAGGAGGAGACGAGGCGACGACGCGCTTATTGGACGACTCGGTTCTACTGTACAAATACCGCCGAACGGTTGGATAGTGGGGGGAATACGGGGAAATGAGAAATGAGAAATGAAAAATGAAAAATGAGAAATGGACAAGGCTTGGACTTGGGATCAAAGGCTTGAAGGATCTGGAGGTTGAGATTTGACCAGAGAGAAGGCATTAAAACATAGTGCAACACAGTCAAAACAGTCCAAATGGAGGGTGAGACAGGTGGCTGGGTTTATGCTGTGCTTCTTGCTTCGTTGGCGGAAGCTGCGACTGGGAGAGAGAGAGACAGGATGAGAATTGTTTTGGGATCCAGAGCAGAGCAGAGCGGAGTAGAGCTGACATGCTGTGAACGATGATGTCCATCGGACTGCGTCCTGTGCGACACTTTTCATGCTACACTACAGAGCTTGAGGCCAGGAATCGATCATGAGATATTCAGCTCTGCAGCTTTGCAGCGAGGGGAGCTGAGCACTGCTTGCTATACTCTACTCTCTTCTGCTCTGCTTACGCCATCTTGCAATTCTGCATCATCAGCTGCGCGTTTGAGACGACATTACTCTATGTATTGCTACTCCGTCGATCGAGTTCTCAATCTTCAATCTTCAATCTTCACCCGCATTTACTCTGAAGTGGCGGCGTAAGGGTGCATCACATCACATCACGCACGGCTCAGTTACTGCACAGCGCACGTCCGAGCCACCGAGTCTCGCCGCCGCCGTCCGTCATAGTCTGAAGAAAACACCGAACACTGAAATGTTCTCTCCACTCGACAGGATATTTCCTCCGGATGTATGTAGATAGGTACTGTGTTGTATCCCTATGTACATACCTACAGTACATCGCCCTGATCCCCGAGGATAGAGCAATATCTCTCCAACAACTATACGCAAACCAAATATACACAAAACCCAGCCAGCAGCCAGCCGACGGAGGACGCAAGCTGTGCAACGCAGTACATATATACATATGTACATACTTGCGCATTTCGTGCAACTAACAAGGCCCCGAGCGACGAGATGTTGCAGTCCTCTTCTCCCTTCTCCTGCGAGTCATCTCCCCCCTTCTTCCCAACTCGCGGAGATTTGCCCCGGATACTGGAGAGACTCTACTCCACCTACCCACTCTGCTCTGTCCTTAGCACTGTACTGTGGAGTGTGGAACCGCTTTGACAGGAGGACCTAGTGAGAAACAGCCTCGCTACTCCCTACCTAGCTACACCACACGACACTGCGGCGGAGGAATAAAAGGAAGGACTGGTATCCGTAATGGGCGGGCTGTTGGGGGAGCCTGTGGTGCGGAGCACCTGTACTGCACCACAGTGCCTGCGGGGTCCGTCTCGGGCTCAGACCCAACGCCCTCACGCCCTCATGCCCTCACTCATCCTGGCTCCATCATCACGCAGACTCGCCGATTCGCATGGCTCTGACCTGTAACCCAATTCTCACCACGACTCACCGGGGTCATGCTCTTGCAGCGCCCATTGCTTGGCCCCATCGAGCCATCCTCCGCACACAGCATCCACAGCACCCCGTCCGTACTCCATGGAGAGGTACTCGCATTGTACAACAGTAATACATGTAATAATGAGGAACCATGCATATAGATCTCCACATGCCCGCCCCCAGACTGCTTCTGCTTCTGCTTCGCGAGTTGACGTGCGGTTTGAAATATCGAACGTCGGCTGTCCTGACCTCCTCGTCGCCTCGAGGCTTTTGCCTATCTTTTTATTTGTTTGTTTGCCTTTCAGCAACCCGACCGAGCCAGCTTGAGTGTGGATTGTAAGATAATAATATACGCATTGCGCCGAGAGCGCAGGACGCAGAAATGTATCAGGCGACGAATGTCTATCTGATTTGCGGCTTCGCTGCCATTGGTAAGTCCTCACGAATCCGCATTCCTGTCTTGCATGTCTCAAATCCACGAGGCAAGCACACGATTATCGATGGACCCTGCTGATCTTGGGTGGGAATGTAGGCGGTGGGCTTTTTGGTTTTGATATTTCGTCGATGAGTGGAGTCTTGGGCACGCAGGCATACAAACGATATTATGGCAATCCGTAAGCATGCCGAGTTTGGACATTGGCCATGTGCTCATTGAAGGCCAGAGTATCTTCGGTCCAGGGCGCTATCACGGCTGCTATGCCCTTTGGCTCCTTCGTCGGAGCTCTCGCATCATCTTTCATCGCAGATAGATTCTCCCGACGAACAGCAATCCAAATAGCATGTATCATATGGGTGGTCGGCTCAATGTACGTCTTCTCCTCTGCCCATCCGCTCTTTTCCCCTAACACATCCGCAGAATCCAATGCGCCTCTAATGGCATCGCCATGCTCGTCGTCGGCCGCGCGATTTCTGGCCTCTGTATCGGTATCGCCTCGACCATCGTCCCCATCTACCAATCAGAAATCGCCCCCAAAGAAATCCGAGGACGTGTCGTCACATTACAGCAATGGGCCATCACTTGGGGTATCTTGATCCAGTACTTCATCCAATACGGCGCCTCCCACGTCGGCGGGGGTCCTGATGACCCAAACCAGCCCGAGTCGGCCTTCCGCATCCCCTGGGGTATTCAGATGGTCCCCGGTATAATTTTGGGCTTGGGCCTGTTCTTTCTCCCGAGGAGTCCCAGATGGTTGGCGAGCAAGGATAGATGGGACGAGGCCATCCAGGTCCTGGCGGATCTGCATGCGAATGGCGACATCGAGCACCCGAAGGTGTTGGCCGAGTATCAAGAGATCGAGGAGGCGCTGAGATTCGAGAGAGAGGAGGCGAAGAGTAGCACGCGCGCATTGTTCGAGCCGCGAATGATCAAGAGAGTTCTTTTGGGCATGAGTATTCAGATGTGGTCTCAGTTGAGTGGAATTAACATTATGATGTATTACGTTATTTGTAAGCCTATGTTCCCAGTTCCAGCATCCTCTTCATCCACGTTCTAACGCAAGCCCCAGATATCATGGAAACCGCCAACATTGGCTCCCCGCTTCTCACCGCATCCATCCAATACATCATCAACGTCGTCCTCACCCTCCCTGCCATCATCTACATCGACAAATGGGGTCGCCGGCGCTCCCTCCTCATCGGCTCCTTCCTCATGATGGTCTTCCTCTTCATCAACGGCGCCCTGCAGGCCATCTACGGCCAGCCCCAAAAAATCCCCAACAGCGACATCACCTGGATCGTGCTGGACAACAAGCCCGTCTCCTCCGCCATCGTCGCGTGCAGCTACCTCTTCGTCGCCGCCTTTTCCACCACCTGGGGCCCCGCCTCCTGGTGCTACCCCGCGGAGATCTTCCCCTCCAAAGTCCGCGCCAAGGCCGTCAGTCTCGCGACCTCGTCCAACTGGTTCTGGAACAGCGTCCTGAGCTACGCCGTGCCGCCCATGCTGTACCACATCTCGTGGAAGCTGTACATGATCTTCGGCACCTTCAACGGGCTCGCACTGATCCACGTCTTCCTCGCGGCGCCCGAGACCAAGGGCAAGCTGCTCGAGGAGATGGACGACGTGTTCGACTCGGGCCGCAAGGCCTGGCAGCGGCAGCCCAAGGGCAGCAGGCTCGACGACCTGGCGAAGCGCATCGAGGAGGGCGCCATCAAGGCGCCGGGCAGGGCGTACGTCGGTGGCCTCGGGGCCGATTCGAAGAGGGATAGCACGGGGGGCGGGAGGAGCAGTAGTACGGTTAGTCTGCAGCCCTACCATGCGCAGCGGGAGGCGGAGCCGTGAGCGATGCCTCTCGGCCTGAATCTGTTGCCATGTATACACGACGTCTGTCTTGGAATATTGCTGTTGCTGTTGTCGCCGAATGTAGCGAGGTTTCTGCTCGTCAGGCCCGCGTAGGCCCTCGAGGCTCATATGTTTCTTATTTTATTTTATTTTATCTTTTTGCCATCCATCTGCCGTTTCTTGTTGGTCTGGATACCTGTTTGCTTACTTCTTGCCGTGTCAATAGTGGGGACATAGGCATGATTGGGAGAGATTATGAGATGGGTTCATGATGTTTATGACGGAGCGAAAGGGAACGAGAAAGGGCGAAGCGGTGGGATCGGGGGGTTGAATCTGTGGATTAAAAGGGAGAAGAATTGGAGAGAGGGGGAGGAGAAACGAGAAGAGAGGGGATGGATTCTGTATAATAGAATGGTATCGCGCTTACGGTGGCGCTGTTTCGATAAGTACGGGTCAAAAATAGTAAAAATCGAGCTCGAGAGCACTCTATAATTTGTAGTGACTGAGTATGGAATTTTGTGCTCAGAGGTCAATCCTCCCAGCGGCTGTTCCAGCGCATTTCCGGAGTACACACACTCATGGATGGGCTTCTAGGAGCTTGAAACTGCATCATGACCCGTCGGGCACGAGAAGCGGGCGCATACATGCCAAGCTTCCTCCTCGCTTTAACCTGTGCATCTATGCATGCGTAATGATCGTGGCGATGATGATAATCTGGATGAGACAGCCCAGAGGGTGGCGCATCAAACCTTGGAGGTTTCCGATCGATTTCGAGTCTAGAGTGGCTGATGCAGCCCATGGGATGGACGTTCGGTTTATGACGCTGGAGGCGCGCTGGGGTCGAGAAGGAGAGGGGAGGAAACAATCAGTTTGACAGTAATGAACTGTGTATATTGTCGAATATGAAAAGTCGAAGGGTAAAAGGCTGCACTGTGGATGCTGCTCTTGATATAGGTGGCCTGGAGGCTGGAGCAAAGGCGCAAAAATCGGCAGTATGCATGGTTTGCTCCGTGGATCTGTCAAAGCCGTCTAGAAACACTATCTATTGGAAGCATCTGGAGGTCTGATATTCAACGAAAGTGGGAAGAAGAAAGGAGGAGAGGAGAGGAGAGGAAAGAAAGGTTGAAAGAGGGAATGGATATTCACCACTCTTGTCGCTCGCTTACCCTCTATATATATATAGCCCTAAAATTATTCACCTAGATCTCCTCTTCCTTAGTTAAACAGTTAACAATAACTATTGTCTCATTGCGCACTGCGTGAGAAAGCGACATGGCTAATGATCTGCATGGCAGATGTGGATGCGGAGCATGGCGATCCTATGCATATCGTAAGCTGTGATATTGTATGAGATGAGACGCGCGACTTTTTCAATCTCCTAAGAATGCCACTGGGAATCTCCACCACTTGCTGACACACACTTTCAACAGTATGCATTATACTATAAGCAAGAATTCAAGGCAAGAAGATGCATTATACTCAAGGCAATAGAAAGGTTTGATGGATGGATTTCTTAACTTCGAGAACATCACAGATCTGGATACGAGATATCCGCTCCTTCAGCTTCCGTTAGACCGAGGTTTGATTCCCATGTCGACCGTCTTCGTCATTTTTCTCATCCTTTCATAGAATGAGTTAAAATTTCTATGAGAGGAGATCAGAGTTGGATGCGATTGCAAAAGTTTGTTTCTCGTATCTAAATGCTGGTGCAGTTGGCGGCATGTTTCGTCACTTCCCACGAAGCCCTCTCACCTATTCTTTTTCCAAAAAAAGAAAAACCTTCTTTCCCTTACAATTTGCCAATTGGACCACTTGAGCTTCTCTAGATTGCCTGTGCAAGCAACGATGCACCATCAAGCAGCTTTTCCCCGCTCAATCTGAAAAGACGGGGCGAGCGTTAAATGTATATTAATCCCCTCGGATGATCATGTTCCGCACCCCGCGTTCGTTCCTGTCTTCCTGAACAGCCGGCATTTGCCAAAGTGCCCAATGTTTGGCCTCGCCTTCTGTGCCTGAATTTTCATATGTTGATGATGCGATGGCACTATATGGCAATATGAACGCTGAATTGACGCACCTATGGGAATGAGGCGGGAGGAAAGTCTGAATGCCTGACAAATTAAGGGGAGCGAGATGAGCTGTGATGCGATGGCATGCTAAGAAAATGGGATATATATCTCCTCCCTTGGCCGTAGGTGAAGGTTTATTTCTTCTGGTCTTTTCTTCTGCTGAACCTGGCGCTGCATCCTGCCGTTTATCGCATTTCTTGTATTGGTTTTCGCAAGAAGTGAAGGAACCAGAGATTTACCCAACATGTATATCTCTCTCCCCCTCCTCACGGCAGCACTTGCATGTTCAGTAGCTGCCGCACCAGAGAAGCCTCATCAACCAAGCAGATGCCGCACCACGAGTAATTACCCCGGCTGGGCGAAGATCAAGAATGCCTTCATCTTGTGCGTCTCCTGATCGATTTTTCGCTCCCATCCAAGCTGACAATCTCCAGCGGCGATTCCTACACCCAAACCGGCTTCAATGTGTCCCTCACACAGCCCGCACCAGGAAACCCACTGGGAAACCCCAGCTACCCCGGCTGGACCTCCTCCAACGGACCGAACTGGGTCGATTTCCTCACCGTCAAATACAACGCCTCGGAGCTGCTCACCTACAACCTCGCCTACGGCGGCGCCACCGTCTCCGCCTCGCTCGTAACCCCCTACGCCCCACAAGTGCTCTCCCTCTCCGACCAAGTCGAGCAGCTCTTCGTCCCCACCTACGCCTTCTCGCCCGCCTGGTCGGGCGCCGACACGCTCTTCGGGATCTTCATGGGCATCAACGACGTCGGGAACAGCTGGTGGCTCGGCGACGCCGCCGCCGCGGTCCTCAATAACAAGATCTTCGCCATCTACGATGGCCTCGTCGAGGAGCTGTATAACTCGGGCGCGAGGAACTTCGTCTTCCTCGACGTGCCGCCCGTGGATCGTAGCCCGTTGATGATGGCGCAGGGCGCGGAGGCGCCGGCGCTGGTGGATAAGGCTATTAAGGCGTTTAATGTGGGCGTCAAGGGGTTGGCGCAGGGGCTGAAGGGGCAGCATCCTGAGGTCAATGTGTTCTTCGTGAGTGCATGGGAGGCATTCACGGCGGTGTTGGATAAGCCCAGCAGCTATCCTGCTACTGCGTTGTACAAGAATACGACGGGGTATTGCGAGGCGTATCAGAAGTAAGTGATCTCAAAAGGTGCAAATAGACATGGAAACTGACGAGAGTAGTGGCACGTCGAAGTGGGATACGTTTGAGCCAGCTTGTGGACTGCCTGTTAATGAGTACTTTTGGTTGAATAGTCTGCATCCGACGTATCCTGTGCACGATGTGCTTGCGGAGAATGTGGCGAGCCAGTTGAAGAGTGGACCCAATATTTGTTAGGGGGAGGAATGAAGGGATGGGCAGAGGGAAGGAATCGTACGTGCGAAGTTTGTTTTTGTAAATAGGTTGTTTTGTAAATAGGAAGAATGAAAAGGGAACGGTATAAATGAATATTATGAAAGAAGATGGGGATCGAGAAGATATGAGAACAGATCCTGTTTTTGTCTCTTTGAAGATGATATTCAAAGATCATGAACAGTGAATCATTAACATAGAATCTGTTGATGCCCGAGATGTAACAGGAACGAAACCCTCAAACCAACCTCTGAAGTCAAATTTGGACGACATGATACACCACATACTCTTTAGGCCATCTTAAAGCAACCTGCCAACCAGGAAGATGTCTCCTATGAGTAGATATCATGCAGATGTTGCTTCGGAGCTGCGTGATTGAGACCAGACTTTTGACCATTATGACTATTCATCGACATAACGGAAACATGGAAACATTTCAGGAGACTTACATGTGAGACACCGCGTAGAACGAGTAGCTGGCTGATTTCTACCATCTTTCTTGAAAGCCAAATTTAGACCTTAGAGCTAGAAAGCCGCATGGTCGAAATGCTCCATGCCTAACGAGAGGGGGGTGGATGATGGGATTAAACCCGTGCTATACCCGCTGACTGACTATCGACTCGGCATTGTGAGTAAGATATGTAGCTAAGGCCGAGAAGGCGCAAGCCCCTTGACTCTTTCGTGCTGACGGGAGCGGGGTAGTAGAGGCCGAGGGCAGCGCTTATGCTGGACTTCGAGCGACAAGCGCGAGTTACTTTTGCCGCGATCTGTTGTGATGCAGTGAAGAGCAGCTATGGAGTAGGTAGAAAACGTGGCCACTGAGGCTTCATTGACGAATGGCTATTTCACAACTTAACGCCCGCTGCGCCTTTCTCAGCATGCCCCAGAAACGCCACAGGCACATCAACGACCTTGTCTCTGATATAGTCCGCAAATCCCTTCCCTAGGGAATCCAATCTCGTACTCCCACTAACCCCCCTGCCCAAAATCCCATAAATCACAAAATGCACCGCCAATATGCCCTCGAACTCCACGCGCTCCAGGAAGAACTCCTCCCGCCAGTCCTCGCCCATCAGCTCGGTGAACTTCGCCCGGCTGAGGAACGTCCGGAACCATGACCAGTGCACGGCGTTGCGGACAAAGAGGCCGCAGTTCAGGTTCGAGCCTTTGTCGCCGGAGCGCGCCAGCGCGATGGCGCCGAGCGGGAGGGGCTGCGTCGGGCCGAAGGTGGAGAGGGAGGTCGGGCTGGGAGTGTCGTAGGACTCGCGGCGCTCGAGTGTTTCGTATGCTGGTGGATGGCCTGCCGGGATGGTGGTGGGAGAGGTGCCGCTGGTAGCTAGGATGACGACGGATTCTTCGAGGGAATCCTGTGCGTAGATGGATGGGTAGTAGGCGAGGAAGGGCTTAGGGATTGCGGTGCGGAAATCGAGAGCGGAGTGGAACCCTAGAATACGTCGTTAATTGACGATCTGGGGGCTTTGGGAGAGGGAAAGAGGAGAGGAGTTGTACCGGAAAAATGCTGCAGGGCGATGTCTTTGAATGTGTTTAGAAGGCCGATGAGAGGTTGTGGAGTCGCGGCTTCGGCGAAAAGGCGGCAGTACGTTGTGCTGCGCAGCTGGCTCTTGGGATTTGGCTCCGGAATGCCGACGCTGTTTGGATGTCAGGATGGGATCGTGGTAAGGAGAGAGGGCGCAGTGTTATGGCTTGCTTACATCTGGAACTCGAGCACGGCGAAGTCCTTGTCGATTCCTGCTTTGCGCAGGCCTCGTCGGACCTGCATTTCGAGGAGCTGCCATTTCTTGGCTGTGCCCCAGCCAGTAGCGTTGAGCAGGAGTTGCGATTGGTAGCCGCCATGGTAGAAGATCGCAGCTTTGGTTGTGGGGGGCGGTGGTCTGCCAGTGATTCCAGTAATGCGAACGCTGTGAGGATGGAAGTATCAGCCATCGAGATCATGGCTCTTTAGAAGGATTAATAGGACTTACCGATCTTCACCGATTGACTTGATAGAGACGTTGTTTAGATACGCTTTCACGTCGCTATGCAAATAAATAGTACCTTGTAATTCATACAGGAACTGGCAGCGAACAGTATCCTCCGTAACCAGTCCTCCCATACCTGCATGCTTCGTGATGACGCAACTGCCGTCCGCCTCAATCTCTGCGATTGGAAAACCAGGATCCATAAATGTCTCGAGATCATATTCCGTGAAGCCAGAGAAGTTGCCGCCCGTAGAATATGCTGAGCATTCGATCAAATGTCCAGCAATCAATGCGCCCGCAAGCTGGTCGTAGTCGCTATCGCTCCAATTGTGCCAGTACCACGCTGCCCCGATGACAGGCGAAGCGTCGGATACGCGCCCACAGATGATTATGTCGGCGCCGGCACGCAAGCCTTGCACAATGGCTCTGGCGCCCAAATACGCATTCGCCGAAACGAGTGGAACGGAAGGCAGATTGCGAAAGGCAAGAGAAGTGTCTGGTACTTTGACATCAGGGTTGACTGAGTCCAAATGCGGCGGCAATTTGTTTCCCAGGGACGCCAGGTCAGGCCCGAGTTTTGGGAGGAGGTCGTCTCCAGAAACATATGCGACCTTGATTCGGTGGCCGCGTTCCGATACCAGATCTGCGACTTTTGCGGCAAGGCCGGCGGGATTCAGACAGCCGCCGTTGATGACGACTTTAATTTTGCGATCGGCGAGGACGTCGATGCTGGCTTTTATGCCTTCCCATGCTGTGTCCTCCCATCCGTCGTGTTTTCCTGCTCTATAGGCCTCGGCATCTTCAGCGAGGTTCATCTCTGTTACGAATTAGCCTTCTGAACATAGCAACAAGATAATTTTTGCAGGAACTGAAATGAGGAACTGACCAGCCAGATAGTCGCCGGTGATGAAGTCCACATCGCCGAGAGTCGCCTGCCGCAACATCTGCCAGCTTGGATCATCTATGTTGCAATATGTGTTAATGTTCACATCTTGAATTCAGTTCCATTGGGTACTGTACTCTTGTAACCCGAGCAGTTTGCAACTCTAACGGGTCTTGACGGATTCATCTTGACAGACACCAGCTGAGTCTGATGCTTGTTGATTCTTTTCCGAAAAACGACACAGCACAAAGACTCAAAGAAAGACAAGTAAGAAACAATATGAACCTACATGACCATAGTACACTCGTGTCTATAGCATTTTACACGACGTCTAAGTTGCGTAGAGATCGCCAAGTGCCGATTCGCTCTGTAGATCTGGTCGTTTATTTACCGAACTACCGATGTCAACACTTCATCGCATGGTGTTGGAGTAGCCCAGCCCTTCTTCTCGTCTTGACCTGCGCTTGACCGTCTGATATCTGACACATTGACCTCGAATCAGATGGCGGCTATCCCCGGATGTTGTCGTCGCCCTCGGGAATAAGAACGCAGGTGTGATGGAAGACAGTTAGCACGAAGCGCAGCCGAACTTCTGCGCACGGTAGAAGATGGCTAACCCAGCAACAAGCGCCTTAAACGCAGCACACCTCGGCTTGGGAGATAAGCGCCGGCTCGAACAACTGCCTCTCCCTGTTTAGCCAGCATCAGAGATTGTTCGATAGAACGCACTTGGCTTCTTGTGGTGTGGAGGAAAATTGGGTGAATCTGGGGAAATCTGGGGAAATCTGGGGCGAATATAGGGTTAAAGCTTTGACTCTGACTATGTTGACCCTGAAAGGTCTAAGAGAGGAGAGGCTGGGCAGGTTCTAATCTCAAGCCACTCCTATCATTCATTTAATGCTCCATGATTCTCAACAGTCATGGAGCTTAGAGCGTAGACAACAATCTGGAGGAGCCAAGCCGCTCTATTCATGGGGTAAACCATGGTCATTTCCCGAAAGCCCGAACATAGTTCATGAGCTATGGAATCTTTCTTTATATATCGAGGATATACCCCTCAGCCCTTTGACTCCTTTCCATAGCAGCTCCATACCAGAATCATTGCATCATGGCCACCAAAGAAGCGGTACCAACCCACATCGAGGACGTTCAAGATGCGAACTCCGCAGAGCTTTCAGACAACGGCAAGGCCGAAGCTGTCACGCAACCTGGCGTAGATTGGGACGCAGCTGAAGAGAGGAAACTTGTGTATGTGCTGAAAACTTGTCTCAGTGCTGGAGAACCACTTACTCACTTTGGATAGGCGGAAAATCGATTTGCGGATATTTCCCATGCTCTGCACCGTTTTTGCGCTCTCTCTGCTTGATCGAACAAATATCTCGGCAGCCTACATCGCTGGCCTGGCGAAGGATCTTCGGTTGACAGTTGGGTACATACTCCAATGCCATGCTTGGAGCTATTTATGAGCTGACATGGTAACTCTTGCAGCTCACGCTACTCGATCGCTCTATTGGTCTTTTTCATCGGTAAGACCTTTACGCTTTTGAAAATCCGTCATGCTGACTTCTTTTCTTAGGTTATGCTATCTTCGAACTGCCATCCAACTATGTCATCCGTCGCATCGGAGCACGATTGTGGCTCAGCTTCCTCATCATCGTCTGGGGAGTCTGCGTCTTGGCCATGGGTTTCGTCAAGGATTGGGTTTCCCTTACTGTCTTAAGAGCATTATTAGGAATCTTCGAAGCTGGATGTTAGTTCATAGAACTCCTTCTCCTTTCCTATGTATTGTTCATCATACTTACGTAGCTCTAGTATTCCCTGGCGCCATCTTCATTATTGGAAGTTGGTATCGTCAATACGAGACTGCCAGAAGAGTATCTCTTTTCTACATGGCCGCTCTCCTGGCATCTGGCTTTGCCCCAATTGTGAGCCTACTCTGATTTACCTTCAATTGAATGAACTGACTTTTCGACAGTTTGCATATGCTCTCTCTCTGATCAGAGTCGGAGTCGGCATGTATAGATCTGGATGGCGATGGATTTTCATCATTGAAGGAGCAGTAACAGTGGTGGCCGGCATTGCCGCACTCTTCTTCCTTGGAGATTGTAAGTCCATTCCTTGCAGCCTTCCAAACGTGATGATGTTTTAAACATGCGCACACCATTTCTAACGACATCCAGTCCCTGAGAACGCAAAATGGCTATCCGAGCGAGAGAGACACATTGCACAATCGCGAGTCACTATTGACCAGAATGCGCGCAAATATGAACATCCCACCGTGAAGGAGTCTTTTAAGATGATACTTGACTGGAAATTGGCTGTATAGTACGTACTTTACTACCATGATTTCGCCTAGGCAACTGAACAACCAACTAACTTCTCATAGCTCTCTCCAATATTACGTAGCAGCTTCTAGCGTCTATTCACTGGCCTATTTCCAGCCTATCATTTTGATGAATGGGATGGGATTCGACTACGCCAAAGCCCAACTTCTCGGCACCCCTCCTTATGTAAGTTGCCAGAATGCCAGCCTGAAAGTCCAAGAGCTGACCACTTTTATAGGTGTTTGCCATCGTCGCGAGTATGATAATGGCATGGATTTCTGACAAGTACCGCATTCGCTGGGCGTAAGTCTCCTATTCAATCACAGCTCGTTCGTATCGATCACTGACTTTCCTGCAGAGTCCTCTGTTTCCAGTCGATGACCGCGTAGGTCCCTCACAGAAGATATCTGCCACGGAATTCAACTCACTGTTTGAATAGTATTGTCGGCCTTCTCATCGTCCTTTACACTCGACCACCAGGTGTCCGCTACTTCGGGTGCGCAGTCTCCCCCAAATTTCCCCGAACCAATGCTGATTCCAATCCAGTCTCTTCCTCGCCATCTTCGGCTGCCAAGCCAACGTCCCCAGCACTCTTGCCTACGGCCAAAACCAGACCCCACGCATCGAGAAACGCGGCGTCGTCTCTGCAGTCATGATCACCGTCGGTGCCGCCGGTGGTATTACCGGAAGCACCATCTTCCGCTCGCAAGATTCGCCTGTGAGTCCTCCCCTTTATCCGTGTCTGTCTGCCTGTCGTTGGGGAAATGCACTGACCGCGGGAACAGACCTACCTGCCTGGAATGTGGGCCACGATTGCGTTGCAGCTCATGTACACTGTGGTCACTTTTAGCATGTCGATGTACTTCAAGCGCCAGAATAGACTGGCAGATGAGGGCAAGCGGCCTGCGTTGGAGGGTGTGGAGGGATTCAGATATGCTGTATGAGCTCACTATGCTGGCCATAGTGCTATACTGCTGGCCTGTCCTCCTAGTTGTCCAAAACGTCAACTTCGGATATAGGCAGTCTAATGCGAGAGGCTTGCAAACGAGTGAAATGAAGTATCGGATAGAAAGCTGAATTCTGGAGTGGAAGTGACACATTGAGAACAGAGAATATAGTAACGAGATAACGCCTTAATGAATCCACCTATTCATCCAGAGTTCTTACAGAAACTCAAAAACTCATGAGCTGCTTAAGTTACTCAAAAACTTAACTTGTAAGTTTAAGTTGTGTATTTTAAAACTTATAAGTTTTTAAGTTTTAGTTATATCACATTACATAACTTTTTAGTAAACTTATTATAATACAGTAATCGTTGGTTTCGACAAACTGTACTCGGCCGAGTAGTACAGTTGGTCTAAGCAAAATGCGACACGTTAGCAGATGCCGTTCATACTATAAAATCTATAGAAATACTATTAATGAAAATGAATATCTACATCCTAACTAAATAAATCTACATCATATTGTCGAATTGCCTTAGTTTAGGCATTAGTGAGGATCTTATTATGACTTATATGCTTAAGGGGTGTCGTCGCTCTCTGTCACTGTTGCAGTTCTCGGTTACGAAGAGTTGATGCATTCACATAGAATATCCGGCTTGCAGTGATCCCTTTTTCAGTATGATTTTAGGTAATAAAGTTAATTGCCTCCTGTGCCTCCTGTATACACCTTTTAGCATCGTGATCGAGTCGTCGTGGCATTATATTCTGTCATCTATTCGTTTACAAATGCATTGTCATTGCTTGAGGTACTATGGGATTTATAGTATAAACGGCATCTGCCAACTTCTCGCATTTTGCTTGGACGTCGCATTTTGCTTAGACCAACCACCTCCGAGAGGTGGATTGGTAGAAAACCAACGATTAATGATTAGTTGACACTTAACAGGCCAGGTGCGTGATCAGATGAAACATTAACACCTACTACAGTATATAGAAACGCCTCTCGAACTCGACCGCGTCAACTACTCTACCCATCACATCCACCATGTCAAAACCCTCCGGCTACACCTACAGCCAAGGCCACGACCCCTCCGTCCTGCGCGCCCACGGCCACCGCACCTCCGGCAAATGCGCCGCCTTCCTACTCCCACACATCGCGCCCTCATCCCTCATCCTGGACGTCGGGTGCGGGCCGGGCACGATCTCGCTCGGTCTCGCTGCCGCCGCGCCAGATGGGCAAGTCGTTGCCGTCGACTACAGCGCTGACGTCGTTGAGGTCGCAAAACAAAATGCGCAGCAGAGCGGGATCGGGAATTGTGAGTTCAAGACTGGTAATGCTTGTGAGCTGGAGTTTGGAGACGGGGAGTTTGATATAGTGTATGCGCATCAGTGCTTGATTCATCTTAAGGATCCGGCGACGGCGTTGCGGGAGATGCGGAGGGTATGTAAGGCGGGAGGGAGTATTGCGGTTAGAGAAGGTATGAACCCATTTTTATGGTTGTGGCTTCGTTTGCCAATATCGTCTGTTTGAAGTCAGGGCAGTGTTGAAAGCGATCAGGTGATTTTGGCACGATTGCTATACATCCCGATCCAAGCGGTCTGATCGAGACCAGCTTTAGTAACATGGCGGCTGTGAATCGCTCTGGGGGCAGTGAGCCGCGGGCTGGGAGGTATCTGGTTGCGTGGGCGAGGCAGGCCGGGTTTGCGAGGGAGGATATAGCGGTCAGTGGGAGTGTGGAGATATACTCGACCCGGGAGGAGAGACAGTTCATTGGGACGACGTGGGCGGAGAGACATGATCGTTCGGAGATGGGCAGGAGAGTCGTTGAGATGGGGCTGGCTACAAGGGCGGATGTTGAGTCGTGGAAAGATGCATGGCTGAGGTGGATTGAGGCTGAGGATGGATATTTTGCCATCACTCATACGGAGATTCTGTGCCAAAATAGTGGCAGTGTTGGGAAATGAAGAGGTATGGCCGAGTACGATAGGAAAAACTGGATCGAGTCTTGTCGATGGGCCTATGTATAAACTTATAAAAGTAGTCTGTCAGTAGGAAAAAGCTTGTTTCTCGGACATATCCCAGGACATGGTTCCATTGATCACATCTCCCACTTTTTCATGCTTGGGAAATATTGATAGTCTCCAAAACATGTTCTAGAAGAGCCTCGATTCGGAATTAACATGTTGAAGAAGTCAACCAAGTTTGTGGCTGCATCATAGGAGAGTATGGCCTTTCAGAACAGGACCAAGATCCAAAATCGCTTCTGCCAAGGTAGCGCTTTGGCAGTTTGCACATGTCAAAGCTCTCTTTGGGCACCTCTTCTTAAACATATTAGAGCTAAGCAGGCGAGAAGGCGCTTCAGCGCGAAATCTGAAGTCGAGGGATCATGACGTAGAAATAGTGGCTAATCAGCCGCAGAGTACGAAGGTCAGGGAAGCGGAGGTGAGTGAGGATGGCGGCGTGGATCTCGGTGGGGAAAGCGAGAAGGGAGAGGGAAGGGCGGGATTAGGGGTCTGGCGAGGTCATCGTGGTTGTGGGAGTCGTGAGCTCGCAGGGCGTGGTGGATGGATATAATCAGGCGGCTTCGTCCACACTTGAGCCACCCTTGGACCTGATTACCTGTTGTGCGTATTCTTGCTAAGTAGACAGAAACTAGGCGGTTCGTGGGCTGTTTGACACAGGATATAGATTGTTAATGAGGTATCCGCGGTCAGCCACGACAGCAGTTGAGGGCGCGCTGGTGTTGAGCTAGAGGGTGGATTGATGCAAGGAGGGAGTGCTGGAATAAAGGGTGGGTGATAGACTAGATAGTTTCATCAATTCAATTCATCACATTCTTTTGGATTCATCTTTTCAACACTATCTACTACTTATATGTGTGCCCTGAATAGGCACTAGTCGGCAATTGGACTGGAAGGTAGGTAGGTGAACATCCTGTTCTAGATTCACTGTGCATAATGTGAGAATCTTCATGAATCTCCTTCATGATTCACGTCGTGCAACAGTTTGGCATTGTCCGCGGGAAAGACAACTGCGCTGCGGCACTCCGGTTCCGCACTCCGTTGCCGCCCAGGCGTACGTGAATGATATAGATCCTATGATGGCGACATCGATGTCGACGTTGAGAATGGCAAAATCTCGTTGCAGGAGTTGTTCCTGGGATAGTCGAGGGCTATTGGAACCACATCTCGTCACTGGCTGGTGCAATAAACAATGCAAGTCTTGTAATCATCTATTGCGTGGAAATAACATCATAATTAAAACTCAAACATAGGCGTTTCTTGAATCTGGTCACCGTCCTATATACATTTCCGTCATTAAGAATAAGGATCATCCAATCTGCATCATGAATATAATTTTCCAACTTCCTCCATTCCAGCGTCTCGCACATCAATCATCACCACCACAGTTAAACGGATCGGTGTGAATCAAAGCTTCAAGCTTCTCAAGCTCGTGTTTACAGCTTAGCAGCAGTGGCATTGGCAGCAGTGGCATTGGTCAAAGCCGCAACCTGGGCATTGATAAACCCAACAAACTCATCCTTGCGATCACCAACCGTCTTCAAGACATCCTTGACCTTGGTGCCCTCGCACTCGTCGCGGTGATGACCATGCTTCCTGTGCTCATCACGCTTGCTGATACCGAAGCCGATCTCGAACTGGTCGCAGTTATACTGCGACTCGCCGGCCCTCACCATGCAGATCTGCTCGGCCTTGCATGCGGCGTCGCAAGCCTTGACCTGGAAGCCGCGAGACCTGCGTGCGTAGTAACCCTGGAAAGCCGAATCGCTGGCCTCGAAGACGGCTGTGACGTTGTGCCAGAAGGCCGGGCTGAGCTCGGCGGTTGCGGCGGTGACTGGTGGAGTGAGAAGAGCGCCGTAGGTTTCCTTGGCAGAGTAGTACTTCTTCCAGACGAGAGTGGTGGCGTTGATGTCGGTGGTGTAGTCGGTGAAATCGAGGATAGCATAGGTGACTGGATCGATGGAATAGACGCGGAAAGTTGGGGCACCAGATGTTGGGGTCATGGATGGGGCGATGTAGGACATGCCGACGGCGTTCTGCGCGTTGCGATTGTTGTAGTCAGAGTAAGAAATCTCGAACTCATCCAAATGGGTATGGCCGTAGAACATGGCGGCAATGGTGGCCTCGTAGCGGTTGACGATCTGGTTGAAGATATTGGAGGCGCCGTGGAAGTAATCGGAGGATCCGGGTGGAATGTGGGAGATAATGTAGACGTTCTCGCCGGCATCTTCAGCGCCTTGGAGCTCGTTGACGAGCCAGGTGAATTGGCCGTTAGGGTCGGTTTGCATGGGCTCCTCGTACATCCAGAAGTTAAGGGTGTAGTAGAAGACGGTGTTAAGAGAGATGATGCGGAGGTTGCCACCTGGGTGCTTAACGGAGTATGCGCCGTAATTATCAGCAGTGGAAGCAGCAGTGGTGCCGATCCATTGGGTCCAGTCACCGGCGAGAGAGTTATATGCCCATTGTGCATTAAGGGTCGTGGAGATGGTGCTTGGGGGAAGGCAGTTAACAGGGGCGGTGTCGTGGTTACCCATGGTTGGGTAGACAAGGTTGAGGCTGGAGAGGACGTCGTAGGTGGAGCTCAAATCCTCAAGAACTTCTGGCTTGTCAACGCTCCAGACATCGTGTGCGACAACGTCACCGGTGAAGACAGTGAACGCAGAATTTGGAACAATGGACTTGATAGCAGCAACCATGCTTTGCTGAAGGGTCTTGGGTGGATCACAGAGAGGGTTGCCGAATTGGCCAGCTGGGTAGTCGGTGTTTCCGGGAGCATCATCGGACGTGTAAGAGCGGCAGCAAATTGGCTTGGTGCAGTTATAGTTGGAACCGATCTCGTACTCCAGATCAACGTGAGTGTCACTGATGTGAACAAACTGGATTGGGGTACTTCCGCTGACTGCCGGACGCTTCTTGGCTGGCTTTGCCTTTGGGAATGTGACTGCGTATGAGTTAACCGCTGGGTATTCGCAAAGTCCGAGAAGAGTGGTGCAAAGAGTCCTTGCGGTCCTGGACCCAACATCGACCTTTCTCAAGAGATGTGCAAGGACTGGTCCCTCGGCCGCAATGAGACCCACGCAGACATCATCATCCTCAACCTAGAACGTGTCAGTGAGTTTCATTCTCGGCCGATGAAGATACTGACGTTACTGAGCTTGCAAACATCGGTCATAACGGAGATAAAAGCCTTGTTGCCCAAAATTGCGAGAGCCTTGAGAGCGACCAAGAGTGTCTGATATCATCGTTAGTTGAGTTCTAAAATATGTAACGTTGGAACTCAAACATGAGAGGACACTAGTTGGGGGTCATACACCGCATGCTGCGCAAGTGGCAGCATCCTGAATATCATCGAGGATGTTTGAGACGACGCTTCTCGCGACAACGTTGGAAGTCTCGGGAACGACAGGGGATGCAACGACGGCCACGACCTGAAGTCCTGCAACACCAGCAACGAGAGCCTGGAAGAACTTCATAACTGCTGAAGATGAGCTAAAGTGAAAGGATGAAGTTCACTTGACCGATTTCAGGCTCAGTCAGTCTGCCTAGAATTTAAGCCGATGCTGATGTGTTGCAAATGAAGCTTTGGAGATGGAGCATCCCTCGCCTTTCTATATATAATGTCTGTAATGAATTATAAGTCTGGTTCTCATATATCCATGGTTCATCTGATAATCTGGATACTCCGGGAGCAAGCGCATGGGTTATGCGCTAAGATAAGCCGACCGGCACTTTCGCAACGGTCCGTCAGGAGCAATTGAGAATCAGCGCTGGTCGAGTACGGCGTCCATGTTCATTCGTCGACGGTTTTCATTGGGAGTTGTCGAAGTCGAGCTCGGAGGACAAAAGTCGGAGGAGAACTTCCCCATGTCTTCATGCGCCGGCAATTGTCCAATGGAGGCTGGACATCTGGGGTCGTGGCAAACGCCCTCGGCTCCTTCTCTTCTCGTCGAACAAGCGGCAACGGGGAAGGCCTAATAAGTACAGACTGGTCAATGCTGAACCGGACATAGATTCCTGTCTGTGTCGAGCTCCAAATCGAGGAGTCCGGGATATCCATTTAATATCCATTTAATATCCATTTATTCGACTCCATTCCCTGGACGATCAGCCATGTTGTCAAGTGTTCAACATACCTTCCTATAACGCCTTAGCCATGCTTGTTCTTCTTCATCCTCCAGCGTCGTCAGCAGATCTTGCTTTTTCCTCCCGTGCGGCATCTCGAGAAGCGATTGGAGTATGAGAGTCGGAATGCAACTGTGGATATGCAGATTTCTCTGGGTTGCCGGCGATCATCTCTGTTTGGTTCTTCAGATCTGCAAGACATTTTGACCGACGCTTTGGCTTGTGATTATCCGCTTGGATCCCCAGCCTGCAATTATCTGATTTTGTCGGACGTGGATTAATATTGCTCCATCTGGATTCCTTCCAATCACGATGTTGTCTCGCTTCATCAACAAGTTCTCTGTTTGTCCAGGAAAAATGAATTCTCAGTATTTTTACAGAAGCGGAGTGCAAAAACCTCCTGACACCGAAGCCCAGATTTACGCCATTCTTCCTTGGCACGATCACATCGTCAACTTCAAGGTGGCGATGAGCGTGTCTGCCATCCTCCTCGAACATGCAGTTATTAGATCGGTGGCCGGATATCTCAAGAAGGCTAATGTCAATCTGCTGACATCACAGAGATTCAGGTGAGACAGGTCTGCAGGGCAGGCGGCCGAAGGTACGCCGCGTATCCATGAACGGGGCGTGCTTCACTACGACACCAATGCCAACAATCCGCTCCTCGACAAACATCTCAACATACGCTCAGCACCTTGTCCGCAAAGGCCGACGTCACGGCCCTGATGATGCGCTCATTCGCGCGCAGCTGGTGTGGAACCAGCGCACTGCTGAGGTCCGCAGGCGTTTTCGGCCGAGAAGAGCCGCCCAGCGCAGCGGCGAACTAAAGAGCGGCGAGGTACCTCCCGGCCCAGCTGTTGGCCTCGTAGCAGCTGCGCAAAAGTAAGACACCTGAAAGGAACGCTGCACAACTTGCTCCCGGCCCAGATCTCGTATCTGGAAACGACGACGCAGGAGAAGCTGGCGGATGCAGAGGCTCGTGTGGGATGTCTTCCGCGTCCTCGTCCAGCACGGCGTCATGAACCTGGCGGATTTGCGAGCGAGGTTTTGGTTTCGCGCCTAGTCTAGTTGCCATTCCACGAGGCAAATCCGTTTCCTCTCAATTACTCTTCCTCTCTCCTTCTATCCCCTCCCTGTCGTCAACGATGATCCCACCGCTTCCTCTCCCTCTCCCTGTCTCTCATAATTGACGACTCCCTCGTTTTACTATACCTATAACTCCCCTCGCTGGGATTCCTATTCCAGTCATACATTAGGCGATGGCGAAGACGAAAACCAGCTTCTGACCGCCTGAAGCGGCCATCGAGAGGATTTAGTGACAGGGTCCGTGCTATTGACCGGAGATGGTATCTCTCCAGTTGCGCTCCTGTTGATGGAGTAAGGAGTACAAGAGGACAGCAATAACTTCGAAGTAATGAACCAGAACAACATTTCAGATCGAACATTATATAGATATATAATAGGAAACGAGCGAAGGATTTACCAATGAGGAACGATAAAGTTGGAGAGAGAAGAAGAAGAAATCAAACGAGGAGGAGAGAAATGGAAGTGCCTGCTTGAGCTTTAGCCTAGCACAAAAGCTCCCAAAGCTGATTATCCATATCCACGTGGCTTCCTAAATTACACGTGACTTTAATACAGTCGGTCACAGACTGGCAACAAGGGGACGGATGGGTGGGATCGTAACGGTGTCTATTTCTCAGGGAGAGAAGAAGAGTTCCTACGAGCAGGAACTCAGAAATACGCGTCTGTCCGCTAGTCAACTACTAAACTTTGAGTAATGATCTCCATATCCATGTTGCTAGCGAGAATTTCAATTAGGCGTGGATTCCATGTTACTCCTCAAGTTCACAAGTATCCGTACGCAGAGCTAACTAGCTACATCAGCACATAGGTCTGCTCTCTCGCTTCGGAGCTCTGAGAACAAGCTTGGCAGCCTGCCCAATTCCCAGAAATGCATTCCAGGAACATACCCACTACTTCGCCCTACAGACTCTTCTCCACCTCCACCACCTCCTTAACCCCCTCCCACAGCACACTCAGCTGCTCCTTCCCGACCCTCTGCAACGGCCGCCTCGGATACCCGCCATACCCGAAATACTGCTGCAGCGCCGCCTTCGTGCCCGGCACCGCCCCCTTCGTCAGCACCCAATCCCCCTTACTCAGCACCTTCTGCAGCTCCATCGACTCCTCGCGCCTCCCCTGCTCCCACAGCTCCCACACCCTCACACACACCTTCGGCAGCACATTCGCGCCCCCCGCAATCACCCCGCTGCCCCCGGACAGCAGCGTCTGCGCCGTGAAGTCGCACATCCCGCCAAACGCCATGTATCCGCTGCCGGGGGCCCCCGGCGTCGCCGCGTCCGTGGCCAGCGCCACGCGCGTCAGCTTGCCCGTGTTGGCGCATGTGAACTTGGTTCCGATGATGTTCGGGTGCTGCGCGAGCTCGATCAGGATGTCCGAGTCGAGGTCGATGCCGGACACGGCGCCCGGGTAGTTGTAGATGATGATGGGAAGTGGCGAGTCGTCGGCGACGGCGAGGAAATAGCTCTTTATTGCCTCGGGGGTCATGGCTGCGCGGTAGTAGCTGGGTGAGAGGATGAGCGTGTATTCTGCGCCGGCGGCGAAGGCTTCTTTGGTTAGCTGGATCGTCTCGCGGATGGACGCGGCGGAGCAGCCTGCGATGATGGGGATGTCTGTGAAGCCTGCTGCGTCGAGCGCAGCGCGGTGGGTTTGTGTGACAAGAGTTTTCTCGGCGTTGGTGAGGTGGACGGCTTCGCCATTGGAGCCCATTGTGACGAGGCCTTTGAGTCCTGCACGGGCAAGGCGGACAGTGTGGCGCTCGATTGTTGGTAGATCCAGCTCTTCGGTATCAGCATGGAAGAAGGTCAATGTGGGAGCATATATGCCAGGAAGTAGAGGACGCCGTGATGAGGATGAGTGTGAAGTATTGCTGCCAGTGCTGCCATTTGTATGGCTGGAAGCTAAGATTGAGCTATCATGGCCATTTAATCCATTCGTCTCATTGTGGCCATTGCTGGATCCATTTGCAGGGTTCGTCTGCCCGTTCTGTGATGGCCTGATGGAAGACATTTTGAAATTTTAAAGCTTGTGGTAATAGAAGATATTGTTCATGCAAGAAAAGAGAGAATGGTGGATATTATTGATACTGGCAGATGCAACACAGAAAGAGCATGCATATATAAAGAAAACCTGGACGGCAGGAGAGCATATATACAGAATGACAATCGGAAGAATCCGATGGCGGAGTAACTTTTATAAGAAAAAGTCCCTCAAGCACATGTCGTGCGATTGGAAAAGAAGCGTAGAATTACCCCGGACAGGGAGATGGCTAGCACACTGCCTTTGAACATGCCGCAGAGTGAATCGAGGTCTAGCGCGGGATTTAAAGATGCTGTATGGACTAGAGAAAGAAGGCTTGCCTCAAGAGGGACATCCATCCCTCGAATTCATGACATCTATTGCCGCCATACCCCGCCAGGTGGAAAAGGGCCTTGTACTTCCATTGTTGATACAATGCTTTAGACGCCTCTCGGCTAACTCAAGGAGAAGAAAAGTTTGGATCTGAGAAGATCGGATCATAAAATAGATGGATATAGAGTGCACAACATAACATACTTCATGTATCCGGGCCCAACGCGATCAGGTGCTCCTCACTTATGGCAGGAGTGCACGGGAGACGTGCCCTCCGAATATAGCCGTGAGATGAAACATATGGCTACATTCAGTCCCAGGCATGCGGGCGTCCTTGTGCGATGGTACGGACAGCAAGACTTTCGTAGACCATGGCCGAAGTTCGGGAGCGTTTGCTCCATTCAGCCAGGCTGGTCAAAGTTGCGGATCGTCCCAAGACGTTCTTCTCCCCATCAAAAAGAGACCGTTCGTCTGACTAAGAGCTGTCTCCGAGAGTAGAGATGCATCTTGCCGACACTGCCTTCGTGGCTCCCCGATCGTGGATAATGGTGAGCGTATTGGTGGATGTTGGAACTGCAGGATCGATGTCACAAACTGGATTTCTTTTGCAGGCTCCGCCTCAAAATCTGGAGTACCTTAGTGCCATACGCGGTGCGACCTGCTCATCACGATGAGGGGCATCATGAGGGGCACGAGGGGCGGTTCACACATCAAGGTTGGCGATGAAAGGTCGTTCAGAAGGCTGACATGAAGTCGAAAGCGAAGAACCTCATGTAGGTGGCCGTAGCCTCCCTGGACATCATTGGCCGGAACAATCAATAGCGATTTGCGGGGGGAGAGCCGGAACAATTTTTTCCACCAATGTTCGGAGTTCCAACGCGCGAAAAGGGAAAAGGGATCGACTGGCTGTGTAGTAGTGTGGGGGTATTACAGACGATGCAGACGACACTCATGGCCTGCATGGCCTGCAATTGAAGAATGCATCGTCATGCAACTTTAAGCTTCTCGAGTATGTATGTATACTCCCATGTTTAACTATGCGGCAGCTTCAAATCAGCCTAATTGGTGCATACGCCTCGCGATAATAGCCGGAGCGGATCCTAGACCGCATGAGATGTTTCAATATGGATCCTGTGCTCTTGTTGTCGCCTCGTTGCAGGAGCATAGAGTCGAATGGTCAAGAAGAGGCCTTTGAGGCTTGAAGATTCACAGATGACAAGGAGAAGAGGTCAGCCTTTCCTTGTTCATTATAATCTTGGCATCCAACGTCGTCCCATCGGAGACAAGAAATCGCGAAGAAGTTCATCCTATGTCCCAATAGGGACACGGATAGATTGCCCTTTATGGTATATGATATCGAATTTAGCAGACAATAAGAGCCTATGTCTTGAGATGAGGTAGGGACTGTCTTCTGCAGTGTAGCGGAGCTGCTAAGAGGCTAAAATGCACCTGTCATCCTTTTAGTATGTGAGTGTCAGTGAGTCTGTCCATTCAACGGAAAGAGAAGTACCAGAGGATTGCCCGCCCACTCTGATGAGCCCGAAAGCATTCGTTTCTGCTTTCTTGTCTGTCAAATAGTTACAGGAAGAAGGGGGAAAGAGAACACTTCAACGGAAGAAAGGGGGTTATATATGTGTAGGATGATTAAAGAAAATATGCAATATAAAAATATTGATGGAAGGTATATGGAGGTTAATAAAGGTTCAGGGAAGTAGAGTTAGGTTGTGATGGAATAGAATAACATCACGTGATTTAAGAATTCCGGAAAAACGGACGGAATATTTATCCACCGAGAGCTTCCCCACGCTTCAACTGCATCATCCCTCCGTCGTCCGTCCTCTTTCCTCTTTCCTCCTTCCTCCTTCCTCCTCTCTTTCAGCTTGGCCCATGATATTGACATACTCTCACTCGGCTACTGTGTTCTGTTCTGTATATAACGAAATAAATATATCCATTTCCACTCCCATTTCCATTTCCTTTTCCATTTTCACTCCACTTCCATTTCCACTTCCACTTCAACTTCCATTATAGCTTCTTACCTATTCGCTGCGTCATTTCTCATCATCCATTCTTCACAATTGTCAATTGATCTTGTGCCTCTCCGCTGCTCTCTCTTGAAAGGTCGTCATTCCATTGATTTCTTAGTCTCACTTTCTTCTCATCTTCAAGATGGATGCTCTGCCATTGATACCAGCTACGACTGCCAGTACAAGTGAGGCTGCTCCTCAACGCCATGGACCACTCAATGTCCTCATGGTAAGCCAGCCATACCCATTGCAAGCTCCCGCCATGACTGAAATCGCCAGGTTGGGACTGGAGAGTATACGACCGGCTTCGTTGACGGCAAAGCTTCTGCTTCGGACAAGAAGGTCGGCGTGGTCGGCTTGACCCTATTCGACTTGCGCAGACGAGGCAAGGTCGGCAAATTGAGCATGGTCGGTGTATCTGGAAACAAGTTCCCTGCAATCAGTACGTGAGCCGCTCTGCACTGCGTGCATTGTATTGCATTGCTGACGAAATGCTAGGAGAGCACCTTCATAAGAATATCACGCAAGCGTACAATGGACTCGACACGTCTTTCGAATCATACCCCGCAAACGATGCCCGGGACCCAGATGCGTACAAGGCTGCCATCGACGCCCTCTCCCCAGGCGATGCGATCACGATCTTCACCCCAGACACCACGCACTACCCCATAGCCCTCTACGCAATCGAGCGCAAGATCCACGTCCTCATCACGAAGCCCGCCGTCAAATCCCTCGAGCACCACCAGCTCCTCCTCGAAGCCGCCAAAAAGCACGGCGTCTTCGTCTACATCGAGCACCACAAGCGCTACGACCCCGCCTACGCCGACGCACGCTTCAAGGCGCAAAACCTCGGCGACTTCAACTACTTCTACTCCTACATGTCGCAGCCTAAATCGCAGCTCGAGACGTTCAAAGCCTGGGCGGGTGTCGACTCTGACATCTCCTACTACCTCAACTCCCATCACATCGACATCTGCGACAGCATGGTGCAGGGCCAGGGCTACGTGCCCGTCAAAGTCTCCGCTACGGCATCCACCGGCACCGCCACGGACCTTGGCTGCGATCCCGCCACCGAAGACACAATCTCCCTCCTCGTGACATGGATCAAGAAGTCCGACCCGAGCCGCAGGGCCGTCGGTGTCTACACCGCCTCCTGGACCGCGCCCCTCAAGGCCGGCGTCCACAGCAACCAGTACTTCCACTACCTGGCCTCGAGCGGCGAGATCCGCATCGACCAGGCGAAGCGCGGGTACGATGTCGCGGACGACAGCCAGGGGCAGCTGATGTGGTACAACCCGTTCTACATGCGCTATGCGCCCGACGAGGAGGGGAATTTCGCGGGGCAGACGGGCTATGGATATGTCAGTTTTGAGAAGTTCGTGGATGGGGTGCAGGCGCTCAAGGAAGGGAGGGCGACGCTGGAGGAGCTGGATGCGAGGGGGCTGCCGACGCTGCGGAATACGGTGGCGACGACGGCGATTTTGGAGGCGGGGAGGAGGAGCATTGATGAGGGTAGGGAGGTGGGGATTGCGGAGGTGGATGGGATTTGGCATCTGGCGTAGGTAGGCGCGTTAGAGGAATATATTGATTGATTGCGTTGTATCTAGGACTCCAGGGGCTGCAAGTTGGATTTGAAGGTGCAAAGCATGAATTACTTCATGAAACTATGATCTATCTTCGGTCTCTCAACGAATGTATGACCCTATCAGCTATTTCAACCTAGTCTTTTGGTATATGGCACCCTCTCTCGCACTCGATCTCTACATGATCCATCCCCATCCACCCCGACACACACAATCACACCACCCCTTACACCGGCGCCGCAATACTCGTAGCGACATACTCCCAATACTTCTTCGCGCTGAACCGTCTCAAGGCCTTCCCATAAAGCACCATCAACAAAAACGTCCCCGTCGTCGCCAGCGCCACCATTCCGACGGCGACAAAGCACTTGACCAGCCCCTGCTTCGCAATCCACGGACTGATCGCGTAGCTGAACGCGAACCCGATCGTGTTCCGGATGACGATCACCGAGATCAGCGTCTCGCCGCCCAGCTCCTTGAAGCAGTCGACGTTGTAGCTCAGCGCCGTGGCGCCGCCGCACACGACGCCGAACGCCAGCATGGCGGACCCGACGACCGGGCCCATGAAGTGCACGCGGTCCGCGGCGCCGACGCCCCACAGCACCAGCCCCGCCGGCGTGATGAGCCCCGAGAACGCAAGGTTCCACAGCCGGTGCTCGGGCTCGCGCACGCCGCCGTTGCGCCTCGCGAGCCGGATCGCGAGGACGTCGCCGAACTTGCCCGACCACAGGCTCGCCAGCCCCGCGCCGATGAGCGGCGCCGCGTAGGCCGTGCCGACGAGCCCTGAGGAGAAGTTGTAGGGCGCGGAGGAGAGGATGGATGATGAGGTCGCGTTGAGCACGTTGTACCACGATAGGTTCGTGCCGTAGAGGATGCCGGCCCACAGGGTGTTGGGGAACTCGAGGATGATGAGGAGCGGGCGGTACATCATGGTGAGGTGCTGCTTGGTGCCCGGGCGGCCGGGGGCGAGGCGGAAGAGGGACAGTTTCTGGACGTAGGTGCGGGGTGGGGGGAAGGCGGCGGTGGCGGAACAGAGGGAGGCGGGTGCGGGGCTGCTGGTGGCGGCCTTCTCGTCGAGGTCCGAGGCGGTCTTGGCCTCGGATGTGGCGAGGGCCGCGGGGGAGGCGGCGCTGCCTTCGTCGATACCCTCGAGCGTCGTCCGGAAATACATGGTCTCCTCGCAGTAGAAGAAGAGGATCACGGCCGTGCCGGCGAGCACGAAGGAGCCGAAGTGCGTGACCCAGCGCCAGCCCATGGCCTCGGTCATCCAGCCTGCCATCAGGGGGGCGAGGTAGTTGGAGCCGAAGAGCACGAAGGCGTAGAGGCCCATGTAGAAGCCGCGGTCGTGGGCGAAGAAGACATCCGGGACGGAGACCTCGGGCAGGGACTCGACGGGCGACGCCAGGATGCCGAAGATGATGCGGTGCGCGTACCACTCGCCCGCCGTGTGCGAGTACGCCTGCCACACCATGGCGCCGATGGACAGGATGCTGGACAGGATGTAGACGCCGCGGCGCCCGTAGCAGAGCGCGATGGGCTGCCAGAGGAGACATCCCCAGCCGAGGAAGAGGAACATCAGGCCCGTGCCGAGATTCAGCTGCGCGATGGTGATGCCGGTGTCCTGCGAGATCTGCGTGAGGATCGAGTACTGCAGCGTGGCGGCGATGCCGATGCCTGTGGTGTAGACGTAGGTCATGCTGACGGCGAGGAGCTTGCGCTTCCGCGACCAGTTCAGGGGGTCTTCGGGGTCGGCGGAGGGTTGGGGGTTCAGGATGATCTGGCCATCGCCGCCGAGCTCATTTTCGTCGATCAGATGGATGGTGCCGGGGACAACATCTGCGTGGGCGGGAGATGCCATGGCTGGCTACTGTGTTGCTGAGATGGAGGAGGCCCTGGAGATGGAGAACTGAGCAGTCGCCACATGGATGGGGAAGATGGAGGACTTATATAATGGAGGAGACAGAAAGAGGCAGCGGGAGCCATGAGCGTCCGGCGAAGCAGCTTGGTGACCAATGATGATAATGGGAGGGCCACAGAAACCTGGCGATCGGGACTAGAACTGCAGAGGGACACGAGGAGAAAGAAACTACTGCAGGATGATAGTGAGAAGTGAAGATGGGATGAGAAGGCGTCGCCTGACAACGGCACAGACCAGTCCCTTCCTCGCGATATTGAAGCTGAGCCGGCGCTTATCAGTGTCAGAGAGGGCCTTATGGCTTCTGGTGAGTGAGATTTAAGAGGGCCTGCAGGCAGGTGCCAGAAGCGGATTCTCGTGGTGCTGCCCTGATCCGCCTGTGTTCACCTGTGTGCATCTGATATGATAGGGATGCCATGATGCCATGCCATGCCGATGCCGATAAGGAGTCCTCTCAAGGGCTAATCATGCTAATCACGTAGCAGAAAGCTCAGAATCCGTGGAAGTACGGTTTAGCTGCTCAGCTCAGTTTCAATCAAGACTTGGGGTCGACACTTGGTCCTCGAGTAGAGGCCGAACAGATAGCAGAGCACGGTTAGTATGAGGGATGGCTAATGACATTGTTGGACATTGTTGGACATTGTTGGACACTGTATGTACTGTGCGTACTGTGTGTACTATGTGTATGGTCCATCAGAGTGAAAGGAAGGAGATGAAAACCAACCTCTTACCGCAAACAGAGCCGCGTTTATCGTGCTGCCAAGATGAGCGGGAGCATCTCGGTATAAACAAGGTTCATTCTGTCGATCCTGCGGAGTGCCGAAGACGATAAGAAAACAGCTATCCGTTAGTGTGCTTACTCCGCCTGATCGTCTTCATTGTATCATTCCGTTATTCTACACGAGCCTGTTCGCAGTAGCTCTAGCATTTATCTTATATCTATCTTACCCATCTACTGCTCTCCCTTATCTCGTTCCTTCACGTCCTTCACATCCATATGAAAGAGATACTTATATTCCCAGGCGCCACGACTGGGGAGAAGCGCGATTATCATCCTACTCGAATACTTCCAGGCTAATATGGCAAGCAATATGGCAATATGGTCCTCGTATTCTCCATTCCTCCAGGAAAGACCAGATGGTGAAGATTCCATGCTACCCTGTCAAGATAAGAAGATTTGATCGACATAATTCTGGTCTTCCTACCCCGCTTCAGTCCTGCAGTGCTGGAACTTCTTGCTATCAAATATTTCATTGTTTCTCTCATCTCTCCCCGATCTGCCTCATCTACTCTTTCATCGCTCCTTCCCATTTCTCCTCTTTTCTCTTTTTTTTTTTCTAAATCAAAAGATCAAGCACGTCTTCCATCCAAGAACCCCGGCATCTCATCGCCGCCAAAGCCTGCGCCGAGCGCGGCAGCTAGACTGACAGGGCGGCCGCCATGTCCTCGACCGAGCCGGCGAGCCTGTCCAGCGAGAGCGTGTGGGTGCGAAGACCAGCTCCTCACACGAGGCGTCGGACCGTTGAGCACACCTGGATGTTGAATCCGGCGCGGAGGAAATCGGAGAGTAAGCCCTCGCCCTTTTCCTTCCGCCCCTTTTCCTTTTCCAGGTGAACAGCGCGGTGCGGCTGCTGGTGCGCTTCGCGCAGGAATACCTGGCGAACTATCCCTCCGCGGCCGTTGGTGTCGCCGTCTCCGTCGCCATCCCTCCGTTGGCCAGCCCGTCCTACCGCCGCTATCCCGCCTGCATGGTCTCGCCGGCATAAGACAACGAGTTGGACTGCGAGGGGTATATGCAGGCGCGCATCCGTAAGGCTGCAGGTCGTGCGGCGGTGGAGATACGATGTCGGCAGTAGAGGTGCTGGTAGAAGTGCGGGGATGCAGAGTGGGGAAGTAGCGGGGGAGCTGGAAGCAGGAAAGGTTGGAGGTGGGCGGCGAGGTGAATATGTAAAGTAGATTTATATAGTCATCAGTGTATGATGTTTCGCTGTGGTTGCATGGATATATTACCTTTTCAACCCCTCCTTAAGCCCAGCCCAACACCGCCAAACCCCGTCACATCCTTAGACAAACGACACGCGGAAATCAAAATCCTGCAATAACTTATTAAGCCCCACCGGACCATGGAAGCCCCGACTGCTCTTCGGATCATCCACCCCCCACAACTCCTCCAAGAACTCCAACGTGCGCTTAATATTCCCAAGCCTTAAAAACGCCCACATCGCCTGCAGTCTCTTTCTAATCGTCCCCCGATGTCCCACCTCCAGCGCCACACACCCCAGCACCGCCAGCGGCCAGCACAGCGTCGAGCAGCACGTCGCGTCGTCGGAGAGTTTCGCGATTAGAAACGAGGCGCGGTCCAGGCATTCCTGAATCATGGGTGGAAGGACGGGCGAGAGCGGGGAGAGGGGCGACAGACGCAGGACTTCGAGGTAGATGAGCAGGGCTTGCTGGTAGATCATGCCGCACGTCGCGAAATCGACGTCGGCTCCCGCCGGCGGCTGCCAGGATAGGACCTGCATCTGGAAGGCCTTGGGACCTTCGTCGCCTTCGCAATCGTAGCTTACGGGCTCGCTGGGACTTGCGGTGCCGGAACTCCCTCGCTGCCGCGCGAGGTCGCAGATCCGCGGCGCCAGCACGAACAGGTCGTGCGAGCAGCCGAGGAGGACGCCGGAAGATTTGGGGGTGATGAGGGGCTCGGAGATTGGCGAGAGGGCGTCGTCGGGATCGTCCGGGTCGCAGGACTCGCCGGTGAGGTTCGTGATGTGCGAGGTGTAGGCGTAGTATTCTTTGATGAAGGACATGGTTGTTTCTTCGTGCTGCAGGAAGGGAGTGGAGAGGACGGAGGAGAGGAGGGGGCGGGCGCCGCGGATGTGGTGGTTCAGGTTGCCTTGGGCGTCGCCGCGGCAGTTCTGAGAGGTTAGTGAGGGTACTGGGATGGATTTAGGGAGGAAGTACCTCTATGAAGCAGAGGATTAGGGTGGTTAATAGAAGGGGCAGGGCGTCGTGACCAGACCGGGCGACATATTTCGTCAATCCGTGCTTCAGAGACTGGAGTGCACACGCCAAATGGCTCAACGTGGCGACTTCCACGGCCACATCGCGGTTGGTATTGCAGTAATGAAATCCGCTGAGTGCGAGGAGCCCTTGGAGCACGGTGTCCGGATACAGAAGTGCGAGCTTGGAAAGCTCCGTGACAAACGCATTCCGTTCTCCGTGGTGAAACGAGATCATGTTCGCCGTCTGATGGAGATAGTGCTCAAAAAGCATACTGCTGATTGGATCTCGCAAGATATAGACTGATGCCGCGGGCTGGATTGTGATAAATGCTGCTTGAGGGGTCACATCTGCCGTTGAGGCTTTTCGCACCAATGCCGTCGACACTGCTCCAGGCGAGGATGAATTCCTCACGGAGACAGCAGAGCTGGACGACGCGTTGACGCTGTTCCTCCGGTCATCCTTCTTCCATCGACATATGAGACAGTTTCTCTCGCAGCCAACACACGTCGGCTTCCTCTGGTCGCACTTCTTTCTCCGTGCCCTGCACGGGAGACAGCCATCCCTCGTCCTGCGATGCCGCGATCGCTCTCCTTCGGGGGTGCTCATAGCTATATACTGGAGTCGGGGCTCTGTTGAAGGCCACAACGATGCCGGACAGTGCCGAACAGCAGGTGGGATGATTCCTCGTATGGTCGTCGTATGGTCCTCTGAGTTTCAGCGTGTCATGTCATGTCATTGCGGTGGAATGCGCAAGTTGTAACTCCGAAGGATTGTGAGAATTGTGAGAAGCGTCGCCGATAAGCAGCTTATCACCGGTGCTCGGTGGAGCTACGGCCACCCAAGCACGTTGCTACCCCGCTGTCATCCTCCTCCTCCTCCTCCTCCGTCGGATTTGACATGGGAGCCGTGCGGTGGCGGCCCGAGTGCGTCTGGCATATATGTATCATCTGTCATCTGGACGGACGACAAGAAGTTCTCCTTGACTTAAGGACAAAGGAGGGAACCCCTATTTCTCATCATTTTCCTTCGTTTGACTACTGTGCTCTATGCCCTTTGTCTAATATTACTGTCGATGTGTCGAAGCCCCTTTTAAATCACGTGACAGATATGGTGGATACAGATTTGGTCTATGCTCTTCCCCTGCTCCTTGGCCCTTGGAGCGTGTTCACATAGGTATTTTCACTAGCATGGGCCTCGTTGAACCAGAAGTTGGAGTAGAAGAGAATGAAAATGAAAATGAAAATGAGATTCCAGGAGAGCCTGAGGAATCGAGAATCGAGAATCGAGATGTGAGAATTTGAGAATTTGAGAACTTGAGAACTTGAAGAGTGATGACGTACCACTGCTACCGCATTAAGGAGAAAGGTTTAGAGCACCCAGCTATCAATCTTATCATCTTGGCGAACTGCGTCACAGCACAGTAGAGTGCCGTGCCAGAGTGCGGAATTCGAAATTCAAAATTCGAGCCTTTGATAGATAAGCGCGCGTAGAATTAGTTTACTCCCGATAAGGAGGTGCCGGGACCTACTGCTGCATTACTTCGTATGTACATTCATGCGCATAGCATGTATCATGTATGTATGCCATGCCTTACGGTTCTGCCATTCACATTGAAGTTTTGAACCAAATATAGAATTCCGAGTTGCCAATGTCATCGCTTTTATTTTCGATAAAGACGCCTCTGCTTTTCCCTCTCCCTCTCGTTGGCCGTTCCGCAGACTGGAGGACAGCATGTCTCCTTCAGGAAGTTGATCGCCGCTCTCTGAGGAGATAGAGATAGTCATAGAGATAGAGGCAGAGATGGGATAGACATAGTGATGGTCTGGAACAGATAGCGACAAGCCTGTATATAACATCTCAGAAGACGCAGCTCGGGCATACAGATCACATCATCATCTTGCCGTCCTCCCCATATCTCATCGAGCGTTATCCCCATTACCCCGCCATGTCTCCAAGCCGTCTTGACCCGCCTCTCCCCGACCGACCAAAGGAGTTCCCCCAACACCTCATCGACGACTCCCTCGCAGCAAAAATCGATGCCTTCGATGCCCAGACCGTCACAAGAGACGAAGTCGTCGCATCTCTAATCAAGAACGGCGGCTGCGTCATCCGCAACATCGTCAACGCCTCCGCCCTCGCCCAGATCGAAAAAGACGTGCGGCCCTGGATCGAGAAGGACAAAGCATGGGAAGGCGCAGGTCTCCCTCCCCGCGGAATCACCCGCTCTAACATCCCCGCCAGGAATTCTTCCCCAAGGAGACCCGCAGAGTCATGGGCCTCGTCGAGAAATCCAAAACATTCACCGAGACCATCCCCGGCAACCGGCTCTTCCGCGACGTCTGCGACGTCCTCCTCACCAAGACCCACCAGAGCTGGCTCGGCCAGAAGCTCGAGACCAGCGTCTCGAAGCCGCAGCTGAACAACACCATCGTCTTCTCCATCGGGCCGGGGGCGCGGCGCCAGGAGCTGCACCGCGACGACATGAACTGGCACAACGAGCTGCCCGCCCTTGCATCACACGAGGGCTACACGATTGGGCGCGACATCGACATCGGCTTCTTTGTCGCGGGCAAGAAGACTACCAAGGCGAATGGCGCGACGAGGTTTATACCCAGGAGCCATCTGTGGGCCAAGACGCAGCCGCCGAATGAGGACTTGACTTTCTATGCGGAGCTGGAGCCCGGCGATGGGTTTGTTATGCTGGCGAGCTGCTACCATGGCGGATCGGCGAATATGACGGAGGATGAGGAGAGGTTGATCTTCAGCTGTTTTATGACGCAGGGCTTGTTGAGACAGGTGAGAAAGCTGCGTCCGAGGTCGCGGCGGGATGTCGAAGGCTAATCAGAAGCGCAGGAGGAGAATCAATATCTCGCGAACTCGTTGGAGAGCATCAAGCAGTATCCGGAGGATATCCAGAGGATGATCGGGTATAGTGTTTCGGCTCCTTTTTGCGGTTGGGTCAACTTGGATGATCCGCTGGTGCTGGTGGTGGGTGAGGATCTGAAGAGAGCGGATTTGTATTGAGTGATTCTCCTCGTTGCTGATACGTACACGGCGAACATATACCATCTAGCAACATATCATGATTTATGATTTATGACTTATATTATAATCGTTTAACCAAAGTACTCGAGTGTGCATGAATCCGAATCCACATTTGCTGCCCACTAGTTATGTGGCATTTTGCAATTAGTAAATCTTTATTTCACTATAATATAGTAAAAATAAATATTATAGGAATTCTATAAAGATCTCTGTCATTTTTAATAATAATAAGGATCACTTAATCTATCTTGAGGAGATAAAAAATCAAAAATTCTTCTTCTACCTTATAGTTGTTTATTTTTTTATATTATTATTGTTTAACTAAAGTACTTAAGTGTGCATGAATGTAAATACACATTTGCTGCATACTAGTTATGCAGCATTTTGTAATTACTAATCAGTAAATTTTTATTTTACTCTATTTAACGACGGCGGTGGGGACCCCTAGCCGACCTTGCAGTGGAGGATAACAAGGTATCAGCATTGGTATTCGCACCTTCTGCACAAAGAACTCACGACCACCAACAGCCATGACAGAACCAACGACAAGTGAATCGCATAATGGTTTCGAATGCCTTGCGCCGGAGGTTGTTTTGATAATTACCACCCAACTCCCAGATCTCATTTCGCTCGATAGCCTGCTAAGAGCATCACCAAACACCTTTCGTATCTTCAACAATGGAAATGCCGTTAAGATCACCGAGTCAGTCTTGTCTGCAGGATTTACCCATCCTCATATCCGAGTAATTATTTGTGTTATGGCTCTGATTCGGTCTTCAACGCTTCCAATATCCACTCTAGACAGCTTCAGGAAGCAAGTTACACTTGAAGCTATGGATAACCGGACTTCCACTCCTGGAAGTAGCTTCAGCCCTACTCATCTGTCCCAGAATACCACGCCGGCCGTACTCCGTAGTATCTTAGCAACAACCCGACGAATCGCATGTCTGACACTCGACTGCCTAGAGCACTACCTTGCTCGATTTAGGTCTCTAAGGCCACAGCATCTCGTCGATAGGGAATTTCAGTGGCACGGCATTCAGCCATGGGAGGTTAAGCCTCCACGCCGGAGCTACCAGACGCAAGAAGTTGGGCCACCTTCGTGGGTCGAGGAACAGAGAGTCTTTCGAGCACTCTGGCGGATACAAATTATCTGTGACCTGAAAAAAGCTGCTTCGTATTCTATGCTAAGTGGGCCAGCGGAAGATATCGAACGCCTTAATAGCGCAGAGCCTATCGAGCTTTTCTATCAGGAAGCATTGTACGCCCTACTATATCGAGACGAACCGCACCCCGAGTTCGAGGAGATACGTTCTGTTATGCACTACATGGGAGAAGTACAGAGAGAGAATACAATGAGACAACTCGATCGAACATCTAGATTCCTAGAAGTTCAGAGAGGGATGCCTTGTCCAGTGCCTGTCGAGAGCGACTGGGTAGAACTTGAAATTCCTTCGCAAGGGGTTCGACACTATGACTCTTACGTCAACCCTGGGATGGACTTCTTTGGTCATGGGTTCTCACCTCTTCGCAACATATCCTTCGGTCCGTTCAGAAGCCTGGGTTTCGCATTCTGGGATTTGCAAAGACTCACGGCGTACGGACTCTTACCACCACTTGAAGAAGCATGGGACCAATTTCAGACAACTTTCTACCTTTTTGCATGGCAAAGTGTCCTCAGTGCGGATGAACTTGCGGAGCAGGACAGACAGAATATGGCACAATTTGGGGGGATACGATGGCAGATGAGTGCAGGTGCACAAGCTGGTACGGAAGAGGAAATTCTCTAAGGGATATAAGAATAATAAAATCATTCGAAAATTGAAATTTGACTATGTCGTATATGTCCTTGCATCAAGAAATCAATGACGCTAATAGATTAATAAGCATGCAAAAACTTCCCTAGCTTTGCACACTGAATAGCATTTCGCCAGGTAAGATAAAATTTCAGACTTCCCCATGGTAGGCTGCGGTATTTTTAAGCATTTTTAGAACTTGGTGAAGTGCCTATATGTTCAGATTGTATCACAATTGGGACCAAGTCGAATTAGGGCACTGAAGACAATTGATAGCTGAACAGAGCTCTTTCACATTAATTACAAAATAATCCACGACCACGACAGAGATCAAATTCACCGAAAAAGAAGTTTAGGTTTCGGTCTTGTATATACCAACAAAACAATGCGTACAGGAAGTTATGAAAATAGTAACACCATGATGTTGCATCATCTGCCCACATCTACTGAACAATTCTGCCATATTTCTATCAAAGAAGCTAACTATCTCCTAAGCCGGGGGCGGCTCACATCCGGAGATGGGAATATCAGCTTTAATAAGCTTGTATGTAGAAGTTATGGCGTTGATAACATCTTTGTGTGACTTAGCCGAACTCCCCCCAGCAGATGCATCCTTCGTTGCACCGTAGCCTCGGACGTAAGCTTTGAAAGTATCCTTCTGGGCGTCGTTAACATTGCTACCCGCAGCTGCAAGTGTTGCGTCTATATCGTATCTGAGGAAAGTGTCGAGGGTTGATGCTCCGTCGACACTGCGTATATTTTTGGTTTCCGTTTTCAGGTAAGGGAGAAAGGGTCTTGCTGCATCAGATCCCTCAACTGCGGGTTTCAGATATCTCCACTGATCCTGCAGTCGATAGTTTTGTATAATCCGGAGAAACTCCATACCGTCAGTCACCGCGCCATCCACAACAGTGTATCCCAGACCAACTGCAAGTTCCCGAGACTCCTGTGCAGTATTGGTAACCGCCGTGAGAGACTTAGTTTGGGATACTTTGCCGATGAGTTTTGAGTGGAGCTTTGATGTGTCGTAGAGTAAACCCTTCCCCTTGGCTTTAGCTAGAGCTTCAACTTTCGTAACACAAGATGGAGCATCCGGATACAGTGTCCATCCCGCAGCTGTCTTCTTCCACTTGTCGAAGTCCTTTCCACCGATATGTCTCACGAACTCATCAAAGTGGCAGATGCCCGCCACACCAGCATCCGTCGTTTGTTGTATGAATGTAGCTTCAACCGATGTAGCTCCAGTTAATGGGGGCTGGTGTACGCAATTCCTAGCTATAGATCTGTCTGCTGGGGCGTGGGCCTTGTAGTCCATTTTGTAGGCGGAGGAAAACCACAGAAGTTCCTATGGTATCGCGCTATTCAAGGCCCAAACTTCGCTCAGGAGGACCGAGAGCCAGAGGAGAAGGAAATGGAGGTTCATCGCGGCTAGTTATGCTATGTTTTGCCCCAACTAGAGCGGCAATGAGAAATGTATGTATAATAAAATACCACGATACAACCAACGTATAAGGAGGTGTCGAAAGAAGTTGGAGGAAAACGATACTCTGGAGGGCCTTGAAAGTATAGGGGGGAAAGCATGAGATGAGAGGCAGTACATCCCTGAGCTATGTAGTCAACGGAGGAGAATAACTTCGACCTCACCCAGGCCTGATAAGCATATTCTCGGAAATGTGTGGATGTGACATGAAAGAGTGGATTTTTACTATTCACAGCATGTATAGCGCATGCACTAAATAATTTGCCCAAGGAGGCACAGGAACAAATTCGGAGAGTGGTAGCACCTTCAGCAATCGGCCATCTCGGCTCAACACTCTGGCATACCCGTCTTTCTTATCAAGCATATCCTCGATCATGATATTTTGTGGTAAGCTTGCTTCGAAAGACCGGGAGACTTACTCGACTTGGCAGCCGACAAGCAGGAAGTGCTTGAACAAAGGGGCTGTGTGAGCCCTGATGCATCGGTGAGCCCCGAGACCTACACGACAATCAATAGCGGGTAAAGTCAGGTACAGCACGGAATCAATTATCAGAAAATATAATTTACACCAGTAAAAGAGTCATGGGTTACTTACCTATGCTTTACCAGCTCAGTAGCGCAAGTATTGGCTGATCATTCGAGGATGAAATCAAGAACGGAGGCGATACGGAATTGGGATGAGGACCGTCAAATGCACATGAAGGTAAGTCAGCATCTGTAATTTTGTATGCATGCAGTCACAACGCAGTGTGGTCGAGTGACATTCGAGACCGCCCCCAAAAACCACTTGACTTGAATGCTTGTTAATAAGTGTTGCGCCGGGATATTCGGTTCTCACTTTCTGCATGTCTCACATGCAGAGAACACAGAGACGAATATTCACCTACCTTCAGTCCAATAGCCGACTGATATACCTATTCAGGCAAGAGAGCATATAAATAGTAGATAGATTTGATAGTTTAGCTAGTCTCTATTCTAAATGCTATTATCACATTTCTCACTTCGACTCTTCCTCGTGCTCTCATATTCAACAATAAGTGAGCTAATCTGCTGGGGGTCTTGAACTTTTGTTGTGGCGTAGTTACCCATTACTATAATTTGCAAAAGCCGTTTGGTTGAGCAAGCGATCGGGATGTAAGGTACCTTCCCGAGTGGGTGACATGCGCATGAGTGAGATATGAGAGCGATTGCGGCGCATTTGGTTACCCATGCAGTGCTACCCCGCCTTGCGACTTTGACCAATTTTATGCTGTGCCACTATTTTGCAAATGATGGGAATAGGAAAAGAAGGTCCTGTAATTAAGTGAATCGACCCCGCATTAGCGGGATAATCAGCGTGGTCTTGGACAAGAGAAATAACCAACCTGGAAGATCGCAACCGGAGTTACTGCATTATCATAATGGATTCACTGTGGCTCATTCTTGTCAGGCACAGGACTAATCTGATTTGAGAAAATCTAAAATATTGGATTCTGGTAAAGTGAAAAAAGTATGACAATGTTCTGTATCGTAATGAGCCGGAAATCAAGCGAGGCATTCTTCAATCAAGCAATAACATACAACTTGTAACTCTAGCCAAGTCAATCAAGATGTAGCCTTCTTCCACACACTGAGTCGATTTCCAGCACCGCATTTCTCTGCTGCATTCCCGCCACAAGCAAACGAACAGTCTGTCTCTGGTGCAACAACCGAACCTGCGCCAAAACTATTTCCGCACCAACATTCGCCACCATATTCGAGGCCCGCATATGTATAAGTACTACAAAAAGATTCGCACATTTCAACTGTCATAGTGGTGTAGTTGACGAGGCTGGCAGAGCTCAAGGCGCGAACTTCAGTGCCTTCAGTGTAACAGCCGAAGTAAGAGAATCCAGTGGCTGAAGGTGCTGAAGATGATGAAGACGTGGTTTTGCTTGACGTGGAGGTCGTCTTTGAGCTTGTTGAGGACAAAATACCTGTCGATGAGGTTTCTTCCGAGGTAGATATGCTTGTGGAACTGGAGGCTTTGGTACTAGATGATGATGTTGAGGTCGAAGAACCCGTGGTAGTTGCCGCAATGCCGTCATAGGCATCTGCCAATACTATCGTTCCATTGACACCTGCAGTTGCCGGTATGATGGTTGCTAGTTTCGAAGAATCAAAACTGGTGATGTCCATTTGGACGCCAGGCCCTACGGTCGAAGTACATATTGCTCCCAGACCGGGACTGTCTGAATTGGTGACGTCTGGTGTCAAGTAATTGAAGCCGCTATATTAATGTGAGAGGAAATCAAACCAAGCTTGAAGATGGTTCTACAAACTTTGGACAACAGATGATATATGTAGCGTTGAGATTATAAGTTTCCCAGTTATATGGGCATATCAATGCACTGAAGGCAGGTAACGAGGTACTAGCTGCGCTTGCTATAACACTGGAGTAGAATTGACTCGGGAAGCAAGATGTATATGTTGTCGCGGGCACTGGGTCGATAAAGTTCTTCCACAACTGAGAATCCCAGACCATCTGGCTCATGGAGTCTGCAGTGCATTCTGGAGGCTGGGTAAAGGTTGTCGTGATGACCATGTTGTATGCAACAGGCCCGGTTTTGGTCGAGGAGGTAGAGGTCAGAGTCGAACTAGAGGTTGATTTTTTTGAGGTTGTGCTGGTACTTGATATTGTTGAAGATGTTGAACTAGAGCTCTTGAAAGTCGTTGAAGATGTCGAACATGCCGAGCCGGTAGTGCTGCATACTCCAATCGACGAGAAGATGTCTCGATCCTGAATTCTACCAAACTTCATCTCATCGGCTGGGACTAGCTGCCCAAATGCCATTGGGCAAACCAGCCCAATGGCGAGAAGAGAGATTTTCAAGAAGTTGAGCATCTTGAAAGGCGCTTCAGGGTGAGTACAAGGCAAAATGGCTGAGGATGGGCCGACGATCAGCTTTGACTTACCTCGATGTATCATCAGGCCATAAGTCCCTGCGTCTTGATTCTGAGATCACTTCATTGACTTGACGCCCACCCTTGGCCCTGGTCTAGAGGCACAGCCGAATGGGTTCTGGAGCAAAGCTTGATCCGAACAAGGCGTCATAATACTCCGGAGTAAGTCGACAGCATCAGCTTTTGAATTTCTGGCTGTGTGTCAGCCGCCACATCCGATTTCAGAGCATGGGTCAACAGTAAGTCAAGGGTCGCATCGAGGAGTGAGGGGGTCAAATGAGCAGCACCCACAAACAACGACAGTCGCTTATCGCTAGCAGATTTCGAGTGCGGTAGGTGATATTTGACTTCCGTTCTTTAGCTATGTATCTCTGCCTTTTAACTCCATTTTTTTTTATCTTCAATGAACCGCATTCACAGGGAGTCGAGAATATGCGAGCTGGGGTCGACGTGACAAACTTCGACGCTTCTGCCTAAAGAAAGGAGTCCCTCGGAACCAAATGACCTATTCTTATCCCCATCCTCGTTCATATCTCGCAAGTTTCACGGCCACAGGCGCCTCCTACCCGCTCACTCCACTCAAAAACAAAAGAGGAGTGTCGTCCTAATAGTAATAAGGCCTGACAGGCCCGGAAAGTGATCACTTCGAGGAGCTTCTCATAAGGGCATGTACTTCGAGGGCGCGCTTTACGACACACAGTCTTTGACTTCAGAGTCTCTATTACCTTTGTAGGGAGTCATGCCTTCTTGCGCGAGTCAGATCGCACTCTTTCGTATTTTTATTCTCCTTGCTGTCGTCCTGGTCGCCCTTGCGTCTACAGAAGAGCCTGCAACTTATATTCGGCATCAACGTCGTGCACTTGAGAATCGGTCAATTCTAAAGCGCAATGTCTCAACTCACGAAATCTCGCAAGCTCAGAAGTTAGTGGCTAAGGCGGTTTCCCAACAAGGCGAATACAATGCTCATCGCTTCGCAAACCCAAGACACAACACATGCATATCAAGAAACTCGGATCAAGCCAAGTCTGCCAAGAAGAAGAGGGACGGCGAGCCTGCTGCACCGATTTTGAATTCGACTGTGCTAGCAGCAGCAGCTCTGCTGGCTGAACTTGATGCCTCGGCACAGGCTCAGAACGGAACTCTGCACCAAATCTACCCTCAACCCAAAACGCTTCCAAGGTTCGACGACAGCTCTCGCAACCAGAAGAGAGCTACAAGCGACTATTGGGTGTCAAGCATCACTCATTCGGGTCAAGCTCCCATGGGACATGATTCATCATACCTGGTACAAAACATAATTCTCGGGACCCAAGCTTAACAGCCTTTACTAACACGCAATGCAGGTCTATCGAGATGTCACAAACCCAATCTTTGCAGGAGGAGCCAAAGGTGATGGCCAGCACGATGATACTGCTGCTATTAATGCTGCCATTGCGTACGACTCAAATTGTGGTTCCGGTTGCCTCTCGTCTTCGGTCAAAGGAACTCTTATTTATTTCCCCCCTGGTACATACCTTATTTCTACTCCTATAGAGGCAATGTACTATTCCCAATTAGTTGGAGACGTAAGTCGCTTAGTTGAACAAACATCGTTCTCGCGGACTGATGTCATGTTTAGCCGAACAACCTTCCTATCATTAAGACCTCAGCGCAATTCATCGGCTTGGGTAAGAATTGATATCCATTATTTTGAGAGGTCAACATTGTATTAATGTTATTTAGGGGCAATTGAGAGCGACGTGTATATTCCTAATGACAACGGGAATGAATGGTATATCGAGGTAAAATCCCGCTACTTACTTCTCGACTCTGATATTCTGTACTGACACTTTCCGCTCCAGCAATCCAACTTCTACAGACAAGTTCGCAACCTGATTATCGATATAAGAGCCACAACAACGTATCAAGCATCTGCACTGCATTGGCAAGTGGCTCAGGCAACATCCCTTACCAATGTCTATATTTATGCAAGCACAACTGCGGGAAATTCCCAGAGGGCAATTTTTACGGAGAATGGAAGTGGAGGGTTCATGTCGGACTGCTTCATCATGGGTGGACAATATGGACTCTGTAAGTATATCTTGATGTTTCCATTCTCGACTGTCTGAAGTCATGCGGCTTTCGCTGACTGTTTCATATAGATGGCGGCAACCAACAATACACTGTCCGGAACTTCGAATTCAGCTCCCAAACCGAGGTTAGCATTGCCTTGCTCTGGGACTGGGGATGGACCTGGTCAGGACTTACAATTGCCGGCTCACCGGTCGGGATACTCATGATCAACCCTGAGGCTCCAACCGGTCAACAAGCAGGATCTGTGTACATCATGGACTCCTTGTTCGACGGGGTCGCCACTGCCATCAAAGCTAATGCCATGGGGAAAACAATCTTGGAAACGAGCATCATCACACTAGACAATATTGGAATCCTGAACGTGAACAACATGATTTCCTTTTCGGACGGGTTTAACCTCGAGCTGCCTGCTGCAAACACTGATTTTGTGGTCATTGGAAATTCGCAACTTGGTACCGACCACTACGGCTACTATCAAGTTGATGTCCAGATACCACCACCGGTTCTGACGGATCACACCTTTTTTTACTACCGAGACAGCTATTTTGTCAAGAGCAGACCTCAGTACAAGGATCTCGGTGCTGGTTCTATCATTAATGTCAAAGACCACGGTGCACTTGGAAACGGTGTAAATGATGATACTGCGGCGATCGTTGCTGCTCTGGCATTGGCAACCACAAGCAATTTGATCTACTTCCCCGCGGGATCTTACATTGTTACCTCAACCATTATCATTCCACCAAACGCACGAATCACGGGTGAAGTCTGGTCTCAGATTGTTGCAAAAGGATCATACTTTGCCGACATAGCTAATCCAAAAGTCATGCTTCAGGTTGGAAACATAGGAGATGTGGGCACTGTTGAAATCTCAGATATGCTCTTCACTTCTATTGGTGCTTTACCTGGTCTCGTTCTGATGGAGTGGAATGTCCAAGCTGCAACACCCGGATCCGTCGGTATGTGGGATGCTCATTTTCGCGTTGGTGGTGCCTACGGCACCAACCTACAGGTCTCACAATGTCCAAAGACTTCGACGATTCAGACAGGGTGCATAGCGGCTTCTATGATGCTACACATCACGCCGACTTCAAATGGGTATTTTGAAAACGTGTGGGCGTGGGTTGCAGACCATGACATTGACGATGCATCAAACGCTATGGTCACCGTAGCTGTTGCACGAGGAATCCTCATCGAGTCGCAAGCTGGTGCAACTTGGATGTGGGGTACAGCGTCGGAGCACTCGATTTTGTATCAGTACAACTTCGCCCAAACAGCAAACACACTTGCAGGAATGATCCAGACGGAATCTCCTTACTTCCAATACAGCAAAGTCTCTGAGTCTCCGGGTCCTTTCAACTCGTCTGTTGGACTCTTCGCCAACGATCCTATCTTCCCCGATGGAACTTGCAACGGCACAGAACTAGGGTGCGACTTTTCATGGGCAGTCATAATTCAGGGAGCTGCCAACCTTACTATCGCTGGTGCCGGTTTGTATTCCTGGTTTGACAACTACGACCAAAGTGTCTGTGTTGACGCACAGAACTGTCAACAGCGACTTCTTGACGACGGCGGGTCCAATTCGGGTCTTTATATATGGAACCTCATCACTGTCGGTGCCACAGAAATGGTCAGCAACACCGATACTGGTGAAATTGTCTACGCTGCAAACAATACTCAAGCGATTGGTCATCCATACTGGAGTGCACTTGCCGGTTACCTCGAAGACTACACGGCTGACTTTCAAGACTGCGATGAAGACGATCCAGATCCTCGGTGTGTAGACCAAACACAGTGCGACCAAACTCTTACGTTTGCCACCTTGGACCTGCTTGCGGCGGCTGTTGGGACCTTCCCCAACATATGTACAGACTACTACGCACTAGGTGTCCTCCAAAGCGAACTCAAATCGGCCGTGGCCAACTATTCATCTGTGAACAAAGGTTACGATGCTGTGTTCGGCGACTACAAATCCTATGTCGTTTCTATGGTTCCGGATGCACTTGCAAAGTTTATGGCAGATCCAACCTCGAAAAGCCCTGCCGGCGGACCTGGAAACAAATACTTCTCTTGCACTTTGAACATAGCTCATCAAGCCTCACGAACCCAGCAATGCCCTTTCAGTTACCATGACTTGGCTGTTCGAGACTTCACCATGGATTACACACTTACAAACTCGACCGGGTTCTATGCAGAGCTAGCTTCAACCTATGCTATAGAGCAAAGTTGGGTGACATTTGGCCCCTCCGGAGGACAGGTAGCGACGTGTCCTGGAAGGGGTGGTGGAACTTGCACTTTCACCGACAGAGAGAAGAATGGAGTTCCTCTGGCAGCTTCATCCTTCACCGTGCCCAATCCTAAAGATATCATTACAGCAGCTTTCCCGAACATAACAGCACTACAGAACGACATGTATGCTTCTGATATCGATCTGGCGACAAGCGAATGGTACGGTTCTTCCGATGACATTGTTCAAGTCTACTCCATGCCTGTCATCATGATCACCTCGGCTATGCAAGCTATGTCTCAGGTCAAACAAATTGGACAACAGGTCGCAAAGCAAGACAAAATTAACAAAATCCTGGAAATCCTCGGCATCATCTTCATCTTTGTTCCCTTTCTCGACGACCTTGCGCCTGAATTGGGTGTCCTGGACGGTATCTTCAATGTTGTCTCCGTGGCAGGTAATTTGGCGCTGAGCATTCAAGCAATTGTTGCAGACCCTACGTCGGCACCAATGGAAATTCTTGGGGCGCTTGCAGGTGGAACTGGACTCAGGTCTGAGGATGACTTTGCTAGAGTTTCAGCGACGAGGCGTGGTATCAGTACCGATGAATTACAAAAGATCAGTTCAGGTTTCGCAACCACTGACGCGAAATTTCAAAAGGTGATCAAAGAGCAGTGCAGACTGTAGTCACGGTGGAAGGTTGGATCATTGTCCTTGCTCGAAGCATTACCATCTCAGCATGGAGCTAATTAGGTAGCGATTGAAGGCGACTCGAACGTGATTAAACAGACTTTACAATAGAAGCGCAAGGTGGAGTTGATCCGACCAGCTTTCTTTCTTTTACTGCTTGGTATGAAAAGAAGTATAACGTAAAGCTAGGTGCAGATCCTGTAGAGCTAACAAAGTTGATAGCTGCGTTTAAAACTATTTAGGACGTGCTTAGCTTGTAGCGGTTCTTCTTTTCTTTTAATTAGTTCTGGCTTTTGGGTCTCGGAGCTTTCCTTACTTGATACATGGCCCTAAGGACTTGCTTAGTATCCTCTTTTTATTAACTTTGCCTTTCCTTTTATATTTGTTTCAAATCTGTTATTTTGGATTTCTACGATATTGTGGAGCATTTTAGACTTAGCACCAATAGCAACCGTTTCTGATTCTGATCCTGGCTTTACTAGTATATCACGTACTTCGTGCTCAACTCAACATAGTATCTTCAATATACTGTTATTGTCTATACTGTAACGTGTTTACTTAGAAGCCTTTGTGTGTGATCCCCTACCTCGATAGGACGCGGCGTTATATTGATTACGGTTGCGGCCATGACATATATCCCATAACGCCGCAGATTCGTAACGTAAAATTCATAGCAGCAAGTGCTCTAAGCTTTGCAATGGCTCTATATTATATGCTTTATAGAATCAAATATCTTCTATTACTTGCTAATACTATAATATAGAAAAACAAATATTATAGGAATTCTCTAAATATCCCTATCATTGTTAACAGGGATCACCTAATCTATATTTAGGAGATAAATTCTATATATTATTGAAAAAAATCTTAAATCCTTCTTCTACCTTGCAGTTATTTATCCCATCACTTCTCCTTATGTATGCCTCATAGGTAGCCCTCTCCATGTATTCCTTATCTGTTTTTGGACGGCGGTGTGCACATTCTGCCGGTCCACGATGACCACCCCTACTCCCCGCCAAAGCTCACCCAATACCCGTACACTTTCCAAACTCCGCAATGGCAGCAGCAAACTACGAAGCAGCAATAGGTCTGATCGACCAGGCGCATGCTCAAGACCCGAATGTCGCCATCGTCGACGGCAAAGAAGTGCCCTACGAGCTCCACTACGCGCGGAAATCGACACATTATCTCTCGCTGCGCAAGCCCGATGCTTCGCCGATCCTGAAGACAGCCGTGAGGGCGCAGCATTTCCGCAGGCGAGTCCAATCCCATCCCCCTTGTGTGCCTCCATCTCTCTCTACATCGACTGTGCTGTGAGGGGAATACCGCTGACAATGGATGGCGCCTTGCACAGATGGGAGGTCCCGCGCAGCACCTACCCCGCGACCAAGGCCGGCTACTTGGCATGGCGCACGTTTCTCAAGAAGCGCCAGGCCGACCTGGCGGCTGCGATCTGCGTGGGCTGCAATTACACGAGTGAGGAGGCCGAGGCGGTCGCGGCGTTGATACGGAAGGAGGACCTGAGGAGCAACGAGGACACGCAGGTGCTGGAGGATGTGGCCTGCTTGGTGTTTTTGGACGACCAGTTTGACGCGTTTGAGAAGGAACATGATGAGGATAAGATCATTAGCATCTTGCAGAAGACGTGGGGGAAAATGAGTGAGAGGGGGAGGGAGCTGGCGTTGGAGATGAAGCTGGGTGAGAGGGCGAAGGCGCTAGTGGGGAAGGCGTTGGCGGGGTAAATTGAGGGATAATGAAGGGCCATGGATTGGATACATTAAAGGACGCATCTATGAATTTTGTTTTAGATATGCGGAGCGGAGACTGTACAGCAAAATAAATTTGGTTTTGTTTTGGGTTTTGATGTCCGATGGGACCACTCGTGGAGGATGCAATATTTGAAATGAGATTGCTGCTCGTTAATGATGATGGATTGTAGATCATCGTTTTCCTGCAAGCTGTAAGAATATATCATGAATTTGAATGTGCTATATAACCCTTCTCTGATAAATAAATACGACCAAGAACATGCCTAGATATAAGGTGCCATGTCCGCATACTTATCATACATCTCCTCCCACGTCAAGCCATTCCCCAGCCAGTCAAACTTATTCTTTGCCAAATGCTCAAACGAAAAATGCTCATAATGAACACGCCCCATCGCCTTGCCATAATGCAGCATGGATCCTGGCCACGTAACCTGCACCTTTCCAGTCTTTGGATGTTTGTCTGTTCGTGTCAGCTTCTATACCTCCAGTCAATGTCGAGAGAGGAAACTTACACCACGACTCACACCCATCAGTCCATACCAAATTCGGCATCTGTGCCTGCACCCACTCATTAAAGTCATCCTGTGCATCCTTATTAACCTCAAAGGTTCTGATCCCCTCCTCCTGCACCTTCGTCAGGAACCTCGCAATCCAATGCGCTGTGAACTCCGCGCCAGGGAACGCGCTGCCATTTCCCACTGGCGAGATAGGTCCCGAGAACATGAAGAAGTTCGGATACCCGTGGACAGCAAGGCCCATATACGCTTCCGGCGCATTGTTGAAATCAAAGCGCAGCTCGTGGCCTCGACGACCCTCGATAGGGAATCTGGGGGTGAAAGAGGCGTCGAAGCCCGTAGCGCAGACGATAGCATCGTATTCTCTCTCCACGCCATCTTCGCCGATAATACCCTTCTCGGACATCTTGGTAACGCCGTATTTGAAGGTTGTAGTATTGGGAGCTTGGAGGGCTGCTACGAATGAATCGCCGGTTGTGGGACGTCTGCAGCCGACACCGAAGGTGGGTGTCATGAAGGAGGCGAGCTCTTCGTCGGAGAATACGTCTTTGTAATGGTTTAGAGTTCTCTCTTTGGCCGCCGCTTGCGCTTCCGAGCCTTTGTAGAACTGTGCCCAGCCCCGGTTAAAGTGAGACTCGACGGCTTTGCGATAGCGGTGGAAGAATTCTGGGTCTGCATTGAAACGAGCTCTTTCCTCTTCGGAATCTGGATAGAATTAGCAAGACGGACCTCCGAATATCTGCAATGTACTTGTACTTACAAACCTTGTACATTCCCTCCTTCTCGAGTGGCGTCCACGGATCCTCAATCATCCATGTTGGACTACGGATGTAGACATCAAGGGCCTTGGCCGCTGTGAAGAGCATGAGTATTGCATTCGATGATGAAGGGCATAAACTGAGAACTCACTCTTTTGCAATTGTGGCACAACTTGAATGGCTGAAGCACCACTCCCAAGAGCCGCAATAGTCTTCCCTTCCCAGTTCCAAGACTCGTCCCAGTTTGCCGTGTGCAGAAGTTTTCCCTTATAATCCTTCAATCCCTCAATGTTTGGATATTTCCATTGATTCAAAATTCCAGTGCCAGAGATCAAGATGTCGCACTCATCGACAATGATTTCAGGTTCTCCGCTCGCTGACGTACGGGCAATGGAGACGACCCATTTCGCATCTGCCTCTCTCCAGGTTGCTTGGACGACTCTGTGGTTGAAGGTCATGTACTTCTTGAAGCCATGCTTTTCTACGACGTCTTGCAGATATTTCAGAATTTCAGGTGAGCCGACGATCCTGCACTTGATGTCAATGACCGAAGAGGTGAAGGCCTAGCATAACGCATAAGTGATCCACTCACAGCTTGCTCCAGTTCGGATTTGGAGCCCACGTATAACAGTAGATGTGTCCTGGAATATCAGAAGCACATCTAATCAGCAGTTAGCAAAACCGAAAAGCACGAGACACTGGACTTCACGTACCCTGGGTATCTGTTTTCAAACCATGTTCCACTTTCGAATATATCAGTTTGATTGGCATTCTAGTAATTTATAGAGTACGTACCCAAGTCCCGAGTTCTTTTCATAGATCTTCAGGTCAATGTCCTTCAAAGTCTGAATCTTATAGCACATTTCAATGCCAGAAACACTATAAGTCGATTAGATTAGGAATCGGTGGAAAGAAACGCTCAAAATCGACTTACCCAGCTCCAATCTGAATGATCTTCAAGGGTCGGCGATCATTGACAGGTCTCTTCGAGTTGAGGAACACTGGCTTCTCGGCCGAGACTTCGCCATGGACTGGCTCTGCAACGGCAGGCGATGTCTCTGCTCCGTTTGTCGAAGCATTAACAACAACGACTTTGCTTGCCACTCCATTGGTATATGCAGGAGATACATCTGGAGAATCTGGAGAAGCAGGAAGTTAACTGGGATGTTCAAACGGAAGAGGGTTGAAGCAACCATGGATGACTAATCGTACCTTTGGCCACAACTGCACCGCCACCGTTACCATTAACTTGGACTTCGGAAACCATGATGAATTAATTCTCTCCAACGACAACAATGGCAACGCAAACAAGATGAGATGCCAAGTTGAATGAATTGGAGAAGTATAATCATTGCTGCCGCTCCAGCCCATACAACATATATATACGACGCAAATTGGATTCTCATCGTCCGTCCACACGCGAGTGCAATCACGGACATCAAGCCACCCCCCAAACCCGTGGCGCTGGAGTATGGAGTTCTCATTCTCATTCTCATTCTCAACTCTCATATTTTCTTGGCTTCCTGGAGAATTGGGGGGATGGGGCATCTGCCATTTCCCCGCATTCATGGCCGATGACCCCTCGGCCGGCCCATGGGGCATAAATCCGGTCTCCGGTCTCCGTACCAGAACATCGCATCTTGGGGTATCCGCGCACTCCCATTCCCCAAGCTGTCGTGCACACTGTACTTACTACTGCATCTACATATCACGATTCGCGGTGGGCTCGAGACGCCCATGTTGTGCCTGGGATGGGATTGAGATGTGGGGATACCAATGGAGCTGATGTGGTTCGCCTCGGCAGTTGAATCGGTTGAATGCTGCTGCTGTCGCAGTTTCTCGGGATCGCGGGCCAAGCTCTCTCTCTCTCTATCGCCTCTTGCTCTCCTAAGTCGCTATCTCACTACCTCACGATCTCTTTCAATCCAAGGTATCCGTTGCTTTGTTGCTGGGAATTCTTGCCGTTACCTTCAATCTTTTTGCGCAATCATTGTTTATTCGTCCCTCCTCAATTGAGTAACCATGGCTTCAACAACCACTGTTCAAATTCCTCAGCTCGGAGAAGTGCACGGCACTTACGATGCAAACACCAAAACCTCCCAATTCTTGGGCATCCCATATGCCAAAGTCTCAAAACGGTGGACTCGAGCGACACCGATCGAATCCTTTCTAGAAGGAAAGCATGATGGCACGACGTTCGGACCTATCTGCCCGCAGCTTTACAAAGAGGATTCGCCTTCCATCACACAAATCACTGTTGGGGGCGCTGGCTTTCCTCCGAATCCCGTTCCCACATTCGACGAGTTTGGCTGCCTCAATCTCAATGTCTTGGTGCCAGAGCGCAGCGAATCCGAGAAGCTGCCAGTTCTCATCTGGATCCATGGCGGCGCCTTCTCTCTCGGTTCAAATACGGAACTCGTCTACGACGGCAAAGCCCTAGTCGAAAGCTCCATCAAAAGCGCAACGCCGATGATCTACGTCGCTATCAACTACCGTCTTGGGTATTTCGGGTTCCTCTCTTCAGAAGCCCTTCTCAAAGAGAATGGCGGGAAGGCCGTTGGCAACTACGGTCTCTGGGACCAGCGCCTCGCGTTGCAGTTCATCAAAGACAATATCAGCGCTTTTGGCGGAGATCCCGAGCGCATCACCATCTTTGGTGAAAGTGCCGGCAGTGCATCGGTCCACTCACATCTGCTCTCCCCAGAACCACTCTTCCAGCAAGCGATTATGCAATCCGGCACTGTTCGAACCATCGGTCCTTTGAAGCCACAGGATCCTTACATGGCAAACATCTACTCCTCTCTCGCAACGACTCTCGGCTTCCCTGCCAATTCAGACCCAGAAGCCCTGCGAGCTCTCCCAGCCACGGCACTCATTGGCGCTATGGCACAGCTCGCTGGCCCCACGCTTCCCGTCTCCTTCATCACAGACGATACTGACTACGAAGATGGTTTCTACCCCAAAGACACCGACTGGGCGACTCCCCAGCCGTTTTGCAAACGCCTCATCATCGGCGACTGCCAGGTCGAGGGAATCATTATCGCCAAGAACCTCGGGGAAATCCCTGAAGCGGACGTCGAGATTCTGCTCTCCGACCCAGACAGTCTCGACCCCACGTATCTTGCGAAATTCGGCCTAGGCGATCTGGTCAAGGGACAGACGATTCCAGTACCGCTCGTCCACCGCTTGGTCGGGCTCGCCACGGAGCTGACATTCTTTGGCCCAACGCAGGAGGTGATCGAGAAGGCAGATTCGGCGACTACGTACGTCTACCGCCTGGATCGACCAAATGGATGGGGCCCTGGCCCGTTCGCGGGCGTGGCGCATCACACGATTGATCTTCTGTACTTGGCTGGTGTGCCGAAGAAATTCCCCACGAGCGATGCAGACAAGGATGCGAAGTTGTCGGATGCGATGGTGGGGCAGTGGGTGGACTTTGTGGTTGGGAAGGAGCCGTGGAGAGCGGCCGGGAAGGAGAATTGGGAGCTGGTCTATGGTGCAGATGGAGATGTAAAGGAGACGAGGAGGGATGAGGTCACGAGTAGAGACTTTGCGAATATTGGGAAGGCGATTGGTGGGAATGCCGGGAAGGCGTTAAAGATCAATGCAGCTCTGAGCAGTGGGAAGGTTCTTTGAACAGAATAGGGGACAGAATCGTGAATTATGGTTTCACAGTCACGAGGATATAGGAGGAAATAAAGAACATTTATGCCTTTATATATATTAGGTGTTTATGTGGCAGTTCATCATTTTGCGATACTCTTTTGTGCTAATGCATCATTATATATTTGGTGGACTACCACCGACAGGCTTCATTAAATGCTTCAAGCAATTCATACTCCTTGGATCTGTGGCCTCATCCGGGCGCCGTCGAAAGCGCTGCAACCATCCCACAACTTTCGTCATGGCCACAATCTTCCCTGCCGTATTGAGGCCTTTGCTCCTTGGATTGGCGAACTCGCTATTCTCTTTGATACTGCGTCCAGCGCAGTGCAGAAGCAGGTAAAGTTTGGCCAGCCACCAGAATGGCAAGGGATCAAGCACGAAGGTGGCGTATTCATGGTCCATCTCTCGGTGTTGGCGTGCATCCCAGATCATGCGCCAGGAATCAAGTGCGCTGTTGACTAATTTGATCGCCTGCGATGTGTGTGCCGCGATCGTGACATCAGCCAGCGAACTCACGAGCTGCCCAGAGAGATCCTGGCTCAGCTGCTCGTCGAGGCTGGTGGCGGAGCTGGACCCGTTCAGATCGAGTGCCGGCTCCATATCGTAATGCGTGACTTGCCAAACTAGGCAGTGCAGTCCTTTCAGGAGAGTGAACATCCCGAAGCCGGAGACCTCGAGGATCGAAGAGGTGGGATTCTGCGTCGATCGCAGTTGATGCATAGCTGTCGAGACGAGCGGTTGCTGAGGTGTCGACTTCAGCCGCTTCAAACACTCTGATGCGGACGTGGCCTCCCAACAGGACTCGTAGCATGGGAGCTCGACGTCAAAGTCAAGAGGGGACATGGACGGTATGCTGCCCTGGAATATGCTCCCCGCCACGTCTTGGGTGAAGATGGCACAGCCGATGCGTTTCCGCGATTCCCGCTCGATCCACTCCTGCCAGTTGAAAGTCTCCTCGGTCAGGCTGTTGTAGTCGATTCGCTCTTCTGGCTCGAACACGCCGGCTCTTTTCGCCATCGAGAAGTTGCGTACAAAGTGCATGGCGACGAAGTTGCATGCGATTTCGTCGCGAGAACAGATGAGGACGGGACAGAGGAAGCAGCTCGCCTGGATAGTGGAGAGGCTTGGGCCCTGCATGTTGACTTCGTGGGGCTGATGTGCAATCATCATCAAGACCCGCATTGAGATCTTAAATATATAGGTTGGAGGTACGATGCCTTCGCAATAGCAGGCCCCGACGCAGAACATCGCCATCAGTAAGATTGGTGGTGTCGTGGACAGGCTGAAGGTCGGCGAGTGGAGGACTGGAAGGTTCTTGGTATAGTCTCGTCCGAAAGATTCAAGAAAGAGAAGTAGATTTTCTCTTGTGACGCAGGTGGAAATGATTTCATCGGTGAGTAGAGGCTCGGAGTCAGAGAGCAATTCTCGAAGCTCGATACATTTGGCTTCGACGGGGTCGATTTGCCCGAGGCTGAATGCGCCTCGAAAAGGTGGTATTCTAGGGTATGAGGCCGTTGACGATGGTTGATCTTGATCTAGACATCGGCCTAGAATCAGCAAGATCCAGTTTCAGGAATGAGAAGCGTAGTCCTTGCCTGTGTCACGGAAGATATTTGGCGACTCGACTATCGTGCTCAAATACATGGGAAGCGATGGCCCTTCAAAGTATGGTTCACAAAAATTGGCAAAGTCGAAGTTGAGAGCCCCACCGTTCCAATCGCACGATACATCTGGTTGCAAATATTGGCCGCTTTGGGCCATTGCCTGATTGCTCATGTCTATACTGGGTAGTTCGGAAAGGGAGTCTGGCGAAGGCATTCCGACAGAGACGCTTTCTCCCGGCACTGTGCTCCCATCGTGGCTATTCTCGGCCGAGTGAGCGAAGGGTGTCATAATATCATATTCAGCTGTTTCTGGGAGCCATGAGTTCTCCGGCTGTTCGGTCGAAATCTGCACATACGGCATGGTACCGTCAAGGCCATACAGCATATTGGCTCGTCCTGCGTCTTCTCGCGTGTATTCGCAAGGTGAAGATTTGCGGACGCACTGGCTACATGGCTTCTGATAATCACACTTTGACTTTAATTTGGCGCATTTATCACAGGCTTTCTTAATCCGACTCCGTTTGACCGGCTTTGACGGCTGTGGGGGGTTGTCGTGGGCCTCATCGCAAGCTTTCATGTGGCGAGACAGGACATCGCTGATCTGGGTCAGCGAAATACTCCTATTTCTCTCACAAGATGTATTTAATTTACCTCCGAGAAAATGCAAGGCCACATGGACATCGATACCTCTTTTCTCCAGTGTCTGGATACTGTTAGAAGGAGATTTTGACTTGGGGTTAGGGTTAGAGCTTTACGCAAAGCCAGATGTCGTTGTAGATGCTCTCGACGGGTGAAAGAATGCCAGCAGGATGGGCATTTGTAGGGCTTCGTCTTCAGGGACGCGGTCGTAAAACTTCGATCGACAGAGTGGCAGATGGGAAGTTCCGCCGTCTGGAACTCCATCGTTCTTGGGTTCTTGGGTTGTGAGGGTGACTGGAACAAAAGTTTCAGACTGTGGTCGGCGGGCGATTATGAGATGAGATGCTGTAGACGTCGAGGATGAGGATGAGGATGAGGATGAGGATGAGGATGAGGATGAGAAGAGCTGTCCCAGACGTGCCTTTTCCTAATGGAGAAAAGGATGCGGGGTTAGATGAGCCGAAGTCTCGGGGGTCTTCCGAGAGTGGATGAGTGCCGATGGCCGAAATGTGGGGATGTTGTGGAAAATCAGTGCGGGGCGTGCGGGGCGTGCGGGGAAAACGTGGACCAAGCATTTAAAAAAGGGTCTTCTCCACAACACGTGTCAAACCCCAAAACAACAAACGAATACCTCATACCTCATCAACACCAAACAATACAATGCAACAAGACTCATGCGCTCATGCATACCATGATGATCCTGTCTCTTTATTCATTTAGGCATTACATACAACGTCATCCGCTCATCGATCTCATTGCTCTTCTCTTCCAAGATCCTCGGCAGCTTTCAATAACGACGAGTCCGCCAAAGGGTTGAGGAGCCGATCATTTTTCTCTCCGAGCCACTGTGGCCGGAGTGCCCGGATCGAGTCTTCGATCTCCGTAAACTCGTTGTCCGCGATATAGATGGTCTTTCCGTACAAGCCCTCGGTTACTGCCAGGTATACCATTGCCTTCGCGACCGAGTGTGCCTTGTTGATGGGAAGTTGGATCTTATTCAATTCTCCTCGCAGCTCGTCCGTGATGAACCCCGATTCTGCAGTACCGATCAGCATACGTCTTGAAATGTAAGCGACGGCGCTTTCCTCTTACCTGTCATAAATGGAGCAACACTGTTCACGCGAATATTGGCTTTGGTGAACGGTGTTTCAACCCTCCCGCAAATCGATCGCATCATACCGAGGATCTGTGGCTATCAACATCGAATGGACACAAACCTAACGAAGGGACACTTACGCCGTGCTTGGAAGCCATATAGGCTGGATTATACATGTCTCCTGTGATTCCAGCCGTCGAACTAGTCATAACAATCGAACCTGGCGTCTTCTGCTTCTCAAAGAAATGCTTTGCCAATTTCACCGCTTTAGCGTCGTTAGCAACATTACCAAGAAAGCAGCTAAAAAATCAATCACTCACTCGAGAAAATAGCCTTTAAATCGATATCTAACACGATATACTTCGGCTCTAGTAGTTTTCCAGTCGCCTTGTCAATCTTATCCTCGAAGATCTCCTCGATTTCCGGGACGCCCGCATTTGCTAGGACGATATCAATTCTCCCGAAGTTGGAATTCGCAGCTTCGAAAAGATCATATAGACTGGACCATTGGGTAACGTCACAGCGCTGGAATACCAGATTACTTCCGAGCTCTGCGGCGAGACTGTTGCCCAGCTTCTCGTTCAGATCCCCCACGACAACTTTGGCTCCAAGGGAATGAAAGAGTCTGGCAGCTGCGGCGCCAATTCCAGATGCACCGCCGGTGATGATGACAACTTTTTCCTTCGCGCCGATGAGCTGACTGTCTTCAATTTGGAGGGACGCCATATCTGCAGACTGGAGAAATTCAGAACAAGTATGAGATGAGATTGAAGACGAGGCGATTCAGAATAGCGAGTTGGGTATCTTGGTATGTTGCTATGAGTGGCTTTAAGGTAAGATCCCAATCCTGGTCAGATGCTATGCACAGTGGTTCCCACCTTTCATGGGGTACGCTTGGATGATTGTGGGGAAGAAGGCCAAGCCCCCATGGACATTGGGGAACCTTGGGGCCTTAATCCGGTGGCGTAGCGCCAAGATATGGGGCTGCATCCGTTGAACCCTTCAATGCCGGTCCATTATTGAAGCCGAGATGAGATTATTGAGAATATGGACGGTATCACGGGATTGCTCTCAGTAGTAGAGCGCATAGTGCTCCCTCAGCAATTTGTCATTCCTTGGACTTGCTTGGATTTGTGCCCGGACTTGTAAGTCAGTCTTGAACAGCTTCAGACTCTTCAACACTACAGTGACTACACTACGTCTGGGTCCAATTATGCATATCCAAATTTGCACAAAGCTCTACACAGCAATCTCGGCCTTCTCCCCAACCTTCTTCCCCTCCAACTGCGACTCCACATGGTCCGTCATCTTATGCCCCACATCCGCCAAAAAGAAGGAAAGAATACAGCAAATGGCCGATGCCGCCACAAAGCACCACCAAACATTCTGATAGCCCTTCGTCGCGCCCTGAGCCCCCGCTGCGAAAATCACATCTGTCAACTGCTTGGGTAGGCCCGTCTGGGGCAGCGCCTGTGGTGCATTCATCACAATGCTAATGATCTGCGTCCACGCGTCCTCGGGCACGCCAGCCGCGGCTAGCACAGGGATGACTGCTGCGGGGATGGCGGTCAGAGCGCTGCTGTTGTAGGCAGCCGTGAAAATGGCGATGCCAAGGGCGCCGCCTAGACCGCGGGCGATGGCCAGGACGGTGTTGGATGTGGCGATCAGGTGGCTGGGGACGATGAGGCTGACCGCGGCCGTGGGGATGACCTGTGTGGCCGAGGTGAAGAAGGCGATGCCAGCGATCATGCCCTCAAACAGGCCCTTATTGTCTGGCTTGGCAAGAGCTGCTAGGCCGCAGAAGAGGGTGAGCAGGGCGCTGGCGACGATGAGGGGCTTCTTGACGTCCTTCAGCCTGGACATGGTGTAACCCCAGAAGAGATGGGCGCCGAGGATTGTGCCGTTGAAGACGGTGAAGCTTTTTGCGATCTCGAGCGGCGAGGTTGTGTACATAGAGCGGACTTGGTTGGGGATGAAGAGGGAGGTGCCGTAGAGAAGCATGCCGTCTGTGAAGCCGTAGGCGAGGAAGACGACGAAGGAGATGCCGTGGAAGAACTCATGGTGCATGATGCCGTCTGAGCGGCCCTTCCATTCTAAAGCGCCAGTCAGTCACTGAAAACTTTTGAAAACTTTTCTTGTGGTTTCGGAACGTACCATAGATGCCAAAGGCAATAATGATCAGCGGGCCAATGATCAGGAATGGGATGACATAGGCGCTATTCCATGGATGCAGACTTCCTCCCCAAACAAGCGGGATAGTGAACAAAGCTGCGCCAACAGCTAGCATGAGAACTCCGACGTAATCCGTCTTCTTGAAGATCTCAAAGAAGCTCATGGATCTTCTGATCCTCGTTGGCGGCGGGTTGAAGAGGACGAACACGAGGACAGAAACGACGCCGTAGAAGATGCCCTGGATGTAAAAGCCCCAGCGCCATCCCAGCCCATTCTCAATGCACCCAGCGACTAAAACAATAGTTAGTGACTATAGATTGGAAACGGGAGGCGAGTGCTCACAAGCAAAGGTTCCGACGATAACACCAGCACTTGCATTCACAAATGCCATACCGCCAATGGTCGTACCTCTATACTTTGCAGGTACGATCTCCATGGAAGCTGAAATGGCCGCGATCATCAATGTGCCAGCAATACCACACAGTGCCGAACCCACGATGACCGTATTGAGATTCTCACCTTTCCCTGCCACCACTGAGCCCACAACTCCCAGGAGTGCACCGATGACGATAAACCATTTCTTGCCATAGCTGTCACTGAATGTGCCAGTGAAGGTGGGCAGAGTGACCAGACAGAACAGGCCCGCGTTGGCGATCCAGGAGGCATTTGCTTCTTGACCAGGGAAGTCCGCGATGATGTAGCTGATGTGGGAGTTGGGGCCCGCGATGGCGAAGGAGGTGATAGCCCAGGAGAGTGAGAGGGCTACGAGCGCAGCCCATGTCCTCCAGGACATCTTATACTCTGCAGACTCCTGCTCATCGCTCTGGGGGGCAGATGAGCGGGAAGCATTTTCGGCTTCTTCGACAAACCCATCGATTTGCTTTTCGTCCGACATGGTGAAGGAATGATCAATGGATGACCGAGAGCAGGAGATAGGGGTCTGAGGAGATTGCCTTGAAACAAGACTGCTGGCTTGGAAATCTGGGGCAGCCCGTCTTTTATGGGGTACATGAAATGCGGAGAACGCGGGGGGTTGAATGCTACTGTAAATTTGTGGCGTTTAGATCCATCCGAATTCAGACGATCCTAACACATCAGGTTTCGGAATACCGAGTTTCGATATTAGTCGAGCTGGCAAATACTAGAAAGACTGGAAACGGCCGCTCCGCGGCGTCGCCTGTGCGTGTGCTGGAGATATATCCCGGCGCTTGGGATCTGAAAAGTGTCGCTGCAAGACAGCTCCAGCCAACCGCGATATTGGCATAATGATTATCCTGGTGCAGCTTTGACCGCTGTCTATATCCCGCTGGATTGTCAGGGCTAGGCATGTGAACACGGCAAGCTTAATAGTTTCTTCATAGGGCTTCTATTCTTATCTGGATTACATCTGAAATCCATCCCATATATGCATTACCAAATGAGAACAGGCTTAACCGTCTCCCCAGAGATTGCATCTTTAGCAGCGCTCTGTATATCCTCCGTCTTATAAGTCTTAATCAACTCATTAAACGGAAACTTCCCCTTCTGCCACTCCTCAATGAGCATGGGGATAAACTCCTGCGGATAGCAATTTCCCATACAACACCCCACATACGTCCTGCCCGAATTCACGGTATCGAAGATATTCGTCGACACCTCGGACGCAAGCTAATGTTCAGATTAGCATCTCTTTGGAACACATACTTCGAATCTCGGCTTACTGGTCCAACTCCAACGCTAACCACCATACCCTTCCTCCCACATGCATCCAGGAGCGCCTTGAGCACCGCCGGACGCCCACTAGTATCAATCGCAGCATCAAAGCCCAGACCATCAGTCAGCGCCTTAAGCTCCACTGCGAGATCCGGCTTTTCGATCGAATTGATGACATGCGTAGCGCCATACTTCGTCGCGAGCTTCAACCGCTCGTCCTTGACATCCACACAGATGACCTTCCCAGGCCTCCTGCTGCCGATATTGATCGCCATCAGCGCAGCGAGTCCGACGCCGCCAGCCCCCACAATCACCACTGAGTCGCGCGTGCTCGACTGTACCACATTCAGCATCGCGCCACTGCCCGTCATGAAGCCGCAGCCCAGCGGCGCCAGGATCTCGAGCGGCAGCTCCTTCGCGACCTTGACGCAGCTGCGCGCCATCACGATGGCATGGTTCGCAAAACTGCTCTGGCCGAAGAAATGGCTCGTTATGCGCGCGCCGTTCCTCGAGTAGGCTTTGGAGCCGTCGCGACGCCCAACACCGAAGTTGTCCACCTCCCACATCGTGCAGAAGGAGGTGTCTTTTTGGAGACAGAACCTACAGCTCCCGCAGCTGGTGTATGAGATGATGACATGATCGCCGACCGCCACGTTGGAGACTTTGGAGCCAAGTTTCGCAACGACGCCAGCCCCTATATGTCAGGTGATGAGACTCTCAACATGTTACAAGTTGGATGGAGTCGTACATACCTTCATGACCAAAAACAGCGGGGAAGAGATCTGGAATGCTTGTCTCACGGGCGAAGTTAAGATCGGTATGGCAGACGCCCGAAGCTTTCATCTCAATGAGGACTTCATCTTCGCGTAGTTCATCGTCGACCTCGACGTCCTCCCAGGCGAACGGCGCTCCCGGCTCTGCCACGACGTGTGCCTTGGTAAACATTTTTGGACTATTTCCTCGTAAAAGTGATAAAAATGAAGTTATTTGTTGAAAGGGTGCAGGGAAGAGAAAGTCTATCTACAGTATGAAGTGGGGTTTATATACAATACAGTAGGTGGTAAGTCATTCCGGTGAAAACTCTACTCCGGATCGGATACGGGATCCGGTCCTACGGTCCATTCTCACATCTTCTTCTCCGGCATCACACTGGCACCTGGGACCGCCAATTGGGTTCAACATTATTTCGATATCACTTCACTGTTGAATAGAGGGTTTGTGCCTAAAGGCCCCGGAGGATTCTCAAGAATATGAGAATCCAGGAGAATCTTTGCAATATACTGCACGCATGGATGGTTCCATCGGCTCTTTGAACCTTCATCACAGCCAGGAATAGATGGCCCATAGCATAGATAGTTTAATCAATCACTTTTACAATATTTTTCTACTGAGCTATCTGGAGTGTACTATTTCTACATTCATGACATCTCCTAGGGTTCTCTCATCCAGGATCCCGAACCAGGGTGCGGTGGCTTTCCGCGCTTTGCCCTATGCGGATGTGGGGTGTAAATCCGTGGTGTGGGGGAAATCTGGGGTACATGTCCGCGAAACTTCGGATGTGGTCCGTCGTCCATCATCCGTCATCTGACAGTGTCCCCAAAATTCCCCCAGACAGGACCATATCCATATTCTACACTTATCTCACTCCATCCCCACACTTGGCGCCTCGGGCCTTCGGTGCTAATTTGAGGCTGAGGCTATCTGTGCGGCGTAATCCGCACCTACCGTAGGTGGGTGCGGCCCACCAATGCAGATACCCCAGACTTCCGAGGCTTGGCCAGATGTACACGATCTATCTCTAAGAGATGTAAGCAAGATCTCGGTGTAGAGTGTGGAGGAGCTGGGGGAGCTTGCGGAGCTTGGGAGTCTTGGGGCCCAGTTCCGGATCCAGCATGTTGGGTATGGAAAACCTTTCGTGAATGACATGGATGATGGGCAGTTGTGCGATGAGTAGGTAGAGCATTTATAGCTTTTCCTGCGCTCATATTCTACGCCCCCTGACAGGAAGTCCAGCGCGTGCAAGAGCAAGAGAGCAAGTCATCCAAGGCAGTGTCACAATGTCCCTCACTTCTGCTTCGTCGCTCGCTGCGCTGTCGTTTCTGCGGTCGTTCTGGTCATCTCCAATCCTCTCAATCCAAGGGTCCTTAAAAGTACTTCTCGCCAATCTGCTGGTAACTGGCAGCCTCTTCCTCATCACGCTCCAATACTTCAAGCCGCCACACAAGAAACTGCGGCAGCCAAATGGCAAGCCCTATGTTATGCCTCCCGAGCCGAAAGGTGTGCCCTTCTTCGGCAACATGTTCGCTCTCAAGTATGGCCTTATGGAGAACCTGCGCGCCTGGCCCAAACAGACCGGCGAATTCACGACGCTGCAGCTGGGCTCCACGACCTGGGTGCTGCTGAACAGCACGCGCGTCTGCAACGAGATCCTCAGCAAGCGCGGCAACGTAACCAACGAACGCCCCGTCCTGCCTATCTGCCAGGGCTTGATGAGCCGCAACTTGCGCACGGTGCTGATGGAGCAGTCCGACACGTACAAGGAAGACCGGCGCGTGTATCATCAGCTGCTCACGGGGTCCAACATCGCGCGCTACGGCATCTCGCAGGACCTCGAGTCGACGCAGCTGCTCGCCGAGCACTTGCTGCGCCCTGAGGGGTGGTATCTCAACCATGGCCGCTATGCAAACTCGGTCATCAACCTGATTGCCTTTGGCAAGCGCACTTTCGGCCCAACACCCCTGATGAAAGGCATCCTGGAGGTGATCCACGTGTTCCTGCGCAACAATCCGCCGGCCAACCTCGTCGACATGTTCCCCTCGCTTACCAAGCTTCCTCACCGTCTGCAATGGTGGCGTAAGCGCGCCGTCGCCATCGGGAACCGCACCGACGAAGTCTACTCGGCGTACTGGAAGCCGGTGGCGCGAGCAATCAAGGACGGCACGGCGCCACCGAGCTTCAGCCGCGATGTCCTGAACGAGGAGGCGGGGAAGTTCCACGGCACGGAGGAGGAGGCCATGTGGCTCGCTGCGCAACTCGTCGAGGCCGGCAGCGACACGACGCGCGCTGCGCTGAATAACCTCGCCATGGCAATGATCGCGCAGCCAGACTTTGTGGTTCGCTTGCGCGCGGAGCTGGACGGCGTGTGCGGCTCTGATGCGGAGAGGTTGCCGACATTTGACGATGAGGAGAAGCTGAGGCTGACCATGGCGACGGTGAAAGAGCTGCTGAGATGGCGGTGTATTTTCCCATTCCCGCCGCCGCACAAGCTCAGCCAGGACTTGGAGTTCGAGGGATATGTGTTCCCGGCTGGGACGAACTTTGCACCAAATGAGGCTTATATCACGCTTGGTCCGGAGCACAAGGATCCGCAAAGGTTTTATCCCGAGAGGTGGCTCAATGGGAAGGAAGGAGATGTGCTGAACGGTATTTGGGCATTTGGCGGAGGTAGAAGAGTGTGTGTTGGATATCGACTCGCTCAGAGGAGTCTGTTTATCAACATTGCGAAGATTGTATATTGCTTTGATTTCGAGAGGGTAAGCCGATGCCATTTCCGAAGTGGAGTAACATACTGACTGACTGACGAAAACAGGCCGGACCAATTAATGAGGATTTTACATTTAGCAATTCAACGCTGGATGAGCCATTTCCAGTTCGTCCAAAGGTGAGGAGCGCAAAACATGCCGCGCTCATTGAGGCAGAGTCGCATAGGTTGGGATTGTGGGAGCTGGCGAAGGGAAATGTGCCATTTGAAGATGAAGAGCCAATTAGCCAGGACTTCCCCTATGTAAATGATGATCTATGAATAAATGAAGTAGGAAGGATGAAAAGTTGAGGGTCGGGCCCGCATAAGTACCTCGCTCCTTGTGAGAGGAAGTGAGTTGTCTTGTTTTCTATACCTTATACAAGGGATATCGCCTTACCTGCAAGTGCTACGCAGCCTACGCTTGTATTTGTATATATAGGAAAAGACAGAAGAAAAGGAAATTAGTATATTTAAATACATATTTAAATCTACTATAAGTAGTAAGAGTGCTAAGATCAATGGAAGTTATATAAAACCTTAATCGTTGGTTTTCCACCAAACCACCTCTCGGAGGTGGTTGGTCCAAGCAAAATGCGACGGCCAACCAAAATGCGACATGTCGGCAGATGCCGTTTGTACTGTAAATCCCATAGTATCGCAATCAATGACAATGCATTTGTGAATGAAAATGAATTACAGAACCACCCACAATGCTACGAAGACTTGATCATGATGCTAAAATGCGTATACAGGAGGCAATTGAGTTTACTACCCAAAATCCTACTGAAAAAGTAGCTACTTCAAGCCGGATATTTCAAGTGAATGCATCAACTCTTCGCAACCGGAACCGGAGACAGCGACAGAACCTAACACCCAAAAAGCGTGGAGGCCACAATAAGATCCTATCAGACATGCAAAATGAGGCAATTAGACGCTATATTCGAAGATCATATGAGGCAGGATATGGGGCTACAAAGGCAATGGTCTTTGAGGCCATAGCTGAGCTTAAAAGGGCAGAAATTCCACCAAAACCAGCACCGTCTAAAAGCTGGTTCTTAGAATGGATTAAGGCACAAAGTCAACACTTCCACGCAATCAAAACTCGACTAATCGATAGAGTACGGGTGTTAGCACACAATCTAGATGATGTGAGGTCTTGGTTTCAGGAATACAAGGACTATTGCGACCAAATAGGGGTAAAAAGGGAGGACATCTTCAATTTTGATGAAGTGGGATTCCGGGTTGGAATGGCACTAGGACAAGAGGTGCTTGTTCCTTCTCATATTAGAGAGGTATGTCTATAGAATACTCTCTCCATAGTTTCTCTAGCTAATTAGTATAGATGTACATTAAAGCACCTGAAAACCGACAGTCCTTGACCATACTTGAGACAATCTCCGCAGCCGGCCTCTCAATTCCTCCATTTCTCATAATCTAAGGGAAGCTCCATATGGAGAATTGGTATCACCGCAACCTACAAGGAGAAGAAAAGATTGCAGTTAGTGATTCTGGCTATACAAATTCAGAGCTTGCTCTTAAATATTTAAAACATTTCATTAAGCATACTCATTCAAATGAAACTAGACCACTAAAGCTGCTTTTAATGGATTCTCACATCTCCCACACAACTCCTGAATTTGCGTTGCTTGCGCACGCAAATCATATACACCCATATCAATTTCCATCACATCTTACACATATACTCCAACCTCTAGATGTCTCTGTCTTTGCAGTTTATAAGCATTGGCATAACAGAGCAGTACAAAAGGCTATGAGAGATATGGATGTTGATTA